>Ga0233377_1000007_pt1 | contig 350362 bp, 295 predicted proteins | sample ElkDunMinimDraft_6_FD_191540 | JGI IMG/M metagenome (GOLD analysis project Ga0233377, IMG submission 191540) | Fecal eukaryotic communites from dung pellets of Tule Elk in California, USA - Elk Dung E36 | ecosystem: Host-associated > Mammals > Digestive system > Large intestine > Fecal...
CACGGCCGAACGCGACCGTGCCAGTGCCGACGACGTCAGACATCAGATCGCCTCCTTCCGGGACGGTGGATCAGGTGCAGTCTGAGCTGGGAAATCCCCCGGATTTATCCGTGGGGATGTCGTTAACTCTCCACTTCGGGCTTCCCGTCCAGGTTCAGGCTCTTCCTGATGGCGTCCAGGCGGGCGGCGCCCTCGGCGTCGATGGCGGCGCGCTCGACCTCGATCATGCGGGCCTCGACGGATCCCGAGGTCAGCTCGGCCTCACCCAGGGCGCGGGCGTAGCGCTTCTCGATCTTGTCGCGGACCTCGTCCATCGTGGGTGTGTCACCGGCGGGGGTGAGACCCGACAGGTCGCCCATCGCCCTGTTGAGTTCCTCCTGCACCTTGGCCTGGTCGAGCTGGGAGAGCAGGCGCATCCGCTCGGCGATCTTCTTCTGCAGGGCCATCGCGTTGGTCTCGACCGCGGCCCGCGCCTGGGCCGAGGCTCCGGCGGCCCGCTCGTGCGCCAGCCGTGCCTCCTGCTGCGCGCTCTCGGCCGCCACCAGGCGCGAGGCGAAGGCGCGGGCCGAGTCCTCGTACGACAGGGCCTTGCTCTCGTCGCCCGCGGCCCGGCTCTGCTCGGCGAGCAGGAGGGCCTGGCGGGCGTTGGCCTGGAGCCGCTCGGTCTCCTCCACGGAACGGGCGAGCCTCATCTCCAGCTCACGCTCGTTTCCGATGACCGCCGCGGCCTGCTGGCTCAGTCGCCGGTGTTGCTCCTTGGCCTCCGCGATGGCCTGCTCGATCTGGACCCGGGGGTCGGACAGCTCGTCCAGGCGTCCGGAGAGGGCGAAGACCAGGTAGCGCCAGGCCCGACGGATGACCTTGAACATGGGGGACTCCTTATCGATCCAGCGCGTCGCGCGTGATCTGTTCGGTTTCGTGGAGGCCCTGGCGGACTCCTTCGAGGGTGTCGGCGAGCTCGTCCAGCACCCGCAACGGCTCCAGCGGCCCGTTCGCCGACACCGCGGACAGCTCCACCAGCCGGGCGAGGAGCCCTTCGATGCCGATCGCGCTCGACTCCATCCGGGCGAGCACCCGCTGCCGGGTCGCGGAGAGCCGCTCGACCACGGCCCGTTGGGAGTCCAGCGAGGCGAGGGCCCGGTCGAGGTCCTGGGCCAGGCCGGGACCCGCCTCCTGCCGGGCCCGCGCCAGCCTGGCCCGCTCGTGCCCGAGCATGTCGAGGTCGAACCTGGCCAGCGCGGTGCCGGTGAGCGAGGCCTGCTCGGCCAGCCGCTCCAGCGTGGCCGTCGAGTCGTCCACCTGGGGACGCATCAGCGCGATCCGTTCGGCGAGCGGGCCGTGCTCCATCGAGACGCTCAGCTCGCCGAATCCGTACGCGGCGGACCCGGCCCGGGTGAGCCAGTACTCCTCCTGGCTGCCGGGGGTGACGGCGGGCCGGTCGCGGTCCCCGCGCTCCGACAACACCGAGACCCCGGCCTTGGTCAGCCAGACGGCGACACCGACGAACCCCGCGGCGATCGGGTGCACGCTGACGGCCCACGCGGCGCCGCCGGCGGTCGCGCCCAGCAGCAGTCCCCACGGGTCCTTGAGTTCGTCGACGAGGCGTGCCATCAGAAGTTGGATATCACCGCGGTGAACACCTGGTCGATGCTTCCGGGCTCGCGAGAGTCGTACGCGGCGGCGTCGGTCGCCTCGGAGATCTGCTTCAGCACGTCGAGGTCGGCGTCCTGGCCGTAGGCGATGGTGAACATCCGCACCGCCTCCTGGCCGGTCTCCGTACGCAGGTCGGGCAGCAGGTTCTCCAGGGAGAGGCTGTCGGGGTCCTCGTTCTTGCCGTCGGTGAGGAAGACCACCGCGTTGATCGCGTCACCGCCGCGCAGCTTGCTCACCCGCTCGTGGGCGGCGAGCGCGGTGTCGTACAGGCCGGTGCCGCCGTCGGGGATGAGGCCCTCAAGCCGGGCACGCAGTTTCGCGCGCTGGGCGTCGTCGACGGCGGAGAGCGGAGCCAGCTCCAGGTGGTCCTTGCCGCCGTCACGCCGGGTGGAGAACATCCACAGCCCGACCTTGTCGTGCGCGGCGAACTGGGACAGCGAGTTGATCGCGGCCTGCTTGGCCAGGTCGAGCTTGCTCTTGCCGGTGCCGGGCACGGGGGCGCCCATCGAGCCGGAGACGTCGATGACCATGAGAACGTTCGCGGGCTTGCGCAGGGCGGCCCAGCTGGTGAGCATCTTGTCGAGCACGTTCGGCGCGGGCGGATCGAGGGTCGCCTTCGGCTCGGCGGGCAGCAGCCCGTTCGCCTGGGTGATCAGCTTGCCCGGTTTGCCGTCGTGGGAGCGGAAGGCGAACTCGGCGAACCGTTCCTGCTGCTCGGGGGCCTGCAGGTGCGCCAGGAAGTCGGCGGCCACCGCCCGCTTGGCGTCGTCGACCCACGGGGCGTTCAGCACCGCGTACGGGTTGTCGGAGTAGAGCGTGCCCTCCCTGGGATAGATCGCCGCCAGCGGCACCTTGGGCTTGGGGTGCTTGCCCAGCGTCGCGGGGTCACCGGTCGGGTTGCCCTGGTTGTAGTCCCAGACCGACTTCTCCTCCACCGCGACCGCGGAGATGTAGCTCAGGCCCGCGCCCGCGTCGTCGGCCCGCTGGAGGTTGGACAGGAACGTCAGTGTCGTGTCGCCGTAGTGCACGATCGAGCGTTCCACGTCTCGTACGAAGTTCCTGGTCCTGGCGTGGGCCACGTTCTTCTCCGACAGGTCGCCCGACAGGCTCGTCGCCGCATAGTAGGTGCCGATCGTGGCGTTCAGGCCGCTGGTGGAGAAGTTGGGGTTGGTCTTGCCGAGCTTGAAACCCCCCCACTCGGGGTGGCCGTACTTCGCCCACGATCCGGCCGACACGGCGAGCACGTCGGACCAGCCGAGCTGCTTGTCCGGCCAGCCCAGCGCCTGGGCCATCGGCATGGGCATCGCGACGACCAGCGGCGTCTTGGCGATCGCCGGGTTGTCGGCGGCGACGAGGGAGGCGGAGTCGTTTCCCGCGGCGCGCTGCTGGAGCAGGCTGATCCAGCCGCTGCTCGCGGGCGACCACACGTCGGGGGGCGGGCCGTCCTGGCGTTCGTCCCAGCCCCTGGCCAGCGCCTGCATCGCGCCGCCGCTCGCCTTGGTCTCGATGACGACGTCGGCGCAGCGCCCCTGCACGGCCTTGCCGTTGTAGCCGGAGGCGATCGTCCTGAGCAGCTCGGCCTTCTCCGACGAGGCGGCGACGGTGAGGGTGACGCCGTCGTCGCACGCCTTGGACCGCTCATCGGCCCCCGACGTCTCCGACGTCCCCGACGCCTCCGCTCCTCCGGGCTCGTTCGCGCCGACGAAGATCCGCAGGGCGACGATCAGAGCTCCGGCGAGAATGACCGCGACGATGAACGGGGCGAAGTTCCTACGCCGGCGCTGCGGTTGCTGGTACAACCCTGCCTCCTGGGGGGATGTCTGTACTTGTCCGACGAACGAACCGCCCCAAGAGTTCTCCGCGACCGGAGTTCGTCGCGAGCCGTAGGTCGGTCAGACCGTCGCGGAGGCGTATTCCTGGAGGAAGAGCGCCTCGGCGGTGGCGACGCGGCGGAGCTCCTCGATGTTCACCCGCTCGTTGGGGGCGTGGATCGCCGCGTCGTCGTCCTCGGCGCCGAAGAGCAGGATCGTGGCGGCGGGGAACTGCCTGACGAGGGTGGAGACGAGCGGGATCGAGCCACCGGCGCCGACGTCGCGCGGGGGGCGGCCGAAGGCGCGCTCCATGGCCCGGTTCAGCGCGGAACGGGCCGCGCCACCGGTGTCGGCGAGGTAGCCGGAGCCCATGGTGTAGTCGCCGACCTCCACCTGGACACCCCAGGGGGCGACCTGCCGCAGGAAGTCGACGACGGCCTCGACGGTCGTCTTCGGGTCGCCGGCAGGGGGCACCCTCACGGTCACCCGGGCCCTCGCGACGGCCTGCACCGCGTTGATCGCGCCGGAGACCGTCGGCACGTCCAGGCCGGTGACCGTGATCGCGTACGAGGCCCACAGGCGGTCGGCGAGGGAGCCGGAGCCGACCGTGGAGACGCCGTCGAGCACGCCCGCGGTGACGCGGAAGTCCTCCTCGGACGGGCCCGAGCCGAGGAAGGTGCCGCGAGGCAGGCCGGGGACGCGAATGTCGCCGTGGTCGTCGTGCAGGGCGGCGAGCATCCGGATCAGCGCCGCGAGGGCGTCGGGGGCGGCGCCGCCGAACGAGCCGCTGTGCAACGACTCCTTGAGGGTGCGCACCTCGATGGTGAAGGCGCCCGTGCCGCGCAGCGAGGTCGTCACGGCCGGGTCGCCGACGCGGGGGTTGCCGGTGTCGGCGACCACGATCGCGTCGGCGCGGAACAGCTCGGGGTTCTGCTCGACGAAGGCTTCCAGCCGCTCGCCCGCGTACTCCTCCTGGCCCTCGATGATGACCTTGACGCCGACGGGGAACCGCCCCTGGAAGGCGCGGAGCGCCGCGACGTGGGAGATGACGCCCGACTTGTCGTCGGCCGCGCCACGGCCGTAGATCGCGCCGTCGATCTCCGTCGGCTCGAAGGGCGGGGTGCGCCAGAGCGCGAGGTCGCCCGTGGGCTGCACGTCGTAGTGCGCGTACAGGAGCACGGTCGGCGCGCCGGGCGGGGCGGGGGCCTCGGCGTAGACGGCGGGGAAACTGCCCTCGACGGGGATCTGCCGGACGTGCGGCAGGCCGGTGCTTCGCAGCAGCTCCTCGGTCGCCGCGGCGGCCGCGTGCACAGGCTCCCCGGGGTGGCCGGGAAAGGCCACCGAGGGGATGGCGACGAGCCGCTTGAGGTCCGCCACCGCCTGGGGCAGGCCTGCGGTGACGGCGTTCTCGATCTCGTCAGGAGTCACGACTTTCCCCCGCATCTCAATATCTGGTGCGTCCCATTGGATCACAGGCGCCGGTACGGCCGCTCCCGCGCACGATTCCAGCACATCAGGGTTCCGCCAAGCGGAACCTGGGTTTGGGTAATGATCGGTCTTCGATCTCATTGGATCGCGGATTTCGTCGTTGTTACATAGGTGTTTTGCGGATTCCGAGGTTCTCGCACTTTAATGCCACGTTTTCACTTGGCAAGCGTTGTTCTGGCAGGCAGACTGTTGGAAGCTCAGCTCAACGAGGGAAGATCGCGATGACGCACCCTGAAAACACCGACGTGACCTCGCTCATGAAGGCCGCGCAGGACAACCTGTGGATGCACTTCACCCGGCACAGCTCGTACGAGGGTGCCGAGGTGCCGATGATCGTGCGGGGCGAGGGCTCCTACATCTACGACGTGCACGGCAAGCGCTACCTCGACGGCCTCGCGGGGCTCTTCGTGGTCCAGGCGGGGCACGGCCGCAGCGAGCTGGCCGAGGCCGCCGCCAAGCAGGCTCAGGAGCTGGCGTTCTTCCCGCTGTGGTCGTACGCGCACCCCAAGGCGGTCGAGCTGGCCCAGAGGCTCGCCGCGGAGACCCCCGGCGACCTCAACCGGGTCTTCTTCACCACCGGCGGCGGCGAGGCCGTCGAGAGCGCGTGGAAACTCGCCAAGCAGTACTTCAAGATCACCGGCAGGCCGCTCAAGCACAAGGTCATCAGCCGCCAGATCGCCTACCACGGCACCCCGCAGGGCGCCCTGTCGATCACCGGCATCCCGGCCTTCAAGCAGATGTTCGAGCCGTTGGTCCCGGGTTCCGTCAGGGTGCCCAACACCAACCACTACCGCGCCGACGAGATCACCGGTGTGCCCGGCATGACGCCCGAGCAGTACGGCTACTGGGCCGCCGAGCGCGTCGCCCGCGCCATCGAGATGGAGGGCCCCGACACCGTGGCCGCCGTCTTCGTCGAGCCGGTGCAGAACGCGGGCGGCTGCTTCCCCCCGCCCCCCGGATACTTCCAGCGCCTGCGCGAGATCTGCGACGAGTACGACGTCCTTCTCGTCTCGGACGAGGTCATCTGCGCCTTCGGCCGCCTCGGCACCATGTTCGGCGGGCAGAAGTTCGACTACGTTCCCGACATCATCACCTGCGCCAAGGGCATGACCAGCGGCTACTCGCCGATCGGCGCCATGATCGCCTCCGACCGCCTCTTCGAGCCGTTCAAGAACGGCACCGAGATGTTCGCCCACGGCTACACCTTCGGCGGCCACCCGGTGTCCTCGGCCGTCGCGCTGGCCAACCTCGACCTCTTCGAGCGGGAGGACCTGCTCGGCCACGTCACCCGCAACGAGCCGGTCTTCCGCTCCACCCTGGAGCGTCTGCGCGAACTGCCGATCGTCGGCGACGTGCGCGGCTCCGGCTACTTCTGGGGCATCGAGCTCGTCAAGGACAAGACCACCAAGGAGACCTTCGACAACGAGGAGTCCGAGCGCCTCATCAGGGGCTTCCTGTCCGGTGCCCTCTACGAGGCGGGCCTGTACTGCCGCGCCGACGACCGGGGCGACCCCGTCATCCAACTCGCTCCGCCGCTCATCTGCGGGCCGAAGGAGTTCGACGAGATCGAGTCCATCCTCCGCTCGGTGCTGACGGAGGCGTGGAGCCGCCTCTGAGCGCGCACGTCCGCGCCTTCCGGGCGCCGGATCCGCCGGAGTGGCCCGCACCGCCCCCCGTAGAGACCTCGGCCACTCCGTTGAACAAGGAAAGGAAGTCCCATGAAGATCGGCGTGCCTGCCGAGGTCAAGAACCACGAGTATCGCGTCGCCGCGACCCCGGCGGGCGTGCACGAGCTTGTCCGTCACGGCCATGACGTCTACATCCAGCGCGACGCGGGCCTCGGCTCGCACCTCACCGACGAGGAGTATCTCTTCGCCGGGGCCAAGATCCTCGACAGTGCCGACGAGGTGTGGGGCCAGGCCGAGATGATCCTCAAGGTGAAGGAGCCCATCGCGGAGGAGTACCACCGCATGCGCCCCGGCCAGGTGCTCTTCACCTACCTGCACCTCGCGGCGGGCCGCGAGTGCACCGAGGCCCTCCTTGAGCGCGAGGTCACCGGCATCGCGTACGAGACCGTCCAGGTCGGCAACACCCTGCCGCTGCTCGCCCCGATGTCCGAGGTCGCGGGCCGGCTCGCCCCGCAGGTCGGCGCCTACAACCTCATGCGCTCCAACGGCGGGCGCGGCGTGCTGCCCGGCGGCGTGCCCGGTGTGGCGCCCGCCAAGGTCGTCGTCATCGGCGCGGGCGTCTCCGGGCTCAACGCCGCGCAGATCGCGGTCGGCATGGGCGCCGACGTCACCGTCCTCGACCTCAACGTCGACCGCCTGCGCTTCATCGACGCCATCTACCAGGGCCGTCTCAAAACCCTCGTCTCGACCTCGTACGCGATCGAGAAGGAGGTCCTTGAGGCCGACCTCGTCATCGGCGCGGTGCTGATCCCCGGAGCCAAGGCCCCGACCCTCGTCTCCAACGAACTGGTCTCCCGCATGAAGCCGGGCTCCGTGCTCGTCGACATCGCGATCGACCAGGGCGGCTGCTTCGAGGACTCCCGCCCGACCACGCACGCCGAGCCGACCTACCAGGTCCACAACTCGATCTTCTACTGCGTGGCCAACATGCCGGGCTCCGTCGCCAACACCTCCACCTACGCGCTGACCAACGCCACGCTGCCCTATGCGGTCAAGCTGGCCGATCTGGGCTGGAAGACCGCGCTCCAGCAGGACGACTCCCTCGCCTCCGGCCTCAACACCCACGCCGGACGGCTCACCAACAAGCAGGTCGCGATCGCCCTGGAACTGCCGTACGTGCCGGTCTCCGAGGTCATCGCCGCCTGAGCCGCCGGGTTTCGCGCGTCCCGCGCGGTCAGGGTGCGGGACGCGCGGATCCACCGGCCAGGCGGGGCCGCTGAACGGCCCCGCCGGACCGGCTCGTGAGAGGCGATCGGCGCCGGCCACGGTGAGCGGCCGGAGCGCGGGAGACGGCCGATGCCGGTCACGGTGAGCGGCCGGAGCGCGGGGCGCGAGCGGCGCCGGTCACGGTGGCAGGGCCGAGCGCAGGGCGCGGGCGGTGACCAGGACATGCTCGATCTCCGCCGGGGTCGGCCAGGGGGCGCCGCCGGGGCGCAACAGTGCGGCCCGTACGGCGGCCAGGTGCTCGACCGCGCCCGACGGCAGCCCGCTCTGCTCGGCCAGCCACGTCGTGACGTCGGTGCGGTCGCGCAGCGGCCGGGTGACGAGATCCCAGGTGCCGAGGATCTCGGTCAGGTCGGCGATCCTCAGGGTGGCGCCGCCCCGCCGGGCGACGGCGGCCGCGGCCAGCTCGGCGCGGGCGACGAGCTCCGGCTCGGTGGTCCGGCTCCACGGGGGAGAGGGCGGGTCGGACAGCCAACGCTCCGCCTCACGGGAGAACCCCGCGGCCGACAGCAGCGCGGCCAGCTCGACCGCGGCCCGATGGTGCCCGGCCTGTGCCGCCTGGCGGAACCAGTGCTGCCCGCCCTGCAGGTCGCTGTGCTCGGCGATGAGCAGCAGGCCGAAATTGAAGGCGGCCTCCGGGTCGCCGCTCGCCGCGGCCCGGCTGAACCAGTGGCCGGCCCCCTGCGCGTCGCTCATCTCCACGCACACGAACCCGGCCGTCCGCTGGTCGCCGACCCTGCCGGTGCAGGCCGCCCGCTCGAACCAGGCACGCGCGGTGCGCAGGTCACCGAGGGAGAGCGCGATCCCGCCGAGCTGGGACGCGGCACCGGGGTGCTCGTTCCTCGCGGCCAGCCGGAAGAACGCCTCGGCCCCCTCGGGATCGAGGTTGGCCTGCAGGAACAGCCCCAGATGGTAGGCCGCGTCGGCATGGCCGTTCCCGGCGGCCGACTCCCACCAGCGCAGCGCCTCGTCCTCCTCCCCGGAGGCATAGGCGAGAAAGCCGAGGTCGTGGGCTGAGGCGAGGTCACCGTCCGTCGCGGCTCTGCGATGCCACTCCACGGCGGCCTTCACCTCGCCGCCGTCCTCGCAGAGCAGCGCGAGCCGCCTGGCCGCCGCTCGGGAGCCCGCCTCGGCAGCCGTCTCGAACCACCGCCGGGCGGCGGGGATGTCGCCGTGCTGCTCCAGCAGGAGGGTCGCCAGATTCACCGCCGCCTCGACGTCTCCTGCGTTCGCCGCCAGCTCGTACCACCTCGCGGCCTCCGCCGGGGTGCCGTGTTTCTCGTGCCAGATCCCCAGGTTGTAGGCGCTGTCGAGGTTTCCCGCGGCCGCCGCGCGCTCCCACCAGTGCCGCGCGGCCGAACGGTCACCGTGCTGCGCGAAGTGACGACCGAGCAGGTGGGCGGCCTGCACGTCGCCGCCGTGCGCGGCGAGCAGCAACTCCGTCTCACCGTCCATGTCGTTCTCGTGCTCGGTGCTGCGGGGGGTGGGCACCAGCCCCGCGGTCGTCTCCGGGTCGTCAGGCCACCCCATGATCACCCTCCTCGCCGACGGCGCCCAGCCGACAGATCACAGGGTGACACGTAATCGACATGTGACGGAGGGTAATCGAAGACTTTCGCCCGGCACCTCGCCTCCCCTCCGGTCCGGTGTCCGGGCGAAGCGTGCGAACTCCCCGGGTGGCCTGCCGGGTGATCGCGGGCATCCGTCCGCCGCTCCGGCGCCCTCGGGTTCAGCCAAAACGCACGAACCCTACGTACATGCCCATCGAGCAGACGTACCGCAGGGAGCCCGCGTCTCGCGCGCCCAGCCGTACGACGGCGGGCAGTGTCACGTCGCGGCCGTCGATCGTGAGCGTCCTGGTGCAGCCGGGGACGCCTCCGAGGTGGAAGACGAGCTCGGTGGGGAATCCCGCGCGGGCGGTCACCACCCCCGGCCGATATCCCCGGTCGGTGGCCCAGATGTCGATCCGCTGGACGCCGCCGGAGCGTACGGCCGCTCGCGCCTGATCGCCCGTCGTCCCCGCCGGGCCGTCCGGGATGCCGGCGGCCCGGCCGCAGGCTGCTCCCGCCTGGTCCGTCGCCCTCACCGTCGAGCTTCGCGCGGCCCCCGCCGGGGCGTCCGCCGCCATCGCCGGGCCGCCGGATCCGGGGAGCCACCCTCCAAGGCTCAGGCCCGAGGAGATCGTCCACAGGCCCGCCGCGAGTGCGACGACCCCGGCCGGCGCCGCCAGCCTGGTGGTCGCGGCCCGCCGCAGGACCAACCCGAGAAGCGCGAACGCGGGCGCCGTCCCCACCACGAACCCCGCCATCACCGCGCTCCCGCCCAGCGCCGACCCGCTGGAGACCGCCACCGCCTCGGTGCTGAGCGTCACCCCGCACGGCAGCAGGATCGTCGCGGCACCGAGCGCGAGCGCCCTGGGGGCGGGGGCGGTGATCCCGGTCAGCCGGGTCGGCCCGGCCGCGCCGCCGCGACGTGACGTACGCCCGCCCGGCGCGATGCCCGGATGACATCCGGTCCGCGGCCCGCGCCCGAACATGCGGATCCCGAAGCCCACCACCGCGATCCCGGCCGCGACGAGCAACGCGGCCCTGACCTGGGGGCCGAGTCGCACGGCGGACCCCGCCAGTCCGAGCAGCGCCCCGGCCGCCAGGTGGGAACCGAGGCGCCCGGCGAGGAAGAGCGCGACGACCGCCGGGCCCGAAGGCCCCGCCCCGGCCTCGCCGCCCCCGTCGTCTTCGGCGGTCCCGCCCCGTCCGCCGGGCCCGTGGCGCGGGCCTGAGCGGGCGGGATGGTCGCGGGAGGTGAGGCCGGTGAGCAGGCCACCCTGCACGGCCGTGCACGAGGCCGTACCCGCGATGAGTCCCGCGGCGAGCCCCGCGGCGAACAGCGCGGCCGGTCCCGCGCTCAGCGGACATCTCCGGTGGCGATCCCGATCTGCACTGACCCAACGTAATCTCACCGGAGGATGACCGATAGTGACATTTCCTTACCGAGCGCGCACGCTGTCCTTACCGGACGTCCACGTTCCTCGGCCTTTCCCGGTGCTCCTCGACGGGTGGTGCGCGCATTCGCCCGGCCGGCCGGGGACGCGGGGCCCGCCGTCCGTGGCGTACGGCCCCGCTCGTCACGGCGTGGCCGGAGTGTTCGCGAAGACCGAGGCGCCGAGGGTGAAGCCGACCGGCTCGGGCGCGAACCCGTCTCGGCCCGGGTGGAGATCCGGCGCTCGCCCTTCCCGGGATCGCTGAGGGCCGTCACGGTGGCGGGGGAGACCGCGAGGTCAGATCCAGCCGGGGCGGACGAGGCCGGACTCGTAGGCGATGACGACCAGCTGGGCGCGGTCGCGGGCGTGGAGCTTCATCATGGTCCGGCTGATGTGGGTCTTGGCGGTGGCGGGGCTCATGAAGAGCTCGCCCGCGATCTCGTCGTTGGTCATGCCGGTGCCGACCAGGGTGAGGACCTCACGCTCACGGTCGGTGAGCGGGCTGAGGTCGCGGGCGTGGCGCGGCTCCTTGGCCCGGCTCGCGTACTCGGCGATCAGGCGACGGGTCACGCCGGGGGAGAGCAGGGCGTCGCCTCCGGCCACCACCCGGACGGCCTGGATGAGCTCGGCCGGTTCGGTGTCCTTGACGAGGAAGCCGCTGACGCCACCTCGGAGGGCCTCGAAGACGTACTCGTCCAGCTCGAAGGTCGTGAGGATGATGATCTTCGGTCCGGTGGGCATCGCCCGGGTGGCGGTCAGCCCGTCCATGCCGGGCATGCGGATGTCCATCAGGACCACGTCCGGCTCGTGCTCGGCGGCGAGCCGCAGGGCCTCCGCCCCGTCGGAGGCCTCGGCCACCACGGTCATCCCCGGCTGCGCGTCCAGCAGGGCGCGAAATCCCGCCCTGACGAGGGCCTGGTCGTCGGCGAGAACAATCTTGATCATCGGGATTCCTCAGGGATCGGAAGCAGGGCCTCGACGCGGAAGCCCTGGCCGTGGTGCGCGGCGGTGAGCGTTCCCCCGAGCGCCGACGCCCGCTCCCGCATGCCGGGAACGCCGTTCCCGCTGCCCAGGCTCTCCCCGGGGGCGTCGCCGCCGGAGTCGGTGACCTGGACGGTCAGCGCGTGGGCAGTGTAGCCGAGCATGATCGTGACCGAGGCGCCGGGGGCGTGCCGGGTGACGTTGGTGAGGGCCTCCTGCACGATGCGGTACCCGGCCCGGTCGACGCCGGGAGGCAGCGGTCCGGCCTCACCGACGATCTTCTTGGTGACCGGCAGCCCGCTGCGCTCGATGAGCTCGTCGAGCCGCTCCAGCCCGGCGGTGGGGGAACGGGGCGCGCCGTCGCGCAGGACGTTGAGCACCGACCGCATCTCGGTCAGCACGTCCTTGGACGCCTGCTTGATCGTGGTGAGCGCGGTCCGCGCCTGCTCGGGGTGGTCGTCGATGAGGTGCAGCGCGGTGGAGGCCTGCACGTGGATGAGGGAGATGTTGTGCGCGAGGACGTCGTGCAGCTCCTGCGCCATGGTCAGCCGTTCCTCACTGGCCCGCCGGCGCAGCTCCTCCTCCTCCACCCGCGCGTGCTCGTCCTGACGCTCCTTCCTGGCCCGGGAGAACTCCGCGGCCACCCCCACCAGGCCCATCAGCGCGGCCACCGCGAGGTCGTGGAACCAGCCGGCACTGCTGACGGGGGCGAACCAGGACGTGTAAGCCACGAAGAACACGTAGGCCAAGCCCCAGATCGACCAGGCCACCCGCCGATGGCCGGTGATCACGGCGGTGTGGAACGCGATGATCGGGCTGAGGAAGACCGGGCCATAGGGGTAGCCGAGGCCGATGAAGATCATCGTCGAGCCCGCCGCGACGGCCAGAGCGAGCACCGGACGGCGTTGGCGTACGATCAGGACCAGCGGCCCGGCCAGCAGGAGCACCCAGCCCAGCGGGTCGAGCGGGATCCTGAGGCTGCCCGGGTCGTGGACCTGCCACCACTGCACACCGAGGGTGACCATGCCCTGGAAGACCCCCACGAGCAGCGGGAGCGGCAACTCGGCCCAGCGGGGTTTGGCGCGCACGCTCAGCACTGTACGTGCGCACGCCCACAGGGCGCGTCCATCTTGTGAGGCATGAGGTGCTACATCCCCTGCGGTAGGGAAGGGGCTGACAAGCCTTACGGGTTGAGTCAAGCTGTCTGCGGGAGGTCATCATGATCAATCGTCGAGTCGCCGTCCCCCTGGCGGGGATCCTGGTGGGAAGTTCCTTACTGCTCGTCCAACCCGCCGCCGCCTCTCCACAGGCGTCACCGGTGCGGCCGGGCCCGGAGAAGAAACCCGTCGCGGAGGGGTACGGGGGCGCGGTCTCGACCGTCGACCTCGATGCCAGCAAGGTCGCGCTGGAGGTGCTGCGAAAGGGCGGCAACGCCATGGACGCGGCGGTCGCCGCGGCGGCCGCCCTGGGGGTGACCGAGCCCTACTCGGCAGGGCTGGCCGGGGGCGGGTTCATCGTCTACTACGACGCGCGCCGCAGATCGGTCCACACGATCGACGGCAGGGAGACCGCTCCCAAGGCGATGGGGCCGGCCTCTCTGGAGGGCATCCCGTTCGAGGAGGCCGTGACCAGCGGGCTGTCCGCGGGGGTGCCCGGCAGCGTGGCCCAGTGGGAGCTGGCGCTGCGCAAGTTCGGCACGCTCTCGCTGAAGCAGGCGCTGAAACCCGCGATCAAGCTCGCGTCCCAGGGCTTCAAGGTCGACCAGACCTTCCACGACCAGACAGCCGCGAACGCCGCTCGTTTCAAGGACTTCACCTCCACGGCCAAGCTCTTCCTGCCGGGCGGTGCCCCGCCGCGGGTCGGTTCCACCTTCCGCAACCCCGAGCTGGCCGACACCTACCGCAGACTCGGCAGGCAGGGCGGCGGGTGGCTGTACGGCGGCGCCCTGGGCGCCGAGGTCGTGGCCACCGTCAAGAAGCCGCCGATCGCCCCGGGCTCCACCCGCAACGTGCGGCCGGGACTGATGGAACTGGCCGACCTCAAGGCCTACCGGGCGCTGGAGCGGCCGCCCACGAAGGTGACGTACAAGGGCATGGACGTGTACGGCATGGCGCCGCCGTCCTCGGGAGGCTCGACGGTCGGCGAGGCGCTCAACATCCTGCAGGCCCTGCCCGAGGTCGGTGAGCACGAGTATCTGGAGGCATCCAGGCTCTCCTTCGCCGACCGGGGCAAGTATGTCGGTGACATCCCGGGCGTCCCGCTCAAGGAGTTGCTTTCCGATGGGTTCGCCAAGGAGCGCGCCTGCCTGATCGGCGAGCGGGCGCTGACAAGCCCGGTCGCGCCCGGCGACCCCGACGGGACGTACGGGCCGTGCGCGCCCGCCCCCTCGGCGGAGGCCACCCCGTCGGCCCCGGAGGGGCCGGAGACCACGCACCTGGTGGTCGTGGACCGGTGGGACAACGTGGTCGCCTACAACATCACCATCGAGTCGACCGGCGGCAACGGCATCGTCGTCCCCGGCCGGGGTTTCCTGCTCAACAACGAGCTGACCGACTTCACCTTCGGGCCGGCCCCCGGCGACCCCAACCTGCCCGCGCCGGGCAAGCGGCCCCGTTCCTCGATGGCGCCGACGATCGTCCTGGACGACGGAAAGCCGCTGCTCGCGCTGGGTTCCCCCGGCGGCTCGACGATCATCACCACCGTGCTGCAGATCCTGGTCAACCGCTGGGACCTCGGCATGCCGCTCCCCGAGGCGCTCGCCGCGCCCCGCGCCACCCAGCGCAACACCCCCCAGACCCAGGCCGAGCAGGCCTTCATCGACCGCTACGGCGCCGAGCTCACCGGCCGGGGCCACAACCTCGTGCTGAACCCCGAGATCGGCGCGGCCACGGCGGTCGAGTTCCTGCGGAACGGGAGGCTCCAGGCGGTGGCGGAGCCGACCCGTCGCGGCGGAGGCAGCGCGCTGGTGGTGAGCGAGCGCAGATAGGGTTCCCGTCCTCGCGGCGGTGCGAACGAAACACCGTCTCCGGCGGCGCGGTCTCAACCGCGCCGCCGGGGACGTCCGAGAGACGTCCGAGAGACGTCCGAGAGACGTCCGAGAGACGTCCGAGGGACGTCTGAGGGACCACAGAGGGACGTCGGCGGGACGTTCAAGGACGTTTACGGATGTCCGGGAACGCGAAAAGCGCCGAGGGCGATGCCGTCGACGCTGGGGACCCTCCGGTCGTCAGAGCAGCAGGTAGGCGACCACGGCGACGACGACCAGCACCCCGACCACCACTGCGGCCGTGATCGGCAGGACGAGCGACTGCTTCTCGGGGGCGGCCTCCGGGTCCTTACGCTGGGCGAACGCGCGAAACGCCTGGGTGTTGCCCGCGGGGTCAATCTGCTGAGGATCAGACATGGAGACGACTGTAGCGATACGGGATACCTCCCAACACTGATTTGTCCACTTTCACGAGACGGATATCCGCTGCCCGGCTGGGGGCGCGGGCTGGGGCCGGACCGCCGGCTTCGGGCGGATCGGGATGAATGTCCGGCGCCTGGCCGAGAACGGGTGCTGAGGGCCGGACCGCGGGCAGGGGCGGATAGCGTGGTGTCATGCTCCGCATCCTGTTCTCCGCCCGCGTGGTGGCGCTCCACCTGCTCGCGGTCGGGGCTCTCGTCGTGTGCGGGCTGCTGGGCAGGTGGCAGCTCGGCGTCTTCGAGGATTCCGGCACACCCCAGTCGCTGCGGGATCCCGCCCCCGTGGCGGTCGCCACCCTCACCGAGCCGGGGAAGCACATAACGGCCGACGCGGTCAGCCGCCAGGTGACCGCCGAGGGCACTTTCGACGCCTCGAAGCAGCTCCTGGTGGCCGAGCGCGACGGAGGGCTGTGGCTGCTGGCCCCGCTGGACCTCGGTGACGGCACCTCCATCCCGGTCGTACGCGGCTGGGTGGCGACGGCGGGAGATCCCGCCGTCACGGCCCCGGCCGAAGGGCGGGTGACCCTCACCGGGCGCCTGCAGCCCTCGGAGTCCATCGACAGCGTCCAGCGCCGGATCAGGCAGCTGCCGCCGGGGCAGGTGCTGACCGTGTCGTCGGCCGAACTGGTCAACCTCTGGCGGGGGACGAAGCTGCGCGACGGTTTCGTGATCGCCACCGCCCAGTCACCGGCTCCCGCGGTCGCGGCCAAGCCGGTGAACGCCCCTCCACCGACCGAGCCGGGCGGGCTCACCTGGCGCAACCTCGCCTACGCCGCCCAGTGGTGGATCTTCGGGCTTTTCGCGGTCTTCATGTGGTGGCATTTCGTTCGTGACGCGCTGCGCGGCGGCACGCGGAAGACCGACTCCACCCCCACCGACGCCGACGCCGATGCGGAATCCGCCCCCGCCCCCGCTTCCGATGCCGGTCCCGCTCCCGGCCCGGAGACCGCCCACGAGGGCGGCGCCGGTCGAGAACCGGAGAAGCCCGCCCTGCCGGCCAGTACCGCCCCGTGAACCGAACCCCAAGACCGAGGTAACCGACCGTGGAATCCGCTCTCAAGCCCTTTCGCATCCTGGCCTACATCGTCGGCGTGATGCTGCTCATCCTGGTCACCTGCATCGTGCTCAGGTACGGCTTCGGTATCGAACAGCCCTCGAAGATCGTCTCTCCGATCCACGGCTTCCTCTACATGCTCTATCTCGTGGCCACGATGAACCTGGGCATGAAGGCGCGCTGGACGTGGCAGTACATCCTCGGGGTGATGCTCGCGGGCACCGTGCCGCTGCTCTCGTTCGTCTTCGAGCGCAGGGTGACCCGCCGCGTGGAGTCGGAGATCGCGACCGCCGCCGCGACCGCCTGACCGGCCCGGGGCAGGTTCGGAGACGGGCTCACGAGGTGCGCGTGAACTACCCGGCCTGAAGGCGGGACCGTGAGACGCGCTGAACGGCCCGGCCAGGAAGTGAGATCGTGGGCCGGGCCGTGCGGGGGCACCGCCGCGTCAGCGGCCGAGCCCCCGGCGACGCGAGCGCTTGAGACGCTCGCGCTGCGACGGGTCGAGCATCAGGTAGCCGACGACCGGGGCGGCGACGACGCCCAGGAAGATCAGCAGCGTCAGGAAACCTGGCAGGAACAGCCACGACAGGAACACCGCTGCTCCGGCGCCGATCGCGTATTTCTGGATGGGCGACATCCTCAACATCCTCCGAACGTGGGGCGGACGCCCCCTCTGTAGTTCATTGTGCGTCGCCCGTCCAACGTGTGGACCCATCACTGCGGTTCCAGCCGAGATATATCGCGATTTTTGCTGTTATGGCTGTTCTTTGCTGCGAGGGTGGCAGGAGGTCATACCGGGCTGTCCTGACGGCGCCGGGTTGGTAGTTTGGCGGTTTCGCCGGGAACAAGAGTGAGCGGTCCACCGGAAACCGACGTGATCATATTCGTCGGTACCGGGTACGACGACGCCTGCCGGCGACGGGCACCACCGCAGGGGTAACGACCGAGGGCGCGATCACGCTCGCCGGAGGCGAGAACGATCACTCGACCATGTGGAGGACAGGCTGTGGACGGCATTGGGCGGCAGCCGGCGCGAGGCGAGCTCAGTGCGATCGGGCAGGCACTGGCGATCCTGGGAGACCGATGGGTGCTGCTGATCCTGCAGCGGGCGTTCCTGCTGCGGATCCGGACCTTCGCCGGCTGGCACGACGCGCTGGGCATCTCCGAGTCGGTTCTCGCCGCCAGGCTCAGGGAACTGGTCGACCACGGCATCTTCACGTTGTCGGCGTATCGCAACGGCCGCACCCGCTACGAGTACCGGCTGACGGAGCGCGGGCTCCAGTTGTGGACCCTGCTGGTGGCGATCCACGTGTGGGAGCGAGACTGGGTCGAGTCGAAACGGCGCCCGCCGCTGCTGCACGAGCAGTGCGGCCAGGACGCCAGACCGCACCTCGGGTGCGGTTTCTGCCTGAAGCCGATGAGCGCCCGCGACACCCGGACCGAGCCCGGCCCGCTCGCCACGTTCTCCCGGATCAGCCCGCCGAGGCGGCACCGCCGCACGGTCCGCTCCGACACCTCGACCGACCTGATCGGCTACTACCCGGCGTCGATGGAGATCCTCGGCGACCGGTGGAGCACCAGCGTCCTGGCCGGGGCGTTTCTCGGAATCCGGCGATTCGTCGACTTCCAGTCCACTCTGGGCATCGCCCCCTCGGTGCTCACCGACCGGCTGCGCCGTTTCGTCGAACTGCGCGTCTTCGACGCCCGGCCCGATGGCTCCTACCGGCTCACGGACAGGGGACTCGCCTTCTTCGCGGTCTTCGCCTTCCTGGTCGACTGGGCCCAGCGCGAGCTCCCCGCCCCCGAGGGTTCGGCCCTGTCGATCATTCATGCGTTCTGCGGCGCCTCCTTCAAGCCGGTCCTGCTGTGCAGGGCGTGCGGCCGGCCGCTCAAGCGACGCGAGGTCCGCTTCATCCTCTCCGAGTGAAGGCCGCCCGGGGCTCACCACGCCATCGACGACGTATCGGGGGTTCGCTACCCGGCGGGCGGCCCGGGAGGTGTCTGCCGGACGCGGAGCGAGTCGACCGCCCAGCGGGCCGCCTGGAGGGCCCCGGCGCTGCCCCTGCCGTCGGTGTCCGGAACGGTGAACCGGTGATACTGCAGCGCCGTCACGAGGTTTCCCGCACGGACGACGATCACTGAGTTGACGCTCGAACGACCGTTGCCGACCTGGTAGGCGTAGGCCTCGTCACCGAGCCCCGGCACATCGACGAGAGCGCTCACGACCCGCGTGTCCTTCACGTCCCGCGAGTGGAGGCGAAGGTAGGTCGCGTGCGCGAGCGCCGCCTTCGATTCGCGGATGACGGTGATCTCCAGCGTGTTCCTGAGACTGCCGGGCGCGCTCCTGTCCGCCGCAGGCCACTTGCACGTCGTCTTCTCTCTCGACGGGGAGGACGCGAGGTAGAGGCGGCCCGCCTGTTCCTCCGAGATCAGCGAGCACGGGTCCGGAGCCTTCACGAAGAAGGTGGGCAGTGGTGCCGGAGCCGCGCTCGCCGGCTGGGGCGCGGGACGGGACCAGAGCCAGAAAGCCGTACCGCCACCGGCCAGGAGGGTGAGCGCGGCGGCCACGATGAGCAGGCGGGTACGGCGTGATCCGGCGGGACGAGGGGTGAGCCCTCGCAGGATCGTGCGGGCGGTGTCGGCGTCCGGGCGGTGGGCCGGATCGGCCGCGAGCAGGCTCTCCACCAGCGGGGTGAGCGGGCCGGACCTCGCCGCGCCGGTGCCTCCCGGGGCGGGGCCGGATCCGCGGATGTCCCTCGTGGCCGAAGCCGGGGCGGTGCCGCCCGATGGGCGGTGTCCGGTGTCCGGCACCTGCCCCTCGATGGCGGTGAACAGGACGGCGCCCAGGTCGCGCAGCTCGTCGGTGGCGTCGAAGACGGCGAAGCCGGTGACCACGACCCTGCCCGCCGGGGTGAGGAGCACGCTTTCCGGGCCTGCCAGAAGACGAACGCCGCGCTCGTGGGCGGCGGTCTGCGCGTCCAGTACGCGCAGACCGACCTCGGCCGTCCGCTCGGGGGTGAGCGGCCCCTCGGCCCGGACGGTCTGCAGCACCGAGCGGCCCTCGACCGCCTCCAGGATCAGCCAGACCCGGTCGGGGAAGGAGACGATGTCGTGCAGGGTGACGACGTTCGGGTGCCTGAGTTCCGCTACGGCGCGGATCCTGGCGAGGAGTCCGTCGCGCCGAGGGCCGGGCGGCGGGAGCGGTATCCCGGTGACCGTGACGTCGCGCTGGAGCAGTTCGTCGCGGGAACGCCAGGTGGTCCCGGTGCGGTCGAGGCGTTCCAGTAACCGATAGCGGCCGGCCAGCAGGTTCGGGTCGCTCATGCCGGTCTCTCGGGTGTGGCGGTGCCGAGTCGTGCGGGTCTTCCGACAGCGGCGGCGTCGGGCCGTGCGGGTCCTCCGAAAGCGGTGACGTCGGACCGTGCCGGTCGCCCGAGGGTCGCCGACAAAAACGGGGGACGGGGGCGCTCAGTCAAGGTTGTTCAGCTTCTCGGCGACCTGGCGGGCGGCGCGAAGGGCCTGGCCGCGTATCTCGGCGTTCGGAAGCTCACCCTTCTGGGACACGTCCACCTCGATCAGCAGGTTGCTGATCCGGAAACGAACCGTGGAGTGGACCCGGTCCAGCGCGGTCACCTCGTAGGCGAAGGCCTCCGCGCCCACCCGGTCGGCCTTCCTGACGGCACCGGTCGCACCGAGCGGGCCTTCCCCCTCGTCGGCGACGACCCTGGTGCGTTCGAAGACGAAGAACTCGTGGGCCACCTCCGGGGCGGCCTTCGCGTTCACGGGGGCCTTGCGGGTGAGGGAGACCCGTAACCAGCGCGCTTCCGACGGCCCGCCCCAGCCGCAGGAGGACCCCTCCTGGGCCGGCGTGGTCGCCACGGGCTCGGGGGTCGAGCCGGGCACCACGGCTCGGCTCTGGGCGTCCGCCAGCAGCGAGCAGGCGTCGGGCGCGGCGGCGAACCGCCCGACGCCGGCCGTGGGTGACGGGGTCGCGGGCGCCTTGGGGGCGTTCGCCGTCATCAGCGCCACCGCCCCGGTCGCGGCGAGCGTCACCGTGGCCAGTGCGATCCCGGCGATCAGGGCGGTACGGCGGGGCAGGGCCACCCGCCTTCCCGGAACGCTCTCCTGCGTGGGGAGAGACGAGACGGCAGGGCCGGGGGAGAGCGGTGGCGCGGGCAGTCCCCGGGAGACCTGCCGCAGCGCCGTGCGCAGTCCCGATTCTCCCGGGCGCAACCGGGGATCCTTGGCCAGGGCCGCCATGAGCACCGGGGCCAGATCCCCCGCTCTGCGGGGCGGCGGCACCTCCTGGGTGAGGATCGCGCCGATGGTCGAGGCCGGGGTGTCGCGGCGGAAGGGGTTCCGGCCCTCGACGGCCGTGTACAGGGTCGCCGCGAGGGACCACAGGTCGGTGGCAGGGCCGTCGTCGGTGCCGCGCAGCCGCTCGGGGGCCATGTAACCCGGGGAACCGATCAGCGCGTCCGGGGAGGTGAGCTGGACGTCCCCCTCCAGGACGGCGATGCCGAAGTCGGTCAGCAGCACCCCGCCGTCCACGGCGAGCATGATGTTCGCCGGTTTCACGTCGCGGTGCACGATGCCCCTGCTGTGCGCGAGGGCGAGCGCGTCCAGCACGGCCAGGCCGATCACGGCCACCCTCCGGGGCGGGAGCGGTCCCTCGGCCCGGATCGCCTGTTCCAGCGAACGGCCCTTGACCAGGTCCATCACGATCCACGGGCGACCGTCCTGCGCGACGACGTCGTGTACGGCCACGATGGACGGGTGTCCCAGCCGGGCGGCGGCACGCGCCTCGCGCAGGGTGCGTTCGCGCACCTCGACGCGTTGCGCCTCGGTCAGGTTCGGGGCGAGCCTGACCTCCTTGATCGCCACCTCGCGGTGGAGCAGCTCGTCGCGGGCCCGCCACACGACGCCCATCCCGCCCGCGCCGAGCCTCTCCACGGCCCGGTAGCGACCCGCGAGTATCGGCAGCGGGCTCTCGCTCCGATCAGTCATCGGTTTTCAGGGACTCGTTGAGCCAGCGGGCCACCTGCAGCGCGCCTTCGGTGATCTTGCCGTCGGGGTCCTCCTTGACGCCGCCTCGCTCGTAGTCGACCTCGGCGATCAGGTTGCTGACCCGGAAGACCACGGTCGCCTTGTAGGAGCCGCCGTACAGGTTGATGGCGTTGTACGCGCCGGTGGTGAACGCCTCCTCACCGACGCCCCGCAGGTCTTTGGGAGGCAAGGGCTGGGGGGTGGTGAACTGGCCCTTGTCGAGGAGATCCTTCTTCTTGCCCGCCAGATACTCCCTGGCCCTCATGATCTCCGACCCGTCCTGCCTCTGGGCGATCAACCGGACCCGCAGGTCGTACTTCTCGACGTTGGGCTTGCGCCAGTCGTGCTGGTTGAGCCAGTTGCAGACGGAATGCTCGACCTCCGAGCTCTTGAATCCCGGTACGACCTGGTTCACCTGGTCGTCGTCGAGCAGGCCGCAGGCCCGGGGAGCCGTGGCGAAGCGGCCCTTGGCGCCCGCGGGAGTGGCGACGGTGTCGTCGGCGTTCGTGACCACCGAGGTGAGGAGGAAACCGATGGTGACCGCCATGCCGAAGAGCAGCGCGCCGGTGAGCGCGACGACGGGCCGGGGGACGAGCACTCCCGTCGTCCGCCCGGAGGGCTCCGCGGACGCGCCGGGTGACGCGGGAACGGCGGAAGAGGGGGCCGGCTCGCGCGAGGTGGGGGCGTCCTGCGGGTTCTGACGGGGCGGGATGGGACCGGGCGGGAAGGGCACGGGCGCGCCGGGGCGAGGCTGTCCCTGCGGGGGGAGACCGGGGGCGGGGTCGATCCGCTGCTGCGACGAGGGCGGGTTCTGCCGGGCGATCGGCATGCCGGGAGAGGAGGTGAGCGCGACTTGCGGTGGGACGGGGACGTCCTGGTGAGGGAGCTTCGCCGTGATGTCGGACATCTGCTCGGTGAGGGTCTTCCTGAAGGGAGCGGTCTCCTCCCCCGGCATGGGCGGGGGGACCTCGTCCTCGTGCTTTCCCGCACCCCCGGGCACTCCGACGGTCGTGGCCGCCTCGTACCTCTGCGGTCCTGTCGTGGTGGCCGCCCCCGAAGCCTCGGGTGCTCCGGAGCCGGGAGGCGCCTGCCCGAAGGGCGCGGGGGTCACGAGGGCCGAGGGGATGGAGGAGAGGAAGGGGGCGGAAGCGGAAAGAGGAGGGCCGGAGGCTCCCTGCTCCGGGGTTTCCCCGCCCTGACCTCCCGAGGGCGAAAGGGGTGCGCCAGGCAGAGGCGGCGCGGCCGGAGGTCCTGGACGGTACTGGGAGACCTCGATCAGGGCGCCGCGCAGGGTGATCGGGTCGGGCCGCTGGGAGGGGTCGGCCGAGAGCAGGTGAAACAGGACAGGCGCGATCGGGCCCGCGTTGTTCAGGGAACCGCCGGGCGACGGCGGACGGCCCTCGACGGCGGTGTAGAGGGTCGCGCCGAGCGACCACAGGTCGGCGGCTGGACTGGTCACCCCCTCGGGAGAGGTGAAGAGCGGGGACGGCAGGGACGGCGTGGCGAGGACGATCTGCTCGTACGGGCCGAGCAGCACCGAACCCGGCCGCACGTCGCCGTGGAGCATGCCCTGCCTGTGCTTCACCACGAGCTGGTCCAGCACGGCCACCCCGACCACCGCGGCCTGCTGCGGGGACATCGGCCCAAACCGGGCGATCATCTGTTCCAGTGAGCTCTGCTCAAGCATCGGCGCGCCCTCGGCTCCGGCGATCCCAGGGCCCGGCGCGGTGGGAGCGGCGTGCCCGCCCGCGTGCCTGCCCTGCGATCGAGGGACGTCTGGATGGTTCATCCGCTCGCTCTCTGCTTGTTCAAGGCGTTCACTACCCATGTCGCGGTGGTGTGGGCGCCCGCCTGGATCGCCGGGCCGTCCTTGCTGCCGTCGACCACGGTGTAACCGACGTCGAGGACGAGGTTGTCCACGCGTACGACCACGTAGCTCTGTTCCAGCCTGCCTGTCTTGCGATTCTCGTAGACGTCGTAGCCGAACGCCTCGTCCCCGACGGGTTCCACCGCCATCGGCGCCGTGACGCGGGAGGAGCGGATACCGGCCTGGATCTCTGGCCAGCTCCAGGCGTTCTCCCCGCTCGGTATGACGTCCTGGCGCCGGTTCACGAACAGCTCGTGGGCCTGCCGCGGGCTCTTGCCCCACTGGTCGGCGCCGGAGAGACGCACCTCCAGTCCCATGCCCTTGGCGGCCCACTGGCAGCCACCGTCGTTGGTCGGCTTGCCCTCACCCGTCAGCGCGGGCAGCAGCTGCCTGGCCATGGAGCCGGGCACGAGCGCGCACACGTCCACCGGCGTGGCGAAGACGCCGGGACTCTCGCTGAGCCTGACCCGCTTCTCGGCGGCCGTGGGGTTCGGGGCGAGCAGGAACGTCACCCCGAAGGTGAGCGCGATGACCAGCGCGATCCCGGCCGTCTCGACGGTGGCCCACAGCGTCGTACGGCTCAGGCGCGGCTTGGACGGCGGTACGGAGACAGAGGTGGGGGACGGCGGGGGGACGGGCGGCGCGGCCGGTGTCCCGGTAGCCGCACGGCCGGCGGCCAGCTCTCCCAGCGAGCGGGCGACGGAGTCGAAGGACGGCCGGGTCTCGGGAACCGGGTCGAGCATGCGCGTCAGCAGCGCGCCCAGCTCGCCCGCGCGCTCCGGCGGCCTCGGCGGCTCGGTGAGTACCCGGCCGATCGCCGCGATGGGGCTCTCCGCGGGGTGCGGCGGCACCCCCTCGACGGCGAAGTAGAGCGTGGCGCCGAGGGACCACAGGTCGGAGGCGGGGCCGCCGCGCTCGCCGCGCAGCCGTTCCGGCGCGATGTAGTTGGGCGAGCCGACCAGGTGGCCGGTCCGGCCCGAGGTGACCTCGCCGTCGGCGACCGCGAAGCCGAAGTCGGTGAGTACGGCCTTGCCGGTCCTGGTGAGGAAGACGTTGCCCGGTTTGACGTCGTGGTGGACCACCCCGGCGGCGTGGGCGGCGCCGAGCGCGCTGAGGATGCCCACGCCGATCCTCGCCACCTGGTGCGCGGGCAGCGGGCTTCGACCGCGGACGGTCTGCTCCAGGGAGGCGCCCGACAGCAACTCCATGACGAGCCAGGGCTGCTCCCGATCGATGATCACATCGTGGACGGTCACGATCGAGGGGTGTTTGAGCCGGGCGGCGAGGTTCGCCTCGCGCAGCGCCCCGGCGAAGATCTCCTGTCGCCTGGCGGGGTCGAGGTCAGACGGGAGCCGTACCTCCTTCACCGCCACGTCGCGGCCCAGCGTCTCGTCGGTGGCGAGCCAGACCGTGCCCGCCCCGCCCTCGGAGAGAGGGTTCAGCAGCCGGTAACGGCCCGCCAGCACTCGAGTGTCGATCCCGCTCACCCCGTTCGCATTCCATCGCGAATAGCAACATAGTCACTTAGTGACACATGAACCAATGAACAATGATTCCGCCCCATCCGTCGCCTCGTGGCTTCTGTTCTCGTAGTGTTACGAGCGCCCTCGTGATGCCCCAGCAAGCCGCGGTGAAGCGCCCGCCCCCGCGAGGGCGGATCGACCGCCACACCGCCGGAGGCAGGCGGGGTCCTGCCGGCGGGCCGGCCGGTCGTCGGGTGCGCGGAACCTTCGGGTGCGCAGAACCTTCACAATTCACCACAGGTCTTCTGCACGGCTCCGGTCTACGCTGCCGAGCATGGCAACCCCTCAGCAACGCCGTGTCCTCGTGGTCGAGGACGACGAGACGATCGCGCGGGCCGTACGCCACAGACTGGCCGCCGAGGGCTTCGACGTGCAGGTCGTCGGGGACGGGCAGGCCGCACTCGCCGCCTACGCGAAGACGGGACCCGACGTGGTGGTGCTCGACCGGCTGCTGCCCGGCCTCGACGGGCTGGAGGTGTGCAGAAGGATGCAGGCCGCCAGACCGGTACCGGTGCTCATGCTCACCGCTCTGGGAGAGGAGACCGACCTTCTCGTGGGACTCGGGGTCGGGGCCGACGACTACATGGCCAAGCCGTTCAGCATGCGCGAGCTGGTCGCCCGGGTGCACGCCCTGCTGCGCCGGGTCGAGCGGGCCTCCCAGCTGGCCGTGGCCGACACGGTCATCCGTCTCGCCGACATCGAGATCGACACCGCCGAGCGCCGCGTCTACGTGCGGGGCACCGAGGCCCAGCTGACCAGGACCGAGTTCGACCTGCTCTGCCGCCTCGCCGAGCGTCCCGGCCAGGTCTTCGAGCGAGAACGGCTGCTCGCCGACATCTGGGGCTTCTCCGAGGCCGCGGCCACCCGTACGGTCGACAGCCACGTGCGGGCCCTGCGCCGCAAGCTCGGCCCCGGAGTCGTCCGCACCGTCCACGGCGTCGGCTACGCCCTCGTCAAACCGTGAACGGCCGTCCCGTCCACGGTTTCCGCACGTCTCCGAAACGGCGCTCGTGCCCGGAGGAGAACCGATCGCCCTTTCCACTCATCAGACCCTCACGTGCCCATCCACTCCAACACCGGGACGCGCCGACCATTGAGACCTCTCGACTTCCTGGGCCGGATCAAGGCAAAGCTCGGAATGGTGATCCTGCTGGCCGTGGTGACGGCGTTCGTCGTCAACGAGGTCGGCATCAACGCCGGTTACTCGCGCGAGGTACGCGTCGCGGTGGCCGTGGTGTTCGCGCTGATCATGGTGCAGCTGCTCGGGCGGGGGATGACCAAGCCGCTGCGCGAGATGGCCGCCGCCGCGCAGACCATCGCGAAGGGCCGATACGGCCTGCGGGTCACCGCCTCCTCCCGCGACGAGGTCGGTGAGCTCGCCCGCGCCTTCAACGCGATGGCCGCCGACCTGGGGGAGGTGGACCGGCAGCGGCGCGAGCTGGTGGCCAACGTCAGCCACGAACTCCGTACGCCGATCACCGCGCTCCGCGCGGTGCTGGAGAACGTGGTCGACGGGGTCTCCGACCCCGATCCCGTCACCCTCGGCACCGCGCTCGCCCAGACCGAGCGGCTGGGCCGCCTCGTCGCGCAGCTGCTCGACCTGTCCCGCCTGGAGTCCGGGGCCCGGCTCATCGAACGCGAGGACGTCGAGCTGCGCCCGCTGTGCGAGCAGGCCCTGCGGGAGGCCGTACTCGCGAGGGAGGGGGTGGTGGCGCGCTGCGAGGTCCCCGAAGGGCTGAGCCTGCGCGCCGACCCCGACCTGCTCGCGCAGGTTCTCGCGAACCTGCTGGACAACGCGGTGCGCCACAGCCCCGCGGGCGGGACGGTGGTGCTGGCCGCGACCGCGAGGGGAGAGGGGGTCCGGCTGAGGGTGAGCGACCAGGGGCCGGGGATCGCGGTCGAGGACCGGGCGCGGGCGTTCGAGCGCTTCTCCCGCCTGGACGCGGGCCGGGCCGCCGACGACGGCGGCGCCGGGCTGGGCCTCGCCATCACCAAGGAGATCGTCGAACTCCACGGCGGCTCCATCCACGTCGACGACGGTGTCGGCTGCCACATCGTGGCCGACCTTCCTGAAAGGATCGAGATGAACCCCCCGTCCCTCCCCGGCAAGGACTCCCTCCCCTCGGGGGAGGACGCCGTCGCCCGGGGCGAGGAGCCTTCGAGCGAGGCTCCCGCGGAACCCGCGGGCCTCACGGCCTCCGCGCCGCCGACCCCCCTCGCGGCCTCCGCGTCGTCCGTCCCGCTCGCCGCCGGCCCGTCGTCCGGACGTCGCGAGACCGTCGAGGTCACCGGGCGCGCGGGGACCACCGTGTCCGACGAACCGGCGGAAACAGGTCGGGCATCCGGGGCCGACCAGGGGTCGGCGGCCGTCGAATCCATGGAAACGGTCGAAGCGTCACAGAGCGGTCGCGCGCCCGAGAGCCGTGAGACGGTCGCGGCCGGACAGGTGCCTGCTTCTCCGGGAGAGAGCGGGCCTGCGCCCGCCACCCCCGACCACGGAGCCGCCGCCCAGCCTCCTCCCTTGTGGCCCTCCCCGCAGCCCTACCCTCCACGCCCCGTTCTCGCCGGTGACGGGAGCGCACGTCAGAGGCCGGTCGTGATGCGGAACTGGCCGGGAGCGTTCACCGGGGTCTTCCTCGGTGCCGTCGCGGGGCTGGTGTGCGGGGTGATCGTGGGCGTCGTCCTCGCGGCCGTCGACCCCCTGCTGGCCGCGTTCGTCGGATCCGTCCTCTTCGCCATCGGCGCGTTCGCCGGCACGGTCATCGGCGCCACCACGCCCACCGGCGATTTCCTCGCCTCCATCGAACCGCTCCCGCACCGGCCAGAAGAGCGGAAGCCCACCGCGCGAGGCGCGGCGGGCCAGGGAGCCCTCCGGAGGGAAGGCGAGGCGCGGGCGGCGGAAGTCAGGGAGAGGGCGACGGGCTCAGCGGCGGGCTCACCCGCGGCCTCCCGGCCGGGCGGGGGGAGCGGTCCCGGGCTCCCCGGAGGGCACAGCGGTCCCGGGGCTAGCGGTCCCGGGCTCTCCGGAGGGCACAGCGGTCCCGGGGCTCCGGGAGGGTACAAGGCGCCGTCGATCTTCCCCCGCCCGGAGCTGCCGGACACGCCCCGGTGGGTGCTGCCGGTGTCGGCCGCCGTCGGGTTGCTCGCCGCGGTCGCGGTGCCGTACAGCAGGGCCGGGCTGGGGCTCGTGCTGGTGTCCGCGGCGATGGGGGCGGCGGTGATCCCGGCGGTGCGCAGGAGGATCACCCCGTGGTCGGCGGGGATGGGGGCGATCGCCTACGGGCTGGTCGCGACGGTGATGTTCAGGGACGCGGACTGGCTGGTCGGCATCCTTCTGCTGGCCGGGTTCCTGACGGCCGCGCTCGCTCTGTCGGGGGCCGGGCGCGGCTGGCTCGGGGTGATCAGGGGCGGCGCGTCGGTGATCCTGGGCCTGCTGCCGGTGCCGTGGTTCCTCGGGGCGAGGCTGAAGGGCCTCGCGTCCCGTCGCAGGGTGATGCCCCTGCTGCTGGGAGGCGGGCTCACCGTCGTGCTGCTCGCGGTGTTCGGGGCACTGTTCGTCTCGGCGGACGCGGTCTTCGCCGAGGCCGTCGAGCGGGTGTTCAGCGCGCAGGAGTGGGCGGAGTCGCTGCCGTTGCGGATCCTCCTCTTCGTCGTCTTCGCGTGCGTGGTCGCCTCCGCCGTGCTGGTCGGGCTGCGGCCCGTGGCCGAGCCGAAGGCCCCCGACCTGAAGGTCACGGTCGGCCGTGGTCTCTGGGTGACCCCGCTGACGGCGCTCAACCTGCTGTTCGCCGCGTTCGTGGGGACGCAGCTCACCGTGCTGTTCGGCTCCACCCGGTGGGTGGTCTCCGCCACCGGGCTCACCTACGCGGAGTACGCGCGTTCGGGGTTCTTCCAACTCGTCGTCGTCAGCGTGTTCGTCCTCGCGATCGTCGCGGTCGCCTCGGGGACGCTGGACCTCAAGGGTTTCGACCGCTGGCTGATGGCCGGGCTGCTCGGCGTGCTGTGCGTGCTCACCCTGGTGATCCTGTTCTCCGCGCTGCACCGCCTGAACCTGTACGCCGACGCCTACGGGCTCTCCCGGCTGCGGGCCTCGGTGTCGGCGACGGTGCTGTGGCTGGGCGGGGTCTTCGCGCTCGTTCTCGCCGCGGGCGCGGCCCGGCTCACCGGGCGCGGGCACGCGCGCTGGCTGCCCAGGACCCTGGTGCTGATGACGAGCGCCTCGCTGCTGGCGTTCGCGGTGTGGAACCCCGACCTGCGGGTCGCGGAGACCCAGATCGCCGTACGGGGTGCGGACCGGATCGACCTCGCATACCTGGGCGACCTCGGCGCCGAGGCCGTGCCCGCCCTGGACCGGCTGCCCGAGCCGTCGCGCAGCTGCGTCCTGCGGGACGTGGTCGCGGCCAACGATCTCGCCGGATCCGATTCGTGGAACGGCTGGAACCTGGCCCGCCGCGAGGCGAGGGACCTGCTGGCCCAGCGGCCGGTGCTCACCACCGTTTCCTGCCCGCGGACACTCTCCCGCCTGGAGACCCCCTACCAGGACTGAACGACGGCCGCGCTCACTTCGTCTCCGCGTCTTCCGGGTCGCCGGCGAGCGTGCGCGCGGCCGCCGCGTCGTCCTCGTTCCAGCCCCAGTGACCGTCGCGTTCCCCGGTCTGCTCGTCGATCCATCGGTTGTGGGCCTCCCACGCGGCCTGCTTGCTGGTCCCCAGCGCGGCACCGATCTGCGACCACGAGGCGCCTGCCCGGCGGGCGGAGCGTACGGAGAGCTGACGTCCGTAGCCCGCCTTCCGCGCGATCACCTCACCCAGCGCGAGAAGCTCCAGCGCCTCATCCCTGGTCAAGGGCTCGGCGCCGGGGTCGAGTGGCGCGAGCTCGGCGTCGTCCTCGTCGGCCGGTGCGGCCAGGGCCTCACGGGTGCGTAGCGCGTCGTAGCGCACGGTCGCGGTCAGCAGCGTGAACTGACGTTCAAGATCCTCTGGAGTCGCCATGGGGCGAGTATTTCGTCATGCTGTCTTGACGTCAAGGAGGCTTGACGTTGGTTGGCTGCCCTCCTGGGAGCCAGGTGAGTCGCGTCAGCCGTGTCCCTCGCCGGACGGCATCGCCGCAGGTGCCATCGCTGCGGCTTCCAACGCCACCTCGCGCAACCAGGCGCTCAGTTTCATTCCCGCTGCCGCCGCGGCCTCGGTCGGCAGGCCGAGGTCCTCAGGGCTGACCCGTACCGATATGACCCGGTCGAGAACAGCGGATGTGGATTCTTCGGCGACCTGCTCGCGGTTGTCGCAGAACCACTGGGCACGCTCAGCCTCATCCATCGCGGAGATGTCCCGCGCGGTCGGTTCGTTCTCAGTCATGCTTGGCTTTTCTTCGGTGTGTCGTATGCGGTAACCGGTCATGCGATTTCCAGTTCGTACACACCCCAGTCACGCTTCCTGGTGACGGGCTAGAGGACGACCACGGTGACACGTCGCCCCGCGTCGGTCACTCCCACCAGGAGGTAGTGGTCAGGGACGGGTTTTCCCTGATATGGCATGGTCCAGAGGGTAGAGGGCCCGAATTCTCCCGATTTGTGAAACAGGAGAAATCCGGGACAGAGGCATGCGGAACGAAGACGAGCACGGGATGTCGTGCAGACCTTTCGGGTGATTGAATCCCCGCATGTCGTTTGATGTGTTGATCAGGGATGGCTGGGTGCTTGACGGCACCGGGGCTCCGGCTCACCGGGCCGACGTCGGTGTCAACGGAGACCGGATCACCGCTGTGGGCCGCCTGGAGGACGCGGACGCCGCGACCGTCGTCGAGGCCGCCGGGCGCCATGTCATGCCCGGCCTCGTCGACTGCCACGCCCACGGTGACGCCCTCGTCTTCGACAAGGACGTGCAGTTCGCCGCGCTCCGCCAGGGGGTGACCACGTTCGTCCTCGGCCAGGACGGGCTCTCCTTCGCCCCCTCCACCACTCCGGAGACCTTCGCCTACGCGACCCGCTACTTCGCGGCCGTCAACGGCGTCCACCCTTCGGCCGACGGGCCGATCGGTGTGGGGGAGCTGCTCGCGGGCTACGACCGGGCGGTCGCGCTGAACACCGCGTACCTGCTGCCGCACGGCACGATCCGTCACGACGTGATGGGCGCCGCCGAGCGGGCGGCCACCGACGAGGAGCTGGCCGCGATGCTGGCCCGCGTCGAGCGCGGCCTGTCGGAGGGCGCCGCCGGCCTTTCCACCGGCCTGGAGTACGCCCCCGGCCGCTACGCCGACGCCGCCGAGATCGCCGCGCTCTGCGCACCGCTGGGCACCCTGCCGTACGTGACGCACATGCGCGGGTACGGTGCGGCGGCTCCCGCCGGGATGGCCGAGGTGACCGACATCGCCCGGCGCTCGGGCGTGGCCGTGCACGTCTCGCACTACCACGGCCCGGCCTCCACGCTCCTGCCGCTCGTCGACGAGGCCCGGCTCATGGGCGCCGACCTCACCTTCGACACCTACCCCTACATGCGGGGCAGCACGATCCTCGCGATGGTCACGCTGCCGGCGTGGGTCCCGGCCGCCGACACCGAGCGGACGCTGGAGGTGCTGGAGTCCGAGCCGATCTCGTGGGACGAGACGCTCTGGCCGAGGATCACCTTCTCTCACGTACCCGGTGCCGAGTGGGCCGAGGGAGTGACGCTGCCCGACGCCGCGGCCGAGGCCGGGCTGGAGCCGGGGGAGTTCTGCCGCAGGATCCTGATCGACACCCGGCTGGAGGCCGGATGCGTGTACGCCCGCCCCGACGAGGGTCCCGAGAGTGAGGCGTCGGTCGGTGCGATCCTGCGCCACCCTGCCCACACCGGAGGCTCCGACGGCATCTACGTGGGCGGCCACCCTCACCCCCGGGGTTACGGGGCGTTCGCCCGGATGCTCGGCCACCACGTCCGCGAGACCGGAGACTGGACCCTGGAGCAGGCCGTCGTCCACCTCTCCTCGCACCCGGCCCGCCGCTTCGGTCTCGAAGGGCGGGGCCTCGTCCGCCCCGGCCAGGTCGCCGACCTGGTCGTCCTGGACGTCACCGCGGTCGCCGATCTGGCCACGTACGCCATGCCGCGTACCCCGGCCACCGGGATCGGCGACGTCCTCGTCTCCGGGGTGCCGGTGCTCACCGCGGGAGCACTCACCGGCGCCACCCCCGGCAGAGCGCTACGCCCCTGAGGAGCCGCGCCCCCTGAAGCCGTGTTGCCTGAACGTGCCCCCTCAAGCCGCGCCCCCTGAGATAAGGGTGCGACCCCGGCACGGTGCCGCGTTCCCGCGCAACGGCGCCGCCCTCGCGGCCTCGCGGACGCGGCCCTGGGGAGGGCGCCGTGAGGATAGGGTCCTCAGGGCGGCGAAGGGGGACGCGGTCTCCCACGCCCGGATCCGGTGGCCGGCGAGCCGTCGAATCCGCCGGGCGACGCGGAGGGGGACGGGACGTGAAGGGCATCGTGGATCCCGGGGCGGTGCTGGGGGCCTCGCTGTTCGGCGGGGCGTTCACCTTCCCGGTGATGGTGGCCCACCGCGGCGCGCTGGAGCGCAACATCGCGACCCTCGCGGCATTCACCCGCGAGTACGGGCTCATCTTCGCCCCGCACGCCAAGACCACCATGTCGCCCGAGCTGGTGAAGGCGCAGCTCGACGCGGGCGCGTGGGGAATGACGGTCGCCACCCCCAGCCAGGCGCTCACCCTGCGCGGGTTCGGCGTCGTTCGGATCGTCCTCGCCAACCAGGTCTTCGACCCGGCGGGGCTGACCGCGCTCGCCGCCCAGCTGGAGGAGGATCCCGCGTTCGAGTTCCTGTGCTTCGTCGACTCGACGGCGGGGGTCGAGGCGCTCTCCCGGCACGCGGGGGCCAGGCCGTTCCGCGTGCTGGCCGAGCTCGGCCACGAGGGCGGGCGCGGCGGCAGCCGTACGCTCGCCCAGTTGCTGGAGGTCGCCTCGGCCGCGCAGGCGGCCGAGGGGGTGGAACTCGCGGGCGTCGCGGGATACGAGGGCTCGCTGGGGTCGGCGCAGGAGGTGCGGGGCTACCTGCACCGGCTGCTGGAGGCGCTGGAGCACCTGCGGGTGCGCGACCCGATCCTGTCGGTGGGCGGCAGCCAGTGGTTCGACGTGATCGGCCGCGAGCTCGCCGCCTGCCAGGCGAGGGTGATGCTGCGCAGCGGCGCCTACGTCTCCCACGACGACGGCTACTACCGCGAGCGCACCCCGTACACCCGGATGGAAGGGGAGTTGCGCGCGGCGCTGGAGATCTGGGCGCACGTGCTGAGCGTTCCCGAGCCTGATCTGGCCGTGGTGGGGTTCGGCAAGCGCGACGCCCCCTTCGACGAGGGGCTGCCGATCCCGCGCGGAGCCGTCGCGGACGCGACGGTGCTCAAGGTCCAGGACCAGCACACGCTCCTGAGGCCGGCGCCCGGCTCGCCGGTGAGGCCGGGCGACCTGGTGTCGTTCGGCATCTCCCACCCGTGCACCGCCTTCGACAAGTGGCGGGCCATCCCGGTGGTCGACGAGGAGTATGTCGTCGTCGATCTGATAAACACCTTTTTCTGATCTCCATCGCTGAGGATTGGTGAGATGAGCGACAAGCAGGAGTTGAGGACGAGCGAGGGCGCGGCGCCCGTCGGGGCGTACTCGCAGGGTCTCGTGGTCGGCGACTTCGTCTACACCTCGGGCATGGGGCCGCTCAGCCCTGAGACCGGCGAGGTCGTCGGGTCCGACGTGGCCGAGCAGACCCACCAGGTGATGCGCAACCTCGGCGCGATTCTCGCGGCCCACGGGCTGGGCTTCGACGACGTGGTGAAGTCGACCGTGCACCTGGAGCACCTCAAGCGTGACTTCGCCGCCTACAACGAGGTGTACAAGTCGTATTTCACCCGCCCGTACCCGGTGCGCACGACCGTCGGCTCGGACCTGATGGACATCCTCGTCGAGATCGACTTCGTGGCCTACAAGCCGCGTTAGAGTCTGACCGACTTTGTGGGAGGGCGGCGGCTTGGACAGCTCGCTATACGTCTACGTCGAGGACGTGCGCGGGGAGGGCCTTGCGGCGGTCCTCGACCGGATCACCGGATACGGCGTGACGGGCGTGACCGTGGCCGCGGCCTACCACCGTGCCCGCGACGTCACCCCGCACGGCCGCCCCCGGGTGACGCTCCGCAACGACGGCGCGCACTTCGCGCCGCCCGCCGACCTGTTCGGCGGGCTGCGGCTGGTGCCGCCCGTCCAGGCCGGCGCCGAGGACGAGCCGCTGGCCGCCCTGCGTGAGGCCACCACCGAACGCGGGCTCGCCCTGCACGGCTGGACCGTCTTCCTGCAGAACGCCACGCTGGGCCTGGCCGACCCGGACGTGACCGTACGCGACTGTTTCGGCGATCGAGGCTCGCCCGCCGACCTGTGCCCCTCCCACCCCGACGTGCGCCTGTACGCGGTCGCGCTGGGCCGGGCGGTGGCCAGGCAGGGCGTCGACAGTGTGGTGGCCGAGGCGCTGCACTATGGGACCTTCGGCCATGGCTACCACCACGAGCGCAGCTTCGTCCCGCTCGGGCCGATGGACGCCTTCCTGCTCGGGCTGTGCTTCTGCGGTTTCTGCATGCGCCGCGCCGCCGACCTGGGGGTGAACGCGGAGGTGGCGCGGGAGGAGTGCTCCAGGATCGTGGGCGCCGTGTTCGACGGTGATCCTCCCGCCCAGGGCGAGGTGACCCGCGCCGCCCTGACCGCGTACGCGGGGCCCGAGGTGGTCGCCTACGCGCGGGCCCGTTCGGAGACGGTGACCTCGCTGGTCTCCGAGGTCTCCACCGCCGTCACCGACGAGGGCTCGCGTCTCGTCTTCCTCGACGGGACCGGCGCCGCGAAGGGCTACGCCGACGGGCTGCCCTCGCCGGGGCTCGCCGCGCACGACTCCTGGCAGCTCGGCGTCGACCTGGTCGCCCTCGGTGATCTGGTGCCCTCGCTCGGCGTGCTCGCCTACGCCCGGGAGGTGGCCAGGGTGGCCGACGACGTCACCGCCTACCGCCGTTCCACGGGCAAGGACAGGGAGTTGCGGGTCGTCCTGCGCCCCGGCCTGCCCGACACCGACTCGGCCGACCGTCTCGCCGCGAAGGTCCGCGCCGTGCGGGCCTCGGGCGCCGACGCGGTCGACTTCTACGCGTACGGGCTTCTGCCCTTCCCGATTCTGGACCGCATCCCGAGGGCGCTCTCCACCTGAGACCGGCCCGAACAGGCGAGGACGAGGGGCACGACGAGCATCGCGTGGAGTGGGGCCCGGGGCGAAAGCCGTCACCGGCACGGTCCGCGACTCCCTCCACATGATCGACGTGGCGTTCCGGCGCGACGGCGGGCCGCGCCCGGAGGTCCTGGTGACGGTGCCGGACCGGCCGAGCGCGAAGCGCACCGAGCCTACGCTGCCCGCGTCACCGCCGGAGCCGGCCCCGGCCAGCGGCGCGGTCCGCGCTGAGCGCTCTGCCGCAGCGCGGGCCGGCATGTTCACACCAGAGGAGTTTCGCGGTTGCTCAGATCGTGGCGAGGAAGTCCTTGATCCTCTGAGCGATCGCGGGGTAGTCGGAAGCGAACCAGATCAGGTGGCCATCGGCGCGGCTTTCCAGCAGTTCGGCCTTCGGGATGGTCGCGGCGAGGGATTGGGCGTGGGTGAAGGGGACCGAGCGGTCGGTGCGGCTGGCGATGATCAGGGCCGGTTGGGTGACCTGATCGGCGCAGTCGGGCACGGCCAGCATGTCGTTGACGAAACCCGCACCCGAGCGCATGAGGGTGAACAACGCGATCAGCTCGGCCTGGTCGTGTTCACTCAGTGCGGCCATGACGTGGCGGACGGGCAGGGCGGACAGGTCTCGCAGCAGCAACCGTAACCCCGCCTGCGGTGCCGTGCGCATCAGTAGCCTCACCGCGGCCCAGGTCGCGGCTTCGGCGCTCGCGTTGAACACCAGGCGGCCTCCCAGGCGGGTGCGCCGGTCCGGCCAGGGTAGGAAGGCGACCGCGCTTTGCAGGATCACCCGCTCTACCAGGTGCGGATGGCGCACCGCCATGGTGAGCGCGGTGCGCCCGCCCGCTGAGATGCCCACCACCGCGGCGACCCGCTCGATGCCCAAGGTGTGGCACAGGTCGGCGGTGACGTCGGCAAAGGCGGCCGGGGTGATGCCGGTGGCCAGGGGCGTGCGACCGTAACCGGGACGGGAGGGGATGAGCACCCGATACCCCGAGGTGGTGAAGACCTCCTCACCCAGGGGCAGCCCGGCCCGCATGTGGCCCCCGTGGAACACGACGACCACCTGTTGTCCTTCACCGTCGAGCCGGTATTCCACCACGCCTGCCGCCAGGCGGGCAGTGATCGCGTCTCGCTCCAGAATCGCCATAGATCGTCATGCTCGCATACCCGCTCAGGTCGGCATGACCACGCAAGGACGCAGGGGGCGCCTGGTCAGCCGAGCTGTTGCCGTTGCCGGCGGTGCGGCAGGGTGGGGATCTCTCGGAGCATGAACCGGTAGAAGTCGCGCATCTGGATCAGTCGCCGGTGGGCAGGATCCTGCGGCGCGGCGGTCTTGATCCCGATTGCGGCGGCGTGGAGAACGCTGCGCCGATAATGATCCTGGGACCGTATGAGAACGTCGGCCGCGTCCCGTGGTGGCCGCGCCGCCACCACGTACCTCCGCGTATCCCCACTACCTCGCGTACGCCTCGTACGTCGAGGTGGTTTCGTGCGTTCGGGTCTCGTGCGTTCAGACGGAGCGGCTGGAGAGCGCGGTCGCGACGCCGAGGCCCAGATAGACGATCCCGCTGAAGTGGCCGATCAGGGGTGCCCTGCTCCTCAGCCGCCCGCCGATGGCGCCCGCCGCCACCGCGTAGATCAGGTCGGAGAGCATGCCCAGGAGAAGCAGGGTTCCGCCCAGGATGGCGATCTGCAGCGGCACCGCACCCGCCTCCGGTTCCACGAACTGGGGCAGGAACGCGAGGAAGAAGAGGATCACCTTGGGATTGAGCACGTTGACGACCACGCCCTCCAGGAAGATCGCCCGAAGCGGCTGTGGCGGGGTCTCCTGGCTCGCGAACTCCTGCCTGCTCGTCAGCGCCCGGATGCCCAGATAGACCAGGTAGGCCACGCCGGCCCACTTGATCACGTTGAACAGGGCCGCCGACTGGGCGACCACGTACGAGAGACCGGCCGCCGCCGCGGCGATGTGCACCAGCGTGCCCACCTCGACGCCGAACGCGCTCGCCACGCCGGCGGCGCGGCCCTGGGAGACGGCGCGGGCGATGATGTAGATGTGGTTCGGGCCCGGCACCAGGACGAGTGCCAGCGACGCGACCGAGAAGATCAGTAATGTGGACGGCGAGATCATGCCCCGACCATAGGGGCGTCCCGGCCCTCGCCGTCAGGGCCAATATGTGGCCCCTTTGGTGTACCAATCGGTCCCGGTTCGCCCCCTGCTGATGTGCCAATCGTTCCTGGTTCGTCCCCTGCGGGTGGAATGTCGATTCCGTCGGTACCCGTGCGATACTCGCCCACGTGGGGTGGAACAGCACGCGGAGCGTTCTGATCGGGCGATCGGCAGAGCTCGATCGCCTGACCGCGGTGCTCGACACCGCGGCCGCGGGACAGGCCGGGGTGGCCCTCGTGGGAGGCGACGCGGGCATAGGCAAGACCCGCCTGATCACCGAGCTGGCCGGGCGGGCCGAGGCGGCGGGGTTCGCCGTGCTCATCGGCCAGTGCGCCGAACTCGGCGACGCCCTTCCCTACCTCCCGTTCGCCGACGCCCTGCGATCGGCACGAGGGGAGCTGCGCGCGGCGCTCGACGAGCGACCCGTCCTCGGCAGGCTGCTGCCCGGCGGCACCGACCAGGGCAGGGAGAACACGTCGGGCCTGACGCAGCAGCAGCTCTTCGGCTCGATGCTCGGCTTCCTGTCGACGCAGCCCGTGCTACTCGTCCTTGAGGACCTGCACTGGGCCGACCAGTCCACCCGCGACCTGCTGGTCTTCCTCAGCCGGATGCTGCAGACCGAGCGCGTCTGCCTCGTCGGCACCTATCGCACCGACGACCTCCACCGCCGTCACCCGCTGCGCAGGGTCCTCGCCGAGCTCAAGCGCCTCCCCTCGGTGACGCCGGTGGAACTGGAGCCTCTCGACCGCCACGAGATGGCCGACTACCTCGCCGCGCTCGGCGGCACCGACGCCGGCGTGATGAGGAAGGTCGTCGACCGGGCCGAGGGCAACCCGTTCTACGCCCAGGAGTTGCTGGACGCCGCCTCCGAGGGCTCCTCGATCCCCGATGGCCTGGCCGGCCTGCTGATCTCCCGGACGGAGCTGCTCTCCGACCCCGCGCAGCGGGTGCTCGGCGGCGCCGCCGTCGCGGGCCGCCGGGTCGACCACGACCTGCTCCAGCAGGTCTCGGGTCTCGACGACCTCGCCTTCGAGGAGAGCATGCGGGAGATCGTCTCGCGCGGCCTGCTCCGCCCCGACGGGGAGTACGGCTACGCCTTCCGGCACGCGCTTCTCCAGGAGGTCGTCTACAACGACCTGCTGCCCGGCGAACGGACCAGGACGCACGCCGAGTTCGCCCGCCTGCTGACCGGCAGAGGGGGGTCGGCGGCCGAACTCGCTCACCACTACCTGGCGGGCCACGACCTGCACGGGGCGCTCGCCGCGTCCGTGGAGGCGGGACGCAGGGCCGAACGGCTGGGGGCACCCGCCGAGGCGCACCGCCACTTCGACCAGGCGCTCGGGCTCTGGGACCGCGTTCCCGGCGCCGAACAGCTGGCAGGAATCGACCACATCGCCCTCGCGGCGCGCAGCGCCGCCGCGGCGGCCGACAGCGGCGACAACCACCGGGCGATCTCCCAGCTCCGGAGCCTCCCGCCCTCCGCCGAGATCAACGAGCGGCTCTCGTACTATCTCATCGACGCCGAGGACGTCGAGGGCGCGATCGCCGCCGCGTACGCGGCCGTCGAGACCGCGCCGGAGGGTCCCGTGCTCGCCCGCGCCCTCGCCACCTACGCGCGCTCGCTCTACTGGACCGAACGGCACGACGAGGTCGAGGCCCTGGCGGGGCGCGCGCTGGAGACAGCCCGCGCGAGCGGCGCCGCCGACGCCGAGACCAGCGCGCTGATCACCCTCGCCGCCCTCGCCGCGCTCGCCGGCGACATCCCCCACGCCAAGGAACTGCTCGCCTGCGCGACCGCGGAGAGCTCTGGCAACCTCGCCATCGACCTGCGGGCCACGTTCACCTACGCGCGGGTCCAGTACGAGAACGGCGACCTCGCCGAGGCGGCGGCCACCACCGACCGGGGGCTGCGGCTGGCGTGCGAGAGCGGCCTCAACTGGAGCACCTACGGCACCGACCTGCGCTTCCTGCGCCTCCTCATCCACTACGTCGCGGGGGAGTGGGATCTGGCGGAGAAGGTCGCCTCCGAGTTCGCCGTCCGCGTCGGCACCCTGCCGGAGGCACTCCTGTCGTCCTTCGCGCTCTTCGTCGAGGTGGCGAGGGGCCTGCCCGTCGTCGAGGACCGCCTGTCATGGCTGGAGCCCTTCTGGCCCCACGACGTGACGATCGCCGCCATGAGCCGCGGCCTGGCCGCTGAGCACGCCCTGTGGCACGGCGACCCGGAGGCGGCGCTCGAACACGCCCGCGCGGGGCTGGACGCCATCCCGCCCAACGAACCCGCCGCGATCCGGCTCAGCAGCACCGCCCTGTGGGCATTGACGGACCTGGGGCGGGCGGAGGAGGCCGACGCCTTCCTGGAGAGGGCCCGAGTTCCCGCCGCCGTCGGCCCCGGCTCCGTCCGGCGGGGCCCGCTCGGTCCAGAAGGGCTGGCCTGGCTCGCCAAGGCCGAGGCCGAATGGCACCGCGCGCACGGCCGCTTCGACGTCGCGGTGTGGCGGGCGGTGGTCGAGGCATTCGACTTCGGATTCGTCTACGAGGTCGCCCGCTCGCGGTGGCGGCTGGCCGAGGCGCTGCTCGTCCAGGGCGACCGCGCCGACGCGCTGAAAGAATGGAAGCTCGCCGTCGAGGCCGCCGAGTCACTGGGCGCCCGGCCGCTCGGCGCGGCCCTGGCGGAGCTGGGACGCAGGGCGCGCTTCACCTCCACGCCGCAGACCCTGCTCACCGCCCGCGAGCGGGAGGTGCTCGCCCTGGTGGCCGAGGGCCTGCCCAACCGTGAGATCGGCGAGAGGTTGTTCATCGCGCAGAAGACGGTGAGCGTGCACGTCTCCAACATCCTGGGCAAGCTGGGCGTCTCCTCCCGCACCCAGGCCGCCGCCGTGGCCCACCGGGACGGCCTTGTCTGACCCGGGTGGATCGCGTGGGCCGCACGGCTCACGTGGCCTCGTCAGGACCGGCCGATGTCGTGGCCCGCGCTGCTGTGACCCACGGCCGACGTGGCCCGCGACGTCGTCGTCCCGTGAGGTCAGGGCCTGCCCTGGCCGCTGCGCGCGGTCAGAGCGAGGTCCCGTACGACCTGGATCAGCTCGGCCGGGTCGAAGGGTTTCGTGAGGTAGGCGTCGACCCCGATGCCGAGCCCTCGCCGCTTGTCGTCCTCCTGTGCCCGCGCGGTGATCAGGACCACCTTGATATGGCTGGTCCCCTCGTCGCCCCGCAGCCTGGTGGCCGTCATCCAGCCGTCCAGCCTGGGCATCATGACGTCCAGAGTGATGACGTCGGGCATCACGTCCAGCACCCGATCCAGGCAATCCTGCCCGTCGGAGGCAGTATCCACCTGGAACCCCTCCAGGGTCAGGTTGACCGCGATGAGCTGCCGGATGACGTCGTCGTCATCCACTACCAAGACCTTGCCCAGAACCTCTCCCACGGCGTGAGGCTAACTCCTCTCTCCCGTCCACGCGCGGCTTTCCGAAGATGTGTACGCACAACCGTCCGCGGGCGGCAGGTTTTCCCGGGCGGAGCGCTCCCCCGCGCGTCCCCGCCGGCACCGCGGCCGTCCCGAGCCGTCAGACGCGCCCGACGAAGTGGCTTCAGGGCCTGCTCGCCCATCGGAGGACACCGACGACTCTGCCGCCGGCCGGAAAAGACGATCGGCAGGAAGCCTCGGCTCGGCCGACACGGAAGCGGCGTGAGTATGACCGAGGTTAAGGGAGCGGTTATTCCCTTATTGAACGATTGACTTTCATATGCCGCGAAATTCCCTTTCTTGATGAAGGATAAGCGCATCAAGGCAGAGATCGTATGTTCGCGACAGGTGTGCGACATGTGTGGGAAAGCGCCACCGGCTCCCTGTTTCCTTATGTGACTCCCACCTGCGGCGTCGACCGGTGCCTCAAGATGCCCGGTGCGACACGATGCTCCTTTCCTCGGCGTGTTCAACCATTTCGATGAGCGATTCGTGCTATCAAGAATTCGCTGTCTTCGGGGACGACTTAGGAGAATCGATGAAAATTTTTCGCACCGTTCAGACCCTGACCCTTACCGGGGCTTTGCTCTCCGTCCCGTTTACCGTGATGCCGGCCGCGGCCGTCGTGGCCGCCGATGCGCCGCAGCGGCTTCGGGTTGAATTCCAGGCGAGCCTGGTGGCGCGCCACAGCAGCAAGTGCCTGGATGTGTACGGCGCCAACAAGGCCGACGGCGCCAACGTCGTTCAATGGACGTGTAACTCTCAGTCCAACCAGAGGTGGGACCTGGTGGCGACCGACAGCGGCTACTACACGCTCAGGGCCGCGCACAGCGGTAAGTGCCTGGACGTGTACGGCGTCAGTAAGGCCGACGGCGCCAGTGTCGTTCAATGGACGTGCAACTCTCAGTCCAACCAGCAGTGGCGGCTCGTTCAGAAGGACAACGGATACTTCGCGTTGGCGGCGCGTCACAGCGGTAAGTGCCTGGACGTGGACGGCGCCGGCAAGTCCGACGGCACCAAGGTCATTCAGTGGACGTGCCAGCAGAAATCCAACCAGCAGTGGCGGCTCGTCTGAACCGACGACTCCGTTTCACCCATTCCTCGGACTTCGGGTATGAGCTTTGTGGCCGGATGGCCCTTGGGTGATTCCGGCCGCAAGGTGTTCGCGTTCGTCAACCCGTTCTCATCCCGCTGAGAACGTTTTTGAGAGCTGATCGCGGGGCTCGGCGAGTCCGTTCAAGCGGGCGAGGTCCGGGCCGCTGAACGGGATGGCCCGGGGTGATCCGTCGCAGTGCCGGCCGGACACGGTGTCCCGGGTCAGCCGTCTGCCGCCAGGGCCGCGCGTGCGGCGGTGAGGATCTCCTCGGAGAGGGGGGAGTCCTTGGTGGCCCGGGCCAGGACGAGCGCGCCGACCATTGTGCACAGCCGGGTGAGGCCGTCCTGGTCCTCGGTGGCGAGCCGCGCGGCGAAGTCGCTCACGCCCTCGGCGTAGACGCGGTGGGCCTCGTGATCACCGAGTTCCCGCGCCATGTCGGTGGCGAGCCCGGCGACGGGGCAGCCGTCCGCGGGGTTGTCTCGGTGTTCGACGGAGAGGTAGGTGTCGATCATCGCCCGCTGCTCCGTTCCCGCGGTGAGGCGCTGGGCGAATTCGTCGAAGGCGTGGGCGGTGGCCTCGTCGATGAGCGCCTCCTTGGAGGCGAACCGCTTGTAGAAGCCACCGTGGGTCAGACCGCACTCCTTCATGAGGTCGGCGACGCTGACCTGTGTGCCCCGCTCGCGGAACAGCCGGGAGGCGGCCTCCACGACCCGTTCGCGGTTCTCCTGCGCCTGCGCCTGCGACACGCGGCCCATCGGCCACCTCCCAAGTTGGATGTTGGTTGACATCTATCTTACCCTTCTGTTTAGATTATAGATGTAATCTATTTTCGGGCTCGGTCGTCGGGCCCGTCCACGACGCTGGAGCGAACATGGAACTGAAGAACGCGGTCGCGGTGGTCACCGGCGCCAACCGGGGGTTGGGGCGCCAGCTGACCATCCAGCTTCTGGAGCGCGGAGCGAAGGTCTACGCGGCGGCCCGCCGCCCCGAGAGCGTGGACGTGGCCGGCGTCATCCCGCTCCGCCTGGATGTCACCGACGACGAATCGATCCGAGCCGCGGCACGCGTCGCCTCGGACGCGACGCTGCTGGTGAACAATGCCGGGATCTTCACCGGCACCCCTCTGGTCGCCGGTGACCTGGACGCGGTGCGGTCGGAGATGGAGACGAACTTCTTCGGGCCGCTCGCCGTGACGCGGGCCTACACCCCGGTCATCGAGGGCAATGGCGGCGGGGCCGTGCTCAACGTCCTGTCCGTGCTGTCCTGGCTGCACCCGGCCGGTTCCGGAGCCTATTCGGCGGCCAAGGCCGCCGCGTGGGCACAGACCAACGCGATCCGCGAGGAGTTGGCCCCCCGAGGCATCTCCGTCTCGGCACTGCACGTCGGATACATGGACACCGACATGGCCGCCGACGTTCCGGCCGAACAGAAGGTCGATCCGGCCGAGGTCGCGGCCCAGGCCCTGAACGCCGTCGAGAAGGGCCTCCCCGAAATCCTCGCCGACGAGTCCACCCGGCAGGTCAAGCGGAACCTGGCCGCGACGCCGACCCCGGTCTGAGACGCGGCTCGCGACACCCGTTGTCCCCGGTGGCATCACTCGGAACCCGTCCTCTCGCTGATGGATCGCGCAGCTTCCTTCCCCAAGTCCTTCCGCGCTCGCGAGATCGAAGAATCCACGGACCAGTGTGTGTCGCCGTACGGGCGGCCTGTTTCACCCGTGCTCGAAGAGGTGGTGTTTCACGAGTTATCCACAGAATCGGGTTCGGCTCGTTGGTGATCGCTCCATCCCGCTGATCCTGGGGCCTCGATCCTTCATCGAGCCCAAGGAGGGCGTACGTGATCACGACACTCGTCACCGTCACCATCCTCTCGGCGGCCCTCGCGGGAAACTCCCCCTTCCCCGCGCCCCGCTCCTCCCCGGAAGCCTGCGACACCTGGGGCCGCCTCCTCTCCTTCCCCCCGGTCGCCCTGCCGGACGGCACCCACCACCGGCTGTCGGAAGAGGATCTCCTGCCGGAGGAGATTCGCGTCGCTCTCTCCGCCATCTGCGCGCCCTGGGCCACGCTCTCGCTGGACGCGGGTGGCGGCCGATCGACGTCCCCGCAGGGCTTCTTCCCCGCCTCGGCTTCGAATCCGGGCCTGGCTTCGAATCCGGGCCTGGCCTCGGCGCCGGGCGCGGTCGGCGAACGGCCACCCGGGCTCCCGGGAGCGGATGCCGGCTCCACTGCCCCCTCCGATCCGGAGGCGGGAGGGGGAGCGGAGCCGGTAGGAGACTCAAGCGACAGGAAAGACGTCTCGGCCTCTGGGACGAATTCGGCCTCTTGGGCGAAACTGAGAGATTTCCGGGCCTCCTTCCGGCCGGAGTCCCCGCGAACGCGAGCCAGGCCGCAGCGCCCTGCCGGGGGACGGGAAGCGTCCTCCGCTCGCGGGGTGGCATCCTCACGCGGCGCGGTGTCCTCCCGGGGGAAGGTCATCTCCGGTGGGCGGGTGCCTTCAGGAGGGAGAGCGGCGTCCTCTCGCGAAGGCGCCCCGGCCCTGCGGGGCCGGATCGCGGCCGCCGCCGCGCTCCGTCAGATCGGCAGACCGTACGTCTGGGGCGGCGGTTCGAGCGCGGGTCCGACCGGCGGGGGCTTCGACTGCTCCGGGCTCGTCCTGCACGCCTGGGCCAGGGCGGGAGCCAGGCTCACCCACTACACCGGCACCCAGTTCAGACAGGGCCGCCGGGTGCCCTTCTCCCAGCTCCGCCCGGGAGACCTGGTCTTCTTCGGCGGAGGCGGCGGAGACCCCACCCACGTGGGCATCTACGTCAAAGACGGCGTCATGGTCCACGCCCCCAAGACCGGCGACGTCGTCAGGACGATCGACTTCACCGCCTCGCCCTACTATCTCTCCCGCTATCGAGGCGCCGTCCGCCCCGCCCCGCGCTGATCCGTCCCGAAGACCTCTTAACAAGGGCTCCCCCTCGTCCCGGGCCTGTTCCGTAGATCATTGACTTCTCTAACCGAGTGTCGGTTCTCCTCCGGATGCTGGTAGTGTAATCACGCGTTGGCCCCCTTAGCTCAGGGGATAGAGCACCGGCCTCCGGAGCCGGGAGCGCAAGTTCGAATCTTGCAGGGGGCACCGACCAAGACCAGCTCACACACATCGTGTGAGCTGGTTTTTTGCGTCTCCGGCACGCATCTGAGGTCCCCCGGCAGTCCGGGCGGCGGCGGTGTGTCATCGGGCCCGCCCAATCCGCGAGCGAGTCGTCCCGGTAGGGCGGCGGTAACGTCAAACTCCCGGGTTCAGCGGTCAGTCGATCAGCCCGGTGAGTGGGAGCGGGTCAGAGCCAACCAGCCGAGGGCCGCACCGACCAGCCCGAGCACCACGGCCGAGGCTCCCCCGAACACTCCGTTGCCGGTGCCGAGACCACCGTCGGCGACGGCCAGATTCACCGCGCCGTTGAGCCCGCCGGTCAGCCCCACCACCAAGGCCACGACGGCCCCTCTCCCCTCGCCGTTGCCGGTACGACGGACGGAGCGCAGCGCCAGCCAGCCGATGACCACGCTGCCCAGCGCCATCAGCGCGGCCACACTGGCCCAGATTCGCTGCGGGGTCCCGAGGAAAGTATCGACGCCCTGGCCTGCGCACTCTGCCGGCGTCGTGCAGACTGGCGAGGCCGCCTGTGTGGCAAGCACCAAGAGGACGGACATGCGGTTCTCCTCCGCTTTCTGTGACCGGACGGCAGAACTATGTCCGCTGGACTCACCTGCGGTCATTCTCCTGACGGAGACACCTCTCCCTGCCGCAGACGCCGGACGGGCCGCGAAAACCTACTGTGACTGCGGTAGGCCCGTGCGCGGGGCAATGGGATACGGTCACCGCTGCGATCGTTCAGGCGTGACGGAACCAAAAATCGGGCGATGGCCGCGCTGGTCACAGGGGGCGCTTCGACGCGGCCGTCTGCGGTCGGATCCGGATGACGCGTTCGCCCGTGGCATGGGCCGGTTCAAACGGTACGTGATTCGGGTGCGCCTGCTTGTGATTTTTCCGGGCCCTGTGCCCCTTTTATCGTATTTTATATTTGCGAAATGAATATTTCGGGTAGCCGCTTTTGTGTATAGGTACGAACAGAATATCCGAATTTCAGACTTGAAACTCGACGCCCTGTCCAATCGTTGCTCTTTGTAGTCGTACTAGATCAAACTCGGGTCAACCAGGACTATGTCCCGAGTGCGGATGGTAGGGCGAGCCACGGAGGGCGGAGAGGGGTTTCGCGGTGGACATGGTCGCTGTTTCGGCGATTCGGCGGATCGGGATTCGACGCACCAGGGTGGGCATGCCCCTGGCGGTGCCGAGTCTCCTGCTGGTGATCTTGATTTTGACCGGCTGCTCCGCCTCCGGCGTCGAGGGGTCGTATCGGCCGGCATTCATCCCGGTGAAGTTCACGGTGAATCCCTCGGGAGATTTGCAGATCAGCGGCGAAAGTTCGCTGGTGACCCCCATCGGAGTCTTCTCGGTGGGCGCGAAATACGATCTGCCGTCTCGGGATGGTGGTGCCATCTATGTGATCATTCGGGATGGAAACGCGTCCCCTGATCGATCGACAGTCGGATTCGATCATATTTATGAGATCAAGAGCGGGGAGGGCGAGTTCAAGGCCGTGGTCAACGGGACGACCTCCATTCAGGTCGTCAACCGTGAAGTGCTCATCGACATCACCCAGGGGACGGTTCAGACGATCGAGTTCACCGGAGCGGAGGCTGTCCTGCGGGAGCGCCCCTCCACCATCGCGACACGGTGGGAGGATTACTGGACGTCCTCGTTCTACGCTCCCTTCGCGTTGTCCCGCTGGGCATACGACGACTCGACGATGTCGAAGTGGTTCGGTATCGGCTTCGTCTGGTTTCTCATTCGACTCGTGGTGGCTCTGATCCTTTTCGTGGTCGACATCTTCTTGATGGTGGGCTGCGTCTTGGCCGCCATCGCGTTTGTGATCTTCGGCCCTACCGGTCAGAACATCATGTACGGACTGGAAGTCCTGTTCGCGTTTTTCATGATCATTTTGGTGTGGGGGGCCGTGCTGGACTTCTGAGTGAAATGAGCTCATCGGGGGGAAATCTGGGTGCTCGCGGTACGAAGATCGCCCATGGGAGAGGTTCAGGGTGTAGGTAGGGGTATCGACGGTCCTTCACCGTCTCACGGCCGCGAAATGATCTCGCGGCTTCCCGTTCCGGAAAGGGTGCTTGATGCGTACCACCACGGATGCCGACGTGCGGCGGGTGTTCGACCGGATGGCGGATCGGTATGACGACCAGATGCGGGTCTGGGAGAGACGCCTGTTTCCGGGGAGCAGGGAGTGGGCCGTCGCGCAGGCGCGCGGCCGTACGGTGGAGATCGCGGTCGGCACCGGGCTCAACCTGCCGCTGTACGACGCCGACGTCTCGGTGATCGGGATCGAGCTGTCCGGGCGAATGCTGGAGCTGGCGCGGCGACGGGTGGCACGGGAGGGTCTCGGAGAGCGGGTGGAGGTGCGGCAGGGCGATGTGCAGCGCCTGGAGTTGCCCGACGGCCACGCGGACACCGTGCTGTCCACGTTCACGATGTGCACCATCCCGGACCCGGCGGCCGCGGCGCGCGAGGCCTACCGCGTGCTCAAGCCGGGCGGCAGGTTCGTGCTGGCCGAGCACGGGCCGTCGAGCAACCCGATCATCCGGGCCGGGATGCGGGTGGTGGAGCCGCTGTTCGTGCGATTCGAGGCCGACTATCTCACCCGCGACCCCCGGCCGTTCCTGGAGCAGGCGGGGTTCCAGATCGAGTCGGTGTCCCGGATGGCCCGCGGCGTCAGCTTCCGGGTGCTCGCCGTCCGGCCGTGATCCTCTGCCGTCCGCCCGCGCGATTCCGGTGCCGATGAGGCGCCGGACCGTTGTGGCGTTTGCCGGCGGCGTGCGAGGGTGAACGGGCATCGATGAGGAGGCGCAGGTGGCGTACGTCCTGGAGGAGATCGCCGACCAGCCCGCGTGCTGGCGGCGGGCGCTGGATCTCGGCGCGGCGAGTCCGGCGGGGCTGCCGGAGACGGGTGAGCGCGTCGCCGTGATCGGCTGCGGCACCTCGCTGTACATGGCGCAGGCGTACGCGGTGCTGCGCGAGCGTTCTGGGCAGGGGGAGACCGACGCGTTCCCCGCCTCGGAGCTGCCCGCACGCCGCTACGACCGGCTGGTGGCGATCACCAGGTCCGGGACCACGACGGAGGTGCTGCGCGCCCTCGAATCGGCGGGTGACGTCCCGACGGTCGCCATCACCGCCGACCCGGCGACCCCGGTGACCGGCCTGGCCACGGCGGTGATCGCGCTGGAGTTCGCCGACGAGCGTTCGGTGGTGCAGACCAGGTTCGCCACCAGCGGGCTCGCCCTGCTCCGCGCGCACCTCGGGGAGGCCCCCGCCGACCTCGCGGCCCAGGCCGAGACCGCGCTCGCCACCCCCCTCCCCGAAGGGGCGACCTCGAAGCGGCAGTTCACCTTCCTCGGCAGCGGCTGGACCAACGGTCTGGCCCAGGAGGCGGCGCTGAAGCTCAGGGAGGCCGCGCTGGCCTGGTCGGAGGCGTACCCCGCGATGGAGTACCGGCACGGGCCGATCAGCATCGCCGACGAGGACAGCCTGGTGTGGTTCTTCGGCGGCCAGGAGGGACTGCTCGACGACGTCGCCCGTACCGGAGCTCTGACCACGGCCACCACCCTCGACCCGCTGGCCGACCTGATCCGGGCTCAGCGGCTCGCGGTGGAGCTGGCCCGGTCGCGCGGCCTCGACCCCGACAGCCCGCGCAACCTGACCCGCTCGGTGGTCCTTCGGTAGCCGCCCTCAGGGGCGCCTGACGGTGTTCAGCAGCCAGCGGCGGACCACGGCCAGCGCCAGCGGCAGCGGTACGGTGCCCGCGCCCAGCCCGACGTCAACCAGCAGGTCGAACACCTCCTTGCGGCGGGCGGCGGTGTCGATCGCGGCGTCGATGAAGCCGGGTGACTGGGAGGCGAGGGCGAGCACGTCGGTGGTGCGCAGGTGCCGGCCGAGGGCCTTTCTCAAGCCGCGCCGGTAGGCGGGCAGCGGATCGTCCGCAGCCTGGACGGCCGCCTCCCCGGCGAGCCGGCCGGAGAGCAGCGCGTAGAAGATGCCCTCGCCGGTGAGCGGGTTGATGAGACCCGCGGCGTCACCGGCGAGCATCACCCGCCCCGAACCCGGTCCCGGGCGGCCGGGGGAGAGGGGAAGGTGGTGGGCGCGCAGGTCGCGGGCGTTCACGTGGGGCAGCAACTCGGCGAGCCGTCCGTGCAGCACCGTCTTGCCCGGCAGGCCGGTGGCGTGCAGCCGGGGCAGGAGCATGCCGTAACCGACGTTGGCGGTGCCGTCACCGATCGGGAACGACCACGCGTACGCGGGCCACCCGTCCTGCTGCATGAAGATCGACTGGACGTCGTCGTCGGCGGGCACGTCGGCGTAGCCGCGCACGGCGATCGCGGTGTGCTTCTCGGGGGAGGGGGAAACGCCGATGAGGCGCCGTACGGTCGAGTTGGCCCCGTCCGCGGCGACCACGGCGCGGGCGGTGACGGTGCCGTCGAGAACCACGTGATCGCCGAGAGCGGCGAGCGCGCGGACCTGGTGGCGGCGGACCTCGACACCGCGGGCGCGGGCGGCGTCGACGAGACGGGCATCGAAGACCTTGCGGGGTACGACGTGGTTGGACCTGGCGGAGGTGGCCGAGACGCGGGCGCCGCCGGGGGAGACCACCGCCAGGCGCCGCGTCGGACGGTAGTCGGCGATGAGGTCGCCGAGGCCCAGCAGGGCGAGCTCGTCGCGTCCATGGGCGGCGATGCCGTCACCGCAGGCCTTGTCACGGGGGAAGTCGGCCCTGTCGAGCAGCAGGACCCGCGCCTCGGGCCTGAGCTGTCTCGCGCGCAGGGCCGCGGCGGCGCCCGCGGGCCCGCCGCCGACGACCACCAGATCCCAGACGTCGTTCATCCCGGTGAGCCTTCCCCGTACGCCTCGGGGGAACCTCCACGCGGTGGATCTCACGGGCGGCACGCGCCACCGTAATCCCACCGCGGGTGTGGGGACCGGGGTGGCCGGGAGCGCGATGGCCAGGCCGCTCAGGGCCGGGGAGGTGGGGAAGACGGTGGCCGGCGGTGGTTCACGGTCAGAAAAGGGCCGGGGACCGGGGGAGACGGTGGCCACCGGGGGCCACGGGGGCCACCGGTGGCTAGAGGTTGCTCAGGGCGGGGAGGAGCTCCTTCTCCGACCAGTCGAGGAACGCGTCCTGGTGCTCATGGCCGATCTGGACGAGAGCGACGTGGGTGAAACCGGCGTCGGTGTAGGCGCGTACCGCCTCCACCACGGCGTCCACGTCGGGACCGCACGGCACCGTGGCCGCGACGTCCTCCGGCCGCACGGTCTTGGCGGCGGCGGCGAAGTTGACGGGCCCCGGAAGCTCGGCCATCACCTTCCATCCGGCCACCGACCAGCGCCACAGCCGGTGCGCCCGCTCCCTGGCCGCCTCCGCGTCGGGGTCGTAGCAGATGGCGAGCTGGCCGTAGACAGGCTTGCCCATGCCGCCCTCCCCGGCGAACAGGCGCACCAGATCCGAGTCGGGATCGACCGAGACCAGCGCGTCGCCGTGCTCGGCGGCGATCTTCCCCGACTGGCCGCCGGAGGCGGCGATCGCGAGCGGGACGGGCTGGTCGGGCAGGTCGTACAGCTTGGCCGAGTCGACGTCGAAGAACTCACCGCGGTAGGTGACGTACCCGCCCTCGAACAGCTCCCTGATGATCTGCACGGCCTCGCGGAACATCCCGTGCCGGGTGTCGACGGAAGGCCAGCCCTGACCTGTCACGTGCTCGTTGAGGTTCTCCCCCGCGCCCAGGCCGAGCGTGAAGCGGCCCTCGCTCAGCACGCCCATCGTCGCCGCCTTCTGCGCCACCACCGCGGGGTGGTAACGCATGATCGGGCAGGTCACGTACGTCATCAGGGGCAGCCGCCGGGTGGCCTGCGCCGCCGCGCCGAGCACCGACCAGGCGTACGGGGAGTGGCCCATCTCCTCCAGCCAGGGGAAGTAGTGGTCGGAGATGACCGCGTAGTCGAAACCGACCCTCTCGGCCGTCGTGACGTCCTTGACCAGCTGTCTGGCGGGCGTCTGCTCACACATCATCGTGTAACCGATCTTTGCCATGCTTCGCCCCTACCCGGCTTTCCCCGGGCATCGCCGAAAGAGCGGAAAATATCGCCGTCCTTTAAGAATCGCCCGCCTTCGACGACGCGCCCGCCTTCTGCGGATCGCCCGCTCTCGACGGGGCGCCGGCCTCCTGCGAGGCGTCCGTGTCCGGCGTTTCCCCGGCCGGGGCGTGGAGGGCCTCGGGGGTGGAGTGCTTGAGCGGGGCCACCGAACCGTGGAGCACGTCCAGCTGGACGGTCTGGCGGGGCGCCAGCAGGTCCAGCAGCCAGCTTCCCGCGATGCGCGCCCGGTTGCGCGGGATGGACAGCAGGTGGTAACCCCGGGTGACCACCTTCGCCGCCATACCTGACAGCGGCACGCCCAGCGGGTTCGCGGCGGCGCCGGTCCCGCCCAGGTCGACGACGAACCCCAGGTCGTTGTGCTTGTACGGTTTGAGCCGCCCGTGGCCGTAGGAGGCGGCGATGTTGCGGGCGACCTGCCTGCCCTGGCGGCCGGCGTGCTGGGCGGTCATCGCCGTGTACTCGCCGGGCCGGGTGAGGTCGGGCACCGCGGCCGCGTCACCGCAGGCGAAGATCTCCGGGTGGTCGGGCACCCTCAGGTACTCGTCGACGCGCAGACGTCCCCTCACGGTCGGCAGGCCCAGGGACTCCACCATCGGGTCGGGGCGCACGCCGACGCACCAGATCAGGGATTTGGTCGGTACGAACTCCCCGTCGGAGAGCTTCACCCCCTCCGCCGTCGCCTCGGCCACACTCGTATCGGTGCGGATCTCCATGCCCCGTTCGGACAGCGTCCGGTGCGCACTCCGCGACAGGCGTTCGTTCAGCTCGGGGAGGATGCGCGGGGCGAGGTCGGCGAGGATCCAGCGCATCGGCTGGTCGCGCAGCCTCGGCCGCTGCCCGCGGAGGGCCTGGGTGAGCAGCTGGCCCTGCGCCGCGACCTCGGTCCCGGTGTATCCGGCGCCCACGACCACGAACGTGCACCTGGCCGTGCGCTCCTTAGGGTCGTCGGACGCGTCGGCGAGTTCGACCTGCCGGATCAGGTGGTCGCGCAGGTAGAGGGCCTCGCCGATACTGCGGAAGCCGTGGGCGTACTCGGCGACGCCGGGTACGGGGAGTAGTTTGTTGACGCTGCCGACCGCGATCACCAGGCGGTCATAGCCCAGTTCGCGGTGGTTGCCCTCGGCGTCGGTGCACTTCACACGGCGCGCCTCGATGTCGACGCTGTCCGCCGAGGCGAGGAGATACCGTACGCCGGGATAGTCGCCCACGAGCGGGACCGCCACCTTGCGGGCGTCGAGGATGCCCGCCGCGACCTCCGGCAGCAGGGGGAGGTAGAGGAAGTAGTCGGTCGGATTGATCAGGACGATCTCGATCGCGCCCTTCGCGATCCGGGAGAGGGCGCGGACCGCGGTGAAGCCCGCGAACCCTCCTCCGATCACGACGACTCGTTGCCGCTCACCCATGACGTCGCTCCTTTTCGACATTCCGTTTTCAGCGGCGTGCCCTGTCTGCCCCGGGTCAAGCCTGATAGGCCGTTCCATGTTGCTCGTGCGGCGCGTACGGGCGGTGCGGGGGAGGGGGGAAAGCCAAAAGGAGGATCAACCGCCAGGTCATCGCGTGGGCAAGATGGCGGGGGCGGGCGAGTGGGGACCGCTTTTCCTGGGGATGGCCGGAAGCAGGCGGTGGAATCCGGAGGCCGCGCTGGTTCGAGGATGATCCGGTTCGCTGGAGGACCGGCCGGTTTTCTGAACGGGCCGGCTGGGGGGCGGGTCTGCTTCCGGGGTGGTCCGGTCCGAGGATCGGCCTGCCTTCGGGGACGGCCGGTTCGAAGGGGGTGGGTCATGACGACCTCCGAACAGTCACGCGATGAGCCGCTGACCTCACCGCTGGCGCCGCGCGGGAAGGAGCCGGGCTCGATCGTCGTGCCCTGGCTCACGAGCACGGACCACAAGGTCATCGGCTACATGTATCTGGCGACGTCGTTCGTCTTCTTCCTGTTCGCCGGGTTGATGGCCATGGTCATCAGGGCGGAGCTCGCCCAGCCGGGACTGCAGGTGGTGACTCCGGCGCAGTACAACCAGCTGTTCACCATGCACGGCACCTTCATGCTGCTGCTGTTCGCCACACCGTTGTTCGCCGGGTTCGCGAACGTGATCATGCCGCTGCAGATCGGGGCGCCCGACGTGGCCTTCCCCCGGCTCAACATGGTGAGCTTCTGGCTCTTCCTGTTCGGCGGGCTCATCGCGAGCTTCGGTTTCCTCACCGGCGGGGGCGCCCCGGACTTCGGCTGGACGGCGTACACGCCGCTCTCCCGCGCGACCTACTCCCCGCAGCTCGGCGGAGACCTGTGGGTCGTGGGCCTGGCGATCTCCGGGCTCGGCACGATCCTCGGCTCGGTGAACTTCATCACCACGATCATCTGCATGCGCGCGCCCGGCATGACGATGTTCCGCATGCCGATCTTCACCTGGAACACGCTGCTCACCGGTGTCCTGGTGCTGATGGCCTTCCCCGTGCTGGCCGCCGCGCTGCTCGCCCTGCTGGCCGACCGCAGGCTCGGCACCCACATCTACGATCCGCAGACCGGAGGGCCGCTCCTGTGGCAACACCTGTTCTGGTTCTTCGGCCATCCGGAGGTCTACATCATCGCGTTACCGTTCTTCGGCATCATCACCGAGGTGACCCCTGTCTTCAGCCGCAAGCCGCTGTTCGGCTACATCGGTCTGATCGGTGCGACGATCGCGATCGCGGGGTTGTCGATGACGGTGTGGGCGCACCACATGTTCGCCACGGGTCAGGTGCTGCTGCCGTTCTTCTCGTTCATGTCGCTCCTGATCGCGGTCCCGACCGGGGTGAAGTTCTTCAACTGGATCGGCACCATGTGGCGGGGACACATCTCGCTTAAGACACCCATGCTGTTCGTCGTGGGGTTTTTGGTGACGTTCCTGCTCGGAGGGCTCACCGGGGTCATCCTCGCCTCCCCGCCGCTGGACTTCCACGTGCACGACTCGTACTTCGTGGTCGCGCACTTCCACTACGTGGTCTTCGGCACCGTGGTGTTCGCGATGTTCGCCGGCTTCTACTTCTGGTGGCCGAAGATGACCGGCAAAATGCTGGACGAGAAGCTGGGCAAGCTGCACTTCTGGACGCTGTTCATCGGTTTCCAGGTCACCTTCTTCGTCCAGCACCTGCTGGGCGCGGAAGGTATGCCGCGCCGTTACGCCGACTACAGCGCGATCGACGGGTTCACCACCCTCAACCTGATCTCCTCGATCGGCGCCCTCCTGCTCGGCCTCTCCACGCTGCCGTTCCTGTACAACCTCTGGTACACCGCGCGCCATGCTCCGCGCGTGACGGTGGACGACCCGTGGGGATTCGGCAACTCGCTGGAGTGGGCCACCTCCTGCCCCCCGCCCCGGCACAACTTCGTCTCGATCCCGGCCATCCGCTCGGAGCGCCCCGCCTTCGACCTGCACCATCCCAGGACGGCGATGCAGCCGCGCCAGCTCGATCCGACGGCCGGGCTCAAAGAGGAGCTGTGACCCTCCCGTCCGCGCCGGCGCGACCGCCCGTCAGCGGTGCCCTGCGGCGCGGCCGAGGGCGATCTCGGTGGTCTCCTCGGGGTACGGCGACAGGCGTACGGCGTCGGCGGGGGACAGAAGTCCCTCGGCCACCCGCTCGCACAGGAGGGCGAGGGCGGAGATCTCCGCGTGCTGCGCGACGACGAACGCGCGGTCGACCGGGTCGCCGTGCCCGGGAACGATCGTGCCGCCGGGGTGGGGGCCGGCCGTGTGCCCGTGCCGGGCCGTGCCGCCGGGGTGGGGCGCGCAAACGGTCGCGTCGCGGGAGACGGCCGTGCCGCCGGGACCGTCGGGGGAGGCGGGCGGGTCGAGCAGGCTGAGAAGCCCGGCGAGCGTGGCGGGCCATTCCAGGGGATAGGCGTCCTCGTAGGCGGGGGGCGCGCCGTTCTCCACCAGGTCTCCGGCGAAGATCACCCCGGCGTCCGGCACGTGGACGACGAGATCGTTGCCGGAGTGGCCGCGGCCGAGGTGGGCCAGGACGATCGGGCGGCCTCCGACGACGAGCCGGGTCCGGTCGGTCACGAGGTGGTCCGGCGGCACGATCTCGGTTCTCGCGATGTCGTCGGCGATGTCCGGCCGCCCCAGAAGATCCCGGTAGTGGTGTTCCCACTCGTCTCTGGCCCGGCCGCCGTTCTCGATCAGATCGGTGCGGCAGTCCTCGTGTGCCCAGACCGGGCAGCCGAGGAAGGACCGGGTGCCGAAGCTGTGGTCGAAGTGCGAGTGGGTGATCGCCACCGTCCACGGGGCGCGGGTGATCCGTCGCACCTCCGCGAGCAGCTCCGCCCCCTGCCGCTCGTCTCCCCGCGTGTCGACCACCAGGCAGCCGTCGTCGCCCATGACCAGCCCCACGGACAGGTCCAGCTCGGCGTACCGCCGCACGAGCACCCGGTCCGCCACCTCGACCCATCGACCTTCCACGGGTCGTATTCTCCCCCAGCCCGGAACCTCGGCCCGGAACCCCGGCCCGGAACCTCGGCCCGGAACCTCGGCCCGGAACCTCGGCCCGGAACCCCGGCCCGGAATCTCGGCCCAGACCTCCCACCCAGGGCCTCAGCCCAGGACTCGGCCGACCATCCGCGCGTACATCCGCCCCGGGCTCGGCACCGACGACGGGTGCAGGAAGCCGGGAAGCATCGGCAGGTTCACCGCGAAGGGCTGCAACCGCTCGTAGAGGACGTCGGCTCCCGAGGGGCGGTTGTCGGGGTCCTTCTCCAGCAGGTCGGCGAGGAGGCGGTTCAGCTCGTCCGGGACCCCGGACACCCGCGGCGGATGTTCCTTCACCTGGCGTTCGAAGACGGCGTACTCGGTGGGGCCGGTGAACAGCTGACGGCCCGTCAGCATCTCGTGGATCACGCATCCGAGGGCGTAGAGGTCGCTGCGGGGGCCGGACAGGCCGCGCTGGATCTGCTCGGGGGCCATGTACGAGGGGGTGCCGAGGATCTGGCCCACCCGGGTGAACTGGGCGGAGCCGGCCTCGCGCAGTACGGCCAGCCCGAAGTCGAGGACCTTCACGCTCCCGTCGGGGCAGAGCATCAGGTTGGTCGGCTTCAGGTCGCGATGGCAGACGGACAGCGCGTGGGCGGCCGTCAGCACCGCGCAGGCCTGGGCGGCGATCGCCGCAGCCCAGGGCACGGGGAGCGGGCCGTGCTCGCTGACCACGTCGGCCACGGTGACGCCCTCGATGAACTGCATCACCTGGAAGAGCCGCTGGTCGAAGGTGCCGAAGTCGTACAGGACCGGAGCGCCGGGATGCTCCAGCCTGGCCAGGATGCGGGCCTCGCGCAGGAAACGCCGCTTCAGCTCCTCGTCGGGCCCGGTGAGGAACTTCAGGAACTTGATGGCCACCCTGCGGTCGAGATGCTTGTCGTGACCGCCGTAGACGGCCCCCATGCCTCCCTGCCCGAGGGGGAGGTCGTCGAGCACGTACCGGTCACCGATGACCATCGACCCTCCCCTGGACCTGCGGGCATCAAGCCCTTTGGTCGCACGGCCTGAGATGACCGTCGACCAGTCCGTCAAAGCCTAGCCGGATCAGCGTTTCCCCCAGCGTCCGTGTTTCACGCAGTTTGTCCTCAAGGTCGAACAGCTCACGGAAGGCCGTGCCGTACATCCGCTGGTCAGACAACGGCAGCACGGGCACCCGCGCCCGCCGCACGTCGAGGCGGCTGGAGCTGGGATGGATCCTGGCCGCGTCGGCCGAGCGCAGGAACCCGGCCAGGAACCCCGAGTCGAGCCGCTGCGGGTCGACCCGGTAGAGCGTGAGCTGCGGGCCGAGCGCCGCGCCACCATGGGTGATCACCCTGACCGCGCCCAGCACGGTGGTCACCACGTCATCCGGCCGGATCATGACCAGGGCCGGGTCGAGGGTGGTCCGGCCCGAGGGCGGCGTGCCCGCCGCGATGTCCTCGGCGGTGAGCACCGGGAGGGGGCCCTCGTCGGCGGACATCCTCGCCGGCGCCTGCAGGATCGTGATCAGTCCGGCCTTGGCCAGCTCACCGACCGTGGTGGTCGGCAGGTCCTGCCGTTCGGCGAGCGGCTGGAGGGCGGGGGTGGCCTCCGAGAGCAGGGCCGAGGTCTCCTTGAAGCCGGCCAGGGCGTCGGTGAAGTCGCGCTGGAGGTCGGGGCCGCCGTGCTGCGGGCGGTGCCTGGACGGGGCGAGGTCGACCTCGTCGTCGAGCAGGTCGATGATCCGCGCCGTCCGGCTCTCGCCGGGCAGCTCGGCCTCGGGGTCCTTCTGGTAGGCGCGCCAGGCGGGCTCCACGATCGACAGGTCGTCACCGGCGTCCATCAGCAGCAGCCTGGACGGAGGACGCCCGCCGTCGGGCCTGCGGAGAATCCACAGGTCGGGGCCGCCGGGGGCCAGCGTCACCACGGCACGCAGCGCGCCCGCCCGGAGCAGGTTGCCGCGAATCCGCTTGCCGGGACGGCGGCTGGCGGCGGCGGTGGGCATCAGGATCGCCACCAGGCCACCGGGTCTCACCCGGGCGAGGCAGTGCTGCACCCACGCGAGCTCCGACTCCCCGCGCGGCGGCAGCCCGTACTCCCAGCGCGGGTCACCGGCGAGATCCTCGTGTCCCCAGACCCGCTCGTTGAACGGCGGGTCGCAGACCACGGCGTCGGCGAGCTCACCGGCGAGGCGATCCTCGCGCAGGGAGTCGCCGGCGACGATCCGCGCCTCGGCTCCGCGCAGCAGCACCCGTACGGCGGTGAGCAGCGCGTTCGACTCGTTGATCTCCTGTCCCATCAGGACGGTCTCCCGTCCCGGCCGGGCACGCCCCTCGCGGTCCCGCCGCGAGCCCGCCCGCGATCGGGCGAGGGCGCCCGCGCGCAGCAGCAGTGTCCCGACCCCGCACGCGGGGTCGAGGACGACGCCTGCCTCCCCGGCGGCGAGCCGGACCATGAGCGCGGCCACGTCGTCCCTGGTGACCGGGAGCTGGCGGGAGTGGGCCTCGGCGTAGCGCTCGAACAGGAACTCGAAGACCTCCAGCGGGTCGCGTTCGGCGGCGAGTTCGGCCACCAGCCGGACGAGGGCCAGGTCGTCCAGGAGAAGATCGACGGAGCCGGGGAGATCCGTCGTCACCTCGGCCACGCGGGTGAGAGACTTCGTGCCATGATCACGCCAGAGGGCGGGTTCGCGGCGCAGGAACAGCAGGAAGGCGCCGACCCTGCCCACGAGCTCGCCCAGCCTGAGGTCGTCGACCGAGGTGCGCATCCGCTGCCAGACCAGGTCGCCGAGCGAGACCTCGAACGACTTGCCGTTCGCGCGCAGCCACGCGGCGATCTCGGGCAGGGAGAACAGCGGGCTGGAGGTGGTGCCGCCCACCGGCTGGGGAAAGTCCTCGTGGCGGCGGCGCCAGTTGCTCACCGCAGCCCTGCCGACCCCGGCGAGCCGGGCGATGTCGCCCGCGTTCACGGTGATCTCCTGGCTCTCCTCCATGGTGGGTCACAGTAGTTGACTGTGCCGCAACGGTCTACAACGACTTTGCTTGTGAAGTGCTTCAACCAATGATTTACTGCCCTCATGGCACTGAACCAACCACTTGCACTGCGCTACGCGGCCCGCTCCGACGTGGGTGTCCGTCGTGAGGCGAACGAGGACTCGGGCTACGCGAGTGCGCGCCTGCTCGCCATAGCCGACGGCATGGGTGGTCACGCGGGTGGAGAGGTCGCCAGCTCACTTGCCGTCACAGCCATGGCGAAGCTGGACGACACCCTGCCCGCCGACGGTGTAGACCTGCTCGCCGCGCTCAAGGGCGCGGCGAGGGACGTGAACCACACGCTGCACGACATGAGTGAGCAGGACCCCACGTTGCGCGGCATGGGCACCACGCTGACCGCGATGCTCTGGGACGGTGCCACCTTCGCCCTGGCCCACGTGGGAGACTCCCGGGCCTACATGCTGCGCGGCGGCGCCCTGTACCAGATCACCCACGACCACACCCTGGTCCAGTCGCTGGTGGACGAGGGGCGGATCACCCCGGAGCAGGCCGCCGAGCACCCGCGCCGGTCGATGGTGCTGCGGGTCCTCGAAGGCACCGGCGACGGGGAGCTGGACCTGTCGCTGCGCGAGGCCCACCCGCAGGACCGCTACCTGCTCTGCTCCGACGGACTGACCGCCGTGGTCGGCCCCGAGACCCTGTTCAACACGCTGACCGAGATCTCCGACCCCGACGAGGCCGCCCGGCGGCTCATCGACCTGGCGAACCGGGGCGGCGGTCCCGACAACATCACCTGCATCGTGGCCGACTTCGGGGAGCCCGCCGGCGCGGCCCAGCAGGGTCCGGCCATCGTGGGCGCCGCGGCCGAGCGGAAGCTCTCCCTCTGACCCGCGCTTTCGGCCTCACCAGGTCTCGCCGGTGATGCGTTCGTACGCCTCGACGTAGCGCTGCCGGGTGACCTCCACGACCTCGGCGGGCACCTCGGGGGCGGGCTCCTTCTTGTCCCAGCCCGTGTCGGTCGCCCAGTCGCGCACGTACTGCTTGTCGAAGGAGAACTGCGCGTGGCCGGGTTCCCACCGGTCGGCGGGCCAGAAGCGGGAGGAGTCGGAGGTGAGCACCTCGTCACCGAGCACGAGAGTGCCCTCGGAGTCCCAGCCCAGCTCGATCTTGGTGTCCGCGATGATGACGCCCCGCTCCGCGGCGAGCTCGGAACCTCGCCGGTAGATCTCCAGCGTGATCCGCCTGAACTCCTCGGCGACCTCGGCGCCCTCCAGGGCGACCACCTCCTCGAAGGAGATGGGCTCGTCGTGCTGTCCGAGCGGCGCCTTGGTGGACGGGGTGAAGATCGGCTCGGGCAGCTTGGAGCCGTCCAGCAGGCCGGGCGGCAGCGGCACGCCGGAGACCGACCCGTGCGCCCGGTACTCCTTCAGCCCGCCCCCGGTCAGGTAGCCGCGCGCGACGCACTCGACCTTCGCCATCTCCAGTCTCCTGCACCGCACCGCGCGCCCCTCGAACTCCGCGGGCACGTCGGTCGCCGAGATCACGTGGTTGGGCACGATGTCGGCGAGCCGCTCGAACCACCACAGCGATAGCCGCGTGAGGATCTTCCCCTTGTCGGGGATCGGGGTGGGCAGGATCACGTCGTACACCGACACCCGGTCGGACGCCACCAGGATGATGTCCCCGCGGTCCTCGTAGACGTCGCGGACCTTCCCTGAATGAAGAAGCTTCACTGCGTTCCTTGCTCTCGCTCGACCCGGCGGCCGGCTGCGGGCCGCCGGTCGCTGACCGACACCTGCCCACCGTATCGACATCCGCCGGGGCCGTACGCGCGCGCGTGCCGGTTGACCTGCCGCGCGGGATCAGCCAGGGGCGGAGGGGATCAGGCCGAGAAGGCGGCAGCAGCGCAGCACGGCGCCGGAATCCCCGTCGAGGCGCAACCTGCCGAGGACCACGGCCTCCAGCGGGTCGAGTCGCCCGGCCCCGATCTCGACGAAGGTGACCGCGTCGGTGACGGCGAGGAGATCGGGTGCCAGGGCCGGGCCGGGCACGATCATGGCGATCTCCTCCTTGATCTCAAGGTGGAAGACCTCCTCCCGCCCGTCCTTTCCCGAGATCTGGAACTGGTAGCGCTCCTCGGGGGCGCCCGCGGCCGGCGTGCCCAGCATGGCCTCCACCGCGACCAGCGACCACTCGGGCCGGACCTCGTCCTGCGGGTCCGGCTCGTCCAGCAGCGGCATTCCCCAGCGGGCCAGGCCGAGCACCATGGGCCGCAGTGACTGCCCCCGCTCGGTCAGCCGGTAGCGACGGGCACGGCCGTCGGGGTCGGAGGTGAGCTGCTCCACCACCTCCGCCTCACCCAGCAGCTTCAGTCGCACGGCCAGCAGGTTTGTGCCGATTCCCGGCAGGTTCGCCAGCAACTCGTTGTAGCGGCGTGGCGCGACCAGCAGTTCCCTGACGATGAGCAGCGTCCAGCGCTCGCCGATCACGTCCAGCGCCGCAGCCAGGCCACAGTATTGCCCGTAGTGTCTGCGCCCTTCTTTCATGAGATGACTTTACTCTCACTTGATATAGCGATGGCCACTCATCTTCCGGTGAACAACGCCCGGATCAGATAGGGCATCGCGAGCTCCTGGAAGTCGAGTTCCGGGTGGTGGTCGTTGATGGCCCCTTCGAAGACGAGGATGCCGAGCAGCGGGAAGATGAACTGCGGGTCGGCGTGCAGGCCGTGCCTGCGCTGGAGGTCGAAGAGACCGGCGGCGAAGCGCAGCAGGTCGAAGTCGCCGGCGCGGACCCCGGTGACGGAGTCGACCAGGGTGACCATCTGGGAGGTGAACGCGGCCGGGTCCAGTCCCGGCGGGTGCGAGGCGGTGGACAGGACGATCTCGGCGCAGCGCCTTCCGTTGCCGGTGCCCATCCGGAAGAAGAACTCGGTGAAGGCCCGGCGCGCCCCCTCGGGCAGCTGGACGACGAAGCCGGCGTCGATCATCTGTACCGATCCGTCGGGCATGGGATAGAGATTGCCGGGGTGCAGGTCGCAGTGGACCAGGCCGTCCAGAAAAAGGATCTTGTAGATGCCGGACAGTGCCGTCTCCACCGCGCGGACGGAGGTCTCCCTTCCCAGCTCGGCGGGGGAGAGCCTGGTCAGTCCCGGGAGATACTCCATGATCAGCAGCCCGTTCGCGGTCCTGGTGGTGTCGGCGAGTTCGGGATGGGGCAGCGGCACCCGGATCCCCCCGACCTCCTTCAGCGCGGCGTCCAGGCGCACGAGCGCGGCGGCCTCCGCGGTGAAGTCGAGCTGTCCGCGGATCGCCTGGGACATCTGGCGCACCGCGGCCACCGCGGGCAGGCCGCGCATCAGGGGGGTGCGGGAGAGCAGGGCCGTGCCCCAGGCGAGCAGCCGCAGGTCGGCGGCGATGATCCTCTCGACGTCCGGTCTGCGGAGTTTGACCGCCACCTCTGTGCCGTCGAGCAGCGTCGCCCGGTAGACGCACGCGATGCTGCCCGAGGCCACGGCCTCGGGGTCGAAGTGGGAGAAGACCGTCTCGGGGTGGGCGCCGAGCCGGGCCGCGAGCAGTTCGCGCGCGGCCCGGGGGGAGATGGCGGGGACGTCGTCGTACAGGCGCGAGAACGCCTTGCACAGCTCGGCCGGGAGCAGGTCGAGCCGGGTGCTGAGCAGCTGGGCGAGCTTCACGAAGGTGGGGCCGGCGCGATGGAGCCGGGTGGCGACCGCGCGGGCGGCCGCGGCGGGGAAGGCGCGGCGCCGGCCCGTCAGGACCGCGACGGCCCACAGGGCGCCGACGCGGGCGGTCACGGCGAGCGCGGTTCGGGTCACGGTGAGGACTCGCCAGGAGACCGCGCCCGTGCCGGTCGGCGGGAGGAATCCGGCACGGCCCGCGACGACGCTGGTCACTCGCTGAACTGGATGAGCTCGATGACGTTGCCGCTCGGGTCGGCGACGGCGAAGTAGGGGCCGACGGGGCTTTCCCGCAGGGAGTCGTGGAGCAGTTCCGCGCCGGACTCGCGGAACCTGGCGAGCTCGGCCTCGGCGTCGGCGACGCCGAGGTTGATCAGGACGCACGCGCCGGAGGGGTAGTCGGCCTTCGTCGGGCGCTCGGCCAGCTGGAGCACGAGGCGCGGGCCCTCGTTGGCCAGTTCCACGAAGTAGGGCGCTCCCTTGTCGGAGCGTACGGCGAATCCGAGGGTGTCGGTGTAGAAGGCCACCGCCTGGTCCATGTCGTGCACGTTCACGCTGATCACCGCGATCTTGGATGCGGTCTCGGTCATGAAGCGTCTCCCTGTCTGCTGTGGATGAGGCTATTAAAGCTAGATGGTGGGGGTCGGTAAGCAACAGCAGAACCTAACCACTGGTAGCGCCATATATGTGGATATTTGATCGTTGAGCGGGAGGGAGAGATACCTACATTTTGTGGAAGTGACCTACCTGATAAAGAGGTGACCGCGTGGCCGCTCCGCTCCGCAGAAAACTGGCCCACTGTTCCTTTTGCGGCGTGAACGAGCTGGCTGCGGTCCCCCTCATCACCGGCACGGGAACCGCCATCTGCGTCGACTGCGCGTACGCCGGGATAGCCGCCGTCGAAGGGCGGCGCCGCAGCCGGAAGTCCTCCGGCAGACTCACCCCCTCGATGCTGGTGGCCCGCCTGGACGAGCACGTCATCGCCCAGGACGCCGCCAAGCGGGCGCTCAGCGTGGCCGTCTACAACCACTTCAAAAGGATCGGCAGGATCGGCTCGGGCGAGCGTTCCGCCCGGCTCGCCAAGTCCAACATCCTGCTGGCGGGGCCGTCGGGAACCGGTAAGACCCTCTTGGCCGAGACCTTGGCCAGGACGCTGGACGTGCCGTTCGTGGTGGCCGACGTCACCTCGATCACCCAGGCGGGCTACTCGGGAGAGGACGTCGAGTCCATCTTCCGGCGCCTGGTCACGGCCGCCGACGGAGATCTGGCCGCGGCGCAGCGCGGCATCGTCTTCCTCGACGAGGTGGACAAACTCGCCCGGAGGGAGACCGGGGCGCTGGACGTCTCGGGGGAGGGGGTGCAGCAGAGCCTCCTGAAGGTGCTGGAGGGCACCCAGCTCTCCCTCGACCCCCGGGGCGGTGCCGGTGGCGGTCCCGCCGGCGGCGAGGCCCGCCGGATGGACACCTCCGACATCCTGTTCATCGCGGGCGGTGCCTTCGTCGGGCTGGACGAGATCATCGCCGAGCGCGGCGGATCGCGGGGCATCGGCTTCGGCGCGAACATCGGGGCAGAGCCGGACACCACGCCCGAGGTGGAGACGCAGGACCTCGTCTCCTTCGGGCTGCTCCCCGAGTTCGTGGGACGCCTCCCGGTGGTCGTACAGCTCCACCCGCTCGGTCCGGCCGAGCTGCGCAGGATCGTCTCCGAACCCGCGAGTTCCCTGCTCTCGCAGTACGAGGAGCTGTTCCGGCTCGACGGCCATGTGCTCTCCTTCACCGAGGAGGCGCTGGTGGCGGTCGCCGACGGCGCGCACAGCAGGCAGACCGGGGCGAGAGGCCTGCGGGCGATCATGGAGAGCACGCTGCTCGGGCTGATGTACGACAGCCCCGACTGGGATCCGGGACGGCGCCTCCTCGTGGAGGCCCACCACGTGAGGGCCGCGGGTGAGGCGGCTCCCCTCACGCCGGTCCCGACACAGACCTCCCCGTCCGCTGAGGCGGGGCGGAACAAAGAACACACCGAACGGCGGGCTCCGCTTCCGCGTGTGGCGCAGGCCGTGGCGCCCGGCCGCCCGGTGTGAACCGTCCCCCACCTGAAGTGTGGGAACAGAAGGAGAAAACATGACTACCCCCCAGATCGTCAACCCGCTCCCGCTGCAGACGGAATTCCCGCCGGTCGCGGACGTGGAGTTCCAGCAGTCCGAGCTCAACATCCCGATCGTCTCCGGCGGCGAGGTCAAGGAGATCCTCAAGATGACGGCCGTGCTGCGGCTGGACCGGGGCGCTCCCGTCACCAACGCCGGTGGCCACCGGCAGTTCGAGTTCGCGATCGAGCAGTGGGAGGTGGCCGGCTTCTCCGAGACGTTCGGTGAGTTCGTCACCATCACCCTGTCCGACACCCCGCAGCCGCGCAGCCTGGCCATCGCGCAGCAGGCGGGCAACGACTACCCGGCGATCATCGTCTACAACGCGATCTTCGACGTCTACGTGGGCAAGCGCCGCGTGGCGGAGAAGGTCACCGGCCTCGGCGTCGGCGTGGACGCCTACGAGGTCCCCCCGCGCGTGAACATCCAGTTCCAGAAGGCGTTCCCGCTCGGTGGTGGCATCGAGGCCAGCGCGGGCGCGTGCGCCGAGGAGACCGCGCTCAACGAGGGCGACTTCCAGGCCAAGGTTGACGAGTTCCGCCAGCTGCGTGGCTGAGGGCTCGACCGACTGACACGTGGGCCCGCGTCCGGCGACGGGGGCGGGCCCATCACGGGGGATCTCACATGGCGGGCGGTGCCCCGCCGGTTCCAACCCGGTGCCCGCGGTGTCGTGACCTCACGGGCACTCTCCCTTGATGAGGAGCCTTCCTTGACGTCCCTGAGTTTCCGGCCGGGCAGTAAACAGGATCCGAGTTACGCGCACGAGGACGGTACGCACTCGCTGCTTGTCACCGACATCATCCAGCGCGGTACGGCCAGCCAGATCTACCGGGCCCTCACCGAGCCCGCCTCCCTGGCGGCGTGGACAGGCGAGCAGGTGAGTGAGACCTCCCAGGGAGTGCGCTGGAGCATCGCGGAGTTCGGCCTGGCGGCCACCACCACCGAACTGGTCCTGGGGGAGCGGCTCTCGGTGGCACTGGAGTGCGAGAGCTGGCCCACCTCGCGCAGCGCCGCCGAGATCAGGCTCTGGCCGACCCCCAGGGCCACCATGGTCGTGGTCACCCACCGAGGCCTGTCCGAGGCCGACCTGGAGCACGCACGGCAGATCTGGGCCCCCCAGGTGCTCGACCGGATGCGCTGGTACATCTGCGCGGTCGGCCCGCAGAGCAGCCCGGTCGGCGTCGTCGACCGAGGTGAGAGAGGATGAGCCGGGTCGACGCGAGGCTCTCCCCGCCTCCGGCCCCGGCTGTTCCGTACACCGTCGCGATCCGCGGGGCCTTCGCGGTCACCTTCCTGCTGCGCTCCTCGCAGATGGGGACCATCGCGATCATCGTCCCCTACCTGCTCGACCGCGGCGTCGAACTGGCGATGCTCGGCACCATCATGGTCTGCTCGGCGTTCGGCGCGGCCGCCGCCAACCTGATCACCGGTCGCCTGGTCGACAGGCTGGGGGCCTGGCGGGCGCTGGTCGCCGGCTGCGCCGTGGCGTTCCTCGGCGCGATCGCCTTCGTCCTGATCTCGTTCCTGCCGGCGATGGCCGCCGCCTACCTGCTCACCACCGGCGGCATGTCGGCCGCGGGCAACGCGCTGCGCACCACGATCGGCCTGGGCACCCTCGCCACCGAACACGAGAGGATCTTCGGCCGGTTCAACAGTGTGGGTACGGCCGGAGCGCTGGTCGGGCCGATACTGGTCGGGCTGGTCGTGATCGACGGCACCGCCGCCGCTCCCTGGTTCGCGGTGGCCGCCCTGGGCAGTGCGGGCGTCGTCAGCCTGCTGAGCCGCAGGCCCGCCGTTCCCGTGGAGTTGCGCAAGAGCACCGATAACCCAGAGAACGCCGATAAAACGGACGAGCCGGGCGTGGACGGGCATGCCGCCGACGCGGCGGCGAAGACGTCGTCGCTCGACGTGATTCGTGCCATCGGTCCCGTGGTCGCCCTGGTCTCGGCCACCGCGACCATGTACGGCGTGTACGCCGTGCTCTGGGGCCCCTACCTGCGCGAGCTCGGCGCCGCCGATCCGATCATCCCGTGGTCCTTCACCGCGACGATGCTGCCGGTGGTGTTGCTGTCGCCGCACGCGGCCAAGGTGTTGCCCAACACCCCCCGCTGGTTGGTCGTGGGCGTCACCACCGCCCTGCTGGGCTGCCTGGCCTTCGCGTACGCCATGACGACGAGCATCTGGCTGGCCATCGTGATCTCGGTGGTCGAGGGCGTGCTGATGGCGATCTCGGTGCCGCTCACCTACGCGCTGATCACCAAGCTGGCGCCCCCGGCGGCGCTCGGCCGGTCCTTCGGGATGGCGAGCGCCTCGGACGCCGTCTCCTCGGGCATCGGTACCTCGATCGCGGGGGTGCTGATCGCGGCCGGCGGTGTGGCGTTCGTCTTCCAGCTCGCCGGTGCCTACTGCGTGCTCGGCACAGCGCTGGCGATGCTCTGGTGGTGGCGCAAGAGCATCAGGCGCTAGCGGTCGCCCGTCGATCCCGGAATAGCACGTGGAAACGCCGTTCCGGGGTTCTGTGCTTCCAGAAAACATTTTTCATCTTCCTCGAAAGATGGCCGGCGTCCTTCCTCCTTCGCGTTTCACGGATTTCTACAAAGCCTTTTAATGTTGTTGTCTAATCTCCATGAAGACGGTTGTGAATCAGGCTTCTGAGCAGCCGGTGAGCTCGCGGTTTTCGCCGCGCGGCACTATGGACGGCCGTTGACGGATTTATTGAGCGAAATGTTCAATCCGGGCTAACGCATCAACAATCTAGATAACAGGGTAATCATGCCGTCTGTGAAATCTCCCTCACAGTCTCTCGCCGCCATTCCTCTTCCCCGAGGGGCATGGCCGTGGCGCCTCCTGACCCAGAACCCGCACACCAGTGACCCCGTCGCGCGAGGGTTCATCGAACCCGGCGCGCCCGCCGCCGACAGTCTCAGAGCCGCGGCCGGCTCGTTCATCAAGGGATTCAATCTCGTCATCGGCGCCGCCGACGCCGCGGGAGCGCACGCCGGGCTCGCGGGCCTCACCCCGGACCTGCGTGGCTTCGCCTACGAGGGGGCCGGGATGGCATGCGCCGTACTGGACCTCATCAGCCCGCCCGGCACAGCGAGGAACAGGACGGCCGCGCTGCTCGCCGGGCCCGGCGACGCCTACACCCACCTGATCCACGTCGGCATCGGCTGGGGGTACTGCCGCCTGCGTCTGCGGCCGGTGCGCAACCTGCCGGGCACCCATCCGCTCTACCGCTGGCTCGCCTACGACGGCTGGGGCTTCCACCGGGGTTTCTTCGCGACCGGACGGGCCGTCGGGCGGCGCCTGACCGAGCCCGGCCTCGGAGACCGGCTGGCGGTGCGCGACCAGGGGCTGGGCAGGTCCCTGTGGTTCTGCGGGGGCGCCGATCCCGCGACGATCACTCGTACGATCGCCGGATTCCCCGAGCCCCGGCGGGCCGATCTGTGGAGCGGGGTGGGCCTGGCCGCAGGGTACGCCGGAGGTGTGCCCGACGAGGACCTGCGGGAGCTGGCCGGGGCGGCCGCGCCGTACGCGGCACACCTGGCGCAGGGCGTGGCCTTCGCGTGCGGAGCCAGGACCCGTGCCGGGCACGTGCCCGAGCACACGGAAAGGGCCGCGCTGCTGCTCGCCGGCGTGGAAGCCGCGACCGCGGCGCGATGGACGGACACGGCCCAGGAGGGACTCGGCGGCACGCTCGCCGACTACCGGTCCTGGCGTGCCGGGATCCGTGATCTCTGGCAGGAGGCGTCCCGATGAACCGGTTGCTGCGTGTCGCTCTGATGCCCGCGCTCGCCCTGGTGGCCTGCCTGGTCGCCTGGCAGCTCACCCACCTGCCCGACACCTCCGACACCGTACGCAGCGCCCCGGAGCGCTTCGCCTTCCAGCGCATCGCGATCAACGAGCCGGGCGCGGGGCGGGCACTGCGCGAGGTCGCCCCGGCCTATCACAAGGTCAGATCCTGGATCTCGTCGGTGGGAGCCGCGGTGGCGCTCTTCGACGCGGAGGGGCAGGGCCGTTCCGACGACCTGTGCCTGGTGGACCCCAGGACCGACACCGTGGCCGTGCGCCCGGCGCCCGGCACCGCCGGCGGCTACGCGCCGTTCACACTCGGCCACGCGGGCATCGCCTACGACGCGACGATGGCGCCCATGGGCTGCGTTCCCGCCGACCTCGACGAGGACGGCGACCAGGACCTGCTCGTCTACTACTGGGGCCGCTCGCCGGTGAGCCACATGCGCACCGGCGGCCTGGACGCGGCCGGGTTCACCCCGCGCGAGCTGGTGGAGCCCTACCAGGTGTGGAACACCGACGCGGTCGCCTTCGCCGACATCGACGGCGACGGACACGGAGACCTGGTGGTCGGCAACTACTTCGCCGACGGCGCCGAGGTGCTGAACCCGGTCAGCACCACCTCACCCCACATGCAGGACTCCATGTCCCGCGCGTACAACGGCGGCAGCACCCGAGTCCTGCTCCACTCGGGAGGAGGAGCGTTCACCGAGGTCCCCGACGCCGTCTCCGGGGACGTGGGCCATGGCTGGACGCTCGCCCTGGGCGCCCAGGACCTGACCGGCGACGGGCTGCCCGAGATCTACATCGGCAACGACTTCGGCCCCGACCGGCTGCTGCTCAACTCCTCCACACCGGGCAAGGTCCGGCTGACCGTGGCCGAGGGGCCCCGCGGGCCGCTCACGCCCAAGTCCAAGGTGCTCGGCAACGACTCCTTCAAGGGGATGGGCGTGGCGTTCACCGACTTCAACGGTGACGCCGTGCCCGACATGGCGGTCAGCAACATCACCGAGAGCTACGCCCTGGAGGAGAGCAACTTCGCCTGGGTGAGCACCGGCGAGCCGTTCTCCCCGGGTTATGCCCCCTACCAGGATCGCAGCGAGGAGTACGGCACCTCTCGCGGCGGCTGGGCCTGGGACGTCAAGGCCGCCGACTTCGACGCCGACGGCACCGACGAGATCATGCACGCGATGGGCTTCGTGCGCGGCGATACCAACCGCTGGCCGGAACTCCAGGAACTCGCCATGTCCAACGACACCCTGCTGCACCTGCCGGGACTGTGGTTCCAGGCGGCGCCGGGCGACGACATCTCCGGTCACAACCACGACGTCATGTTCGCCAAGGGCGCCGACGGCCGCTACGCCGACGTGGCCCAGGCCGTCGGCGCGGGCGACGACGCGGTGAGCCGCGGCCTGGCCATCGGCGACGTCAACGACGACGGGCGCCTGGACATGGCCGTGGCCAACCAGTGGGACCAGAGCCAGTTCTACCTGAACACCGCGGCCGCGCGGCCCAACAGGCTCGCCCTGCGGCTCAGCGTCCCCGCGGGCCCGTCCGCCTGCGCGGCCGACGCGTCAGGCACCGCAGCCCCGGGTGCCGTGCGGCCCGCGCTCGGCGCGGCCGTCACCGTGCGGACGGGCTCGGGACCCGACCGCAACGCCCAGCTCTACTACGCCAACGGGCACGGCGGCGTGAGCGCCCCAGAACTCTACTTCGGCCTCGGCCGGACGGCCCCCGACTCGCTTCCGATCACCGTCAGGTGGATCGACCCGTGTGGCGCGGCGCACACCGCGACCACCACGCTGGCGCCCGGCCGCCACCACCTGCTGCTGACCAACGCCGGTTCCATCAAGGAGGGATGAGCGTGCCAACAACCGTCGACAAACGGATCAAAGCCCTGCGTCGCTTCGCCATGTCGATCACCGCTCTCAACATCGTCGGCCATCTCTTCCTCGGGTTCGAGCAGGCATACCTCACCCCGGTCGTCGCCGTGCTCACCGCCTACGCGCTGGAACTCGGCTTCGAGTCGATCGAGGCCAGACTGCACGGCCGAGCCCCCCGCTACGTGGGCACGCCCAGGTTCGGGCATTTCGTGGACTTCCTGCTCCCGGCGCACATCAGCGGCCTGGCCTGCGCGATGCTGCTGTACGGCAACGACCGCCTGATGCCCACGATCTTCGCCGTCACGGTCGCGGTGACCAGCAAGTACGTCTTCCGGGTGAAGATCGGCAACAGCTGGCGGCACGTACTCAACCCCTCCAACTTCGGGATCGCGGCGGTCCTCGTCCTGTTTCCCTGGGTCAGCATCGCCCCGCCGTACCACTTCACCGAGTGGACCGGCGGCATCGTGGACTGGCTCATCCCGCTGGCCATCCTCATGCTCGGCACCATGCTCAACGTCAAGCTCACCGGCAAGTGGCCGCTGATCCTGGGCTGGGTCGGGGGCTTCGTCCTGCAAGCGGTGATCCGCACCACGATCTTCGACACCTCCCTGATCGGCGCACTGCTGCCGATGACCGGCGTGGCCTTCGTCCTCTACACCAACTACATGATCACCGACCCGGGGACGACGCCGTTCAAACCCGCCCGGCAGGTGGCCTTCGGCCTGTCCGTCGCCGCCGTCTACGGCGTCCTGGTCTCCTTCCACATCGTCTTCGGGCTCTTCTTCGCCCTGGTCATCGTGTGCGCCGTACGCGGCGCGGCCCTCGCGCTGCTCGCGATGACCGCGTCGGCGCGGGAACGGCTGCCCGTCACGCTCCCCGAACCCGTCTCGGTCCCCGAGGGAGCCCGGTGAGCGCCGCCCCCGGGATCGCGATCGTCGGGATGGCCTGCCGCTACCCTGACGCGAGCAGCCCGGCCGAACTCTGGCAGAACGTCCTCGGGCGGCGCACCGCGTTTCGCGCGATGCCCCCGGAACGGCTGCCCGCCGACTACCGCGGAGACGACCCCGATCTCACGTACCTGACACACGCGGCGGTGCTTCGCGACTGGGAGTTCGACCGGGGCCGCTTCGGTGTCCCGGGGCCGTTGTACCGGGCGGCCGACCACACCCACTGGCTCGCCCTGGAGACCGCCGCCGGTGCGCTGGCCGACGCCGGACACCCCGGCGGGCAGGGGCTGGACCGTGACAGGACGGGGGTGATCCTGGGCAACTCGCTCGCCGGGGAGTTCACCCGGGCGGCCACGCTCAGGCTCCGCTGGCCCTACCTGCGCGGGGCCGCCGCGGCGGCCCTGGCCGAGCAGGGCGTCGACGACTCCACCGGGGCCGCGATCCTGAGCAGGATGGAGGAGCTGGTCAAGCACCCCTTCCCCGAGCCGGGGGACGAGACCCTCGCCGGGGCGCTGAGCAACACGATCGCCGGGCGGATCTGCAACCACTTCGACCTGCACGGCACCGGTTACACGGTGGACGGAGCCTGCTCCTCCAGCCTGCTGGCCGTCATGACGGCCGCCAGGATGCTGATGACCGGGGAGCTGTCGTTCGCGCTCGCCGGAGGGGTGGACCTCAGCCTGGACCCGTTCGAGATGGTCGGCTTCTCCCGGCTGGGAGCGCTCGCCAGGGAGGAGATGCGTGTCTTCGACGCCCGGCCCACCGGCTTCCTGCCCGGCGAGGGATGCGGCGTGGTCGCACTGGTCAGAGCCGAGGACGCGCACGCGCACGGCATGCGGGTCTACGCCTACCTGACAGGCTGGGGCACCTCCTCCGACGGCGCGGGCGGGCTGACCAGGCCGGAGAGCTCGGGACAGGCGATGGCGCTGAACCGGGCCTACGCGCTGGCCGGGGCGGAGCCCGGCGACATCGGGCTGGTCGAGGGGCACGGCACCGGCACCGGGGTGGGTGACGAGACCGAGTTGCGCGCGCTGAGCGCGGTTCTCGCCGTCCCCGGGCGCGAGCGGCCGGCCGCCCTGGGCAGTGTGAAGGCCAACATCGGTCATACCAAGGCCGCCGCGGGGGTGGCGAGCCTGATCAAGGCGGCGCTCGCCGTCCATCATCGGGTGATCCCACCGGCGACCGGCACCGTCGACCCCCACCCCCTCCTGGCGGGTTCGCCCCTGCGGCTGCCCGCGGAACCCGAGCCCTGGGACGCGGAGACTCCGCGAGCCGGGGTCTCCTCGATGGGGTTCGGCGGCATCAACACCCACGTGGTGCTGGAGGGGAGCACTCGCCCTCGTACCCGAGGACGGCTGACCGCCCACGACCGCAGGTGGGCCAGGAACCTCCCGGCTCACGCCGTCCTGCCCCTGTGCGCTCCGGACCGTGCGGACCTGGCCGCGCAGCTGACGCGGCTGGTCCGGCTGGCTCCCAGGATGAGCCGCGCTGAGCTGCACGACCTGGGGGCGACCCTCGCACGGCGGGCTCCGGGCGACGCGCCGGTGCGCGCGGTCTTCGCCGCGGCGACGCCCGGCGAGCTCACGGAGGCGGCGGGCGCGCTGCTGGACGCGCTTGCCACCTGGGACGGCACCCCGCTGCTCGACCGGCGGGCCGGGTACGCCATGGCCGAGGGGCCCGCGGTCCGGCTCGGGCTGCTCCTGCCGGGGCAGGCCGCCCCGGTGCGCCCCGGCCTGCCCGCCTGGGCACAAGACCTTCAGGGCCGGACGTACTTCCTGCCGGGCGGGGGATCCGGTGAGGCGTCCGGAGGGATGGAGCCAGGGCAGAACGGCGGGACCGAGGACGCGCAGCCGGCCATCGTCAGGCAGTCGCTGGCCGGTCTCGCCTGGCTGGAGGCGCTGGGCTGTGAGCCCGTAGCGGCCGTGGGCCACAGCCTGGGCGAGATCACCGCCCTGGTCTGGGCCGGGGCGATCACCCCGGCCGACGCGATCGGGCTCGCCGTCACGCGCGGTCGTGTCATGGCGCGGTACGGCGTGCCCGGTACGGCGATGGCGGGGATCGGCGCGAGTCAGGAGAGGGTCACCGAGCTGCTCGGCGGCACCGGGGCATCCGACGGCGGATCGCCCGGCGGCGTGGGGCCAGACGACGGCCGGGTGGTGATCGCGGCGCACAACGCGCCCGGCCAGACCGTCGTCTCCGGACCGGAGAGCGGGATCGCCGAGGTCGTGGCGCGGGCGAAGGCGGCGGGGATCCCGGCCGCGCGGCTGCCCGTCTCCCACGCCTTCCACAGCCCCGCCATGAGACCTGCCGTCGCCCCTCTCGTGAAGGCACTGCGGCGGATGCCCCTCTTCGCGCCCTCGGCGGGCGTCATCTCCACCGTCACCGGTACGGAACTGGACGGCTCGGACGATGTGGTGGAGTTGCTCGCCGCCCAGCTCGAACGGCCCGTGCTGTTCACCGGTGCGCTCGCCGAGCTGGGCACCCGCTGTGACCTGCTCGTCGAGGCCGGACCCGGCACCATACTGACCGGCCTGGCCCGCCAGAGCTCGCTCGCGGCCGTCAGCCTGGACTGCGGGGGCGACCCCCGCGCCCGCGCCTTCGCCACCGCCGCCCTGGTGGCGTGCGCCGGAGGAGATCCCACCGCCTGGTACGCGGACCGGGCCCACCGCACGATGACCTTGGACACCGACCTCCGGTTCCTCGCCGGCCCGTGCGAGTGGAACGGCTCGGCGCGGTCCGGGGACGGATCCGGGCCACGCCACGACCTCGGCGATCCCGCTCCCCGCTCCGGACGGCACCCGGGCGGCGAACTGGCGGGAGCCACACGTCCGCCCGCGTCCTTCGTCGTGGACGCCCTCGCCGGATCGCCGGGGGCGCCGGTCTGGCCGGTGGGGGCGCCGGCCGGGGTCGCGCCGCCCCACACCGGGCCCGCGCAGGAACCGGTGGTGGGCCTCACGGCCGTATCGACGAGGGCGCCGGCCGCCTCTCCCGTCGCTGACGCCCTTTCAGGACCCGGCGGCGGGGGTGGCGCTGCGAGGGAGCCGCTGACCCGCCTGCGGGAGGTGCTCGCCGAGGAGCTGGAACTTCCTCTGGAGAACATCCTGCCGGGCAGCTTGTTCCTGGGGGACCTGCACCTGAACTCGCTGCAGGTGACCCGTCTGTTCTCCCGGGCCGCCCACCACCTGGGCCTGAGCGCGCCGGTCACGCCCCTCGCCCTCGCCGACGCCACGGTGGCCGAGGCGGCCGAGTTGCTCGCCGGACTGCCTCCCGCCGGGGCGTCGCCCGGCGACGGACCCGACCTCGCGGACGGGGTCCGGTCCTGGGTGAGGTCCTTCGCACACCAGTGGGTCTCCCACCCGGACGAGGACGTGGACGCGCGCGGCGGAAAATCCCCGACGGTCACGGTCGTGCTGGAGCGCGAAGCCGGTGCGGAGAGGGTCGCGGCGGTGCTCCGTCAGCTCGCGGAAGCCCCGCCCGAGCGGCTGGTGCTCTATCACGACGGGCATCCGGCCGCCGTGGCGATCGCGCGCAGCGCCGCGGTGGAGTGGCCCCGGCCGCCTCGGGCGATCACCGTGGTCCAGCTGACCGACCTGTCCGACAGGCCGCCGGTCGACTCGCTCGCCGCCGACGGCTACCGGCAGCTCCGGCAGGAGGCCGACGGCTCACTGTCACGGTTCGTCACCGTCCCGCACCCGCTGGACGCGGCTCGTGAGGACGCGGGCCGCGCCACCGAACGGGGCGCGGACACCGGTGCCGGCCAGGACGCCGACCACGGTATCGGGCCGGGGACGGTCTGCCTGGTGACCGGCGGCGCGGAGGGGATCACCGCGTACGCCGCGGCCGACCTCGCCCGCCGTACCGGATGCACGCTCGTCGTCTTGGGGCGTACGCCCGCCGAGACGCCGAGGGTCGTCTCCGCCATGGAACGCCTCGGTGTTCCCGCCCACTACCTGAGCTGCGACGTCACCGACCCCGGCGAGGTGAGGCGGGCCGCGGCCGCGGCCGGCGGGTTCGGGCCGGTCCGCGGGCTGGTGCACGGCGCGGGCGTGAACCGGCCGCTGCGGATGGCGGAGGTGACCACGGACACGCTGCACGCCCACCTCGCGCCGAAGGTCACCGGGCTGGAGGCGCTGCTCGGCGAGGTGGGTGCGGACCTGCGGCTGCTCGTGGCGTTCGGCTCGATCATCGGGCGCCGAGGACTCGCGGGCCAGGCCGAGTACTGCGTCGCCAACGACTGGATGCGCGCCCTCGTGGAGGACTGGGCGGCGGACAACCCCTCCTGCCGCACCCACCTGCTGGAATGGTCGCTCTGGTCGGGGATCGGGATGGGCGTGCGACTGGACACCGTCGACGACCTGGCCAGGCAGGGGGTCGCGGCGATCGGGCCCGAGGACGGCATCGCCCTGTTCAGGGCCGTGCTGGACGCCCCGCGGGCACCGGTCACCCTCCTGCTCACCGGCCGCTTCCCGGCCGGGCCCACACTGCGGATCGAGGGACAGGACCCGCCCGCGCTGCGATTCGCCGAACGCGTCCGCGCGCGCACCCCCGAGGTCGAGGCCGTGCTCGACGCGGAACTGGACCTCGGCTCCGACCCCTACCTCGACGACCACCGCATCGGCGGCACGCCCGTACTGCCCGCCGTGGTCGGCCTGGAGGCGATGGCCCAGGCGATCGCGGTCACCGGACGCGGCGACGGCCCGTGGTCGTTCACCGGCCTGCGGCTGAACACGCCGGTCAGCGTGGCGGAGCGGCAGAGCACGACGATGCGCGTGGCGGCGCTCGACGACGCGGACGGCGTGCGGCTGGTGGTGCGAGACGGCTCGGACTCCTTCTCCAGCGACCGCTTCACCGCGCGGGCCGTTCCTGCGATCCCCGCCCCCGAGGGAAAGGGATGGGAGGGGCCGGGGGCGGGGGAGAGACCGCTCGGGGAGCGGCACCCGTTCTACGGGCCGCTCTTCTTCCACACCGGCCGGTTCGAGCGGGTGCGCGACTACCCGCTGCTCACCGCGTTCCGGGTGCGAGCCCTGCTGGACGGCACGGACGCGGAGTGGTTCTCCTCCTTCCACCCCGGTGAGCTGCTCCTGGGGGACCCCGGTGTGCACGACGCGGCCGTCCACGCCCTGCTGGCGTGCGTCCCGCACCGCCAGGCGCTGCCCGTCGGCGCCGACCGCGTCACCGTGTGGCGCCGGCCTTCCGGCAGGTGCCTGGTGGAGGCGGCGGAGCGCGAGCACCGCGGGCTGGAGTACGTCTTCGACGTGGACGTACGCGACGCGCGCGGGCCGGTCGCCCGCTGGGAGGGGCTGAGGCTGCGCGCCGTCGGGGCGCGCGCGTGGCCGCGACCGCTGCCGGTCGAGCTGGTGGGGCCGCTGCTGTCGCGGCTGCTCGCCGAGCACGAGGTGGCGCCGGCGGTGGAACTCGTCGCAGCGCCCGGCGAGCGTGGCTCGGCGGCGAGCCTGCTGGAATCCCTCGGCGCGGGGCCGGTCTCCCATGACGCGAGAGGCGCCCTGAGCCTCCCGCGTGGAATGGCCGGCGCCTCCTACGCGGCGGGACACGTCCTCGTGGGACTGGCCGGTCATCCGCTCGGGCTGGACTGGGAGGAGACGGCCGCGCTCGACACGCCGGAGCGGGCCGCGCTCCTCGGTGCGCGGGGGGAGGAGCTCGCCCAGGCTCTCAGCCAGAAGGCCGGGGAGGACGTCGTCGCCGCCTCCGCACGGGTGTGGGCCGCCCGCGAAGCCCTGGTGAAGGTGGGCTCGGCCGAGTCGCCGCTGGTGGAACAGCTCGGAGACCACGGTGTGGTCCTGCTGACCGCCGGCCCGTTCCGGGTGGTCACGGTCCCTGTCCGGTGCGGGGCGGGGGAGCTGACCGTGGCCGTCGCCGTACCGAGAGAAAGATGACCATGCGCGCCTACCTCCACCGGCACACCGTCACCTTCGACGAGACCAACCTGGTGGGCAACGTGTACTTCGCCCACTACCTGCACTGGCAGGGGCACTGCCGCGAGCGGTTCCTCGCCGAGCACTCGCCGCTCGTCCTCAAGGAACTGAGCGCGGGCGAGCTGGCCATGGTCACCGTGAGCTGCCAGATGACCTACTACGAGGAGTGCTTCGCGCTGGAGGAGATCGACGTGCTGATGTCGCTCGGCTCCACGCAGGGCAACCGCGTCACGATGAACTTCGACTTCAAGCGAGGCGCCACCCTGGTCGCCCGGGGCGGGCAGACGATCGCCTGCCTGCGCAGGGCACCCGGCGGCATGGTGGCGACGCCCGTCCCAGAAGAACTCGCCACCGCGCTTCGCGCGTACTCCTGAAGGAGAGACCCATGGCATCACCGACCACCGTGGTGCGGCTGAACACCTCGGCCCACCACACCGCGCTCACCGTCTTCGCGACGATCGTCGTCGCCCACTGGGCCGAGCACATCGCCCAGGCCGTGCAGATCTACGTGCTGGGCTGGCCGGTCCCGCAGGCCAAGGGCGTGCTCGGGCTCTGGTTCCCCTGGCTGGTCACCTCCGAGTGGATGCACTACGGCTACGCGCTGCTGATGCTCGCCGGGTTCGTCCTGCTGCGCGGCGGCTTCACCGGCCGGGCCCGCACGTGGTGGGCGATCGCGTTGTGGATCCAGGTCTGGCACCACCTGGAGCACCTGCTGCTTCTCGGGCAGGCGCTCACCGGACTCCATCTCGCGGGCAAGCCGGTGCCGACGAGCATGGTGCAGCTCCTGGTGCCCCGGGTGGAGCTCCACCTGTTCTACAACGCGATCGTCTTCATCCCCATGGTGGTGGCGATGGTCCTGCACCGGCGTCCCGACGTGTCCGAACGCGCCACCATGCGCTGCGCGTGCGTTCCGGTCGCCGCCTGATGGGAGACGTGGGCGGTTCGCCGCGCGCACCCGCGCCGTCGCCCCCTTCACCACCCCCGCCGACGGCCCCTTCGCCGGGCCCGGTCGCAAAGACGTCACGGTTCTTTCCCGGTGCCGGTGCCTGGCGGCGGGCCCGCCACATCGGCGGCTTCGGAGCGGTCGTGCTCACGGCGGGTCTGCTGCTGATGCTGATGGCCGTACAGAACGCCGGTCCGGCCCGCGCCGCGGCCTTCGCCGAGGGGGTGCGGGGCGTCTTCACCGCCGAGCGGGTCGAGTGCGTCCGGCACCCGGGGCACGAGTCGTGTTCGTGGCTGGGGGATTTTCGCTCCGACGACGGCACGGTCCGGCGCGACGCGATCGCCCTCTACGGCAGCGATCGCGAGATGTTCGAACCCGGCGCGGTCACGCCCGCCTTCGACACCGGGCGCCGCGGTCACGTGTACGGGCCAGGCGGCTCCAACGAATGGGTCGCCGTGGCCGGGCTCTTCCTGCTGGGGCTGACCATGGCCGCCTGGCCGGTGGTCCGTGCCGCCCGCGCACGAGAGGGGCGGTTCCGTCCGGACCTCTCGCGACACCCCGGGTGAATCCGCGAGCCTCCCCGGCCCGACCGGCTCATCGAATCCCGGTGTCCGGGAGTCACGAGAAGCCGGGCGGGCCGGGGAAGGCACCCGCGGACCACCGCGGGCTCACGGTTCGGGGGACAGGCGGTCGGCGGCGTGTTCGATGGCGGTGCTCACCCGGTCGGCCAGCAGGCCGACCGCGCCGACCGCGCGGCTCATCGGGTCGTCCTCCGCGCCGCCGAGGGCCACAGAACGCAGGTAGGCGGCCTTCACCTCGGCCCACCGCGCGGCCTGCGCGGGGGTGATGGTGCCGCGCAGCTCGGCCAGTTTGAGCAGGTTGGCCTCCGCGCCCGAGGTGAGGGTCTGGGCCTCGCCGAGGTAGTGGTCGTCGATCACGGCCTCCAGCTCGGCGTCGTTCATCACCGGGACGACCCTGGCCGCGAGCTTGTTCATGTTCCGGTACGAGCCCTGGAGCTGGAACGGAGGCTCGGTCCTTGAGGCGTCCGACTGGGCCGCCGAGGCGATGTACGCCTGGTTGTTGGCGAGCACCACCTTCTGGACCCGCAGCAGCCTGCGCAGCACCGCGAGGACCTGCTCCAGCTCCACCGAGGAGTACGGGTGGGAGAGCTGGTCGGCCCGGACCCCCTCCTCGCCCCGCGCCAGCCGTACCAGGAGGCGGATGTCGCCCCGGTCGCGGGTGGAGAGCGGCGCCAGGACCGGGTTGGAGGTGAGCGCGTTGTCGATGTAGCTCAGCGCGAACAGCTCGTCCCGCCCCGACAGCACGTCGCCGAGGTTCCACACGTCGGCGCGGTTGGCGAGCATGTCGGGGATGCGGAAGCGCTTGCCCGCCTCGGTGTACGGGTTGCCCGCCATGCAGACCGCGAAGCGCTTGCCCCGCAGGTCGTAGGTGCGGGTCCTGCCCTCCCAGACGCCCTCCATCCGGCGCTGGCCGTCGCACAGGGAGATGAACTTCTGCAGCAGCTCGGGGGAGGTGTGCTGGATGTCGTCCAGATACAGCAGGACGTTGTTGCCCATCTCCAGCGCGAAGGAGATCTTCTCGATCTCCTGCCGCGCCGTCGCGTCGGGGGCCTGCGCCGGGTCCACCGACGTCACCAGATGGCCCAGGGCCGGGCCGTTGACCTTGACGAAGATCAGTCCGAGCCGGTTGGCCACGTACTCCATCAGGGTGGTCTTGCCGTAGCCCGGCGGGGAGATGAGCAGCAGCATGCCCATCTGGTCGGTCCGCTTGGCGTCCCCGGCCGCGCCGAGCTGCTTGGCCAGGTTGTCGCCGATCAGCGGCAGGTAGACCTCGTCGAGCAGCTGGTTGCGGACGAAGGCGGTCATCACCTTCGGCTGGAACTCCTCCAGCCTCAGCCGCTCGCGCTCGGCCGCGACCAGCTCGTTGCGCCGCCTCTGGTAGGCGCGGTACGCGGGGACGCGGTGGTCGCGGAAGTGCCGGGTCCTGGTCAGGAACTCGTCCAGGCGAAGCTCCATCGCGTGCCCCAAGATCCGGGGGTGCGTGCCGAGCAGTCCCTCGACCGTGGCGGTCAGCGCCGCGGAGGAGTCATGCCGGGGCACCTCGCACAGCAGTACGGCCACCGCCTCCACCAGCTCCGCCGACCGGGCCCCCGCGGCCCGTACCGTGCCCGTGGCCGAGCTCGTGCCGGGAGCCGAGACGTCGAAGGCCGAGAGCCACGCCTCGGCCAGGCGGTGGCGGGCGGCGAGGTCGTCGCCAAGCGCCCGCAGATCGTCCTCGAACTCCCCGCGCGCCGGTCCCAGCGCCCGGTCGAACCGGTCGAGCAGCGACCGCGCCCCCGCACCCGTCACGAATCCGAACGGCTTGCCGGGCAGCTCCTCGAAGAGATACTCCCCGGCCGCTCCGAAGACGCCCGCCTCTCCCGCGTCGCCGAGGAGATCCCGGCAGAAGGACGCGATCGCGGAACCGAGGGCGGCGCGGGTCTCCTCGATCGCCTCCACCCTGCCGAACAGGGTCCGTGCCCGCACGAGCGACGCCGCCCGGGTGGTCCACGCCGCCCGGGCGGCCTCGTCGGTGCCGAAGGCCCAGAAGAGCTGGGCCGCGGCCCTCGCGGCGGGCGGGTGGCGCAGCAGTCCCGCGCCCGCGTGCAGGCGAAGCGCGGCCCGCAGGATCGCGGTGGCGTCGTGGTCGTGGACGCCCCGCTCGTAGCCCTCGTCGTACCGGGTCTCGGCGACCTTGCGGACGATCTCCAGCAACTCCCCGCCGTCCACCGCGGCCTCGTGCAGCGCGTCCAGACAGAGCGCGTTCTCCCCCGTTCCCGGCGAGAGCGGGGCCCCGGCCTCGGCGGCGGCGAGGATCGAGGCGGCGAGGTGCTCGCCCCGGTAGACCTCGGGCGACTCCGAGACCGTCAGCTGGTTCCAGAACGGCCGGGTCTCCTCGAAGACCGCGTCGCGCACCGGGGAGCGGTAGTCGGTCCCGGTGACGGCGAAGGCCATACCGTCCTGGTGGGGGACGAGGGTGAGGTCGGCCGCCTGGGTGTTGACCGCGAACAGGTGGCGGCCGAGCCGGATGGTCTCCCCGCCGTCGCTGTAGAGGTCGAGCCGGTCGCGCAGGGCACGGCCCGCCTCCTGGCGGGCCGACTTGATCCGGCCTTCGAGCTCCTCGGCGCGCACCTGGTCGCCCAGCGCGCGCAGCTCCCCGGCCACGCCCTTCAGCTTGAGCACCATCGGGTCGGACCCGAAGTAGGTGTTGACCTCGTCCAGCGACGCCAGCCCGGTCACCCGGCGCCGCACGCTCGACAGGATGCGCGTCGCCGAGTCGGCCAGCCGGTCGGCGCGGCGGGCCCGCTCGTCCAGCAGCGCCTGGCGGCGCGAGGAGAACGCCTCGTAGACGTCCTCCCGCTTGGAGGCGAGCTGCCCCAGGAAGTCGTCGAACTCGGTGAAACGCGACTCCAGGTTCTCCAGCTGGAGCATCAGGCGGCCCAGCTGCTCGTCGCAGCGCTCGGGGGTGTCCGACATCGCGAGCGCCCCGGTGATCGCCTGCCCCAGCAGGGCGTACTCGGCGGCGAAGGCCGCCCGCCCCTCACCGGCGAGCAGCTCTGCGCGCCGGGCCTCCAGGGTGGCGCGGGCGCGGTTGACCCCGCCGAGGACCTCGCCGACCCGCTCCAGGATGGCGGTCCTCACCGTGGCGTCGGCGATGTCGAGCGTGCCGACCACCTCGACCACGATCTCCAGGCCGCGTGCCTGCCGCTCCAGCCGCTCGCCGACCGGCCCCGCCTCGGCCACGGTCGCGATGGCGCCCGCGTCGGCGACCAGCCGCTCGACCTCCGCGTGGTACCCGGCGAAGGCGTCGTCCCCGCGCAGGAACTCCGCCGCGCGCCGCGCGGTGCCGCCCAGCTCGGCCGTGAGCTCCGCGTCGAGCTCGTCGATCCTGGCGGTGTCGACGTGGCGCAGCTCGCGCAGGGTCACCAGGTGTCCCTGAGAGCGCCGCAGCTCCGAGAGCCGGTCGATCCAGCCCCGCGCGGACCTGGGCGCGTCGCCCCGCGCGAACCGCACGAGCGCGGTGATCTCCGCCGCGGCGGTCTCCATCGCCTCGGCGGCCTGCCGGGTGAGCGCCTGGACCTTCTCGAACTCGTCCAGAACCTGCTCCGCGGTGGCCCGCAGGTCGGCGAGCGGGCCGCGCAGCCGGTGCTCGCCCAGCCAGTGGTAGTGGTCGAAGACCCGGGCGCAGGAGGCGATCAGCGCCTCGAACACCGGAATCGACGGCGCCATCTCCTCCACCATCCGCGCCACCGAGAGGCAGTCGGAGATGCCGCGCACCAGCTCCGCGTTGCCGATCCGCTCCAGCGGCCCGGTGCCGGCCGGGCGCCCGGCCGCGTAGAGGTCCGACTGGTAGGCCGTCTGCCAGACCTGCATGGGGTGGACGCGGGTGGGCTCGTCGGAGGTGGCCCTGAAGACGACCAGCGTGCCGTCGTCGAACAGCGAGTACCCGTGGCAGGACAGCGGGGTCTCCACCCGCTTGCGGATCACGTTGTACGGCAGCAGCAGCGACCGGCCCTCGGCGCGGGCGTGGAAGACGTACAGCACGTCCTCGCCGTTGGGGGAGCGGATGACCCGCTCGAACTCCAGGTCCGACACGTCGGTGTCGAACGTCTTGCTGACCCCGGTGGACAGGTAGTAGCCGCCGGGGAAGATGATCCCCTGGTCTTCGGGCAGGCGCTGGCAGGCCTGCCCGATGCCGTCGAGGCGGACGACGTCCTTGGTCCGGGTGTTGAACACCAGGTGGCGCCACTCGGGTTCCTTGTAGGGCCGTACGCGCAGCAGGATCAGCGGGCCGATCCTGGCGTGGTGGACCTCCGCGTCGGCGAGGCTCTGCAGCGGCTCCGTGACGGGCTCGCGGTAGATGCCCTCCCCGCTCTCGGTGTTGTTCTCGATCTTGATGGTGAGGTCGCCGCCGACGGTCTCGACGAACACCTCACCCTCGATCGAGATGTGCGGGTGACGGCCCGGCACGTGGTCGTCGCGGGTGGCGGGGATCCACTCGAAGTCGTGCGAGGCGGGGAAGGTGTGGTCGCGCTCCCCCCGGTCGTCGATGTACGAGAGCGTGCCGTCGGTCCCGACCTGCCAGCGCAGCACGCGCGTGTCCTGCGGGCCGGTCTGGAAGACGGCGAGCATCTTGCCCTCGACCCGGCGGAGCTGGAGCAGCCGGGTCTCCCGGTAGTACCGGTAGAGGTCGGCGAAGTCCCGTTCGAAGCGCGGGTCGCGGAACATCGGCGCGGGGTCGAACCGGAACGTGCTCCCGCCGTCCGCGTCCTCCCTGACGAACGTGTGCGCGGAGAAGACGTCCTCGACGGTCGTCTCCGGCTTCATCCCGATGAACACGTTGTAGCCGAAGAGCATGAGCCCGCCGACCGAGACGATGTCGCGCGGCACGCAGTTGTTCTCGGTGCGTATCCGCTCGGTGCCGATGAGGCGCAGCTCGGCCCCGCCGAACACCGCGAGGCGTTCGGCGTTGAGCGCGTCGGACTGCCGGGCCAGCTCGGCGGCCTGCTCGGCCAGCCGGGCGCGGAGCACCTCGTAGGTGCCCGCGTCCAGCCCTGCCCCCCGCTCGGGGGCGCCGGTGACGGCCTCCGCCGTGGAGGACGTCACCGCTTGACGGATCCGGCGGAGTTACCGGTGGAGTTGCCGACGGTGTCGAGCGCGGCGACGGGGACCTCGGTCGTGGCCGCCTGGGTCTCACTCAGCAGGCCGCGCAGCCTGTCCGCGTCGGGGCCGCCCTCATTGATCATTTTCATCAGCAGCGCGGACAGCGAGAGGTCGCGCACGCCGGCGGTGTCGATCGAGCCGATCGCCCTGCCCAGGTCGGCGGGGAGGCTCGCCGAGCCGTCCAGGTAAGGCCCGGCCAGGGCGCGGGTGACGTCGGAGTTCTCCACGAAGCCGTCCACGGCCTTGCCCATACCGATCGAGGTCATCAGCCGGTCGAAGAACACGGTGTCGCCGCCGACGATGTCGATGTTGGCCTTGGACAATCCGGCCGACACCACGGAGGCCTGCGCCTCGGCGATCTTGAACTGGGCGTTCACCCCGGCGAGACGGATCTCCTTCTCGGCATCCAGCCGCAGGCGGTACTCCTCGTGGGAGCGGGTCGCGTCGGTGAGCGCGGCCATCGCCGCGGCCTTCTCACTGAGACCCTCGGCCTCGGCCTTGAGCTTCTCGCCGACCGTCGCGGCGGCGGCGAGCGCCATGGCCTGCTCGCCCTCGGCCTCGGCCTTGAGCTTCTCGCGGACCGCGGTGGCCACGGCGTGGGCCCTGGCCTGCTCGCCCTCGGCGATCGCGAGCGCCTTCTCCCGCTCGACGGCGGCCTCGGCGCGGCCGACCTTCTCGATCGCCACGGCGTCCCGCTCGCGCACCTGCACCTCGGCCAGGCCGGCGGCGGCGGCCTCGGCCTGCACACCCTCGGCGAGACGGATCTTGGCGCGGGCGTCGAGCTCGGCCGCCTGCTGCCGCGACTCGGCCAGCACCAGCGCCTCGCGCGCCCGGTGCTTGGAGGCCGACTCGGAGGCCTCGGCCGCCTTGATGTCCTTGACCAGGCTCTCCTGCGCCTCCGCCTCGGCCTGGATGATCACTGCCTGGCGGGACCGCTCGGCCTCCTCGACCACGCGCAGGCGCTTGATGCTCTCCTCCTGCTCGGCGACCGTCTTCTCCACCACGATCCGCTCGCGGATCACCTCGGCGATGGAGCGCTTCTCGCCCTCCAGCTCCTTGTCCTTGGAGATGCGCGACAGCTCGGTCTCGCGCTCGCGGGCGATCACCTCAAGCAGGCGGTCCTTCTCGATGCGCTCGGTCTCGATGGCGATGACCCGCTCGCGGTTCTTCGCCGCCACCGCGATCTCGCGGGCCTGGTTCTCGTGCTGGACGCCGAGCTGCTCGTCGGTACGCAGGTGCGCGGCCTGCGCCTTGAGCCGCTCCTCGGCCTGGACCTTGGCGGTCTCCGCCTCCTCGCGGGCCCGCATGGTCTCGACCTCGCGCTTCTGCTTGGTCTCCGCGTCGGCCTGACGGCGCTCCAGCTCCAGGATCGCCTCCCGCGCGTCAACGTTCTGGCGGGTGATCTCCTTCTCCTCGCGCCGCTGGAACTCGTTGGTGCGTACGTGCTCGATGGCGGTGAGCTCGGTGATCTTCCTGATGCCCTGCGCGTCGAGGATGTTGTTCCTGTCCAGGGAGGCCAGGGAGGTCTGCTCCAGGTAGTCGATGGCCGCGTCCTCAAGGCTGTAGCCGTTGAGGTCGGTGCCGATGATCTGGATGATCTGGTCGCGGAACTGGTCACGCTGGGTGTAGAGGTCCACGAAGTCGAGCTGCTTGCCGACTGTCTTGAGCGCCTCGGAGAACTTGGCGTTGAACAGCTCCTGCAGCGTTTCCTGGTCGCTCGCGCGTGCGGTGCCGATGGCCTGGGCGACCTTCACCACGTCCTCGGCGGTCTTGTTGACGCGCACGAAGAAGGTGATGCGGATGTCGGCGCGGATGTTGTCGCGGCAGATCAGGCCCTCACGGCCGGTGCGCGCGATCTCGATGGTCTTCACCGAGATGTCCATCAGCTCGGACTTGTGGAAGACGGGCAGCACGACGGCGCCGGTGAAGGTGACGTCAACCCTGTTGATCTTCGAGATGATCAGGGCCTTGCCCTGTTCGACCTTGTAGAACAACCGGCTGACCATGAAGAGCATGCCGATGACGACGAGGAGGACGACGGCGAGAAGGATGCCGAGCCCGGTGGAGATGACGTCCAATGTGGCCCCTCGGTTAAATGGAACGATCAGGGTCGAGTTCCGCGTCGTAAGGCATCACCCAGAAGAACTCGCCGAGGGAGTCGTAGGCGAATATCAGGGCGGTACCGCCGGCGGCGAAATCCTCGTCACCGGTCTGCCGTACCTGAACGAGAGCGGAAGAGCCGTCGGCGGATGTGACCTCGGCCTGGCCGAAGTCGCGGCCGACGCGGCGCGTGCGGATGACGCACACGCGGCCCACGAAGTGTGCGCGGGAGGGGACGTGCTCCTTCGGGATGAGCCGTCGCAGTGCCAGGACGACGAGGCGCGTACACGCCCAGGCGCAGACCAGGGCCGCGACCAGCACGGCGACCAGGGCGGGGGTGCTCGTGAACAGCGTGCCGCCCACCAGGCTCGCGAACCACGCGACGACGACGAGCAGCGAGACGACCACCGCGGCCGGGACCCCGCCGAGCCCCAGGCCGCCGAGGAAGCCGGTGGCTCCCGTCGCCTCGCCGCCGTCGCCGCCGTCGCCGCTGTCACCGTCGAACCCGAACACCCCGGCCACGACGAGTACCCAGTACGCGATGATCACCAGGAGCAGGAAGGTGAACAGGACGGTCGGAAAAGACAGTGCGGCATCGACAAACTGGCCCATTGGCGTGCGAAATCCCCCCGCTGAACTGTCGGAACGTGGTCCCCCGAACACGTGTAGGTGACTATATACAGATAAAGAACAGTTAAAGGAAATAGTTCCCGAAGTGGAAAAATCCGGATGGGTTCCTCAGCCGCAAGGGCTGCCGACGCGGGGGGCGCATGCGAGGGCTTGCGGCGCAGGTGAGGCACAGGAAAGCGGAGGAGCGGGAGCGGGGCTCCACGTCCTCGGCTTTGTCGCGAGGAGACGCTCCGGGGAGTCGTCGCGGTAGGTCAGGCGGGGCGAGTGATCATGTAGGCGAGACCGATGAGGATCACGACGGGAATGAGCCACACGACGGCCTCGATGGCGAACTCCTTGTACATGAGGACATCCCTCCGGAGCGGTGATCGGCGAGGAGCGGTGATCTCCGACGATAGCCGCTGTCTCCGGCCGCGACCAGGACTCTTCGCGTACCGGAACGGCCTCTATGAGGGATTGGCCGAGCCGACCACCACCGAGGCGTCCGACATCTCCCCCTCGACCACGTCGGCGACCACGCAGGTGATGTTGTCGGGCCCTCCCGCCTCGCAGGCGAGCGCGATCAGCTGCCGCGCCACCTCGTCGAGATCGTCGACCTCGGCCAGCACCTGGCGGAGCCGCTCGGCGTCGACCACCCCCGACAACCCATCGGAACACAGCAGATAGCGGTCACCGAGCTCGGCGTCCCGCAGCGAGAGGTCGAGCTCAAGATTGTCGCCGCCGTCGAGGACCTGCAGCAGGATCGACCGGTGCGGGTGGCGGGCCGCCTCCTCGGCGGTGATCCGGCCGTCGTCCATCAGCGTCTGGACGAGGGTGTGGTCGTAGGTGATCTGGTACAGGTCACCGTTGCGCAGAAGGTAGGCGCGGGAGTCGCCGATGTGGGCGAGGGCGACGCGCGAGCCGTTCCAGAGCATCAGGGTCAAGGTGGTGCCCATGCCGGTGAGCGACGGGTCCTCCTCGACCAGCTCGCGCAGGCGCTGGTTGGCCTTGCGGACCCCCGCCTCGGCGGCGGCGGCGAGATCGCCGGGGCACTCATGATCCAGGGAGGCGACGCTGGCGATCGCCGCCGAGCTGGCGACCTCCCCGCCCACGTGGCCGCCCATCCCGTCGGCGACGGCGAGAAGCCGGGCGCCCGCGTAGGCGGCGTCCTCGTTGCCTTGCCGGATCCGGCCGACGTCGGAACCTGCCGTATAGCGCAGCGTGATCATCTGCACATCACTAGATCGTCGAGTTGCACGAGCTGAGCCGCTTTCGGACAGTTGGGATGGGCATAGGGCGAACCGAGATGTTCCACAATCCACTTAACACCATGGTGACGCAAGCGGCCTGGGGAAGTGTTGCCACATCTGTTGACACCTACGGTGGCGCGTAAGCTGGTTTCAGCGCCACGCGGGGTCCCTTCAGTTCCCCCGCACTGTGCCCGGATTGCCCCACCTCACGCATCGCTAGGAGATCAGTAATGGCCGCGATCATTCAGGAGGCGGCTCGTCGTCGCACGTTCGCGGTGATCAGCCACCCCGACGCGGGTAAGTCGACCATGACCGAGGCACTGGCGCTGCACGCCTCCGCGATCAGCCAGGCGGGCGCGGTGCACGGCAAGTCCGGGCGGCGCGGGGTCACCTCCGACTGGATGGAGATGGAGAAGGCGAGAGGCATCTCGATCACCTCCGCCGCTCTCCGGTTCGAGTACCGCGGGCACATGTTCAACCTGGTCGACACCCCCGGCCACGCCGACTTCTCCGAGGACACCTACCGGGTGCTCGCCGCCGTCGACTGCGCGGTCATGCTGCTGGACGCGGCCAAGGGCATGGAGCCGCAGACCCTGAAGCTGTTCGAGGTCTGCCGGCACCGCCGCATCCCCGTGATCACGTTCGTCAACAAGTGGGACCGGCCGGGCCGCGAGGCCCTGGAGCTGCTGGACGAGATCGAGGAGAAGACCGGGCTGAAGCCCACGCCGATCACCTGGCCGATCGGCGTCGGCGGCTTCTTCCACGGGGTGGCCGACCGCGCCGCCGACCGGATCGTCCGCTACACCCGCACCCCCGGCGGCGCCACCAAGGCCATCGAGACCGACCTGAGCGCCGAGCAGGCCCTCGCCGAGCTGGGCGGCGACTGGGAGCGGGCCAAGGACGAGATCGACCTGCTCTCGGCGATCGGCGCCGACCACGACCAGAAGACCTTCGAGGCGCACGAGTCGACCCCGGTGCTGTTCGGGGCCGCGCTGTCCAACTTCGGCGTCGGCCGCCTGCTGGACGCCATGGTCGACATCGCCCCCGCGCCCGCGCCCCGCCCGGACGTCGCCGACGACCCGCGCCCGCTGGAGGAGCCGTTCTCCGGCCTGGTCTTCAAGGTGCAGGCCAACATGGACCCCTCGCACCGCGACCGCATCGCCTTCGTCCGGGTCTGCTCGGGCAGGTTCGAGCGCGGGATGGTGCTCGTCCACGCGGCCACCGCCCGCCCGTTCGCGACCAAGTACGCCCAGTCGGTCTTCGGCCAGGAGCGCGCCACGATCGACGAGGCGTACCCCGGCGACGTGGTCGGACTGGTGAACGCCAGCGCGCTGCGGCCCGGTGACACGTTGTATGACGGGCCGCCCGTCGAGTTCCCGAGGATCCCGAGCTTCGCCCCCGAGCACTTCTCCACCGCCAGGGTCCGCGACTCCAGCCGTTCCAAGCAGTTCCGCAAGGGCATCGAGCAGCTCGACGCCGAGGGCGTGGTCCAGGTGCTGCGCTCCGACGTCCGCGGTGACCAGTCGCCGGTGCTCGCGGCGGTGGGGCCGATGCAGTTCGACGTGGTCAAGCACCGGATGGCCGCCGAGTTCAACACCGAGATCCTGATGGACCGGCTCGACTTCAGCATCGCCAGGCTCACCGACGCCGAGTCGGCGGCGATCCTGGTCCGCCAGCGCGGGGTGGAGGTCTTCACCCGCTCGCTGGACGGGGTGCTGCTCGCGCTGTTCACCGACGAGTGGCGCATGCGCGGCGTGCTGCGCGACCACCCCGACCTGGTGCTGAACGCGCTGCTCGCGGACACGCGCGGGTGACGGGGGGCCGTGCGAGCGTGGGGCTCGTGAGCCTCGTGTGAGGCTTGTGGGAGGTGAGACGGGGAGGTCAGGGGGTTTGGACCTTCCCGTTGCACATTCATGGTGAGATATGTCGTTATGAGCGTTATTAAGTGGGGAATTCTGGCGACCGGCGGTATCGCCGCGACCTTCACCGAGGACCTGAAGCTGCTGCCGGACGCCGAGGTGGTCGCGGTCGGATCGCGGTCGGAGGAATCCGCGCGGGCCTTCGCCGACCGGCACGGCATCCCGCGGGCCCACGGAAGCTGGGCTGAGCTCGCCGCCGACCCCGACGTGGACATCGTCTACGTCGCCAACACCCAGAACGCCCACCACGACGCCGTACGGACCTGCCTCGAAGGAGGCAAGGCCGTCCTCTGCGAGAAGGCGTTCACCCTCAACCGGGGCGAGGCCGCCGCACTGATCGACCTCGCTCGGGAGCGGGGCCTGTTCCTGATGGAGGCGATGTGGACGCGCTGCCTCCCGGCCGTCCGCAAGGTCATGGAACTGGTCGAGGGAGGCGCCATCGGCCCGGTCAACACCGTCCACGCCGACTTCGGCTTCTCCGTCTCCGTCCCGCCCGAGCACCGGCTCCGTAACCCGAAACTCGGCGGCGGCGCCCTGCTCGACGTGGGCGTCTACCCGATCTCCTTCGCTCACATGGTGCTCGGTGCCCCGGCCGGTGTACGGTCCTGGGCGCGGCTCACCCCCGAGGGGGTGGACGAGAACACCGGCGTGCTGCTCGGCTACGACAACGGCGCGGTCGCCCTGCTGTCCTGCGGTATCACCACGCACAGCCCGGTCGCCGCGTCCATCTCCGGCCCGCTCGGCCGGATCGAGGTGCCCGGTCCGTTCTTCCGGCCCGACACCTTCGTCCTGCATCCCACCGAGGGCGAGTCGGAGACCTTCCACGTCCCCTTCGAGGGCAATGGCATGCTGCACGAGGCGGTCGAGGCGATGCGCTGCCTGCGGGAGGGTCTGCTGGAGAGCCCGCTGATGTCCTGGCAGGCGACTTTGGACGTGATGAGCATCCTGGACGAGGTCCGCTCGCAGGTGGGTGTCCGTTTCCCGGGTGAATAGTTGATCGGGCGTTTTTCTTATAGCTGGGGCTGTTCCCTTTTCGGTGCTCATTGCGCCGGTGTGGTCGGTGTTCGTGCCCGCGTACGGCGGGTGGCTCTTTGTGCCCGCTGCGGTGGGCGGGTGCTCCGGCCGGCCGTCTCAGTTGCGCTCTGGTGGTTCAGGCCTCCGGCCTGCTCGGGCGTGGTGGTTGCGGGCTTTTTTTAAGCCGGCCGGAGCACCCGCCCACCTCCGCTGCACATGTTCCGGCCATACGGGGTGCGGGCCGTAGTTGCTTTCTTTCCGGCCGCCCTGGCGACCCGCCGCCGCTGAAGCGTCTTTGAAGGCGCGGTTCAGGGTGGGTCGCCGTAGCTGAAGCGTCCCGTGCACGACCCAGTCCAGGGCTGAGGCGCCACAGGCCGTACTACCGGGGCGCGCTGCAAGACCCTCGTCGTGGACACCGGCGTCATCGCGTTGGAAGCCGAGACGGTCAAGGGTGCCCCGGCTGGGGATCACACGTTGTTCGTCGCCAAGCCCTTCGGGATCGACTGCATGGACACGTCCGTGTTCCGGAATTACCCATCTGTCGAGCGGAGTTCGAACCAGATGACGGTTCCGGTGGAGTCGCGGTGGAATCCCCAGCGGGTGGCGAGGTCGTTGACGAGCATGAGTCCTCGGCCGCCGGTGGCCTCCGGGCCGGGCTTTCTGGTGCAGGGGATGTCTGAGGCGCCGGGGTCCTGGACGGTGATCAGCACCCCGTGGGGGAGGAAGGCCACCGTGACGACGAACTCCCGTGATCGCTCGACCGTCCCGGCACTGTACTCGTACGGTCTTGTGTCGTGTGGCCCGGTGTCGTCGTACGGCTCCGCGTCGTATGGTCCGGCATCGGTGGCTTCGGTGTCGGCTGGTTGCGCATTGAGAGACCCGCTGGAGTGTTCGACGGCGTTGGTGGCGAGTTCGCTGGTGAGGAGCATGGCGTCGTCGCGGAGCGGGTGGTCGTCGCCGAGGAGTTCGGCGACGAAGGCGCGGGCGGGTCTGACCTGCTCGGGGGTGGCCAAGAATCGCTGAGAGATGACGGGCGTGTGGCCGAGGGACGCCGACCAGCCGGGGACTCGGCCCAGGTGCGGTGACCGTACAGCATCGTGGGGCGTCGCGCGGAGGCGGTCAGCGAGTACGCCGACGAGCAGGGACAGCAGGCGTGCGGTCATCTCGATCACCTCCCGCGTCCTCCGTCATGTTGCTCTCGTCGCTCGGGAAGGGATTTTCTGTCCCGGGGTGGTAGCTCTCGATGTTCTGTATCTGTGCGGCGAGTTCGGCGGGGGTGGTGGCCTCGATCAGGCCGATGCGCTCTCGGCACCAGGCGGGGGAGAGCGCCCAGTAGCGGCCGGTGGCCTTGCCGTACCAGAGGTGCCAGCCGGTGAACCGCAGCGCCAGGGCGTGCGGCGCCTGATGGTCGGTGCCGGTCTCCTCGGTGGGCGCCTGCCGGGAGGTGGTGTGGGCGTAGATCATGCTGTCACCGCTGTGCGGCGTGGTTGGTGTCTGCCTGCTCTGGGTCGCGTACCTGGCGGTGATTGTCGTTCGTACGGTGGGGTGGGCGTCGTGGAGGCCGGTTGCGTGTGGCGTCCGTGGCTGGGAAGAGTGCCCGTGAGGGGGCGGTTCGGTGGGCAGGTGGCGAGGGTGGGCGCGGGCGGTTTCTTGCAGAGGCCGAGGCGGCGCCGGACTGTCATGCGGGTGCGGACCTGGGCGGCGGTGGGCTGTTCCCAGAGGTGGCCGGGGCGGTGCGGCAGGCTGGCCGCGTCGTGGGCGTAGGGGGGATGGCCGCACCAGCGACAGCCCAGGGGTGAGGGTGGTCGTTCGGCGTGCCATCGAACCCAGATGATCTTGACGGCTCTACTAGGGTTGAGCATAGTTCGCACCTCCAGTGTGCGGACGAGGCTCTGCCAGGCGACGCTATTCGCCTGGCAGAGCCGTTTTGTGGGGTTCCAGGGCTCGGATTCCTGGATGTCGGCAGTCGTCCTAGGCCAAGGCGGCTTCCCTGGTGTGGGTGGGGGCCGCTTGCCTGAAGACCGCTGTGGTCGCGGACAGCGCGCTCAGTGAGCAGGAGTATCTCCTGTCGCTCCCGCACCCGTCGTCGCTCACGGAAGGTGACGCTATGAACGCGCAGAGATACCGACATCAGTGCTGCTGATACTTTGGCGTGCGGGGAGGTCAAGCAGGTCGCGCCGGGTTACCGTGAGCCCATGGCCTACTTGGATCCGGCGGCGGAGAGCGTGGGAACCCGCGTACGGCGTGCTCGTAAGCGCGTGGGCATCACCCAGACCGAACTGGCGCGGCGTGTCGGCCGCGCCCAGTCCTGGGTGTCGGGGGTCGAGAACGACAGTCTTCCCCTGGACTCCATCGCGCTGATCAACGTCCTCGCCCGGGCCCTGCGCATGCACCCCAACGAGCTCACCGCGCGCCCCTACCGAGGCGACAACCCGAGCCAGGATCGCGGACACTCGGCCATCCCCGAGATCCGCCGCCAACTGGAGCGCTACGACCTCGACCCCGAATGGACCGGAGCGGTACGTTCCCTGCCCGAACTACGCGCCGCGACCGAACGCGCCTGCCTGTTGCGGATAGAAACCCGCTACACGGAACTGACCGATCAACTCCCGGCACTGCTCTCCGAACTTCAGGCGGCGACTCACCTGTACGCCGAGCCTGACCGCAGCGTGGCCTTCGGACTGCTCTCGGCTGCCTACCGGGCGGCGGATTCGGCTGTCTACGACCTGGGGTATGCCGACCTTGCTCTGCTGGCCACCGGCCGGATCCAGTGGGCCGCCGAACGTTCGGCAGACCCGTACCCCCTGGCGGTGGCCATGCGACGACGCGCGCGAAACCTGTGGGCCAGTGCGTCGTGGAACGACGCGCTCACCGTGCTCGACTCGGCCTGCGCGAGCATCGAGGACGAGTACACCGCGGATCGGCCGGAGGCGCTGGCCGTCTGGGGCGCGCTGCAACTGTGCGCCGCGATCACCGCGGCCCGCAAGAACGACGCGGACGAGGCGTGGTCGCGACACCGGCTCGCGGCAGAGGCGGTCACCCGGCTCGGGGCTCGTCAGCGCACCAACTACTACGAACTGTGTACCAGCCAGACCAACGTCGACATCCATGGCGTCGGCGTCGCGGTCGAACTCGGTGACGGCCCTCAGGCCGTGAGCCGGGGAAAGACGGTTCGGCTCCCGAAGGGCCTGCAGGCCAACCGCGTCGGATACCACCACCTCGACTACGCTCGCGCCCTGCTCTGGTGCGGGCACCGCGAAGCCGCCACGGCGGAGCTGGAACACGCAGAGAAGGCGGCCCCCCTCCTCATCCGCAACCACCCCATGGCCCGACAGGCCGTACGGACCCTGCTGGACCTGGAACGCTACAGCTACCGCGAACGCATCCGCCGCCTCGGCGTACGCATGAACATCCTTTGAAACGTTCGATTTGGGAGGCAGGGCCTACGAACCTTGCTAGTGTTCTGCGCCTGAAATTCGTCGGCAACATCTAGTAGTACTTCGTTAGGTTGGTCGGGTGGGTGGTGTTCTGGTCGCGCTGCGGCGGGGATGTCGCGGTGGCAGGTGGGGCACGCGCCGGTCCATGCGCGGATGAGGTCCTGGAGTGTGGCCAGGACCTGGTAGAAGGTCAGGCCGGCGCTGGGGCTTTTGGGTCCAGGCGCCGGAGCGTGAGAAAAGCGGCGGATCAACGGCCGCGACCGTCTTGAGGGCCACCGCGCGCAACACCGCGGTGTGATCCCACGGCGACTGGTTCACGAACTGCTGCAGGGCCTGCATGTCACCGTCCGGCAGCCGCTCGGCCATCGGCTGGATCGACTTGCGCCGACCATCCAGCATCAACCCCCGCAGATAGCAATCGCCTTTCGCCCGCTGATCTCGACGCGGCACCGACGCGAACACCTCGGCCACGAACGCGGCCAGCTCATCCCGCAACTGCTCAATCTCCCCCAGGTCCACGAGAGCAGCATGCCGAACCCAACACCCAAGATCAAATCAACCTAACGAAGTACTACTAGCGAGGGATTCTAGGATCTCTTCCGTGCTCTTCTTCCACACGAACGGCTTGGGATCCTCGTTCCAGTGGCTGATCCATCTGCGGATGTCGGCCTCCAGGTCCTGGACACTCTTGTGAACTCCGCGCCTGATCAGCTGGTCGGTCAGGAAACCGAACCAGCGCTCGACCTGGTTGATCCACGAGGAGCCGGTCGAGGTGAAGGGCATGTGGAATCGGGGGTGACGCGCCAGCCACGCTTTGATTGCCGGAGTCTTGTGCGTGCCGTAGTTGTCGCAGATCAGATGGATGTCCAACCCAGTCGGGACCGGCTCGTCGATCGTGATGAGGAACTTCTTGAACTCGGCGGCGCTACCGGCGATACAGCTCGCCGATGACGGTCCCGTCTTCGATGTTGAACGAGGCGAACAGGCTGGTGATCCCGTTGCGCACGTAGTCGTGGGTGCGGCGCTCGGGCATCCCCGGCATCATCGGCAGCACCGGCTGTGAGCGGTCCAAGGCCTGGATCTGGGACTTCTCATCCACGCACAACACCACCGCGCGCTCAGGCGGATTGTGGTACAGCCCGACCACGTCGACGACCTTCTCCACGAACAACGGATCACTCGACAGCTTGAAGGTCTCGGCCCGGTGGGGTTTGAGCCCGAAGTCGCGCCAGATCCGCCCGATCGTCGACCTGGACAGTCCGCTGCGCCGGGCCATCGAGGTCCTCGACCAGTGCGTGGCGCCGGTGGGGGTCTCCTCCAGCGTTGCCACCACGACCTGCTCCACCTGGTCCAGGGTGATCGAGGGGGGCCGGCCCGGCCGCGCCTCGTCGATAAGGCCATCCAGTCTCAGGCGCAGGAACCGGGTGCGCCATGTGGACACCGTGTCCGGATGCACCCGCAGCTCGGCGGCGATCTGTTTATTGTCCTTGCCGTCCGCGCACGCCAGCACGATCTTCGAGCGCATCGCCAGGACCTGCGAGGACTTACTGCGCTGAAATGCAGCTGCCATGCTAGTCTTCTCGACCATTCGCGACTACATCCTCTGACGTGTCTATCAAACCAGGACACTCCATCTGATCGATGGTTTCTTGGCTGAGATCAGCTTAGTACTCAAGCTGCGCTCTACTGACGATCTATGTAGAGGTAAACTAGGGCAAGCTTAGGGGCGATACAGCAGACACCCTGTCGTTGGTCTTATGCTGCTGTTAAGCCATTTTTCATCTGTGATTACAGTTAATGAAGGGACCTGGATCGCACTATGCACAGGATTGCCACGCCCTACCAATACTTTAGACTGACGGAACGATGAACTCTGCCGTGTGCAACCACACTTGCGTCGGTGTTTTGATCGTTGACGCGCCTGGCCGGTACCTGCTCATCAAAGATGCTGAATACCCACACATCTGGACATCAGTCACTGGACACGGCGATACTCACGGTGACCTCGAACTCGTCGCTCGCATCGAGGTCGCCGAACAGCTCGGTATGGCCGTGATGTCCCTAGAGCGCTTGATCGACGGATGGCGGACCGACCAGTGCCATCGTGTCGTCCAAGCCGGGCGAAGTTCGGGACACCATTGGACAATTTACCGCGCCACAGTGACTGGTGCACTGGCCCCATCCGCTGCATATGCTTGTGATATCCGCTGGATCGATCGCACCGAACTCCAGGCTCTGGCCGACCGTACCATCGCTTACGCGCGTGGCGTGGTTACCGAAACTGACTGGAGTGCAGATCCTGGCTTAGAGCCGAATTGGGTATGGTGGATGTGCAAGCTGAGCGATGTCAACGTCGGTGCTGCTGACCTGGCACGCATCAAGAATTTAGCGGACCGGCCCTTTCTGCCGTAATATACTGCTCGCCGACCATCGAAAGGGTCGGCGAAGAGTTTCTACTTACTGCGATTTTTCAAGCCAGGATATCGATGGACAGCAAGGCTTCTGGCAGTGAAGATAATGTATTACTGGAATACTCTCATTGTGGGATTCTTAAGGAAGATTGATCTGTCTTTCGAGGTGACATTGAAATACAGTCGAGCAATTAAAAAAAGTGCTGGTCGGCACTTGGTGCGGCCAGGTCGCAGTGTGTGTTCAGTGATCTTCGTGTGGTCTAATAAAGCGGGCAGGGGGATATTGATATGATTGGCGTTTCCTCTGCTCGGCAGGTATGCTGTGTAGTCACATTACTTCTTTCTTGAATTGAAGAGGATTAGACGAAGCTTCCGTAACCCCACACTTTTCCCTTCTTTCCTCCAGGGAGAGTCGCATCACCAGAGAATTCTATGTGAATTTTCGACCACCTGGTCATGTAGCAGGTAAACAGACCAAATGCTCCGCACTCATAATAGCCGCGAGGCGTAATCATTTTTCCGGTTCTTTTGTTGTACTCAGGAAGTCCCCAGCTCCCATGAAAGTTATAGATCCCAGGTTCGCCATGACCGTAGGTCTGCCATCCCTTAACCCGTTTACCGTCGACCCAGATGGCAAAGTTAAGGTCCACGTTATATGCGGTTCTTGCAATCCCTCTTAATCTAATGCCCCATTGCAAAGAGCATCGTCCGCTGGTGTCGCAGTATCGCTTCATGTGAATGCATCCAGCATTATTGCACTGAGGCTTATATCGAACATCGACAGGGGGATGTGGTTTTCGGGTGGATGTTTTAGAGGCCTTGCTGGACGACACCTTTGATGCTGCGCTGGCGCCCAAGGTTGCTAGCTCTCTCAGGCTCTCGACCACCCAATAGTTGACTATTGACCGATCATTCCATTCTGTGCTGTACATCTGCATGACATTGTATGCTAACAAAAACTTCTTTTGCATCTCTTTTGATGCATTCCAGAAATCGTCCTCCATGCCTTTCGGCATTGGTCTTCCATTGGGAAGAAGGTTCATTTTCTTGGCTTCTTCTTCAGTGAGCTTCGGGAACCGTGCGTAGTCTCCGAAGCGCTCTTCCCACCACATCAGATCTTCATAAGTGGTTGGCATGAACACAAGGCAGCACGGCTGATTAGGCCATGAATTGTACGGCTGTCCCGAGGTGGTATCTATCGGTTTGAAGGTCCAGTTCGAAGAACCTCGGTCTAGGTATTTGTCCCAGTAGCCGCTTATGTCGTAAAGCTGCCAGTCTGAACTCCCAGATGTCCAGCTTGAGGAGGCGGCTTGCCTATCGAGGTACTTGTCCCAGTAGCCGCTCATGTCGTAGGACTGCCAGCCTGTGCCGCCGCTTGCGCTGTTTTGGGAGCTTGGGGTGTTGATCTGGATGGAGTTGTGTCCGGTGGGGTCGGTGTTGGTGAGAGGGTTGGCGTTGGCGTAGGTGTAGCGGTTGGCTTGGACTGATGGGGCGGGGTTGAGGGTGGCGGTGTCGCGGGAGGTGAAGGTGCCGGTGCCGGGTTGGTACCAGCGGGCATGCATGTTGACTTTGCCGGTGTCGGGGTCGGTGTATTCGCCCTGGTAGCCAAGGCTGCGCTGGGTGACGGCGCCGAAGGGGTCGTAGGCGACCGAGTCGACCAGGGCGGTGGCGGAGAAGGTGGCCACCACGTCGCCGTGCAGATCGTTCATCACAGCGAGCGCGGGGGTGGCGCCTTCTTGCAGGCTGAGCAGGCCGCCGAACGGGTCGCGGCCGTATTTGGCCAGGGTGGTGTTGGCGCCGTCGGCGATGGTGACGAGGTCGTTGCTCAGTCCGGAGTAGGTGAAGCGCTGCTGGGTGGCGCCGACGGTGCGGGAGGTCATCCGGTCCAGGGCGTCGTAGCCGTAGGTGGCCTCTCCATCGGAGACCATGCGGTCGAAGGCGTCGAAGGCCAGATCGCGGGTGACACCGGCCTTGGTCTCAGTGGCGAGGGTGCCGCGCGGGGTGTAGGTGTAGTCGACTCCGGCGCCGCTGGTGAGGCGGTTGCGCTGGTCGTAGACGAAGGTGTCGGTGCCGGCGCCGGTGCGGTTGCCGGAGGCGTCCCAGGTGTAGGCAGTGACGGCGCCGCCGGGCGCGGTCCAGGAGGTCAGGCGCCCGGCGCGGTCGTGGGTGTAGGTGTTGGTTCCGGCTCCGGCGGTGCCGGTGGTGGTCTTGGTGGTGAGGTTGTCGTCCTTGTCCCACCCATAAGTGATCTTTGACAGTTCGGTGCCGGAGTTGTTCTTCACCGTCTGGGAGGTGAGCCGGTCCATGGTGTCGTAGCCGTAGGTCTGGGTGCCGGCCGGGTTGGCGGAGGTTTTGCTGGTGAGCCGGTTGGCGTTGTCGTAGCCGTAGGTCCAGGTGCGGCCGGTCACCGGGTCGGAGGCGGTGCTGAGCCGGTCGACGGCGTCCCAGGTGTAGGTGGCCGTGCCGGTCGGGTCGACGCGCTGGGTGAGGTTACCCGTGGCGTCGTAGGTGTAGGCGGCGACCTGGTTGGTGGCCTTGGAGACCTTGGTCAGCAGGCTACGGTCGTTGTATTCGAGGGTGTGGTCACCGATCGCGGTGAGGCGGCCCGCGCTGTCGTAGGTGACCGCCCGGTTCACGGTGGCCATCGCGGTGCCGCTGCCGGTTTCGGAGGTCATCCGGTTCAGGTGGTCGAAGGTGCGATCCAGGCGCACTCCGCCTGGTTGCAGGGTGGCGGTGGCGTTGCCGGAGGCGTCGTAGAGGTTGGTCCAGGTGCGGTCCGCGGCGCCTGGGTGGGCGGCGGTGGCGGGTTCGATGACGGATTCGACTAGGCCGAGGGTGTTGTAGGTGGTCCAGACGGCGTTGTCGCGGCCGTCGGTGGTGCGGGTGCGCGCCCCGCTGGCGTCGTAGCCGAACGTCGAGGTGATCGACGAGGTCGCCGAAACCGGTTCGATCAGCGAGGTCAGCCGTCCCGCGGCGTCGAACGTGCGCTGCGTGGTGTGGCCTTCGGCGGAGGTGGTGCTGGTCGGGTTACCGGCCGGGTCGTAGCCGAAGCCGACCGTGCGCAGCACCGTGCCGGTACCGGTGAGGTCCTTGGCGGAGATCTGGCGGCCGGCGAGGTCGTAGGCAACCTCGGTGGCGTTGCCGAGCGCGTCGGTCACCTTGGTTTGCCGGCCCATCAGGTCATAGGCGGCGGTGGTGGTGCGACTGGCCGGGGCGATGGTGGCGGTGACCTCTCCGGCGGCGTTGACCGTGTAGGTGGTGGTCTTGTTGCCGGGCGCGACGGTTTTGGTGAGGTTACCGGCGCTGTCGTAGGTCAGAGCGGTGGTGTGCGCGGCGGTGGCGGGGGTGCGCTCGATCACGGTTTGGGTGATCTGACGGCCCAGGTCGTCGTAGGTGGCCTCACCGCGTGCCCCGGTGGGGTCGATCACCGCGAGTTGCTCGCCCAGCAGGTTGTACTCGCCCACCCAGGCGCCTCCTGGGCCGGAGGGGCCGGGTTCGGTGACCTTGACCGGGCGTCCCAGCGCGTCGTAGAGGGTGGAGGTGACGTGGTTGCGCGGGTCGGTGACCGTGGTCTGCCGTCCGGCCGCGTCGTAGCCGAAACTCACCGTCGGGGTGATCGCGCTGCCACCCGGCGGGGTATAGGGCGCGCCGATGGTCGAGGTCAGGCGCCCGGCCTTGTCGAAGGCGAGGGTGGTGGTGCGCCCTTCGGCATCGACGAGGTGGGTCTGCCGGCCCGCGCTGTCGTAGCCGTACTTCACGCTGGGCCGCCCGGTGGCGGCGGCGGTGCCGTTCTTTTCGATCGTCACCTGCGCTGAGGTGGCTTCCACCAGCCGACCGACCAGGTCATAGCGCATCGTGGCGGTGAAGTCCGCAGCCGTGGCGCCGGAGGCGTTCCCACGCGGGTCGGTGGCTGCGCTCAGCAGGCCCCGGTCGTCGTAGGTGTGGGTGGTGATCAGGTCGTCGGTGCCGTTCTCCACTGTCTGGCGGGTCACCTGGTTCAGCACGTTGTGGGCATACGAGACCGATTCGGTGCGAGTGGTCCCGGCGGCGGTGAAGGTCTTCTTGGTGACGTTGCCGACCGCGTCGTACTCGAAAGCGGTTCTACGCCCCAGAGCGGCGGGGTCGAGCGTGGTGAAAGTGAGACGGCTCGCGGCGTCGTAGACGGACTGGACGGTGGTTTTACCGCCGCCGCTGATCTGCTGGGTGAGGTTGCCGGCCGGGTCGTACTCGTTTTCCTGCAGCACCACATCGGCCGGGGTGGTCAAGCCGTTGAGGCGCACATCGTCGCCGATCGTCTTCGCCGGCCGGTTGTCCATCCAGTAGGTGTAGGCCCTCTTACGGCCCATCGCATCGACCTGACCGGCCAGCCGCCCGCCGGGGTCATAGGAGGAGGAGGTCAGTACCACGTCCTGGGCGGGCTGCGGGTTGAGGGGGCTGCCGGTCCAGTTCTTCACCGTGGCAGAGGCCGGTTGGCCGCGTTGGGGAAGTCCGGGGTGGCCGGGCTGGTCACCTTCGTCACCTCACCGTGGGAGGTGTACTCGGTGACGGTGGCGTAGGTGGTGTCGGTCTCAGAGGCCGAGCGCCCATCGCGGTACACCGTCACCTGGTCGTTGCGCGGATCGAACGCGTCGGTGGTGTTGAGATGGTATTTCCAGCGCTCGATCGCGCATTGGCCCGGCGCGCGGCAGTACTTGCGGGCGATGAGGTTGTCGCGCTCGTCGAAGTAGACGTCGTTGACGATGTTGTTGCGGTCGATCAGCTTGGCCAGCGAGCCCGACAGGTTGTACTCATGCCAGGAGGTGTGACCGAGTTGGTCGGTCTCGCCGATGAGGCGATAGCCGCGCCAGGCGTCGTAGAGGTACTTCAACTCCTCGGTGCGCGGGTCGACGACGGTGACGCGGGCTGCGCCGCTTTGGGGGTCGTAGGTTTGCGCGCCGATCTGCCAGGTGCCGCCGTTACGGTCCACATGGGTGGTGAGCCGATCGGTGGCCGCATCGTAGGTGTTGGCCGCCCATACCCGGCCCGAGGGCAGGGTGAGGCCGGTGAGCTGGTGCGCCGCCTCGGCCCGGGCCGCGTGGTGGGCGGCGACCTCGGTTGCGGTCAGCGGCTTGTCATAGAGGGCGACCTCGTCGATGAGTCCCTTGAACGCGAACGCCGCCCGTGGGGAGGGCACCGCCGGGGAGGTTGCCGGGTCGGCCACCCCGTTGCCGATCGTCGCACTCTGCCGCCAGGCGGTCACCGTCGCGCTCAGCGTGCCGACCTGCGTCCCGTCCAGGAACAACGTCTGATTCGGGCCCGAGACGCTCAACACCACGTGGTGCCAGGTGTTGTCGTTGACCACACCCGTGGAGGTGATCGGCGCGGCGACCGCGGCCAGCGAGCCGCGCAGCTTGCCGTCGGTGCCGACATACAGCATCGGCCCCCACGGAATCCCGGAGGTCTCCTGGGTGCCGGCGGCCATCAGCACCCCGGACTGCGCGGTTTTGAACCACAACTCCACCGAGATCTGATCACCCAGATGCGGCACCGTGTGCGCGGGCAGCTTCAGCGCCGAGCCGGTGGTGAACTCCACCGCGGTGTCGGTGCTACCGGCCAGCGCACCGGGCTTGGCGTAAGCCACCGACTGGTAAGTGGCGTTGGTTTGGCTCGCGCCCTGGTCGGCGGCCACCGTTCCAGAGGTCTCACCCAGCCGCCAGTAGGCATACGGGTCGGCGTCCAACACGCCGCTGCGGTACTGCGATCCGGTGCCGTAGCTGTAGTGGGTGCAGTTGGGAGCGGCCACCGGCGCACACCCCGGTCAGCCGATCGCCGTCGTAGTGGTAGGTCCACGTCAACGGCGTTCCGTCGACCGGGTCGCTGGAGACCGAGGTGACGTGCGCGCCGGTCCAGGTGAACGACAGCGACCGCCCGCCGGTGGCTGTGGCTGTGGCCAGCTTCCCACCCGTGCCGTAGGTCAACTCCACGCCGCGGCCCCGGGAATCGGTGACCTCACGCAGGCGGCCCTGGGCATCGAAGGCGTAGGTGGTGGCCGACTTGTCCATCAACCGCCAGGTGCCACCACTCTCCTCGGCCAAGGTGGCGTGCATTCCCGGTGGCGGCTGAAAGACCCCCGCTCCGGTGTCCATGAACCGCACCTGACGGCCGTCGGGGTAGGTCACCAACGCCGAAACCGCCGCGCCCCGTACCTCCTTGACGACCTTCATGTCCCAGCGGGTCGACCACCCCGCCCCGAAAAGGCCGTCGGTGCGCGGATCGAGGCTGTTGTAGGAACGCGTCACCGACAACGGCGGCCCGGCGGTGGGAACCGACAGGTCGGTGGCGGTGGTGGTGTAGTTACCGTTTTGCTGGTGAAACTCCTGACCACCGGTACCGGAGGTGGCTAGCAGGGAGGTCACCACGGGCTGACGCACCCCGGTGACGAAGGTATGCACTGGCGAAAGCGTCGATGTCGCGTTGGAGGTGTCGCTGACGGTGACCCTCCACCAGTACTGCTTACCCCACCCCAGCTTGGCCGCCGGCACCTTCCACGTGCTCACCCCGGCCGACAAGGTGCCTGAGGAGGTGCACCCCGTCCCGGTCATCGTGTCCTTGTCACAGATCCTGAACGCATACCGCACCGACCCGCCCACCACACTGCGCCCTTGAGCCCGCAACGTGGGAGTCAGCGAATCCACCAACATCCCGCTACGCGGGAAGGTGTTCAACACCACCGGCTCATCGACCAGCAGCGCACCCTGCCGCTGTGCCGCAAGCGGGGACTTTTTCGCCGACGACCCGCTCTGCGTGTCGCCCTCCCGCTGGTTGACAAACCGCTCCTCGATCGGGACCGCCTCTTCGGGAGGTTCGATATCGGATCGCCACTGGCCCTCAACCACCGCCGCCGACACCTCACTGGTCGCCTCAGCGCCCACCAGAGTCGGCAGACCGGCAGCTGATCCCGTCAACTGACGCGGCGTCACCAGCGGCAACCCCGACAACGCGGGCGACACCTCGACGACGGCCACAGCCGGTAGCGCCGGAATCTGCAACAACCCGGGAACAACCACGAGTAACGCCAAATGCGCCCAGCGGGCCGAGCGCAACAATGACAGACTCCGGCGCATACGCCGTCACCCTCCGAATAAGTCAGCGCGAGAGCAAACGCTCTCGCGTTACCCCAGCCCACGACAGGTTCCAGCCCACGGCCGGGGTCAATGGTTCGGAGCGTGCCAAAAGCAAACGATCAGAAAGTACCCATGAAATCTTTATGCGCGCAATATGTGTAAGGAGGGCTAAATAGGACGCGGGCTTCGGGTTTGAAAGCGCCGTGTATTGAGGCCGCGTTCTCGCGGTGACGTTCGGTGATGGAAAGGGGTGGGCCGAAACGATCACGCAGGGGAAGGTGTCGGTGGCTCACGGTTCACCTTGGGTGCTTTGTCTTGTGGATTTTTCTGAAAGCGCGGTCCGTGGGCGACGGGATATGGCGGTCTCGCGATGGTCCGAGGGGAGGGGAGAGTTTGAACGCGTGGTTTTGGGGTGGGCCGAAGGCGGTGGCGATGGTGTTGGAGTGCTGAAGGTGATTCCTCGCGGGAGAGGAGGCGGCAACGGGAAGGTCGCGAGCCAGTGTGATCCCGAGCACACCGAGGCAGGCCAGCAGACATTCGGGGTCCGGGATGATGGCCGGATGAACGAGTTCGCCGAGGCACTGTCCTCGGGGACCGGCCTGATGGCGACGATGTCGCGCCGCCGGACGGCCCGTCGCCCTGCTCTGTCCTCGACCAGCCCGAAGGTCATTCTCGGGAGCGGTTCCGCGACGATTCCAGCGCCATCGGGGTGGACTGTGGCGCCTCAGCCCTGGACTGGGTCGTGCACGGGACGCTTCAGCTACGGTGATCAACCCTGAACGTGCCTTGAAAGACGCTTCAGCGGCGGCGGGTCGCCAGGGCGGCCGGAAAGAAAGCGGCTACGGCCCGCACCCCGCACGGCCAGAACATGTGCAGCGGAGGTGGGCGGGTGCTCCGGCCGGCTTAAAAAGAGCCCGCAACCACCACGCCCGGGCAGGCCGGAGGCCTGAAACACCAGAGCGCAACTGAGACGGCCGGCCGGAGCACCCGCCCACCGCAGCGGGCACAAAGAGCACCCCACCCGCCGTACACGGACACGAACACCACAGTGAGCACCGAGAACACCCACACGGCGCCCCCAGGAAACGCCTCAGGCACCGGGAAAAGGAAACGCCCCATCAAAACGAGGTCAAACGAGCTTCCAGTCGTGGCGTTCCAGGAAGGCGCGCTCGCCGGTGGCGTACTCGGTGAAGGCCTCCTGGACCGCCTTCAGGTCCGGGACGTGCGTGCGGAACATCCGGTTCCTGACGCTGTCCTTGTACTCAAGCTCGTAGCCCGAGATCTCCGGCGAGCTCTGGACGAAGTGCTCGCCGAAGACGACCAGGGCGGTGAAAGGGTTCTGCGGGGACATGGTCGCGAGCGCGTCGGAGATGAGCTGAAGGTCCGGTGAGACCACGATCATCCCGTCGCCCGTGCGCATCTCCATGGTCGGGTAGACGCCTCGCGGAGACAGGTTGTGCACCAGGTGGCGTTGCGGGTCGTAGCAGACCAGCCCGCACTCGGTGGCGAGGGTGAAGACCTCGGCGGACACCTCGTCGGCCCGTTCAAGGTCCACGCCGACCAGAAGGTGGTCGGGGGAGAGCCACTCGGCCCCGGGCAGCCGATCGGCGAACGCCACCAGCCCCGGGTGTGCTTCGGCGGAGTCGTCCTCCCGCTCTTCGGGACGGGGACCCGACTCATGAGACTCCCCGGCGGGAGGCGTCCCAGCGTCGTGAGGAGCTGGTTCGGTGTCCTCCTGGGCCCCGGGCTGATGTGGGTCCCCGTGGCGGAGGGCCAGGAAGACGTTCTCCGCGTGTTCCCTGGTGATCGGTTTGGGCTCGTACCAGACGGCCAGTTCGAAACTCACGGTTTCATTGTCCTCCGGGTGCCTCTCCGGAAGGGAAAGGGCCGGACCGATCGGGTGATCGGCCCGGAGGACGTGCCGATGGCCGGGGCGTTCACGATACGCGGGAGGGGTCAGCCCCTGTGTGACCCCGGTTGAGGATGAGCCCGCCATGCCCGCTCGTTCTCGTACGGATCGTGAAGCTTCAGACCACCATTGAATCTCCTGCCAAGCGGACCCTATGGATTCACTGCATATTTTCCGCATACATTAAAAAGCCGGTCAGGGGCAGCCGGTGATCCAGGAGTAGCGCCCGAGGAGTTCGGCCAGATCGTCCGCCTTCGCCCTGTCCCCGATAAGGGTGAAGAGCTCGTGGGCCTCGCGCCAGCATCGCAGGCCCTTCTCCCCGTCGCCCGCCGCCAGGTGGGCGAGGCCGAGGCTGCGGAGCGCGCCCGCCAGGTATGTCGTCCAGCTGCGGGTCCGCCACAGCGCCACGGATTCGGTGAGGCGTTCGACCGCTCGCGCGTGGTCGCAGTCGGCGCGGTCGAGGTCGCCCAGGATCCAGAGGGAGTCGGCCAGATGGTGGGTGAGGTTGTAGCGGCGGCTGAGCTCCTCCACGGTCTCGGCGGTGGGTCGCGCCCGCTCGTCACCGTTGCCGTTGTAGAGCTTCGCCAACGTGACCAGGGTCATCGTCTCGGACGCCGGGTCCTTCGCCCTCCGGGACATGACGAGCGAGCGGTTGAGACACCGTTCCGCGGGCTCGAACTGGCCGGTCTCGACGTACGCGAGGCCGAGGAACTGCAGGCAGGTCGCCTCGAAGCGTGGGTTTCCCAGCGTCTCGGCCACCTTCAGCGCGCTCACCAGGTGCGGGATCGCCGAGAGGATGTCCCGCTGGCCGTGCGTGATGCCGAGGGCGAGGTGGGCGCGCGCCCGGCCGCCGAGGTGGCCGGTCTCCTCCGCGAGGCGCAGTGCCGTCTCCGCCGACTCCGCGGCGGGTTCGACGAATCCCTGAGCGGCCAGGCCCCAGGCGCACATCACGTGGGCGTCCGACAGCCCGCGCGGCTCGCCGACCTCGGCGAACATCTCGGCGAGCCGTACGGCGTTGGTGTGCAGCGCGACCATCGCGCCGCCCTCGTGCTCGACGCCGGTCCAGGTGGTCACGTCGAGCAGGCCGCGTAGCATGACGGCCTCGCCGAGCAGGTTTCCCGCCGTACGGCAGGCGAGCATGGCCCGTTCGTTGAGGCGCCGGCACTCGGAGAAGAAGCCGTGGGAGTCGAAGTAGCGTTCGAGGCATCCCGCGAGGTCCCAGGCGAAGTCGTCGAGTGCGAGGGCGCAGGTCTGTTCGACGAGACCGGCGAGCGCGGTCCGTTCGGCGTTGAACCAGGCGAGGGGGTCGCGCAGGAGGGACGCGGCGATCTCTCCCGGCAGTTCCCGGCGCGGCGCGGGGCCGTGGAGTACGGCGTAGCAGGCGCCGTGGACGTGCTCCATCGCCTGTTCGGCCAGCCAGAGCCACGCGCCGAACGCCCGGGTCGTCGCGCGCAGCAGTTCGGCGGGCTCCTCCTCGGCCTCCGCGCGCTCGCGGGCGTACAGCCGGACGAGGTCGTGGAAGCGGTAGCGGGCCTGTCCCGTGGTGTCGATCCCGGAGATGGTGACAAGCTGCGCGTCCACCAGGGACTCCAGGTATGCCTGTCCCTCCTGGTCGGGGCAGTCGAGCAGGGTGGCGGGGACCCAGCTCGCGAAGCCGGGCACGTCGAGAAGGCCGAGCAGCCGGAAGGCGCGTCGCGCGTTCTCCGGGAGACCGACGTAGCTTTGGGCGAGGCTCGCCCTGACCGCCCGGTCGCCGACGGTCAGCTGGTCGAGGCGTCCGCGTTCGTCGCCGAGCCGTCCCACGAGCCAGGAGATGCTCTGCCGAGGGCGGGCGGCCAGCCGGGCGCCCGCGACGCGTACGGCGAGCGGGATGCGGTCACACAGCCAGACGAGTTCGGTGGCGGCGGAGAGCTGGGCGGCGACGCGGTCGTGCCCGATCGTTCGCGAGAGTAGTTCCACGGCCTCCTGAGTGCTCAGGACGTCCAGCTCGACCGCTCGCACGCCTTCCAGGCCGGAGAGCCTCGCGCGGCTCGTGACGATCACGGCGCAGCCGGACGCGCCGGGGAGCAGGGGCCTGACCTGCTGTTCGGAGGCCGCGTTGTCGAGGACGATCAGGACCTTCTCGCGGGCCAGGCGGCTGCGGTACAGCGCGGCGCGTGCCTCGACCGACTCCGGGATGCTCGACCCGGGCACCCCCAGCGCGACGAGGAAGCGTCCGAGCACGTGGCCGGGGTGCGCCTGCTCCTCCTCGTGCGCGCCCTGCAGGTCGACGTAGAGCTGCCCTCCGGGGAACCGTTCCGCGATCCGATGCGCCACGTGCAGCGCGAGCGCCGTCTTGCCGATGCCGCCCATTCCCGTGATGACCGAGACGGTCGTCGTGGAACACTCCTCCAGCCGTGCGACGAGCTGTCTGACGTGCTCGTCGCGCCCGGCGAAGTCGGCGATGTTCATCGGCAGCTCCGCGGGGGGCTCGCGCGACTCGGGAAGACCTTGTCCGGTTTCCGGCTGCTCGTTCTGGTCGTCCTGTTCGCCCGTCGCGGCCTGCTCGGGGTTCGCCCACTCTCCGGCCAGGATCAACCGGTGCAGGTCGCGCAGGCGTTCCCCGGGCTCGACGCCGAGCTCCTCGTTCAGGAGGCGCCGGGTGTCGGCGTACACGGTGAGCGCCTCGGCGCTCCGACCGGCGCGGGCGAGCGCCATGATGAGGTGCCCCCGCAGGCGTTCACGGAGGGGGTGCGTGTTCACGTGGCCGGTGAGTTCGGCGACGAGTTCGGGCTGGAACCTCACCGTGAGGTCGGCCTCGACGCGGTCCTCCAGGGTGGCGAGCCGCAGCTCCTCCAGGCGCGCCGCCTCGCCCGACAGGTCCTCGACGAACCGCAGGTCGGCGTACGCGGGGCCGCGCCACAGCCGCAGGGCCCGGTGGAGGAGGTCGGCGGCCTCGTGGTGGTCGCCATGGAGAAAGGCATCGCGGCCCTCCGCGGCCAGTGACTGGAATCGATGGACGTCCAGCTCGCCGGGGTGCACGACCAGCAGGTAGCCGCCGTTCCGGCGCAGGATCCGGTCGCCGCCCAGGGACTGGCGGATGCGGGAGGCGTACAGGCGAAGGTTGCTGGAGGCCGTCTTCGGCGGCTGCTCGCTCCAGAGCGCGTCCACGAGCAGGTCGTCGGGCACGGATCTGTTGGCGTGGTGGAGCAGCACCGCGAGCAGGGCCCTCTGTTTACGTCCGCCCAGGGGAAGCGGCTGGTGGTCGGCGCGTACTTCGACCGGTCCCAGGACGGAGAAGTCCATACCACTCCCCTGGAAGACTTCGCAGGGGCCAAGTTTGCCCGACCTTCCACCACCCGTCAATGATCATTAAGGGTCCCGGGCGGTGAGGGCGCCCGGCTGTCAGGGCGGGGTCGTGCTACGCAGGCGGCTTGTCGGCGGCGGCGACCTGCGACAGCTCCACGGTGCAGAACGCGCAGCGCCTGGCCTCAAGCGGAATGTCGCTCAGGCACTCCGGGCATTCCTTCTCGGTGGCCTTCTTGTTCCTGTCGAAAAAAGTGACCAGCCGGGTCATGGGCATCACGACGAACCAGTAGATGACCGCGGCGATGATCAGGAAGCTCAGCAGGTGGTTGATGAAGTCGCCGTACATGAACTTGGAGCCGTTGATCGTGAACACGTACTGCGAGAAGTCCGGCTCCCTGCCGCCCGTGATCGCCCCGATCAGCGGCGTGATGAGATCCTTGACCAGTGCCTGCACCAGCCCGCTGAAGGTCGCCCCGATCACGACCGCCACGGCGAGCTCGACGAGGTTGCCCCTCATCAGGAACTTCTTGAATCCGCCCACCACTCATGTCCTCACTCGTGAGGACGGTCGCTTTGCTCACCTGGCGGCGGCCAAACTTCCGTCTTTTCCGGGGTTTTCTCCGGAGAGGAGAATACCGGCAAGCTCGTGCGCGGCTGTACAGGCCGAATAGAGCAGCGAGGGAGAAAGGCTACTATCAGCGCATTCGCAAGCGAGGTGGCCGGATGGACTTTCGTGTGCTGGGCCCTGTCGAGGCGTTCGCCGGCGAAGGGGCGGCACTGGACATCGGTCCCTACCAGCAGCGGCTGGTGCTGGCCATGTGCGTCCTCGCCGCCCCGCGGCCGGTCGGCCCGCACCGGATGATCGACGCGCTCTGGGAGGGCGACCCTCCTCCCGGGGCGCTCAACACCGTGCAGGCGTACGTCTCCAAGCTCCGCCGCGTCTTCGAGCCGGGCAGGACGAGGAACGTTCCCCCGACGGTTCTGGTCAGCAGGCCGGGAGGCTACGCGCTGGACGTCCCGGGCGGCGCGATCGACCTGGGCAGGGCGCGAGAACTGCTGGCCGAGGGCAGGAGCCTGAGGGCCGGGGGCGACCACGAGGGAGCGGTCGGGCGGCTGCGGCCGGCGTTGGGGGAGTGGAGGGGGGAGCCGCTCGCGGACCTCTCCGGCACCTCCTGGGCGGTGGAGGAGAGGGCGCACCTGGCCGAGTTGCGGCTCACGATCGAGGAGGATCTGGCCGAGGCGGAGCTCGCGCTCGGCCGGGGGGCGGAGCTGACGGGCGGGCTCGCCCATCTGATCGGCGCCCACCCTTTCAGGGAACGGCTGCGCGTGCTGACCGCCCACGCGCTCTACCAGGCGGGACGGCAGGCCGACGCGCTCGGTGTGCTCGCCGAGGGACGCCGGTTGCTGATGGAGGAGATGGGGCTGGACCCCGACCCCCGGTCCAGGGAGATGGAACGGCGCATCCTCGGCCAGGATCCCGAGCTGAGGCCCCGCCTTGTGGCGAGCACGGGACAGGCGGTGGCGAAGGAGGCGGAGGGCGCCTGGCTGGTGGGCAGGGGCGCCGAGGCGGAGGTGCTGGAGCGGGCGGTCGCCGGTGAGGGGCATCGGGTGGTGCTGCTCGCCGGGGAGCCCGGCATCGGCAAGACCAGCCTGGCCGAGTACGCCGCGGAAGCCGCGCGGGGGCGGGACCACCGGGTGGTGTGGGGGCGCTGCTGGAGCGATACCGGCACGCCGCCCTTCTGGCCGTGGACGCAGGCCGTGCGGGACCTGGTCGGCAGGGACGGCGAGCTGGCGCGACTGGCCGGAGCCGGGCCTGCGGGATCCGCCGGGCAGGCGGGGCGGTTCGCGTTGTACGAGGCGTTCGCCCGGCTGCTGAACGAGCACGGCCGGGTCCTGGTGGTCCTCGACGACCTCCAGTGGGCGGACCCCTCGTCGCTGCGGCTGCTGGAGTTCCTCGCCTCCACCAGGCTCTGTCCCGAGTTGACCGTCGTGGCCACGTACCGCGACACCGGCGTACGCCCCAAAGAGCCGTTGGAGCACGCCCTCGGGGCGCTGCTGCGGCTGCCGCACGTACGGCGGCTCCTGCTGCGCGGCCTGGCCGAGGAGGAGATCCGCGAATATCTGGGGCGGGCGGGCGCCGACCGGGACCTGGCCGCGGAGATGGACAGGCTGACCGCGGGCAACCCGTTCTTCCTGGGGGAGGTGCTGCGACTGGGGGAGACCCCCGAGGCGCTGTCGGACGTCGTGCGCGGCCGGATGGCCGGTCTGCCGCCGGGTGCCGAGGAGGTGCTGACCGTCGCGGCGCTGCTCGGCAGGGAGGCGGCGACCGACATCCTGACGCGCGTGGCGGAGCAGCCGGAGGAGCAGGTCCTTGACATCGTCGACGCCGCCGTGGGCGCCCGGCTGCTGGTGGAGGGGGACGGGCCGAGCTGCCGGTTCGTCCACGACATCGTCCGCGACGCGCTGCGCGAGGCACTGCCGCCCCTGCGCCGCAGGAGGCTGCACGCGCGGATCGCGGAGGTGCTGGAGGAGCGCGGCGGGACGCGCCTGACCGAGATCGCCCACCACTGCCGCGAGGGTCTGCTGAACCCCCGGATGGCGGGCAGGGCCATCGGCTACACCCGGCGGGCGGCGGCCCAGGCGACCGCGCAGTTCGCCCACGAGGACGCGGTGGAGAGCCTGGAGAAGGCGATCGCGATGGTCGACCGGCTGCCGGGGCCTGACGACGCGCTCCGCTGCGACCTCCTGCTCGACCTGGCCGAGGCGCAGGCCGCGGCGGGGATGAGCGCCGCGGCCCACGTCTCGCTGGAGGCCGCCGCGGAGATCGCCGAACGGTTCGGCGACGACAACCGGCTGGCCAGGGCGGTCCTGGGGTTCTCCGACCCGATCTCTTCGGCCATGTACGAGGAGATGACCGGCATCGCACGGCTGGCCGAGCGCATCGACCGGGTCCTCGCCTCCGACCTGGCGGAGGACTCGCCGTGGCGGGCGCAACTGCTCGCCGCCGCCGCGCTGACCGGCTCCACCGTACGGCCCGTCGAGCGGAGCACGGAGATGGCGGAGGAGGCGGTGCGGCTGGCCCGCCTCACCGGTGACGAACGGACCCTGTCCAGGACGCTGATCGTCCTGCAGATCCTGCTGCGCTCCGGCCACGACCACGGGCGCCGCGAGACGATCGCCCGCGAGATCGCGGAGATCGGCCGCCGCGGCGGCGACCTGGTCATCGAGTGGATCGGCAGGGAGAACGAGTACGTCGAGCTGAACGCGAGGGGGGACGCGGAGCGGGCCGTGGAGCTGCTCGCCTGGCTGAGGGAGAGCGCGGGGCGGCTCAGGCTCCCCTCGATGATCAGTCTGGTCGCCTGGCAGACCGCGGTGCACGCCTACCTGTCCTGGCGCTTCGACGACGCGCTCGCCGCGGCCGACGCGTCCGGTGCGGCCCACCCGGAGGGGGCGCTGGGCCGGGACGACGCGTCGCTGCGGCGGGAGATGTTCCGTTTCCTGGCCCTACGGGCGGCGGACACGGAGTACGGGCCGGATCGGCCTCACGAGGCGGGGAGGAGCCACGGGCTGGGCGGAGCTCGCGAGGCGGACAGGGGACGCGACCGGGGCAGGGCGGGTGAGGCGCTCGCGCTGGCCGACGAGATGCTCGCCCGGCGCCCCGGCCAGAAGCCCTGGCGCGTTCTGCGCTGCCTGGCCCTGATCGACCTGGGCCGCACGGCCGAGGCGCGCGCCACCTTCGCCGAACTCTCCCGCGACGGTTTCGCGGAGATAGGTCCCGAACTGGCCTACCGGTTCGTCCCGGACGCCGTGAGCGAGATCTGCGTGGCGCTGGGCGACGAGGCGGCGGGGAGGATCCTGTACGGCAGGCTCGCCCCGCACGCGGGCCGGTTGCTGGGCTGGTCCTTGACCGACCTGTGCCTGGCCAGGCTCGCCCTGCTCGGTGGTGACGAGGACCGGGCGAAGGTCCACCTGCGGGCGGCCGAGGCATTCGCCGCCGGGGCGGGGCCGCGCGTCTACGAGCCCGCGCTTCGCGCGCTGGGCGAGAGGCTTCGCTCGTCGTGATGTTCCGCGCTTCGCGCGCCGGGTGAGAGGTTTCGCTCGCGGGGACGTTCGCCGGGCGGGACGGCCCTCCACCAGGGGGCAGCCGTGACGCTGCCCGGAGTCGCTCGCCCGGCCACCACGTTTCGCTCGCGACGAGTGGGTTAGGTGGTGAAGGTCTGAAGACGTTCACGGCCCGGGGGCCGGGAGTGGCGAGGAGCGTGTGTGACCGTCAACCGTGTGGTGACCAATATCCTGTCCGACCATCTGGCCGAGACCAGGGACTTCTTCGTGGAGTTGCTCGGCTTCCAGGTCAACTTCGACGAGGACTGGTACGTCCACCTCTCCGCGCCCGGCAGCCCGGCTCTGGAGGTGGCGGTCTGGCGCAGGGACCACGAGCTGATCCCCGAGACGTATCGCCAGAGGCCGGCGGGCACGATCCTCACCGTCGTGGTCGACGACGTGGACGTCGTCCACAAGCGGGCAGGTGACATGGGGGTGACGATCGTCGCGCCGCCCCGCGACCGGTTCTACGGCCAGCGCAGCTGCCTGCTGCTCGATCCCAACGGATTGCTGGTGGACATCTCCACCCCGGTCTGATCTACGCTCGGTCGCGCATGTCATCGCCGGGGGCAGGGATCACCGTCACAGGAATGGGAATGTGCGCATGGCCAAGCGAACATGGGGCATGTCTCTCCACCGCCGAAAGGCGGTGCGTTGACATCCTCTTCACGGGCCGAGTCCGCTCATACTTCGAGAGAAACCGCAGTGCGGCGATGCGCCGTGTTCCCTCCCCCGCCTGAAGGCGGGGGTCACCATGCTCAAGAGGGACTGATGATCGAGATCTGGCCGGGTGACCCCTATCCTCTCGGGGCCACTTACGACGGCGCGGGAACCAACTTCGCGCTCTACACCGAGGCCGCCGAACGCGTCGAGTTGTGCCTGTTCGACGAGGAGAACAAGGAGACCAGGGTCACCTTCACCGAGTGTGAGGGATTCGTCTGGCACGGATATCTGCCGGGCGTCGGCCCGGGACAGCGGTACGGCTACCGGGTGCACGGCCCGTACGACCCGCCGAGGGGGCAGCGGTGCAACCCCGCCAAGGTTCTGCTCGACCCGTACGCCAAGGCGGTCGAGGGGGAGGTGAAATGGGACGAGGCGGTGTACGGCTACCGCTTCGGTCATCCTGACAGCCGCAACGACGCCGACTCTGCCGGCTTCGTGCCGCGCTCCATCGTGATCAACCCGTTCTTCGGGTGGGGACACGACCGGCCGCCGAGCACCCCCTACCACAACACGGTGATCTACGAGGCGCACGTCAAGGGCCTGACGATCAACCATCCGAAGATCCCCGAGCGGATCCGCGGCACGTACGCCGCGATAGGTCACCCGGAGATCGTCGACCATCTGACCGCCCTCGGGGTGACGGCGATCGAGCTCATGCCGGTGCACCAGTTCGTCACCGACCACGTCCTCACCGAGCGGGGCCTGACGAACTACTGGGGCTACAACAGCATCGGGTTCTTCGCGCCGCACAACGCCTATTCGAGCACCGGGCAGCGCGGCGGGCAGGTGCTGGAGTTCAAGGCCATGGTCAAGGCCCTGCACGAGGCGAACATCGAGGTCATCCTCGACGTGGTCTACAACCACACGGCCGAGGGCAACCACCTGGGGCCGACGCTGAGCATGCGCGGCATCGACAACGTCAACTACTACCGCCTGGTCGACAGCGACAAGCGGTACTACATGGACACCACGGGCACCGGAAACAGCCTGTTCATGCGTTCCCCGCACGTGCTTCAGATGATCATGGACTCGCTCCGCTACTGGGTCATCGAGATGCACGTGGACGGCTTCAGGTTCGACCTGGCCTCCACGCTCGCGCGTGAGCTGCACGAGGTCGACCGGCTGAGCGCCTTCTTCGACCTGGTCCAGCAGGACCCGGTGCTCTCGCAGGTCAAGCTGATCGCCGAGCCGTGGGACGTCGGGCCGGGTGGCTACCAGGTGGGAAACTTCCCCGCCAGGTGGACCGAGTGGAACGGCATGTACCGCGACACGATCCGCGACCTGTGGCGGGGCGAGCCCGCCGCGCTGCCCGAGTTCGCCTCCCGGCTGACCGGCTCCAGTGACCTCTACCAGGACGACAGCCGCCGTCCCGCCGCTTCCATCAACTTCGTCACCTGCCACGACGGGTTCAGCCTGCAGGACCTCGTCTCCTACAACCACAAGCACAACGAGGCCAACGGCGAGGACAACCGGGACGGCGCCGACGACAACCGCTCCTGGAACTGCGGCGAGGAGGGACCCGCCTCGCTCGCGATCGAGTCCCTGCGCGAGCAGCAGAAACGCAACTTCCTGACCACGCTGTTCCTGTCCCAGGGCGTTCCGATGATCTCCCACGGCGACGAGTTGGGCCGCACCCAGCGGGGCAACAACAACGTGTACTGCCAGGACAACGAGCTGAGCTGGGTCGACTGGTCCGACGTCAGGGAGAACTGGCTGCTGCTCGAGTTCACCCGGCGGCTCGCCAAGCTCCGCGCCGACCACCCGGTGTTCCGCCGGCGCCGGTTCTTCTACGGGCGGCCCGTACGCGGTTCCGAGGAGAACCTCAGCGATATCGCCTGGCTCACTCCGAGAGGGGAGAAGATGACCGACGCGGACTGGAACGTGGGGTACGCCAAGTCACTCGCCGTCTTCCTGAACGGCGAGGCCATCACCGAGCCGGACCGCCGGGGCCGGCAGATCGTCGACGACTCGTTCCTGCTGCTGTTCAACGCCCACCACGACGTCATCAAGTTCACGCTTCCGAAGGACTACGGCGAGATGTGGCTGACGGAGATCGACACGGCGATGCCGATCACGGTCGACACCCGGGTCTGCCGGGCCGGAGAGAGCGTGCCGGTGGTCGGCCGCTCGGTGAGGGTGTTGCGCCGTGTCTGAGCCCATGACCCAGCCCGTCCCCGAGCCGGGCCCACTGGAGCCCGCCGCGCCCGCCACCGTCCCCTCGGGGACCGTGGCCGAGCCCGGTCCCGTCCCCGAGCCGGCTCTGCCGCCTGAGCCGCTGCCCGAGCCGGTTCCCGAGCCGCTGCCCGAGCCGGTTCCTGAGCCGGTTCCCGAACCGCTGCCCGAGCCGGTTCCCGAGCCCGGCCTGCCGCCGGACCCTCTGCCCGAGACCCTGCCCGGTGCGGTGCCGCCGCAGGTCGCCCATGACGAGATCCTCGCGGGCACCGGCTTCGGGACCGGGACCGGAGGGGACGTGACCGACCCCTCCGAGCTCCCCGAGGAGGCGCCCGCGCCCCCGCCCTCGCCCGGCTCGTACGAGATCCCGGTCTCGACCTACCGGTTCCAGCTCACCCCCGACTTCGGGTTCGACAAGGTGGCCGAGCTCGCGCCGTACCTGCGGGATCTGGGAGTGAGCCACGTCTACCTGTCGCCGATCCTGCAGGCCGTGCCGGCGTCGCGGCACGGCTACGACGTGATCGACCACTCGCGCGTCCGCGAGGAGTTCGGCGGCATCGAGGGCCTGCGGGAGCTGTCGGCGACCATGGCCCTGCACGGGATCGGCATCGTCGTCGACATCGTGCCCAACCACATGACGGTCCCGGTGCCCGAGTCGGGCAACGCGCAGCTGTGGTCGGTGCTCAAGGACGGGCCGGGGTCGCCGTACGCGTCGTGGTTCGACATCGACTGGTCCGTCGAGGACGGTGACGGCGCCGACGGCGGCGGCAAGGTGAACATGCCGGTGCTCGGCGACGAGGGCGAGACGGTGGCCGACGGCGACGTGCTGCGCTACCACGACCACGAGTTCCCGCTGCCCGACACGTACTACCGGCTGGTCGACTGGCGGCGCGGGCCCGGCTACCGCCGGTTCTTCGACGTGTCCTCGCTGATCGGGGTGCGGGTCGAGGACCCGGAGGTGTTCGACGCCACGCACGCCGTCATCCTCTCGCTGGTGCAGGAGGGGGTGATCCAGGGACTGCGGGTGGACCACCCCGACGGGCTCGCCGAGCCGCGCGGCTACCTGTCGCGGCTGCGTGAGAGGTCGGGCGTGTGGACCGTGGCGGAGAAGATCCTGGTCGGCCCCGAACGGCTGCCCGCCGACTGGGAGTGTGACGGCACCACGGGCTACGAAACGCTCAACCGCATCACCGGCCTGTTCGTCGACCCGGCGGGCCGGGAGCCGCTGGTCGAGCTGTTCACCCGGCAGACCGGGGTCGCGGGCGACTACGCCGAGGTGGTCCGCGCGTCCAAGGCGGAGGTCCTGGACCTGTTCTTCGGCGCCGAGATCGACCGGCTGCACGCCGTCGTCGGCTCCGACCGCCGCACGCTGGTGGAGTTGCTCGCCGCGATGCCGGTCTACCGGGCCTACGTGGTGCCGGGTGAGCCGGTGCCCGAGGTCTCGGCGAGGATCGTCGAGGAGGCGGGGCGGGTCGCCGCCGGGCGGCTGCCGGAGGGCGCCCCCGTGGCGGAGGTCGTCGAGCGGGTCCTGACCGGGCCCGCCGACGCGGTCACCCGCTTCCAGCAGACCTGCGGCCCCGTGATGGCCAAGGGCGTCGAGGACACCGCCCTCTACCGCTGGTACCCCCTGTCCTGCCTGAACGAGGTGGGTGGCGAGCCCGACCGCTTCGGCGGATCCGTCGAGGAGTTCCACGCGTTCTGCCGGGAGATGTCGCCGGGCACGATGACGACGCTCTCCACGCACGACACCAAGCGTTCCGAGGACGTACGGGCCAGGCTCGCCGTGCTGTCCGAGATGCCGCAGGAGTGGGCGGCCGCGGTCGGCGAGTGGTCCTCGAAGGTCTCCTTCGACCCGGCCCTCGACTATCTGGCCTGGCAGAACCTGATGGCCTCCTGGCCGATCGGGCCCGACAGGTTCTTCGACTACCTGTTCAAGGCGGCCCGCGAGGCCAAGACCTCGATCTCCTGGGCCACCCCCGACCTGGCCTACGAGCGCGGCATCCGCGACTTCGTCGGCAGGGCCGTCGAGGAGTGCGGGACCTCGGTCGCGGAGTTCGCCGCGAGGATCGAGCCGTACGCCAGGTCCAACTCGCTGAGCCAGAAGCTCGTCCAGCTCATGCTGCCCGGCGTGCCCGACCTGTACTGGGGCAACGAGATCACCGACTTCTCCCTGGTCGATCCGGACAACCGGCGCCCGGTCGACTTCCAGCTGCGCCGCCGGATGCTCTCGGCGGCGCAGGCCCACGCGAGCCAGGAACACCCGGACGAGCCTCACCCGAGCCCCGCCGCCACCTCCAGCCTCAGCTGGGACGAGGCCAAGCTGGCGATCACCGCCCGCGCCCTGGACCTGCGCCGGAGGCTGGACCCGGAGGCGCCGTACGTCCCGATCGAGGCGGGGGAGCACGCGATCGCCTTCGGGAGGGGGGAGCGGGCCGTGACGGTGGCCACCCGGCTGCCCGTCGGCCTGGAGCGGCAGGGCGGCTGGGGGGGCACCACGCTCACCCTGCCGCGCGGCACGTGGCGGGACCTGCTGTCGGGTACCGAGCACACCGGCCGGATCCCGCTCGCCCACCTGCTGTCCGTTCACCCTGTCGCGCTTTTGGAAAGGGTCTGACCGATGTTCGAGGTATGGGCGCCGTCGGCGACGGCGGTGGACGTGGAGATCGGCGAGGTCCGCTACCCGATGTCGTCCTCGGGAGGCGGCTGGTGGACGGCGGAGGTCCCCGGCGCCGGGAACGGCACCGACTACCGGTTCCGGCTGGACGGGGGTGAGGCGTTGCCGGACCCCAGGACGAGGTGGCAGCCCGAGGGGATCTTCGGGCCGAGCCGGGTCTACGACCACGACCGCTTCGAGTGGGGCGACGCGCTGTGGCGGGGACGTGACCTGCCGGGCGCGGTCATCTACGAGGTGCACATCGGCACCTTCACCCCCGAGGGCACCTTCGACGCGGCGATCGGCAAGCTGGAGCATCTGACGGCCCTCGGCGTCGACTTCGTGGAGATCATGCCGGTGCCTCCGGTGCCCGGCGGGCGCAACTGGGGTTACGACGGTGTGGACCTGTGGGCCGTCACCGAGACCTACGGCGGCCCCGACGGGCTCAAGCGTTTCGTGGACGCCTGCCACCGGCACGGGCTCGGCGTGATCCTCGACGTCGTCTACAACCATCTCGGCCCCTCGGGCAACTTCCTCGCCCCCTTCGGCCCGTACTTCCACCCCGAGGTCTCCTCCTTCTGGGGGCAGGCCGTCAACCTCGACGGCCCGGGCTCCGACGAGGTGCGCGCCTACTTCGTCGGCAACGCGCTGCAGTGGCTGCGCGACTACCACATCGACGGCCTGCGGCTGGACGCCGTGCACGCCCTGCACGACAACAGGGCCGTGCACCTGCTGGAGGAGATCGCCGTCGAGGCGGAGGCGCTGTCGGCGGCGGTGGGCAGGCCGCTCACGCTCATCGCCGAGTCCGACCTCAACGACCCCCGGCTGATGACCCCCCGCGAGGCCGGAGGGTTCGGTCTCGCGGCGGCCTGGAACGACGACGTCCACCACGCCCTGCACGTGGCGGTGACCGGTGAGCGGCACGGCTACTACGACGACTTCCACGGCGCCCTGCCCAAGGTGCTGACTCGCGCCTACTACCACGACGGCACCTACTCGTCCTTCAGGGGGCGCTCCCACGGCCGCCCGGCGTCCCATGTGCCGGGCTACCGCTTCGTCTGCTGCGCGCAGAACCACGACCAGATCGGCAACCGGGCCGAGGGCGACCGGATGGAGCCCGAGGCGCTGCGGCTGGCCGCGGGGCTCCTGCTGACCTCGCCGTTCACCCCCATGCTGTTCATGGGGGAGGAGTGGGGGACGCGGGCACCGTTCCTGTTCTTCACCGACCACGTCGAGCCGCATCTGCGCGAGGGCGAGGCTGACCGGCGGCGGCGGGAGTTCGTCGGCTTCGGGTACGACGACTGGGCGGACAAGGCCCCCGATCCCGGTGAGGAGATGACGTTTCTGCGCTCCAAGCTCGACTGGAGCGAGCTGGACGACGACGCCCACCGGGCACATCTCGACTGGTACCGGGCACTGATCGCGCTGCGCCGCGCTCACCCGGAGCTGACGGACCCGAGGCTGGACCGGGTGCGCGTCGATCACGGCGAGTCCTGGCTGGTCGTGCACAGGGGAGGGCTCAGGGTGGCGGCGAACCTCGGCCCGGTCGCGCTCACGGTCAGGCTCGGGACGGGCAGGGCCGCGCCCGGTCACATCCTGCTCGCCTCCGACCCGTCGGCGACCGTGAACGGGGAGGAGATCTCGCTGCCTGCCCGCTCCCTCGTGGTCGTGCGGCTGGATCCGGCGCTCTGACCGGCCGGTGATCCCCTGCCCCTCCTGACCGTCGCGGAGTTCGCCGCGACGGTCAGGCGGCCACGTGGTTGCGCAGCCGGAGATCCTCCGGGTAGGGGGAGAAGTATGTCTGGTCCCGTACGTAGTCGGCGGCCAGGCTTTGGGCGTGGTGGCGGATCAGGGTCGCCGGGACGCTCAGTGCCACCTGCCCGGCCCGGTAGGAGGCGATGACCTCCGCCAGGTCGGCCCGGCGTGCCGGGTCGAGCGCGTCGCCCACCATTCCCACGCAGTGCTGCAGGACGTTGACGTGCCGGCCGATGCTCGCCTTGGTGGCGAACGCCGTGTCGAAGACGCGGGCGTAGTCGGCGGCCAGCTCCTCGCGGGGTCGCGTGCCCGCCCCGGCCACCAGCCGGCCCGCCTCCTGGGAGGCGCCGGGGTCGTGGGCCAGTAGCTGCATCTTGTGCCGGGCGTGGAAGGACACCAGGTCGCGAGGGCGCCAGTCGCTCTCCAGCAGGGCGCGGAGCCGGGCACGGGCGAAGATCCGTTCCACGAAGTTCTCGCGGAGCAGAGCGTCGTTGAGCCGTCCCTCGTCCTCGACGGCGAGCAGCGGATGGGCGTCGAGAACCACGCTCGCGAACACCCCCCTGCCCCCGCGGCCCACGATCGTGCCACCCGCGTGGACGGGGATGCCGTGCACCCCGCAGCTGGGGCTCTTGGACTTGAGGATGTAGCCGTCCACCTCTAAGAGGGCGGGAACCCGCTCGGCGGCGAGGGCGATCATCCTGTCGGTGAGGTCGACCCGGCTCTTCCTGGTGACCAGCCGTGTGCCGTCCGGCGAGCGCTCCAGACGCAGCGTCTCGCGAGGGCTGCCGAGGCCGATCTCCATCTCCGGGCAGATGCGCACCCATTCGACGTGTCTGTCCAGTTCGCTGCTGAGGAACCGGTTGCGGCTGTGCCCGCCGTCGAACCGGACCGGCTCGCCCATCAGGCAGCTGGACACCGCGACCCTCGGCCTGACGACCCGCGGGCCCTTCTCGTCCGTCGTGCCGGTTGCGTTCGTCTCGCCCACCTGGTCCGTCGCGCCCGAACCGTTCGCGCCGCGCGCGGCGGACACCTTCTCCCGGCGCGGTTCGGCGCCCCGGTCGCGCGTCGAGGCGGTGCCGAGGATGCCGGACAGGCGGCGCAGGCCACGTGCCGTACGGGCCTTGATCGTGCCGATGGGGATGCTCAGCTTCTCGGAGATCTCCCGCTGGGTCAGGTCGTCGTAGTAGGCCAGCTCGATCGCCTGGCGTTGCGGCTCGGGCAGCTTGGCGAGCGCCCGCCGCACCTGGTCGCGTTCCGCCAGCCGCTCACCGTCGGCCCGGCCGTCGTCGCCGACGGGGTCCGCGATCACATCCAGCGGCACCGTGTGGAAGGTGCGGATCCGCAGCTGGTCGACCGCGCGCTTGTGGGCGATCCCGAGCATCCAGGCGGGGAGGCTGCGTGCCGGGTCGAAGCGGTGCCGGGAACGCCAGACCTCCGCGAACACGATCTGTTGAAGATCCTCCACGTCCTGCGGTCGAACGAATCGCCGCAGGTAGGAGCGGATGAGGGGCGCGTGGGCGCGGAGGCACTCGGCCAGAGCCGCCTCGTCGCCCTCGGCGAACCGGGTGTTCAGGTGGTCTGTCATGATCCCTCCCTTACCTGAGTAACCTATTCAAAACTTATTCATAGTCGCTCGAAGGCCGTGATCGCAAGTGGGCGGCAGGGGGAGGCCCCACAGCTTGGGCGGGTCCGGTGAGGAGAAGGCGGCGCGGCGCGGCCAGGAGAGGAAAGGGCAGTCCTGAAAGGTGGGTCCGCGCCGCGGGAAGACGCGGGAAGACGCGGGACGCTCAGGAGAGGGCAGGCCGAGGGGAGCCGGGGGCGGAAAGGGCGTGACCGAAAAGAGGTCAGGCCGGGGCCGCGGCGGTGACGCGTCCCTGATCGTGACGGGATCGGACTCCCGGACGGTCAGGTCAGGGCGGCGGCGGTGACGCGGGTGAGCGCGTCCTGGAACGACGTGACGCGGGGGACGGACGCGGGCAGGCCGTCCCACCAGCCGGGGCCGCCGGCGACGACCAGGCTCGGCGGGCGGAGCGTGGGCAAAGAGGCGAGCGGGGCGGGATCACCGGTCTCGGACTGCTGGGACCAGATGAAGACCACCGAGGGGCACAGCCGCCGCATCGCGTCCGCCAGCGCCCGATACGGGGTCCTGGCGCCCAGCACCCGGGTCTCCACCCGGTGGTCGGTGGTGAGCGCCGCGGCGAGCGCGTAGATCGGCAGGCTGTGGAGGTCGTCCTCGGCGCAGGCGAGCAGGACGGGGCGGTCACCGGCCGGCCGGGCGGGACGCTCGGTGAGAGTGATCAGCGCGGCGAGCAGCCGGTCGGAGAACAGGTGCTCGATCTCGATGCTCGCCCCGCCCTCCAGCTGACGCCTGCAGATCGTCTCGAAGACCGGCAGGACCAGTTGCTCCCAGGTCCACCGCACGCCGTGCCTGGCCAGCGCCGCACCGATCCAGTCGTGGACCGCCCCGCCGTCCAGCGTCATCGCCGCCCGCGTCAGCATCGCCGCCGTCGGCACGTCCGGCGGCCGCGTCGCCGTGAGGGGCGGGACCTCCTCGCGGGCAGGCCGTCCGGGCTCCCGCTCCGCCGGGGGCGGCGGGACGGTCTCGATCCTCAGGACCTCCCGTGCCGCGTCGGAGGCGGGCACCCCGCTCCTGATGAGCCGGTTCATCTCCTCCAGGCGCCACAGGTCGCGGGCGTCGTAGCGGCGGTGCCCCCCCGGACTCCTGCGACTCGGCCCCACGCCGTAGCGTAGGTTCCAGGTCCGCAGCGTGGGGGCGGGCACTCCGAGGCGTCGCGCGACGGCCCCGATCCCGTAGCTCGCTTCCTCTACGGTCGCCACCTGACGCTGCTCGTCCATTTCATCCCATTTCGAGCCGGTTACGTGCCGTACCAGCCTGACAGGCGACACGAGCGGTTGCTCCATGAACACTTATTCGATTTTCGGCCCCCCTGTGGATGCAACCAGCGGAGTGTGACCGGGCGAAGGGAAATCGTGACCGATACTGTGATCGTTTTGTTCAGCCGCGACCTTCGGGTGCACGACCAGCCGGCACTCGCCGCGGCGTGCGAGCGCGCACGCCGTGTCATCCCCCTCTTCGTCGCGGATCCCTCGGTGCCCGCGGGCCGCCGCGGGGGATTTCTCGCCGAATGCCTCGCCGACCTGCGCGAATCGCTCCGCGAGCGGGGTGGTGAGCTGGTCGTGCGCCGTGGTGATCCGATCGCCGAGACGATGCGCCTGGCGCGGGAGACGGGGGCGGGGGCCGTCCACGTCAGCATGGACGTCAGCACCCTCGCGCGGCGCAGGCAGCGGCGCCTGGCCGAGGAGTGCGAGCGCGCCAGGACGGCGTTCCAGCTGTTTCCCGGTTTGACGATCGTGCCCCCCGACGCGCTCAGGCCGTCGGGCGGAGGCGACCACTACCGGGTCTTCACGCCCTACTGGCGGGCCTGGGCCGGGCAGCCGCGCAGGGAGGTGCTCAAGGCCCCCGGCGTGGTGCGTGTTCCCGACGGCGTGCGGGCCGGGGGACTGCCCGAGCCGGGGTGCGAGCCGCACGAGCTTTTCCGGGGCGGTGAGACGGTCGGGCGCCGGAGGATGAGGCAGTGGCTGAAGCACTGCGTGGCCGACTACGCCGACGGCCACGACGACATGGCGGGTAACCGCACCTCCAGGCTCAGCCCCTACCTGCGCTTCGGCTGTGTATCGCCACTGGAGCTGGAGGCGCTCGCGAGGGAGGCGGGTGGCGCGGGGGAGGGTGGCGGGGGCGCCGAGGAGTTCGTCAGGCAGCTGTGCTGGCGCGACTTCTTCTACCAGGTGACGCGCGCCTTCCCGCGCGTCAACCGTGACGACTACCGGCCGCGCGGGCACGAGTGGCGCGACGACGGCCACGCGGCGCAGGCGTGGAAGGAGGGCATGACCGGGATCCCGATCGTGGACGCCGGGATGCGGCAGCTGCTCACCGAGGGGTGGATGCACAACCGGGCCCGCCTGATCGTGGGCTCGTTCCTCGTCCGGCGGCTCGGTGTCGACTGGCGCGTCGGCGCCGACCACTTCTTCGATCTGCTGCTCGACGGCGACATCGCCAACAACTACGGCAACTGGCAGTGGGTCGCCGGGACGGGCAACGACACCCGGCCCAACCGGCCCGTCAACCACATCCGGCAGGCCAAGAGGTACGACCCGGAGGGCGAGTACGTCCGCCGCCACGTCCCCGAGCTCGCCGCCCTGCCCGCGAGGATGATCCACGAGCCGTGGAGGCTCCCCGCCGGGGTCCCGGGCTATCCGGCGCCCCTGGTGTCCACGGACTGAGCCGAAGGGGCGGGGCCGTGAGCGGCGGTACGGGTGGTAAGGAACGATTCATCCCCTTCGTGCGTCGCACAGATGTGACCTCCTGCCACGATTCCGCCGATGCCCTGCCGACCGCTCGCGAACGCGTGCGGCGCCTCGAACAGCTGATCAGCCGGCGCGACGCGGTGACCGTGCAGCTCGACGAGGTCAGGGCGCTCCTCGGCGACCTTGAGGTCCGGCTCGCCAAGGAGGAGGAGGACGTCTCCAGGCTGGAGGGCGGCGGTTTCGCGGCACTCCTGGCCGGGCTCACCGGCTCCAGGGACGAACGGCTCGCCAGGGAGCGCGCCGAGGCGCTGGCCGTACGGCAGCGCCTGGACGGCCAGCGCAACCGCCTCGCGTGGCTGAACGCCGACCTGACGGCCGTCGAGGAGGGGATCGCCGGGCTCGGTTCGGCGCGGGAGGAGTACGACGCGCTGCTGAAGCGCGAGGAGAGCCGGCTGGTGGCCTCCGGTGACCCCAGGGGCCGCGAGCTGGCCGAGATCGGCCACGGCCTCGCCGACACCGGCGCCGACCTGGTGGAGCACCAGGAGGCCCACCAGGCCGGGGTGGAGGCATTCCACGGGGTCGGCGAGGTTCTGCGCCGCCTGGGCAGTGCCCGTGGCGCCTCCACGTGGGACATGCTGGCCGGGGGCGGTTTCGCGGACATGGTGAAGCACGGCCACCTGCGTGACGCGGACGAGGCCGCCTGGCACGCCCAGCAGCTGCTGGACACCTTCTCCAGGGAGCTCGTCGACATCGGGGTGAACGTCGCCCCGAAGCTTCCCGAGGTGGACACCCGCTGGTTCGCCGACATGTTCTTCGACAACATCATCACCGACGCGATCAAACATCACCGGATCGCGGGTACCGGCGCGGCCGTCGCGGAGGTTTCCGAGTGGGTGAGGCGTACGGTCAGCGGTCTGGAGGTTCGCCTCGACGAGCTGACCCGGCGGCGGGACGCCCTGGTGGCCCGCCGTGAGGAGATCATCGTCGCCCGCTGAGGCGCGGGGCCGTTCGGTCCACCGGCCGGCTCGCCCCGGCAGGGGCGTCGCCGCCGGCTGAGGTGCGAGACCTCGCGGCGGGAGCCCTCGGGATGAAAAGCCCCGGCGGCGGTGGGCTTTCCCGGCCGAGGCGCCTGGCCGGGAAAGCCCACCGCCGCCGGGGTGGCGGGGTCGTTCTTCAGTGCCGCGTTCGCGGGCTCGCGGTCTCAGTGCCGGTGGTCATGACCGGCGTGGTCGTGGTCCGTGTGGTCCTCGTCCTCGTCCTCATCCTCGTCCGAGGGGCCGTCGGAGGGCTCGACACCCAGCACGGCCTCGCGGGGCTCGATCTGGTCGACGTGCTCGATCAGCCCCAGGACGTGGTCCGGCTCGATCAGCCACTGCAGCGCGGTGGCGCCGGTGTCGTCGGCCGAGACCAGCTCCGCCTGCTCTTTACGCTCATCGTCGTCCAGGTCGGCGTCAGGATGGCTGATCTCCTTCAGTGCGGCGGCCTGCAGGGCGGCGAGGTCCTGCACCTCCACGGTCAGCTCAACGGTCAGACGTAGGTAGCGTTCGGTGCCCGATACATCACTCATGGTGTGAATCCTAGTGCCTGGGTGGGGTGGACCAGCCTAAGGGAGCTTCCACTCCACGGGGGTCGTGCCCTGCCGCTCAAGGAGCTCGTTCGTCCTGCTGAACGGGCGGGAACCGAAGAAGCCGCTGCGGGCCGACAGGGGGCTGGGGTGCGCGGACTCGATGGCCGGGACGGAACCGAGCATCGGGCGCAGGTTGCGGGCGTCGCGTCCCCACAGGATCGCCACCATCGGCTTGTCGCGGGCGACGAGGGCCTTGATGGCCAGCTCGGTGACCTCTTCCCAGCCCTTGCCCCGGTGCGAGGCGGGCTTGCCCGGCATGACGGTGAGCACCCTGTTGAGCAAAAGTACGCCCTGCTCGGTCCAGGGGGTGAGGTCGCCGTTGCTCGGCATCGGCAGTCCGAGATCCTCGGTGAGCTCTTTGTAGATGTTGCGCAGGCTGCCCGGAATCGGACGCACGTCCGCGGCGACGGAGAAGCTCAGGCCGATCGGGTGACCCGGCGTGGGATACGGGTCCTGGCCCACGATCAGCACCTTGACCTGGTCAAACGGCTGTTGGAAGGCGCGGAGCACGTTGGCGCCCGAGGGGAGGTACTGCCTGCCTTCCGCCACCTCCCTCCGGAGGAACTCGCCCATCTCGGCGATCTTCTCGGCGACGGGTTCCAGGGCCTTGGCCCACCCGGCTTCCACGACTTCGTTCAAGGGACGTGCGGCCATAGGCAGGACCCTATCGAGGTTTTAGACCCGGTACGGCGCGCGCCGGGAATCAGCGCGCACCGCACCGGGCCTGCCCCTGTTACCTATTTCACCGAGCCAGCCATCATCCCCTGGACGAAATAACGCTGGAAGGCGAAAAAGAGGACCAACGGGATAATCAGCGACAGGAAAGCCCCTGGCGCGAGAATGTCGACATTGGTCCCGAACTGCCGCATCTGGGACTGTAGGGCCTTGGTCATCGGCTGGTTCTCGGTGTTGGCGAAGACCAGCGAGACGAGCAGGTCGTTCCAGACCCAGAGGAACTGGAAGATGCCGAGCGAGGCGACCGCCGGTTTGGCCAGCGGGAACACCACGGTCGAGAAAATCTTCCATTCCCCCGCGCCGTCCATCCGCGCCGCCTCAAGCAGTGAGCGTGAGATGCCCGCGAAGAAGTTGCGGAGCAGGAAGATGGCGAAGGGGAGACCGAAGGCGACGTGGAAGAGCACCACACTCGCGATGGAGCCGAAGATGCCTGCCGAGCCGTACAGTTTCGCGATCGGGATCAGCGCGATCTGGGTCGGCACCACCAGCAGGCCGACCACCACCAGGAAGAGCACGTCCCTGCCGGGAAACTCCATCCAGGCGAACGCGTACGCCGCCATCGCGGCGATGCCGATCACCAGGATGGTCGAGGGCACCGTGATGAACACGGTGTTCCAGAACGACGCGGTGAACCCGGTGGCGAGCAGGTCGGAGTAGTTCTGGAAGGTCAGCTCGGCCGGCTTGGTGAGGATCGTCCACCAGCCGGTGGAGTTGTTGGCCGCCTCCTCGCGGATCGAGACCACGAACAGGCCCAGGGTGGGAACCAGCCAGAACAGGCCGATCAGCACCAGCACCGCCTGGACCAGGCCGCTGCTCAGCCGGTCCACGATCCTGCTCAGGACGCCGCGGGGTGGGGTGCCAAGGGTGGAGGTCGTCACTGGTTGTCCCTCCTGAACCGGCGGATGTTGAGAACCATGAAGGGCAGGACGAGGAGCAGCAGGAAGATGGCGAGCGCGCTGCCCAGCCCCTGGTCGCTGCCTCCGCCGAACGAGACCCGCCACATCTCCAGCGCGATCACATTGGCCTGCGGCTGCACCGATCCCGGTGCGATGACGAAGACCAGGTCGAAGACCTTCAGGGTATTAATGATCATCGTGACGAACACGACGAGCAGCACCGGGGAGAGCAAGGGAACGGTGATCTTGCGGAACACCTGCCATTCGGTGGCCCCGTCGATGCGGGCCGCCTCCAGCGCGTCGCGCGGGATGGCCGCGAGCCCGGCCGCGATCAGGACCATGGCGAATCCGGCCCACACCCAGATGAACGCGCCGATGATCGCCGGGGTGATCAGTGTCGGGCCCAGCCAGGGGAGCCCGCCGAAGGCCGCCTCGAAGTTCGACTGCGGCAGTCGCACCTGGTAGTCACCCGGAGCGAGCCCGGTGAAGCGGAAGGTGCCGTCGGCCTCGCTGGTGGCGGTCGCCTTGACGGTGCCGTCCTGCACCGCCTCGACCGTCATCCCGGCCAGGGCCTTTTCTGCGCCGTCCACCTCGTTGGGCGCGCCACCACCGCCCTGGGTGAAGTCGAACCAGACGGTGCCGGCCAGCTCGCCGGGACCGGGCTGGACCGCCTTCGCCGCCGAGGCCGAGGCGAGGGTGTCGGGCTTCACGCCCACGAGCGGCAGGAGCACCGCCTGCCCCGGCTGCGCGGGCTGCTTGGCGACCACCCCGCCGTCCTGTCCCGCGGTGACGGGGGACTGGTCGTTCTCCCGAGGACGGGCGTCCGGGTAGCCGTGGCCGGAGCCGAAGATGCCGGTCACCGAGGTGATCACCGCATTGGCCACGCCCCGGTCGGGGGCCTGCTCGTAGACGAGGCGGAAGATGACGCCGGAGGCCATCAGGGAGACGGCCATCGGCATGAACACGACCAGCTTGAACGCGGTCGCCCAGCGGATCCGCTCGGTCAGCACCGCGAAGACGAGGCCGATCACGGTGACCAGGGCGGGAGCCACCGCGACCCAGATCAGGTTGTTCCTGATCGTGGTCAGGGTGGAGGGGTTGCTGAAGATCGTCGCGTAGTTCTCCGCCCCGACGAAGGTGTTGCCGCTGGCGTCGTAGAGGCTACGGAAGATCGAGTAGATGATCGGGTAGATCACCATCACACCGAGCACGAGCGCGCCCGGCAGCAGGAACCAGAGCGCCATCCTCGGCGGTGGCCCCAGCCGGGAGGCCCCGGCCGGCACCTTCGCGGGTTCCGCGGCCGGTGCGGCCGCCCCTGCCGCGAGTTCCGGCTCGGCGACCGGCGCGGCCGGGGCGTCCGACCTGACATCGGCGAGGGCCGGGTGGCCCTCCCCGCCGCCCCCGCCGTCCGTCGTTTCCGAGGACGCGGAGGTCTTCGAAGGCTCGCCGCCGGAGGGGGTGGTGTCAGAGCCGTGGGGGGAGCCGGCGCTCCGCGCCGGCCGCTGGGTGTCGTCAGGTCCGGAGGAGGGGCCGCGGGCGGCGTCGTCGCCGCCACGCGGACCCTGCGGGCCGTCTAACCGATCGGTCACGGCCTCCTCCCCTACTTCCAGGCCTTCTTGGCCTCGGCCTCAAGCGTCTCCTGGATGCCCTTGATGTCCGAGGGGGCGCGCACGAAGTCCTGCAGGGCCTTCCACTGGCCCTTGCCGTCGGTGCCACCGAAGGCACTGGGCGCGAGGTCGGACATGTCATAGCGGACCGTGTCACCGGCGGCGATGATCGTCTCGGCGAGCTTCTTGGTCATCTCGTCCGGGTAGTTGTCGGGCGAGACGTTGCGGTTGGGAGAGAGGTAACCGGGAAGCTTCGCCCAGACCTCGCCGCCCTCCTTGGAGGCGAGGAACTCCAGCAGCGCCATCGCGCCCTCGGACTCCTTCAGCGCCACCGCGATGTCGCCGCCCAGCACGACCGGCTCGGTGTCACCGACCTTGGGGAACGGGAAGTACTTGGCCTCCTCGCCGAGCTTCGCGCCCGACTGCTCGGCCGTGACGCCCACGAAGTCCGCCTCGATGACCATCGCCGACTTGTCCTGGCCGTAGACCTGGGTCACGCAGGTCGGGAAGTCGGTCTGCAGGGCACCGGCGGAGCCGCCGAGCAGGAACTCCTTCTTGCCGATGAGCTGCGCGATCTTCTCCAGCGCGGTGGTGACGCTGGGGTCGGTCCACGGGATCTCGTGGTTGGAGAGCTTGGTGTAGTTCTCCGGGCCCGCGGAGGACAGGTAGACGTTCTCGAACAGGTCGGTGAGGGTCCAGCCGGAGGCGCCGCAGAGGGAGAGCGGCGGGGTGCCCGAGTCGGCGATCGTCTGGGAGGCCTTGATCAGGTCGTCCCAGGTGGCGGGGGGCGTCACGCCGGCGTCCTGGAAGGCCTGGTCGCGATACCAGACGAGCGACTTGTGGGCCGCCTTCACCAGCACGCCGTAGGCCTGGCCGTCGGCGGAGCCGAGCTCCTTCCAGTACGGGGTGTAGTTGTCGTCGATCTGCTTCTGGACCTCGGCGGTGAGCGGCTTGAGCGCCTTCTGGTCGGCGTACTGCTGGACCAGGCCGGGCTGGGGCAGGATCGCGATGTCCGGCGGGTTGCCGCCCTCGATGCGCGGGCCGAGGTAGGCGCCGGTGTCCTCACCGGTGGAGGCGTAGGTGACCTTGGCGCCGGTCTTCGCCTCGAACGCCTTGAGCACCTGCTCGAAGTTGGTCTGCTCGGCGCCGGTCCACTTGGCGGCGACCTCGACGGTCACTCCTTCGAGGGTCTTGGCGGCCGGGGCCGACGCGGGCGCGCTGTCACTCGTGGCCGGCGCGGGGGCGGCGGACTCGCCGCCGCCGCACGCCGCGAGTGCCAGGGCGAGTCCCGCCGTCGTCACCGCTGCGATGGTTTTACGCATACTGAACAGACCTCCTGAGACGTTGAGGCTTGAAATGGGGGGGATATGTGGGACAAACAAGCAGCCGAAATGGGGATGACGGCTTCTGCCGGGGGATCGCCCCGGCCTCATTGAGCCCGGATTATCTCTTCGAGTTGACCCTTCATGGAGGAGACGACGTCGTTACTGTCGTCGTCCTTCGCGAAAGGCGGTGTGAGGGCGTTGGAGACCGCGCTCGCGATCACCAGGCTCACCTGGTTGTAGTTGGCGCTGGCGGGCCTGGGCCGAGCGGAGAGGATGCTCTGCTTCAGGACCGGCAGGTAGGGGAAACGTTTGATCAGACCGGGGTCGTCGTACAACTCGGCCCACACGGGCGGGAACGAGCCGTTGGCGAGCACCCGCCGCTGGTTCTCCAAACCGGTGAAGTAGCGGATGAACTCGGTGGCCGACTTCTGCCGCTTGGAGAAGGCGCTCACCGCGAGGTTGTAGCCGCCGAGTGAGCCCGTTCCCGGTCCGTTCGCGCCGGGAAGCCGGGTCACATCGAACTTGTTCGCGACGGACGAGGCGGTGGCCGGGCCGTAGGCGTGCGGCCAGTTGCGGGCGAAGGCGAGCCTGCCCTCCTGGAAGGCCAGCCGCGACTCCTCCTCCTTGAAGGAGAGCGACTCGGGCGGGATCCACCCCTCCCGGAACCCCTTCTTCAGGAAGTCCAGGCCGGCCGCGGCCTTGGCCGTGTCCATGGTCACCTCGGTGCCGTCCGGGTTGAGGATCTGCCCGCCCGCCGACTGCACGGCCTCGGTGAAGTTGACGGTGAGGCCCTCGTAGGCCAGGAACTGCCCCGCGTAGCCGTCGATGCCGTACTTCCCGTGCAGGGCGCGCGCCTGGGTGCGCAGCTCCGCCCAGGTCCTCGGTGGTTTGAAACCCTCCTTGGCCAGCAGGTCCTTACGGTAGTAGAGGAGGCCGGCGTTGCTGGTGTACGGAACCGCCCAGAGCTTGCCCCGGTAGATCGCCGTGTCGACGACCGACGGCAGGAACCGGCTGAGCGGGAACATCGCGCGCTCCAGCGGCAGGATCCAGCCGGCCTCGGCGAACTCCGCCGTCCAGACCACGTCGAGTCCGAGCACGTCGTAGCGGTCGCTTTTGGCCTGCAGGTTGGCGACCATCTGGGCGCGCTGCTCGTCGGCCGCCTCCGGGAGTTCGAGCAGGGTCACCCGTTCCCCGGGGCGGGCCTGGTTCCAGCGGTCGAGCAGTGGTTGCAGATACGCGGTCGTGTCGCGGCCGATCACGAGGGTGAAGGGTCCCGTGCCGCCGAACCGCTCGCTCTCCTGCGCGCCGGCCGCCGAACATGCCGGTATGAGAAGCACGGCGAGCGCGACGGGGATGAGTCGGCGCACCATGACCTCCCAATTTCCAATTGGTTACATACGTGTTAGGTAGATGCATGCATGTTATGCATAGCGGTATCATCACCGTCAACGGATAACCCCGTAACGCTCCCGTAACGAGCTCTCCGAGGAGGTGGGGCGTGCGGCTGACGCTGCTGGCGCTCCTCGCGAAGGAACCTGCCCACGGCTATGAGCTCAAACAGGCACTTGAACAGATCTTCGGCAGTGCCTACCCTTCACCGAACATCGGGCAGATCTACGTCACGCTCGGCCGTCTGGAGAAGGACGGCCTGGTGCGCGCCGTGGACGTCGAGCAGTCCAACCGGCCGAACAAGAAGGTCTACTACCTGACGGCCGCCGGCCGCGAGATCCTCGACACGTGGGTGGGCGAGCCCACCGAGGGCCCCAGGGTCCGGGACGAGTTCTTCATGAAGCTCGTGCTGGCCCCGATGACCGGTATCGCTGACAGAATGGTGATGATCAATCGCCAGCGCCGTCACTACCTCGGACTCATGCGTGACCTCAACGAACTCGCCGAGCGGACCGACCCGGAGAATCACGTCGCGCTCCTGCTGGTCGAGGGGGCCATGCTGCACCTCCAGGCCGACCTCGACTGGCTCGAACGCTGCCAGGAGGACCTGAGTTGACCCCATCTGTGGCTCCCGTGGTCGAAACCGTCAATCTCGTCAAGATCTACCAGGACGGCGGAGTTCCGGTGCCCGCCGTGCGAGGAGTCGACCTGCGGGTGAGCCCGGGGGAGTTCGTGGCGGTCATGGGCCCGTCCGGCTCCGGCAAGTCCACCCTGGTCCACATGATCGGCGGCCTTGAGACGAGGACCAGCGGCGAGATCTGGCTCGACGGGCAGCGGGCCGACACGCTCAACGAGAGCGCCTGGGCACTGCTCCGCCGCCGCAGGATCGGTTTCGTCTTCCAGTTCTTCAACCTCGTCGCCAACATGACCGTGGCCGACAACGTCGAGCTGCCCGCGCTGCTGGCGGGGGCCTCCACGCGCGAGGCCCGCCGCCGCCGCGAATACCTCCTCGGCGAGCTCGGCCTCACCGCCCGCGCCGACGCCGCCCCCTCCCAGCTCGCCGGGGGCGAGCAGCAGCGGGTCGCGCTCGCCCGCGCGCTGGCCAACGAGCCGAGCCTGCTGCTCGCGGACGAGCCCACGGGCAACCTCGACAGCCGCAACACCCGCGACGTCCTGCGCCTGCTCGGCGAGGTCCACCGCGAGGGCCAGGCCATCATCCTGGTCACCCACGACGCCAGGGTGGCGAGCCTGGCCGACCGGGTGGTCTCCCTCCTGGACGGCCAGATCGTCGACGACGGCGGCACGGGGCTGGTCCGCCGCCGTCCCAAGGGCAGCGCCGGCGACGTCGTCGAGCTGAGAGGCTGACGGTGCCTCTGCCGCCCTCCCCGCCCGCGCCCGCGGGTCCGCGCCGGCTCGTGTTCCCCGGGCCCGCCGCGCCGCAGGCACCGCAGGCACCGCAGGCACCGCAGGTTTCGCGAGTCGCGAGGAAGGCGCCGCGGTGAGCACCGTCCGCGCCTCCGTGAGGTGGATCCGGGCCGACCTGAGGGCCCGCAGGGTTCAGGCACTGCTCACGCTGCTCGCCGTGGCCGGGATCGTCACGGCGCTGATCACCTCCGCGACCCTGCTGGAGGACGGCACCAACCCCTGGCGAGGGCTGTTCGCCGAGTCCAGGGGCGCGCACGTGTGGATACACACCAAGGACGCCCCCGACCCGGTCGCGCTGTCGAGGCTCCCCGGAGTGGTCCAGGTCGCGGGGCCCTACCGGTCGGCTCCGGTCACCCTCACGCTGGACGGGAAGAGGTCGCCGGTGGCGCTGCGGGAGATGTCCGCGACGTCGCCGCGGGTCGCCGCCCCGCTGATCCGCGAGGGGCGCCCGCTGCGCCCCGGCGACACCGACGGCGTGGTCGTCGAGCGCTCCTTCGCCAGGGCGCTCGGACTGAGAGTGGGCGGCACCTTCCCGGTGACCGCGCTCAACGGCGCCACCCACCCGCTCATCGTGGTCGGCCTGGCCGACACCGCCGACCAGGGGTTCTACCCCGAGTGGACGCCCGGTCTGGCCTGGACGCTCGCCCCCGTCCTGGCCAGGGTCGAGCCCGCGCTGGGCCGCAGCGAGTCGGTCACCGGGCTGCGCCTGGCGGACGGGGAGGCCACGCTGCCCGTCGTCCACGGCGCCGTCACCCTCCTGGACGAGCAGATCCAGCGGATGTCCACCTGGCGTGAGGTCCGCGCCTCGATGGAGCTGGACAACCGGCTGCTCGGCCTGCTGCTCGCGCTGTTCGGAGTCACCGGGCTGGTGGCCGCCGCGCTCGCCATCGCCAACGCGGTGGGCGGCCGGGTGCTGAGCCAGACGCGTGACATCGCCACCCTCAAATCCCTCGGCTACACCCGGGGCCAGGTCTTCGGTGTGCTCATGGCCGAGCACGGCGCGCTCGGGCTGCTGGGCATCGTCATCGGACTGGTCTGCGGGCAGATCGCGGCCTCGTTCGTCCTGGACGGGGTGCCGATACTGCCGCTCTCCCCGGTCCCGCTGTTCGCCATCACCGGTGGCACCGCCGCCGTAGTCCTGGTGGCGGTGGCCCTGCCGGCCTGGCGGGGTGGCCGTACCCCTCCCATCCCCGCGGTGCCCGTCGCGCTGCCCAGGAGGCACCTGTCACGGCTGGCGCGCCTGGCGCTCCTCGTAAGGCTGCCCCCGGCCCTGGTCCTGGGCACTCGGGACGCGTTCACCCGTCGCGTCCCGGCGTTCCTGAGCATCTTCGGCGTCGCGATCCCGATGATGATGATCACTATTGGGCTCGGCTGCTGGGCCACCCTGGACGACTTCCTGCGTCACCCGGAGCGGGTCGGCCAGGCGGCGGCGCTCACCGTGCGCCCGGACAAGCTCCCGGCCGACGACGCCCTGCGGATCGCGAGGGCCGACCCGGGGGTGCTGGCCGTCTACCCCGGCACCGAGGTGCCCGCGCTGGAGCCCGAGCAGACCAGGAGCGTGCTGGCCCGCGCCGCGGGAACCTCCGCGGAGCCGTACCCCTTCTCGGTCGTCGAGGGGCGGATGTACGCCGCCAGGGGGGAGGCCGTCGCGGGGCAGGGGCTGCTCGACCTGCTGGACGCGAAGATCGGGGACCGGATCCGGCTCACCGTCGGAGGCACCCCGCTGATCGTGCATCTCGTGGGCCGGGTGGTGGAGCCCGACCAGGACGGCGAGGTGCTCTCCTTCGGGATCGACAGCCTCGCGGCCAAGGACGCGGTGCCGCCACAGTTCTACAGTCTGGTGCTCAGGCCGGGCGCCGACCCGGCGGAGGTGCGGGCGCGGCTGATGGTCGCCTCGGGAGAGGCCCTTGAGGTCCAGCGGGTGGTCAACCCGGCGGAACGGCTCGCGATCATCCGCGTGGTGATCGTGGCGCTGATCGTCGTGCTCTCCCTGCTCGGCCTGGCGAACCTCCTGACGGCGAGCGCTCTGGGCCTGCGCGACCACGCCCTCGACCTCGCGGTGCTCAAGGCCATGGGGCTCACGCCCCGGCAGGTGGCGGCCACCCTGGTCACCGGGACCGGCCTGCTGATCGTGCTGGGTGTGGTCGCGGGCACCGCGGCCGGGGCCTCACTCGTCAGCGGGCTGATCGACCTGCAGGGCCACACCAGCGGTGTCGGCGCGGGCATCGGCCGTACGCCCTCGGCCCTGACGCTCGCCGTCACGGTGCTCGTCGCGGTCGGGAGCGCCCTGCTGGTGACGCTGATCCCGGCGGGGTACGCGGCCCGCGCCCAGGTCCCGGTCACCGCCAGATGACCATGGCTCACCGGCGTCCACCGGGGACGGCCCCGGGACGATGATCGTCCCAGGGCCGTCCTGAAAAAGGGAGTTCAGCCGTCGATGGCGGGTATGTCGGCGTTCTTGAGCGAGAACCAGTAGAAGCCGTGACCGGGCAGGGTGAGCAGGTAGGGCAGGGTGCCCACGGAGGGGAACCGCACCCCGCCCCTCGCCTCGACAGGGATCATGCCCGCGAAGCGGCGCAGGTCGAGCTCGACCGGCTGCGGATACTTCGAGAGGTTGTTGACGCACAGCATCAGGTCCTCGCCGTCCTCGCGGATGAAGCTGAGCACCGCCGGGTTGCTCGACCACAGCTCGTTGTAGACGCCGGTGCCGAAGACCTGGTGGCTGCGGCGGATCGCCAGCATGTTCCTGGTGAAGTGGAGGAGTGAGGCGGGGTTCTTCTGCTGCGCCTCCACGTTGACCGCCTGGTATCCGTGGATCGGGTCCATGACGACGGGCAGGTACAGGCGTCCGGGGTCGGCCGTGGAGAAGCCCGCGTTGCGGTCGGGGCTCCACTGCATCGGGGTGCGGACCGCGTCGCGGTCCTCCAGCCAGATGTTGTCGCCCATGCCGATCTCGTCACCGTAGTACATGATCGGGGAGCCGGGCAGTGACAGCAGCAGCGCGGTGAACAGCTCGATCTGGTCGCGGTCATTCTCGAGCAGCGGGGCGAGGCGGCGCCGGATGCCGAGGTAGGCCCGCATGCGCGGGTCCTTGGCGTACTCGGCGTGCATGTAGTCGCGCTCCTCCTCGGTGACCGTCTCCAGGGTGAGCTCGTCGTGGTTGCGAAGGAAGATGCCCCACTGGGCGCTGTCGGGGAGCTTCGGGGTCTGCGACATGATCTCGGAGATCGGCTCGCGGCTGCCCCGTCGCACCCCCATGAAGATGCGCGGCATGAGCGGGAAGTGGAAGGCCATGTGGCACTCGTCGCCGCCGGTCGCGGGGTCGCCGAAGTACTCGACCACGTCCTCGGGCCAGCCGTTGGCCTCGGCCAGCAGCACCCGGTCCGGGTAGAGGCGGTCGACCTCGGCGCGGATCTTCTTCAGGTAGGCGTGGGTCTCGGGCAGGCCTGAGCAGTCGGTGCCCTCGCGCTCGAAGAGGTAGGGCACCGCGTCGAGCCGGAAGCCGTCGATGCCCAGGTCCAGCCAGAACCGCAGGACCTCCAGCATCGCCTCCTGGACCGCCGGGTTCTCGTAGTTCAGGTCCGGCTGGTGGTGGAAGAAACGGTGCCAGTAGTACTGCTTGCGGACCGGGTCGTAGGTCCAGTTGGACTCCTCGGCGCCGACGAAGATGATCGGCGCGTCGGGATATCCGGTCGGGCTGTCGGACCAGACGTAGAAGTCGCCGTACGGCCCCTCGGGGTCGTGCCGGGACGCCTGGAACCAGGGGTGTTTGTCGCTGGTGTGGTTCATCACCAGGTCGGTGATGATGCGCAGGCCCCGCCGGTGCGCCGACTCGATCAGCTCCACGAAGTCTCCGAGGTCACCGAAGTCCGGAAGGATCTTCATGTAGTCGGAGATGTCGTATCCGCCGTCACGCAGGGGAGATTCGTACAGCGGGAGGAGCCACAGGCAGTCGACGCCGAGCCACTCGACGTAGTCCAGCTTCTCGATGAGGCCGCGCAGGTCGCCGGTGCCGTCGCCGTTGGAGTCCTTGAACCCACGGACCAGCACCTCGTAGAAGACCGCACGCTTGTACCACTGGGGGTCCGCCGAGACGAAATCCTCGGCCACGGACTCCTGAGAGGGGGAGGGGAGGGGGGATGGGTCCATCGTGTTCTCGCTCACGGTGATGAAGGGCAGGACGAAGTCACCGGATGCTCCGGCTGATGATGTTTGGTGACCGCGCTGGCGGGAGCCGTCATCCCCACGAGCTCCATGCCCTCGGACAGGATGAATTTGTGATTCAGGTCTGTCCGTTGTGGCGCTTTCTGGGCCGAACACTACCAGCCACCTGAGACCCCCGAAGCCCTCTTGGCGTGGTACATCGCCGCCGCCCCACGGAATTTTCCCGCGCATCGCGCCACGACCGCGTAATCGCCGCGTCGCTCATTGTTTTCCTGTGTGAAACATGACACGCCACAACGGGTGTGACCTCGCCCTATGCCCGCGGATCCGGCCGTTGAACGATCTTTCGGCGCGGCCGGGGGCCGGCTCTTTGCGCGGGCCTTGCGGACCGGGCCCTCAGGGCATTCCACGGCATTAAGCGGCATTCAACGGCATTAAAGGGCAGGGAGAACCCCTTACCGGACCGGACACCAGGGGGAGCCGGGCCGGGCGCGGGACGGAGGCCGGTCCGGGGGCGGGGAGAGAGGGGGGTCAGGTCCAGGGCGGAGTGAGGTCGGGGAGGTGGTCCTCGTAGTCGCCGAGCCAGGCGCCGAACAGCACCAGGCCGCGCACCCAGAAGCGGTCGTTCCACCCGTTGAACCGCGCCAGCCCGTCGGGGCCCTCGGCGATCACCGAGTGGAGCTGCTCGGAGAGCAGCGAGGGCACGGCGCCGGCGACCCGGGTGAGCATCCGGTGGCCGTACTCCCTGGCGGGTGCGGCGGCCGAGCGCAGCGGGACCCGCTGGAGCGGCTGCTTGACCACGTTGGTGGAGGGCAGCGCGGCCACGCGCGGGTTGGCCGCGTACAGGATCTCGCGGTAGAAGCGCCCCTGGTCCTTGCGGTGCACGCCGACCGAGAGCGCCGCGTCGAAGAAGGCGGGGTGGATGAACGGGGCCGCGAACGAGGCCTCGGGGCCGACCAGGTTGACCGGGGAACGGGCGATGCCCCGCGCGGTCCTGGTGTGCAGGACCGACAGGGGCAGCTCCGCCCGGTGGCCGTTGAGCATGGCGGTCGACTGGGCGAAGGCGTTCCTGACGCTGTCGGTGATCCACGCCTCCGCCCCCTCCGACAGGAACGGCGCGGACGGGGAGCCGAGCGCGAGCGAGCCGAGCAGCGCCGCCTTGCGCTCGGCCTGCGTGGAGGCGCCGAGCGCGGTCCCGCTGACCATGAAGTTCTTCAGCAGCGGCCCTCCGGCCAGCCCGTCGACCAGGGTCCGCCCCGCCCGGTGCACCTCGCGGGCGAAGGGGGTGTACCAGGCGTGGTGCGGGGTGAGGAACTCCAGCCGCCGCGCCGCGGCCAGGGCGTCGTCGGGATAGGCGTCGGCGTCCTGGGGGATCACCCTGTGGCGCACGCCCAGCTCGCGGGTGATCGCCTTGGCGAAGACGATGTCGGTGTCGGTGCCGTCGTCAGGGCTGGTCGTCCACGACTCCACGTCGGCCCCGCGCGCCACCGCCACCGAGCACAGCAGCCGTGAGTCGTAGCCGCCGCTGACCGGCACCAGCAGCGGGCGCCCGTCGAACTCCTTGTAGACCTCGTGCAGGATCTCCAGGATCTCCCCGGCGGTCCTGCCCGCCTCGTAGGGCTCCTCGCGCAGCCAGCGGGGCAGCATCCGCTCGACGCCGATCCGGTCCGACGCCCGGTCGAAGACCAGCGCGCTCGCCCCCGCGAGCCGCTTCACCTGCGTGTACGGGGTGTCGTCGCGCAGGGGGAAGGTGAGCTGGATGATCGAGGCCCAGGCGTCCCAGTTGATCTCGTACGGCGTGCGCGCGAGGGAGAGCAGCGGTTCCAGCAGCGAGGAGAAGTAGACGGCCCCGCCGTAGGACAGGTAGTAGACGTCCACGAGGCCCAGACCTCCGGTGTGCAGCGTGATCCGCTCACCGTCGTCGATCAGGCCGGGCGTCTCGTAGGTCTCCGCCACCGTGATCCACGGCGCCGCGCCGCCGGGCGTGCGCTCGCCCCAGGCGAAGGCCCAGGTGCGCTCGTCGCGCTGGTACGGCGGCAGGGGGGAGGAACTGAACAGGGCCGCGTTCCCGGCCCGGACGGCGGGTCTGACCCGCGGCCCGGCCTCGCGCAACCTCTCCAGGACGGCCTCGTCGAGGTGTCCGATGCCGCCGCAGACGTACGGCCTCACATTGAACGTCGGCCACTGCACCGTGCTGACTCCTCTGTGTCGCGATTGACCAAAGGGTATCCTTTCGCCCGGCTCACGAAACGGAGGACGGCGTGGCGGGCGAGCAACTCGAAAGCACACGACAGGCGTTGCGGGAGGCGGTGGCGCACGCGGAGAGGGCTTCCGAGCTGGCCCGCCTGCTTGACGCGGCACAGGCCAAGGTCGCCGACGCGGAGCGTGCGGCCGAGGAGCTGCGCGGGGTGAAGGAGCTTCTGAGCGAGACCGAGGAGCGGCTTGAGGCCGCGAACGCGGCCGAGGAGAAGCTCCGCAAGGAGCTGGCCGAGCAGCGCTACCAGGCCGAGGTGGCCAAGTGGAAGCTCTCCTCGGTGCAGGTGGCCCGCTGGTCACGGCTGGGCGACGCGATCAAGACGGGGAAGAGCAACCCGGTGCGGCTGGCGCGCGGCCTGCGCGGGGCGGCCAAGCCCGCCAAACGCCCGACCGCTCCCAAGCGCCAGCCGGTGCCGCGCAAGGCGGGAGCCAAGGCGCCCGTCCCGGGGGCGTCCTTCCAGGCCACCAGCTCCGTCAGGACCGTCGGCGGCAGGCCGGTGAAGCTCAAGCCGTACCGCGTCCCGACCGGCCCGAACACCCGCCCGCACCTCACCGCGGCCGTGGTCGCCGCGCCGCACGGCGAGGCGCTGCTGCGCTACGAGTGGCGCCAGACCACCGGTTTCACGCCGAAGGACTTCGCCAGGGTGCTGGCCGCCGAGGTCCCGCACCTGCTGCTGGTCGAGTCGGTGACCGAGGGGCCGTGGGCGCAGGAGCTGCGCCGGCCTGACCAGGGACTGCGCGCGCTGCTGGCCTGGTGCGCGGAGCGGGGCATCCGCACGGTCTTCTGGCACACCGGGGGCACGCCCGCCGAGTTCGCCGCCGCGGCCCGGTTGTTCGAGCACGTCGTGACCGCCCTGCCCAAGTCCGTGGGGCCGTGGGGCACCGCGCTGGCGGCCGAGGAGCCCGAGCAGGGGCGCCGGGCGCCCTCGCTGGGAATCCTGCCCTTCGCCATCCAGCCGCGCGTGCACAACCCGCTGCCGCTCGCCGGAGACCGGTTCGAGCGGGTGCTCTCGCTGGAGGAGCTCCTTCCCGCGCACCTGTCGTACCCGGACGTCCTCACCTCCTACCGCTGGCCCGTCGCGGTCGACTGCCCGCCGGGCACGGAGCCGTGGCGGATGGCGGAGCTGGCCGCCTGCGGCACCCCCATCGGCGCCGAGCCTGACGCGCGCCGCGCCCACCTGGCGCTCCGCCAGGCGTACGCCTCGGGCACGATGACGAACAAGGTCGACGACCTGCTGGACGCGATCGGCCTGCCCAGTGGCAGGGCCACCCTGAACATCTCGGCGATCATGATCGACCGGGGCGACCTCGACTACGCGCTGGCCCAGGTCGCGCCGCAGAAGGGCGTCGTCCAGCTGGTGCTGTTGTCGGACGCCGCGGACGCCGCGGGGCGGGCCCGCGACGCGATGCCCGACGGCGTGCACGTCACGGTGCGCCGCCCCACCTCCAACCTGACCACGGGCGGCCTGCTCAACCGGGCCCTCGACCTGTGCCAGGGCGACCTGGTGGCGGTCATGGACGCCCGCGACCGGTACGGCGAGCACTATCTGGCCGATCTCAGCCGGGCCTTCCTGTTCGCCAACGCCGACATCGTCGGCAAGGCGGCCTACTACGCCCACCTGCGCGACGTCGCGGCGACCGTGCTGCGCCAGCCCTCGGCCGAGTACTCCTACCTTCCCGACGTCGCGGGGGCGACCCTGCTGGCCCGCCGCGCGGTCCTGCGGGACATCGGCTTCGCCGACGTCTCGGACAACTGGGCCGACGTGCTGATGCGGCAGTGCCGCGCGGACGGGATCAAGGTCTTCTCCGCCGACCGCTTCGGCTACGTCTGCCTCCGCGACCGTGACCGCTGGCTGCTCGGCTCGGCCCAGCTCGTCGACTACGGCCCGGCCGACCCGCACGCCCTGATCTGAGCGCCTGGCGACCCCCAGGGGATCGCCGGGCCGCCGGGTTGACCTCCTCTCCGGGGCAGAAGCCCGGGGTCTTCCACGCTGGAGGGATTTCGATGACGCCCGGCATGCTCGGCGAGGTTCTCGGCCTGCCGCCGATTCCCCGGGGGACGTGGGCGGGAGAGGCGATCTACGTCTCCCCGGTCGCGTTGCGCCGGGGCGAGGACCCCGAGGAACTGGCGGAGCGGCTCCGCGCGCTGCCGGGGATCACGGCCGTCCGGGTGCGGCCCCGGGGTTTCCTGGAGATCGCGGTGGCCGTCCCCGGCGAACTCGTCACGGAGATCGGCGCGACCGTTCCGGCGGCGGGGGAGGTCCCCGCGGCCACGGGAGGGCCCGCGTGGGGGGATCTGCCCAGGACGTGGGCCAACCCCGGGTTCGTCGTCAGGTACGCGCACGCGCGGGCGGTCGCGGTACAGCGCTGGGCGGTGGAACTCGGCGTCGGCGGGGATTTCAGGCCGGAGCTGCTGGAGGACCGCAGGGACCGGGCGGTGCTCAGGCTGCTGGCCGAGGTCCACGGCAGGCGGGTGAGCCGGGACCCCGGGTGGGCCGCCTACGCGGAGCAGCTGGCGCTGGCCTACCACGACGCGTTCGAGGGGGCCGCCGCGCTTCCCTCGGGGGACGAGGAGCCGTCGAAGCTCCACGCCGCCCGGGTGCGCCTGGCGCGGGCCGTGCGGGACGTGCTGGCCGAGGCGTTGGCGGCGCTTGGCGAGACGGCACCCGAGAGACTGTGATAGACCCTGCCAAAGGAGTTCAAAAGGATCAGAGGGATCAGAGGGAGAGGTGAATGGTCGGGCCCCGGGACTGGGAGGCGCGCGAGCCGCGCCGATCAGGGATGGTCCGGCGGGTGCTGCCGCCCCTGCTCGCCTTCGCCGTCATCCTCGGCGGGCTCGCCTATCTCGGCGGAGACCTCCAGGAACTCCTCGGCACCGCCCCTGGCTCGCCCATCTCGGCCGCGGCGAAGCATCGCCTCTACGGGGACACCGAGCCGGTCGACGGCCGCTGTGACACCCTGCCGAAAGACATCGACGCCGACGTCAGGGCGTCGCTGAACGCTTTCACCGGGTGCCTGGAACGGATGTGGGCGGCCACCCTGGCGCGGGCGGACATCGACTACGAGCCGCCGGGGGAGGTGCGGCTGGTCGCCGACCCCGAGGAGGCCGCGTGCGGGATCGACGACTACGACTGGGCCGGGATCTACTGCCCGGGACCCCGCGTCGTGAACGTGCTGGTCGAGGGCGAGCGGGCCTTCCCGATGATGTTCACCCTCGCGCACGAGTACGCCCACCATGTCCAGGAGGTGAGCGGGATCGCCGACCAGAGGGGTTCCGAGGCCTTCGACGAGGCGTGGTCGCGGCGGCTCGAACTGCAGGCGGACTGCCTGGCCTCGGTGACGCTGCGAAACGTCGCACCGCGACGGCTGGAGAACCTGCGCCTTCTCGCCGGGCGCGGTCCCGGCGCGGATGAGGGCATGGAGGCGGGCTACCGGCAGTCGCACGGCTCGGGGGCGAGCAGCGCCGAGTGGATGCTGCGCGGCCAGAAGGGCGGCACCGTGGGGTCCTGCAACACCTGGGGCGCTCCCGCCGAGCGGGTCTCCTAGGCTCGTCCGGTCTCCGTGAGAACGCGCTCGACGGCTCCTCGCCCGCACCTCCCATGCCACCGGTTCGGCCGGGTATCTCACCGCATCTCCCGTGCCGCCCAGCCCGTCCGGTTCCCCGCCGCGTCCTGTGCCGAGCTCGCAGCCCGCTCAGCATCCCGGGAACGCGTTCGCCCTGGTCTCGCCCGAAGATCGTGCGCGATGCGACCGTAAAATATGTCGTTAAAACCGTCTATAACGTAAAAAATTTGTGTGTTCGAGCATGATCGCGTCTCGATGGGTGGGCAATCGTCTCAGGGGGATCACCGGGTCCGATAGCCTCGATCGGGTGAGTCGATTCGCCCATCCCGCCGGTGACCGGCATGCAGAAGTGCTGCCCGAGGACCGCCCTCCGCACGCACCCGCAAACCTGAACGCGCTCGATCCCACCATCTGGCCCCGAACGTCGAGCCGCGCCGACGGCTCGATCACGATCGGCGGCGCGGACGTGAGGGACCTGGTCGCGGAGCACGGCACCCCGCTCTACGTGGTGGACGAGGAAGACTTCCGCTCCCGCTGCCGCGACTACGCGAGCGCGTTCTCCGGCGGAGAGGTCCACTACGCGGGCAAGGCCTTCCTGTGCCGCGAGGTCGCCCGCTGGATCATGCAGGAGGGCCTCGGCCTCGACGTCTGCAGCGCCGGGGAGCTCGCCGTCGCGCTCAGCGTCGGGTTCCCTCCCGAGCGGATCACCATGCACGGCAACAACAAGTCGCTCGCCGAGCTGGAGAAGGCCGTCGAAGCCGGGATCGGGCACATCGTGGCCGACTCCTTCGAGGAGATCGCCCGCCTGGGCTTCCTCGCCGACAAGCACGGCAGGCGTCCCAAGGTGATGATCCGCGTCACCGTGGGCGTCGAGGCCCACACCCACGAGTTCATCGCGACCGCCCACGACGACCAGAAGTTCGGCTTCTCGCTGAGCAGCGGCGCGGCGGCCGAGGCGGCGCGGCGGATTCTCGCCCTGCCCCAGCTGGAGCTCGTCGGCCTGCACTCCCACATCGGCTCCCAGATCACCGACACCGCGGGGTTCGAGGTGGCCGCGGCCCGCCTGGCCACCCTCCTGGTCAAGATCAAGGACGAGCACGGCGTCGTGCTGCCCGAACTCGATCTCGGCGGCGGCTACGGCATCCCGTACGTCGAGGGCGACACCGCGCCCGACGTCAAGGAGATCGCCGACAACCTGCGGGAGATCGTGAGCAGGGTGGCGAAGGGCGCGGACCTGCCGGTGCCCAAGCTCACCGTCGAGCCGGGCAGGGCGATCGCCGGGCTGGCCGGCGTGACGCTCTACGAGGTCGGCACGATCAAGGACGTCGAGGGCCTGCGCACCTACGTCAGCGTGGACGGCGGCATGAGCGACAACATCCGCACCGCCCTCTACGGTGCCGACTACACCGCGCGCCTGGCCTCCCGGGAGAGCGCCGCCAGGCCGATGCTCTCCCGCATGGTCGGCAAGCACTGCGAGAGCGGCGACATGGTCGTGCGCGACCTGTGGCTCCCGGCCGACCTCGCCACCGGCGACCTGATCGCCGTCGCGGGCACCGGCGCCTACTGCCGCTCGCTCGCCAACAACTACAACTACCTCCCCAAGCCCGCCGTGATCGCGGTCAAGGACGGGGTGTCTCGTGTGATCGTCCGCAGGGAGACCGAGGACGACCTCCTGAGAGGACAGCTGTGAAACGACCTGGAGCGGCCAAGGGCGCCGTCCACGGTGTGAGTGACAAGGGGGCGTGACCACATGGCACTGAAAGTCGCACTCCTGGGATGCGGCGTCGTCGGCTCCCAGGTGGTCAGGCTCATGCACGAGCAGGCCGACGACCTCGCCGCCCGCATCGGGGCGCCGCTGGAGCTCGCCGGGGTCGCCGTACGGCGCCTGGGCCGCAGGCGGGACGCCGACGTCGATCCCGCCCTGCTCACCACGGACGCCGAGGCCCTGGTCACCCGCGACGACATCGACGTCGTCGTCGAGGTGATCGGCGGTATCGAGCCCGCCAGGGCACTCATCCTGGCCGCGCTGAACAGCGGAAAGTCGGTCGTCACGGCCAACAAGGCGCTGCTCGCCGAGGACGGGGCGACCATCCACGCCGCGGCGAGGGCCGGCGGTGCCGACCTTTACTTCGAGGCGGCCGTCGCGGGCGCGATCCCGCTGATCCGGCCGCTGCGCGAGTCGCTCGCCGGCGATCACGTGCACCGCGTGCTCGGCATCGTCAACGGCACCACCAACTACATCCTCGACCAGATGGACTCCAGCGGGGCCTCGTTCTCCGACGCGCTGGAGGAGGCGCAGGCGCTGGGCTACGCCGAGGCCGACCCCACCGCCGACGTGGAGGGCTTCGACGCCGCGGCCAAGGCCGCGATCCTCGCGGGGATCGCCTTCCACAGCCGGGTGACGGCCGCCGACGTGCACCGCGAGGGCATCACCGAGATCACCGCGACGGACGTGGCCAGCGCCAAGGCGATGGGATACGTCATCAAGCTGCTCGCGATCTGCGCCCGCTCGGAAGACGGCAGGTCGTTCGGCGTACGGGTGCATCCGGCCATGATCCCCAGGACGCACCCGCTCGCCGGGGTCCGTGAGGCGTACAACGCGGTGTTCGTCGAGGCGCGCTCCGCCGGGCAGCTCATGTTCTACGGCGCGGGCGCGGGCGGCGCCCCGACCGCGAGCGCCGTGCTCGGGGACATCGTGGCCGTGGGGCGCAACGTGCTGGCGGGCACCCGGGGACCCGAGGAGTCCACGTACGCGGACCTGGTCGTGCACCCGATGGGCGAGACCGTCACGCGCTACCACGTCTCCCTGGACGTCGCCGACAAGCCAGGCGTGCTCGCGAAGGTCGCCGACATGTTCGCCAAGCAGGACGTCTCCATCCAGACCGTGAGGCAGGAGGGGCACGGCGCGGACGCCCAGCTGGTGCTGGTCACCCACCGGGCGAGCGACGCCGCGCTCTCGGCCACGATCGAGGGCCTGCGCGAGCTGGACATCGTCCGCGACGTGGTGAGCGTGATGCGGGTCGAGGGCGAGGACGCCTCCTAGCGGCTTCCTGGGCATTTGGTAACGGTTTATTCGGTGACCTCTACCGACTTATAGGGTCATTTCATGCCCTATTTGCCGTTCCGCGAAAGGGAGTTCACCGTGAGGATCTCCCACCGGGTGGTGGCGTTCGCCACGGCGCTGGCCGTCGTGGCGACGCTGAGCCCGGCCGCCCACGCGGCGACCGCGCGCCCCTCGAAGAAGGTCAAAACGATCGTCGCGCTCACCTTCGACGACGGTGACTCCACCCATCCCGCCGTCGCCCGCATGCTGGAGAAACGCGGTATGCGCGGAACGTTCTACATCAACACCGACACCGTCGGCGGCGAGGAGAAGCTGACCCGCCGCCAGCTCGCCGCGATCGCCAAGAAGGGCCACGAGATCGGCGGGCACACGCTGACCCACGTCCGCCTCACCGAGCTGACCCGGAGCGAGCAGGAGGGGCAGATCTGCGACGACCGCAGGGCGCTGATGGCGTGGGGATACCGGCCCACGACCCTCGCCTACCCGTTCGGCGCGGTCGACTCCGACGCCAAGGCGGTGGCGCGGCGGTGCGGCTACGACGCGGCCCGCGGGGTCGGCGGCCTCAAGGAGTGGGGCTGCCCCGGCTGCCCGGCCGGTGAGCCCTTCCGCCCGAAGGACCGCTACGACATCCGCACCTCCGGCTCCGTCCGCGAGGACACCTTGCTGCGTCACATGAAGCAGCAGGTACTCAACGCGGAGAAGGCCGGCGGCGGGCTGGTTCCGATGGTCTTCCACCGCGTCTGCGACGACTGCGGCCTGTACTCGACGACTCCCAGACTTCTGGGCGACTTCCTCGACTGGCTGGTGACCAGGAAGTCGCACGGCACGGTCGTGCGTACCCTGCAGAGCGCCGTCGGCGCCCGCCACCGCCCCCTGCCCGGACAGAGGTGAACGCCGCAGGGGACACTCGGGTATCCGGGTGTCCCCTGCGGCGGGGATCCGGTGAGCTCGCGCGGGCGGCGGGGCGTCAGGGGCCCTCGGCGAGCCTGCGGAGGCGGCGGGCGGCGCGGGTGAGCAGGGAGCGCTGCTGGGCCTGACGCAGGGCGACGGCCTCCAGGCGGCGCTGCTCGGCCTTCTCCTTCCACCTGACGGTGTCCCGGCTGCCCTTGGCGGCCTTGGCGCGCAGCTCCCTCAGCTCGGCCTTGAGGGCGGCGACCTGCCGCTGGGCCCGCTCGGCGTCCTTCGCCCGCGAGGAGGCCACGGCCTTCCAGCGAGCGGCCTCCCTGTTGCGGTCGGTGGCCCAGGAGGGGTATGCCTGTGCCGCGGGCCGCAGTTTCCACGACTCCGCGTCCAGCCAGGTCGCCCCGTGCAGGCCGGCGATCACGTCGTCGAGTCGCTCGCCCTCGCGGGCCACGCGCATCGCCCTCGCGACGGCGGAGGTCCGCTCCAGGCGGGCGGCGAGGACCCCCGACTCGTCCTCCTGCAGGGCCACGAGCAGCAGGCCCTCGTCCTCCTGCTCCGCCCGCTTGATCAGCGTGGCCAGCGAGTCCGCCCCCGGCACCCATCCGGCGGGGCAGACGAGGCGGAACGGCGCGGGCGCCGAGGTCGCGGGGACCCGCTCGGCGAAGGAGACACGGCCGTCGTGGGCGTACTGGCCGCGCAGCAGCCGCAGGTCGAGCGACGGGTCGTCCAGCGGGGCCGGGCGCTCGCCGGTGAGCGCCCCCCACGGCCCGGTCAGGGTGACGTGCACGTCGGGCAGGGTGCTGGCCAGCGAACCGTCGACACTCGCCCTGACGTCCTCGAAGGAGGCGCCCTCTGCATCCACCACGACGTCGACGTAGGGGACCAGCCACTGCCGGCCCGCGTCGGTGCGCAGGTGGCGCCGGTACGGGATCCGGTCGGCGATGAACGGGTCGTTGTGCCGCCTGACGTCCGCGGGCCTGCGCATCGCCGTCGTCGTGCCCAGATGCCAGCTCAGCGCCTCGGCGTCGGGGACGAACACCGCGCCCGTCTGGGTGAGCCGGTAACCCAGCTCGGTGTCCTCGCCGAGGGTGAGGGAGGTGTCCAGCCCTCCCGCCTCCCTCAACAGGGCGGCGGGCAGCGAGACCGTCGCGCCCACGTGGACGCGGTGCAGCAGCGAGCTGGGCGCGTCGCGGAAGTCGCGGTAGGCGGCGATGAGCTCGCCGATCCAGTCGTGCCCGTGCTCGGGGTCCTCCGCGAAGAGGGAGTCGGCCCTGCCCTTGGCGGTGGCGATCTGGACCTCGGCCGGGGTGGGCGGGGTACCCGCCATGGCGGTGAAGCGCAGTGTCCCCGTCACCACCAGGTAGCCGGCCAGATGGTGCCAGCGCATGTGCGCCTCGACGTGCTCCCGGTAGGAGACGATGTCGGCGTCCATCCGGTGGATCACCTCGCCGTCCGCGACGGCCACGCCGGTCTCCAGCGCCCCGGCGATGCCCCGGTGCGAGGCGTCGCCGACGAGCCGGGTGTGTTCCGGAGCGATCTCGGGGAGCCGGAGCGGGGGCGCGCTGCCGTCGTCCACGACGATCACCTCAAGGAGGTGGGAGGGGTAGGTCTGGGCGGCGAGCGCGGCCAGCGTGAGGTCGAGCCTGTCCTGCCGTCCCCTCGCGGGGATCACCACGCTCACCGGCAGGCGCGGCTCCCACACGCCGAGGGCGGGCACGGGCAGCACCCCGTAGTCGTTGCCGGGAATCCTCGGCGTGCTCACGGCGCCTCCGCGGAGAGTTCCATGAGCGCGCTGGGCCGGAAGCCGCGCCACTGCCGCTTGTTGCGCCGCAGGAACGTGCCGATCGGCTCACGCCAGGTGTGGTTGGCGACGTTGCCGCGCCGCAGGATGTAACCCAGTCCCTGAGTGCGGTAGATCTGCCCGCCCGCGGCCTGCACGGCGTGCTGGAACTGGGCGTCGATCGTTCCCGGCAGAGGGCGGAAGCCGCCCACGGCCTCGAAGGCGGAGCGTTCGGAGAAGATGGTTCCTCCGGCGATGAAGTTCGTGATCTGCTCGGTGATCTGCTCGCGGTGGACGGTCACCCCGATCGAGGCGAGATAGACGAACTCGGGGACCATGCCCACGACCTGGGCTCCCGAGTAGGAATGGGCGAGCAGCAGGTCGGAGATGAAGTCAGGGCCGTACCAGTCGTCGTCGTCCATCTTCAGCAGGAACGACCCCGACGCCCGCGCCGCCGCCTGGTTCAGCACGGTTCCGAACACGGTCCGCCTGTCGGCCTCGACCACGCTGATCGGCCGTTCGAAGGACGCGAGGGCCTCGGCGACACCCGGATGCGTCGCGGGGACGCCGTGCAGGGCGAGGATCACCTCGAAGGTGGCGCCGCGCTGCCTGGACAGTTGCCTCAGCGCGAAGCCCACCATCTCCGGGCGGCGGGTGACGAGCAGCACCGAGACCGTCGGCGCGGGTGCCGCGGGGGCGCCCAACTGCTCCCAGCGGGCGCGGACCCCGTGCAGGCGCAGCGCCTCGCGGCGCAGCCGGATGCTGTGCTCCTCGCGCTCCAGGTCGTCCTTGAGCGCGGGCTCGTCGACCGAGGTGATCAGTCTGGTCAGCTCGGGGCCGAGGGCACCCGCCCAGCGCGGCACGGCCTCGCAGATCAGGGGAACCCCGGCCGCGGCCAGTCCGGTGACGACCCGCAGCGCGGCGACCGGGCCGGTGTGGCTGTGCCGCCAGTCCACCCGTACGCCCCTGGCCTGTCTGATCTTGCTGATGTCCACGTCCGTGACGCGGCCGGAGGCGTCGAAGGAGGTGAGGGTCCCGCCCTCGCAGGTGATCGTCCAGCGCCCGGACTCGGAGGACAGGCCGGCCGTGCCGAGGGTCGGCACGGTGACGAAGTTCATGGGGTTGACCGAGCGGCTGTCGACCGGGGGGATGGTCCAGGGCTCCGACAGGTCGCCGATGCCGTTCCCCAGGATCTTGCCGCCACCGGGGCGGCCGAGTCTCTCCCAGGTCATCAGCTCGGCGGCCGGGCGGTCCACCGAGCTCTCGGCGCCGGACCAGGGGGGCGGCTCCTCGCCGACCGCGCGCACGACCAGGTCGGCGCCGCGGGCGCCGAACCTGTCGGGAACGGGCCCGGTGAGGGGTGCGGGGGCCGCGTTCGGGTCGCCGGGGCGCCAGTGGGCCGCGCCCGGTCCCGCCAGTGCGCCGACGGGGCCGGCGACGGCGTCCATCCGGTGCCCGCCGAACGCCCTCGCGGTCGCGGCGAGCGTCCGCCCGGCGGGCACCGGCTTGGAGAAACTCGCCTCGACCACCCAAGCGGGCTGTTTCGGCTGGTGGACGCGGAGTTCCACGAGCGCGCGCCAGCGGTGGGCCGGGGTGGGGGACAGCACCGGCGCGGTGTACCAGTGCGGTGTCTCCCGCACGGCGACGACGACCCGGGGGGCCATGGCGAGCAGCGACTGCAGGCTCGCCGCCCTGCGGACGTCGGTCGGGGTGCGGGCGAGCACCAGGATCTCCGCGGCGCCCTCCTCAGCGCGCGGGAGGCCGTCGAGGTCGCCGTCGAGGTCCATCGCGCCGTACGCCTCCAGCTCGCCGAGCGTCTCGAAGCCCGCGCAGTAGACGAGGACGCGTCGCGTGCCGTTCCGCTCCCTGGCGGCGCGGACCAGATCGATGAGAAGGGACATCAGCCGGTCTTCCCCAGCAGCCTTGCCGTTGAGATGATCTTTTCGAGGGGCCCGCGCCGCAGCTCGTCCTCCAGGCGCGCGTTCTTCGCCCGCAGGCGTCCGGTCTCGGCGCGGAGGCTCTCCACCTCGTCCTTCAGGTTTTCCGCCGCACGCTTCCAGCGCGCGGAGTCGGCCCGCCATCTCGCGGTGTCTCCGGCGACGGGCTCCGCCTCGCCCGCGGTCGTCACGCCGACCTCGGCGGCGCTCACCCAGAGCGAGCCGAACAGCTCGTGGACGACTCCGTCGAGGTCACCGTCGAGGCTCCGGCGTCCGTCGTCGCCTACCAGCGCGGCCCTCGCGAAGGCGGCGGTGCGTTCGAGCCTGGCCCCCCTGACTCCGGAAGGCCCCTCGTCGAGCGCCACGCTCAGCAGCCCGTACTCCTCGCGTTCGGCGAGCCCGACCAGTTCGGCCAGGCTTTCCGCGCCGAGCGCCCATCCGGCGGGCAGGGTGAGCCTGAACGGCGCGGGAGCGGAGCCGGCGGGCGTCTCCTCGGTGAAGGAGACGCGTGGCTCGTGGGCGTACAGGTTGCCCACCAGGCGCAGGTCGAGCAGCGGTTCGTCGAGGGAGGGGCGGCGCCCGGAGGGAAGGTCCGACCACGGCCCGGCCACGGTGACGGCGACGTCGACGAGGGTGCCCGCGAGCGCGGAGTCCACGCTCGCCCGCACGTCCTCGTAGGAGGCGTCGCGGGCGTCGACGACGACGTGCACGTACGGCACCAGCCAGGTCCTGCGCGGATGGGTGCGCAGCCAGCGCAGGTCGGGGATGAGGTCGGGCAGCAGCGACCAGTTGTGCCGGTGCACCTCCTTCTCCCGGATCATGACCGTGGACGGCCCGAGATGCCAGCCGCGGGCCCGCGGGTCGGGGATGAAGACCGCGCCCGCCTGCGCGAGGCGGAAGCCGAGATCGGTGTCCTCAGCCATGTTCAGGGTGGTGTTCACGCCGCCGGCCGAGCGCAGCAGCGCCACGGGGACCGAGGTGGTGGCGCCGGAGTGGAGCCGGTAGGCCCCGGTGCCCGCGTCCCGCAGCCACCGGGTCTCCTCCAGCACCCTGGCCCGCCACTCGTGCGGAGCGGCCTCGTCGAACAGCTTCTCCGCGTCCCCGGCGTCCACGGCCGAGAAGACCTCCTCGGCCGGGGGGCCGATCCCGTCGGGGGTGAAGCGGACGTCTCCCATCACGACGGCGTAGGGGAGGAGATGATGCCAGCGCAGGTGCGTCTCGACGTGCTCCCTGTCGAGGATCATGTCGGAGTCGACCCAGTGCAGGATGTCGCCCGCGGCGGCGGTGGCGCCGGTCTGGCGGGCCCAGCCTCGGCCCCAGCGGCCCTCGGGCACCCGGACGAGCCTGGTGCCGGCCGGAGTGATCTCGGGGACGCGCAGCGGCGGGTCGCTGCCGTCGTCGACCACGATCACCTCCATGAGGTGGCCGGGGTAGGTCTGCGCGGCCAGCCCGGCGAGCGTACGGTCCAGAGCCTCCTGACAGTCGTGCGCGGGGATCACCACGCTCACCCTGAGCCGGGGCTCCCACGTGCCCGGGTCGGGCGGGAGGAGGGAGCCGTAGTCGTTGTGCCTCACTTCGGCGCGCGGGACGGCGGCCCGGTCGTCGTGTGTGCGGGGGGGAGAAGCGTGGGAAACGGTATCGGGGGTGGTGAAACCAGTCCCGGTCACGCTTTCCCCTCCGCTTTCCCCCATGCGCCTCGTTCGGTTCTCGCCTCCACCGCGGCCAGGCGCGGCAGCAGGTCGTGAACCATCTCCTCGATCTCCCGGTGCCGGGGTACGGAGGCCAGCCGGTCCTCTCCCAGGGAGACCAGGATCGCCTGCAGATCCTCGTCGCGCTTGTGCTCGCCCTCCTTGAGCAACTCGACGATCTCGTCCAGCCGCCGGTCGAGCCGCTGGGTGGCCGCCTTGACCGTGGCCAGCTCCGCCTCGTGGCGCTTGACCCGGGCGTCGATCCGCTGGGCTTTGCCGTCGACCCTGCGTACGGTCACGACCGCGAACACCTGGACGGCGAGCACCGTCGCGATCGCGCCGAGCACGATGACCGCCGCGATCGAGATGACCTCGAAGCTCGCGAGCAGCGTCAGCGCGATCAGGAACACCGGGCCGAGTATCGCCGCCAGAAGCGTCAGTTTTCGGGGCGTGGACATCCGCGCTTACCTTCCGTGCCGCTCTGTATCTTTACCTGTCCTTGTCAGTGCTAAATGAGGCTATCGGCTTGCCAAGTGCAAATACGTCGACAAATAAGAAATTCGAAGGTTCCTGTGACCTGTGTGACGGCTGGGAGTCGTTGGCAGTGATCCTCCATGTCAAGTGGGAAGTGTGGCGGGAAGGGATCGTTCCACCTCGCTATCCTTCGCTCGTGCCCGCGCAGCCGACCTCCCCCTCCCCGCCCCCTCCAGCCCTCCCGGTGGGCCTCCCGCGAGCGCGTCCCCGCCGCGCCGGCGGCCCGGATCGCCCGCTACGACACCCGGTCCCGAGGCTCCCTTCGGACCGGTTCCCCCGCATCGCCTCGAACCCGTGGCGCGGTCGCGGCCGGAGCCCCATCCTGGAAGCGCCATGACAGCACGGATCATCAATAACGACTACCGGAGCCTCACACCGGCCGCCCTGGGCTCCCTGGTCCCCTCGCTCCGGGTCAGCGTCGTCATTCCCGCGTACGGTGACCAGGAGAAACTCGACCTCGCGCTCGCCGGGCTGGCCACGCAGACCTACCCCGCGGCCCTGACCGAGGTGATCGTGGTCGACAACGGCAGCGACCCGCCGTTGCGGCTGCCCGCGCTGTGTCCCGACAACACCCGCCTGATCGCCTGCCCCGTCCCCGGCCGCGCCCACGCCAGGAACGCCGGGTTGTCGGCCGCCACGGGCGACGTGATCCACTGGCTCGACTCCGACGTGGTCCTGGACCGCAGGTCGATCGAGGCGCACCTGCGCTGGCACCACGCCGCCCCGTATCTCGTGGTCACCGGCTACCTGCGCTTCACCCCGGCAGGGCTGCCGGCCCCCGAGGTGGTCGCCGCCGCCGACGACCTGGCCAAGCTCTTCGAGCCCGCCGAGCCGCACGCCTGGCTGGTCGACCTCGTCGAGCGCACCGACGGACTCACCGCCAACCCGCACCGCGCGTTCAGCCTGCACGTCGGCGGCGCGACCTCGGTCAACGCCGCACTGCTCGCCGCCGCGGGGCCGATGGACACCGACCTGATCCTCGGCCAGGACACCGAGATGGGCTACCGGCTCGCCCAGGCGGGCGCCGTCTTCGTCCCCGAACCGCTGTCGCGCGCCTTCCACCTGGGCCCGACCATGCGCATGCGCGACAAGGCGCCGATCGACCGGGTGAGCCACGCCTTCGTGGCCGACCGGATCCCCTCCTACCGCTGGCTCCGCTCCCACCCGACCAGACAGTGGAAGGTGCCGTACGTGGAGGTGGTCGTCGAGCCGGGAGGGCGGGGACCCGAGGGACCTGGGGGGCCTGGGGGATCCGGGGGCTACGCCTACGACGAGGTCCGCGCCACCGTCGACGCCGTGCTCGCGGGCACCGTGCCCGACGTCGCGGTCACCCTCACCGCGCCGTGGGACCGCGTCGGTGTCGAGGGGCGCGCTCCCCTGAGAGACCCCGACCTGGACCTGGTGCTGATCCGCGGCCACTACGCCCACGAGCCCAGGGTCCGCTTCGCCGACGAGACCCCCGCGGCCCCCCGCGACCGGCCGGGGACCCTCGCGCCGCCGGGTCCCGCCCGGGCGGTCCCCTACCGTCTCAGGCTGCCCGCGGGGTGGGTGCCGGGCGAGGACACCCTGGCCAGGCTGCTCGACCTGGCCGTGGACGAGGGATACGGCCTGGTCTCGGTGCTGCTGGCCGAGGAGGACGGCACCGACGGCACGGGCTCGGGACGGGCGGTCGTCGCGGCGCGGCTGGAACGTGCCGCCGCGTTCGCGCGCGCCGCGATCGTGCTGAGGGAGGGGGAGGACTTCGACGACGCCGTGGACGACACCTTCGGCGCGATCTGGGTGGACGGCGAGACCTACGGGTTCGCGCCAAAGGCCCGTGCCCTCACCGGCCGCCGCAGCGCCTACCGGGCCAGGAGCGAGGCGGAGGCCGAGGTGGCCCGTCTCACCAAGGAGGCGGAACGGCTCCGCGAACAGGTGGTCAAATGGCGCGACGAGGCGGGCCGCTGGCGCAGGAGCACCGTCGAGCTGCGACGCGAGGTCGGCACCCTGCGCAAGGAACTGGCCGCGGCCAGGAAGGTCGTCCAGTACGGGCTGCTGTCCTCCGTGAAACGGGTCATCACCCGCCGTCGCTGACAACGCGGACATGTCCGCGTTGTCAGCGACGGCGGGTGATGCGCGGACACGGCCGCCGCTCAGTTCCTGAGCGCGGTGCGAAGCCTGCCGAGGAGGGAGCCGCGCCCCTCCTGGCGCTCCTCCTGCTCCGAAGCCCGCTCCGCCACGGGTCTCGCGGGTTCCCGCCCCCGATCCGGGGCCGGGCTCTTGGGCGTGGCCGCGACCCGCGCGGGCGCAGGAGAGGAAGGTGCGGAGGCGGGCCAGAACTCCGACCGGTCGCCGCGCCGTACGCCGTGGGTGGCCTCGATCGACGCGGCGACGTCGTCCGCGCCCAGCAGCCTCGCCCGGCCCAGAGCCTCGGTCCGCTCCAGCCTCGCCTCACCGTCGTCGCCGAGATCGGCGACGAGCATGCCGGAACGGTCGTCCTGCATCACGCGGATCATCCGCTCCAGCGTCTCGCGTCCCAGCGGCACCGAGACCGGGCCCGTGTAGCGGAACGCGATCGGGGCGGGGGACGCGGAGACCTCGTCGGCGAACCGTATCCGCTCGTCGTGGGCGAAGTGCTCGCGTAGCAGCCGCAGGTCGAACAGGGGATCGTCCAGCACGGGGCGGCGCTCCCCGGACAGTTTCGACCACGGGGCGACCAGGGTGACGATCACGTCGCCGAGCGATCCGCCGAGCGCCGCGCCCACCGCCTCGCGCACCGTCTCCTCGGGCCCGTCGGCGCGGAGCACCACCTCCACGTACGGGACCAGCCAGTGGCGGCCCCGGTCCTTGCGCAGGTCACGGCGGAGCGGCACCCGATGGGCCAGGTAGGGGGCGACGATCCGCACCGCCCGCCCCGGGTCGCGGCGCTGCGCGGGAAGCCCCAGGTGGACGGCCTGGGCGGCCATGTCGGGGACGAAGACCACCCCGTGCGCGGCCAGCCGGTAGGCGAACTCGGTGTCCTCGCCCCGCAGCACCCCCGGATCGACCCCGCCCACGGCCTGGAAGATCTCGCGCCGCATCGACACCGTCGGCCCCGTGCACACGTGGTAGGGGTTGCGGCTGGCACGCAGGCCGTTGGTACGGGAGATCGTCTGCTCGGTGGAGCTGGGCAGGGCGCCGGACAGGTCGAAGAGGGAGGCGAGCGAGCCCGCGCGCACGCCCTCGTGCACCCGTGCGGCCGTGAGCGCCGGCTCCTCGACGAACTTCTTCGCGCCGATCGTGACCAGGTATCCGGCCAGGTGGTGCCAGCGGGCCAGAGCCTCGATGTGCTCGCGGCAGACGACCATGTCGGCGTCGAGGCGCTGGATGATCCGCCCCTGCGCGAGGGCGGCACCGGTGTTCACCGCGTGGGCGATGCCCCAGCCTGAGGAGCCGGCGGTCACGATCCTGGTGCCGCTCGGGGCGATCTCCGGCAGCCGCAGCGGCGGTTCGCTGCCGTCGTCGACCACGATCACCTCCATGAGGCGATCGGGGTAGGTCTGTGCCGCCAGGGCGGCGAGGGCGAGGTCGAGCCTGTGCTGCCCGCCGTGGGCCGGAATGATCACGCTCACCGGGAGTTCGGGATCCCACGCGCCGAGCGCGGGCGGGTCCAGGGGTGAGTAGTCGTTGTGCCGGATCGGCGGCAGATCCGCCGCCGTGCCGCCCGTCATGATGTGACGCCCCTCGTCTCGATTCCCCGCCTGTCAAGCCCTGTCAAGGCTCGCAGACCATATCGACTGATCCTTAGAGTTCCCTGGAGGGACGCCTGGCTTGTCCATTTGGTGGACATCGCATCCCGGAGCCGAGCGCGTTGCCCGTAGACTCGTTTTCCAATACCGCAGGTAGCACGCGCACGGACCGTCCATGCGTGGTGAGGAGAAATCATGACCAGGGCGTGGCGTGGCCTCATTGAGGAGTACCGTGACCGACTTCCGGTGACCACGGCGACGCCCGTTGTCACGCTTCTGGAGGGCGGCACCCCGCTTGTCCCGGCGAACCGGGTGTCGGCGCTGACCGGTTGCGAGGTCTATCTGAAGGTCGAGGGCCTCAACCCGACCGGAAGCTTCAAGGACCGTGGCATGACCATGGCGATCAGCAAGGCCGTCGAGGACGGGGCGAAGGCCGTCATCTGCGCCTCGACCGGCAACACCAGCGCCTCCGCCGCCGCCTACGCGGTCCGCGCCGGCCTGACCTGCGCCGTGCTGGTGCCCCGAGGCAAGATCGCGATGGGCAAGCTGGCCCAGGCGCTGGTCCACGGGGCGAGGCTGCTCCAGGTCGAGGGGTCCTTCGACGACTGCCTGGAGATGACCAGGAAGCTGTCGGAGAACTACCCGATCGCGCTGGTCAACTCGGTGAACCCGTTCCGGCTCCAGGGCCAGAAGACCGCCGCCTTCGAGATCGTCGACACGCTCGGGGACGCCCCCGACATCCACTGCATCCCGGTCGGCAACGCGGGTAACATCTCGGCGTACTGGATGGGTTACACCGAGTACGCCGGGGACGGCATCGCGACGAGGACGCCGCGGATGTTCGGCTTCCAGGCCAGCGGTTCCGCGCCGATCGTCAACGGCGCGCCGGTGACCCACCCGCACACGATCGCGACCGCGATTCGCATCGGCAACCCCGCCTCGTGGCAGCTCGCCGAGGCGGCGCGCGACGAGTCCGGCGGTGTGATCCAGGCCGTCACCGACCGCCAGATCGCCGCCGCGTACAAGCTGCTCGCCCAGGAGGAGGGGGTGTTCGTCGAGCTCGCCTCCGCCGCCAGCGTGGCGGGCCTCCTGCAGGCTCACGGGCAGGGCCTGGTCGAGCCGGGACAGCGCATCGTGTGCACTGTGACCGGAAACGGCCTCAAGGACCCCGACTGGGCCATCTCGGGCGCCCCCACGCCGGTGACGATCCCGATCGACGCGCACGCCGCGGCGACCGCCCTCGAACTCGCCTAGCGAACCTCGGGCTCGACCAGTGAACCTCGGGCTCGACCAGTGAACCTCAAGTGAACCTCAGGAGAAGCGACGTGCCTCTCACGGCTCCCCAAGGACCCCGATGACCGGCGGCACGGTGAAGGCGACCGTCCGCGTCCCCGCGACGTCGGCCAATCTGGGGCCCGGATTCGACACGCTGGGGCTCGCGCTCGACCTTCACGACGAGATCGAGGCCGAGCTGTTCGATCCCCAGGTCGGGTCAGGCTCCCGAAGCGTCGACATCGCGGTCGAGGGCGAGGGGGCCGCGGAGCTCGACCTGGGCGAGGGGCATCTCATCGTCACCACGATGCGCGCGACCTTCGACGCGATGGGCCTCCCGCAGCCGCGCGGCATCCGGCTGCGCTGTCTCAACCGGATCCCGCACGCCCGTGGTCTCGGCTCCTCCTCCGCGGCGATCTGCGCCGGAATCCTCGCCGCCCGCGCCCTCGCGGCCACTCCGTACGCGCGAGATGACCGTGGCGGGGATCAGCCGTCGGAGGGGGCGCCCGAGCTGACCGACGACGCCGTGTTCGCGCTGGCCACCGAGATCGAGGGGCATCCCGACAACGTGGCGCCGTGTCTGGCCGGCGGGTTCACCGTGGCGTGGACGGACGCCGCAGGCGCGCCGCACCTGGTGCGGCTGTCACCCCACGAGGCCCTCAGGCCCGTGGTTCTCGTCCCCGCGCACCGGCTGTCCACCGAGATCGCCCGAGGGCTGCTGCCCAAGGACGTCCCGCACGCCGACGCCGCCGCGAACGCGGGAAGGGCCGCGCTGCTGGTCGCGGCGCTGACCGCCAGGCCCGAGCCCGAGTTGCTGCTGGCCGCCACAGAAGACCGCCTCCACCAGGATTACCGCGCCCCCGCCATGCCACGGACCGCCGATCTGGTGCGACGGCTGCGCGCGGCGGGGGTCGCCGCGGTCGTTTCGGGAGCGGGGCCCACGGTTCTTGCGTTTTCAACGATGAATACGCAGGATTTGATCGCACCGGAAGTGGGTAATGACTGGCACATCCAGCCACTGGATGTCGAAACCAGAGGCGCCCGCGTTGTTTCTCTTGAGACACGCTGACACCTCTTCGACCCTCAGGGAATAGCTGTGTGCGCTGGTGATGTTAGGCTGATAGCCGCACCAGGTGCCCCGCGTTGGGTGCGTGCTTGTCAGCCACACATCGCTGTGTCATGTCTCACCTGGTGAGACATGGGCGCCGCAGTGGCCTCCCCGAATCCGTTGCCTCCGAATGCCCCATATTTCGGTAGGGGCACTGAGAAGCGGCGTTGTAGGGGGGCATGCGCGTTCGAACCACCTCGACATCTGGTTGCCGGTAGCAATCCGGGGGGTGTCCTCCAAGTCCCACCGTCGGCGATTCTCGATGGTGACGGCCTGGATCCGCCCTTCTCCGACAGTGGCGGCGGCTCTCCATGGGCCGCCGAGGATCGCAACGTGCAACCCGACCCGGTCTGTCCCACCGGGTTGATCGCACCACCGGGACGATTGGCTGATCATGGCCACGCCCGACCCCTGGGAAGGACCCATTAGTGAGCGACACCACCGAACTCCTCTCCGACGTCACCGGCACGGCGCCGGCGTCCGGCGACACCCCCACCCGCCCCGCGGCCAAGCCGCGCCGTCGCTCCGGCACCGGCCTTTCCGCCATGGTGCTGCCTGAGCTGCAGGCCATGGCCTCCGGCCTCGGCATCAGCGGGACCGGGCGGATGCGCAAGAGCCAGCTGATCGCGGCCATTCAGGAGAAGCAGGGCGTTTCCACCGAGAGCGCCCAGGCTCCCGCCGCCGCCAAGGAGACTCCTGTCGTGGCCGCCCCCGCCGTCGTGGCCGAGCCGGTCGCCGAGCGTCCGGCGCGCACCCGCAGGGAACGGTCTCGCCCCGTCGTGGCCGCCGAGCCCGTCGTGGAGCAGGCGCCCTCCACCCCTACTCCCACCCCTGAGCCTGTGGCCGCCGTCGTCGCGCCCGAGCCCGTCGTGGAGCAGCAGGCCCTCGTCGAGACCGCCCCGGCCGAGGGGCGTGGCGAGCGCGAGAGCCGTCGCGAGCGCGGCGAGCGCCGTGGCCGCAACAGCGAGCGCCGCGAGCGTGGCGAGCGCGGCGACAACCGCCCCGACACCCGGACCGACAACCGGACCGAGGGTCGCGCCGACCAGCGCGCCACCGACGCCGGCCAGAGCCGTGGCGAGCGGACCGGTGACCGCGCTGAGCGCGGTGAGCGGACCAACGACCGCGGTGACCGTGGCGAGCGGACCAACGACCGCGGTGACCGTGGCGAGCGGACCAACGACCGCGGTGACCGCGGTGAGCGGACCAGTGACCGTGGCGAGCGAGGCGACAGGGGCGACCGCGGCCCGCAGAACCGTGGCCCGCAGGACCGCAACGACCAGCACGGCGTGGGCGACGACGACGACCGCCGTGGCCGCCGTGGCCGGTTCCGCGAGCGTAACCGCCGTGGCCGCGAGCGGTTCGACAGCAATGAGCCCGTGGTCGGCGACGACGACGTCCTCATCCCGATCGCCGGAATCCTGGACATCCTCGACAACTACGCGTTCGTGAGGACAAGCGGCTACCTGCCGGGCTCCAACGACGTCTACGTCTCGCTGGCCCAGATCCGCCGCAACGGCCTGCGTAAGGGTGACGTCGTCACCGGCGCCGTCCGCCAGCCCCGCGACGGCGAGCGCAGGGAGAAGTTCAACGCGCTCGTCCGCCTCGACACGGTCAACGGCATGGACCCGGAGCAGGCGCGGCAGCGGCCCGACTTCAACAAGCTCGTCCCTCTTTACCCGCAGGAGCGCCTGCGCCTGGAGACCGAGCCGAACATCCTGACCACCAGGATCATCGACATGGTGGCGCCGATCGGCAAGGGCCAGCGCGGCCTCATCGTCTCCCCGCCCAAGGCGGGCAAGACGATGGTGCTCCAGTCGATCGCCAACGCGATCACCCACAACAACCCCGAGTGCCACCTCATGGTCGTCCTGGTCGACGAGCGTCCCGAAGAGGTCACCGACATGCAGCGGTCGGTGAAGGGCGAGGTCATCCACTCGACCTTCGACCGCCCGGCCGAAGACCACACCACGGTCGCCGAGCTGGCCATCGAGCGTGCCAAGCGCCTGGTGGAGCTCGGCCACGACGTGGTCGTGCTCCTCGACTCGATCACCCGTCTGGGCCGCGCCTACAACCTGGCGGCCCCGGCCTCCGGCCGCATCCTGTCCGGTGGTGTCGACTCCACCGCGCTCTACCCGCCGAAGCGTTTCTTCGGCGCCGCCCGCAACATCGAGAACGGCGGCTCGCTGACGATCCTCGCCACCGCGCTGGTCGAGACCGGCTCCAAGATGGACGAGGTCATCTTCGAGGAGTTCAAGGGCACGGGCAACCTGGAGCTCAAGCTCAACCGGCAGCTCGCCGATAAGCGGATCTTCCCCGCGGTGGACGTCGACGCGTCCGGCACCCGTAAGGAGGAGATCCTCATGGGCAAGGACGAGCTCCAGATCATCTGGAAGCTCCGCCGCGTGCTGCACGCCCTGGACATGCAGCAGGCCCTTGAGCTTCTCCTGGAGAAGATGAGGGAGACCAAGTCCAACGCGGAGTTCCTGCTCCAGGTGCAGAAGACGACGGTCAGCTCCGACCGCGACTGATCGTCCGCCGTACGTCGAACGCCCCGGCCCCTCCGGCCGGGGCGTTCGCGTTTTCCAAAGCCCTTGTGTGACCCCGTACTTCGGGATATCCCTACTTCAGGGCCCCTTTTCCCTCGCGGCTCCCGTGCCCGAGACGGCCGTGAGCGTACGGACGGCACGCGAGGAGGGCGGCGCGCGGGAACGGACGGGCGCGTGGAGACGGCGGGAGCGCCGGGGCACAGATGAAGAGGGCGGACACCGGAGACGGAGGAGGCGCATGACGGCCGAGACGCTGGAAGGCACATCCCCGGTCAGGATGCCCCTCAGGTGGCGTGTTCCGCTCGGGCCGAACGGCCCCCTGGGCATGCTCGTCGACCCGATGACCTGGCGGGCCGTCCCCTACCTGCTGGCGAGCATGTTCCACGGTCTCGCCTGCTTCGCGTTCCTCGCGTCCGTGATCCCGGCCTCCCTGGTGATGGTGCTCGTGTGGATCGGGCTGCCGCTGCTCGCCCTGACCATGCTCGCCTGGCGGGGCGCCGCGATGCTGGAGCGCCGGTTCCTGCGGATGGCCTTCGGCGTCGACATCCCCAGCCCCTACCGGCCTTCCGAGGGCGACAACCTGTTCCTGCGCTGGAAGGACATGTTCGTCGACCCCGCCACCTGGAAGGACCTGCTCTACCTGTTGCTGCTGTTGCCGATCGGGATCGCGGAGTTCACCGTCACGACGGTCCTGTGGGTCCTCGGGCTGGGGCTGACGGTCGCGCCGCTGCCCCTGCTGCTGACCGGGCAGCCGATGACGCCCATCGGCGGGCTGCCGGTCGACAGCGGGCCGAGGGTGCTGCTGTGCGCGCTGATCGGGGCCTGCTTCCTGCTCGCCGCCCTGTACGCGACCCGGGGCATGGCCTGGTTGCACGCCATGTTCGGCGTCGCCCTGCTGGGGACGAGCGAGAAGAACCGGCTGGCAGCCCGCGCCGCCCACCTGAGGGCGAGCCGGGCCCGCGGGGTGGACGCGGCGGAGACCGAGCGGCGCCGGATCGAGCGGGACCTGCACGACGGCGCCCAGCAGCGGCTGCTGTCCGTGGCCATGGACCTGGGCCGGGCCCAGGCCAAGCTGGACTCCGACCCCGACGCCGCCAGGGAGCTCCTGGCCCAGGCGCACCAGGGCACCAAGGCGGCGATCGCCGAGTTGCGTGACCTCGCCAGGGGCATCTACCCGGCGATCCTCACCGACAGGGGGTTGAGCGCGGCCCTGTCGCCGCTCGCCGCCCGCGCCCCCGTACGGGTGGACCTGTCGGTGGAGGTCTCCCACCGGCCGCCGCCCGCGGTGGAGAGCATCGCCTACTTCGTCGTGGCCGAGTGCCTGAGCAATCTCGCCAAGCACTCCGAGGCCACCGAGGCGTTCGTCCGGGTCAGCCGCGAGGGGCAGCGGGTGGTCGTCGAGGTCTACGACAACGGGGTCGGCGCCGCCGTGCCGCGGCCGGGCAGCGGCCTCGCCGGGCTGGCGGACCGGGCCGCGACCATCGACGGCACCCTGAGCATCGACAGCCCGCTGGGCGGTCCCACGATGATCAGGGCGGAGCTGCCCTGCGAATGGTGAGAACGTGAGAACCATGAGGGTGGTGATCGCCGAGGACTCGGTGCTGTTGCGTGAGGGACTGGCGAGACTCCTGGCGGACGGGGGCATCGAGACCGTCGGGGTGGCGGGCGACGGCCCCGGGCTGGTGGCGGTGGTCGACGAGCACGACCCCGACCTCGCCGTCGTCGACGTGCGGATGCCGCCGACCCATACCGACGAGGGGTTGCGCGCCGCGCTGGAGGCCAGATCCAGGCGGCCGGGGCTGCCGATTCTCGTCCTGTCGCAGTACGTCGAGGAGCAGTACGCCACGGAGCTCATCGGCGGCGGCGCCGCGGCGGTCGGCTACCTGCTCAAGGAGCGGATAGCCGACGTGGCCGAGTTTCTCGACGCCGTACGCCGGGTGGCGGCCGGTGGGACGGTCATCGACCCCGAGGTGATCGGACAGCTGCTGAGCCGTCAGCGCAGGGGCGACCCCCTGGAGTCCCTGACCGCGAGGGAGAGCGAGGTCCTGGCACTGATGGCGGAGGGGCGCTCCAACACCGCGGTCGCCGGGCGGATGCTCGTCACCGAGGGCGCCGTGGAGAAGCACATCTCCAGCATCTTCTGCAAGCTCGGGCTGGAGCCCGCTGCCGACGACCACCGCCGTGTCCTCGCCGTGCTGGCGTACCTGGGACGGTGACAGCCTGGAGCACCTGGTTTCCTCGCGGAGGTCCGGGGGCGCGGCCCTCTCGCGGATATCGCGCGGGGCGGGGGCGGTGAGCGTGACCGTATCCGGCCTGGAGGGGCAGGTCACGGGGGTGGGGAATGTCTTGTGGCCTGGGATGGTTGGAGGATCTGGCACACTGGTAGCCGAACCGTAGCGGTTCCGGTTCCCGCCCGCGCGCACCTCGGTGTGCTCAGCGCGCAAGCCCCAACAGGCGAGAGACAGTGGCGACCCGGCGACCGCGTTTTGGAGAGGAAAAGGCGACATGAAGCCCGACATTCACCCGGAGTACCATGCCACTCAGGTGACCTGCACCTGTGGTAACTCCTTCACCACCCGCAGCACCGCCAAGAACGGCGTGATCCACGCCGACGTGTGCTCCGCCTGCCACCCCTTCTACACGGGCAAGCAGAAGATCCTGGACACCGGCGGCCGGGTGGCGCGCTTCGAGAAGCGCTTCGGCAAGAAGTCCGCGGGCCAGTAGCTCTCATCTCGGCGCCGGCTCGGATAACCCCTTCGCGGGGTGCCCGGGTCGGCGTTCGTGGTGATGAGGCAGGCTGACAAGGACTTTCAAGGAAGGACGCACGGTGAACCTCGACGAGCTGCTCAGTGAGTACGCCGAGCTGGAACTCAAGCTCGCCGACCCCTCCGTGCACGCCGACCAGAAGCAGGCGCGCACCTTCGGCAGGCGTTACGCCGAGCTGACCCCGATCATCACCACCTACCGCGAGCTTGAGGGCGTCCAGTCCGACCTTGGTACGGCGAGGGAGCTCGCCTCGGAGGACGAGGGGTTCGCCGAGGAGGCGAAGGAGCTGGAGGCTCGGATTCCCGAGCTGGAGGAGAAGCTCAGGCATCTGCTCGTCCCGCGCGATCCCAACGATGACAAGGACATCATCATGGAGATCAAGGCGGGCGAGGGCGGCGAGGAGTCCGCTCTGTTCGCCGGAGACCTCCTGCGGATGTATCTGCGCTACGCCGAGCGGGTCGGCTGGAAGACCGAGCTGATCGACGCCACCCACTCCGACCTCGGCGGTTACAAGGACGTCACGATCGCCCTGAAGGCCAGGGGCGACGAGGGCGTCTGGTCGAGGCTCAAGTTCGAGGGTGGCGTGCACCGCGTCCAGCGGGTCCCGGTCACCGAGTCGCAGGGGCGCATCCACACCAGCGCCGCCGGTGTGCTCGTCTACCCGGAGGCCGAGGATGTCGACGTCCAGATCGACCAGAACGACCTCCGTATCGACGTCTACCGCTCCAGCGGGCCCGGCGGGCAGAGCGTCAACACCACCGACTCGGCCGTGCGGATCACCCACGTCCCGACGGGTGTCGTCGCCTCCTGCCAGAACGAGAAGAGCCAGCTCCAGAACAAGGAGTCGGCGATGCGCATCCTGCGGGCACGCCTGCAGGCGATCGCCGAGGAGGAGGCCAACGCCGCCGCCATGGCCGAGCGGAAGTCCCAGATCCGCACGGTCGACCGCTCCGAGCGCATCCGCACCTACAACTTCCCCGAGAACCGCATCTCCGATCACCGCGTCGGTTTCAAGGCCTATAACCTCGACCAGGTGCTCGACGGAGATCTCACGGCCGTCATCCAGTCCCTGCTCGACGCCGAGATGGCGGAGAAGCTCGCCGCCCATTCATAGAACGCGCCCATGACCTTTCTGCTGGACGAGATCGCCCTCGCCACCGCCCGGCTCGCCGAGGCAGGTGTGCCGTCGCCGCGCACCGACGCCGAGGAGATCGCCGCGTATGTGCACGGCGTGCGCCGCAGCGAGCTGCACATGGTGAAGGACTCCGACTTCGACGCCCTGTTCTGGGAGGGCATCGCCCGCAGGGAGTCCCGCGAGCCGCTCCAGCACATCACCGGGCGGGCCTACTTCCGCTATCTGTCCCTGGAGGTCGGGCCCGGCGTGTTCGTGCCGCGCCCGGAGACCGAGGTCGTGGTGGGCTGGGCGATCGATCGGCTGCGGGAGATGGACGTCGCCTCGCCCGTGGTCGTGGATCTCGGCACCGGCTCGGCCGCCATCGCGCTGTCCATCGCCCAGGAGGTCGCGCTCGCCACCGTGCACGCGGTCGAGGTCGATCCCGGCGCCTACACCTGGGCGAAGCGCAACATCATCGAGCACGGCCAGGGCCGTGTCCACCTGCACCCCGAGGACCTGGCCGACGCCCTCTCCGAGCTGGACGGCCAGGTGGACCTGGTGATCTCCAACCCGCCCTACATCCCGCCGGGCGCGATCCCCCGTGACCCCGAGGTCCGCGACTACGACCCGCACCGCGCCCTGTACGGATCGGGCAGCGACGGCCTCGACGAGGTCAGGGCGGTCGAGCGGACCGCGAGGCGGCTGCTGCGCCCCGGCGGGTTCGTCGCCGTGGAACACGCCGACCAGCAGGGTACCCCTGTCTATCTGATCTTCTCTGAGGAGAACGGCTGGCGCGATGTCCGCAGCCGCCAGGACCTGACTCGCAGGGACCGTTTCGTCACCGCTCGATTCGGCCAGGAATAGGATGCACGCCGTGAGCCGACGTTTTGACTGCATGGACGCCACCCAGCGAGCCACGGGCCTCCTCGAGGCCGCGTCCGCCCTCCAGCGGGGGGAGCTCGTGGTGCTCCCGACCGACACCGTCTACGGTGTCGGCGCAGACGCCTTCACACCCGCCGCGGTCACCGCCCTGCTGGACGCGAAGGGACGCGGCCGTGACATGCCGGCTCCCGTGCTGGTCGGGACCGTCCGGGCCGCGAACGCCCTGGTGGAGAACCTTGGTCCGTACGGCCAGGATCTCATCGACGCCTTCTGGCCGGGGCCGCTCACGCTGATCTGCCGCGCGAGCCGGTCGCTGTCGTGGGATCTCGGCGACGCCAAGGGCACCGTCGCGATCCGGATGCCGCTGCACGCGGTCGCCCTCGACCTGCTCAAGGAGACCGGCCCGCTCGCCGTCTCCAGCGCCAACCGCTCCGGTGCCCCCGCGGCCACCACCGCCGCCGACGCGGAGAAGCAGCTCGGCGACTCGGTGTCGGTCTATCTCGACGCCGGGCCGTGCGAGAGCGATGTCCCCTCGACGATCCTCGACCTGACCACGGCGGTGCCCAGGCTCCTGCGGCGTGGGGCGATCAGTGTGGAGAAGCTGCGCGGTGTGATCGGCTACGTCGCGACGGACGCGGGCCCGGAGCCCGGCAACTGACGGTGAGGACGCGGGCGGGCGCCTCCACGGGGGCGCCCCGGCTCTGAGCGCGCGTCCATGGCATATGCCGTGATCCATGCCATCTGATTATCACCGTGACGCCGGGCTGTCTCCCCGGTACCTTGAAGTGGGCCGACACTTCCTGGGAGACGTCCATGGGCAAGTTCGAAGGAATGGACCCCAAGCTGGTCCGCGATCTGTTGTCCGAGGTTCAGCGGGCGGCCGAGCGGATGCGGGACGTCGAGGCCAAGGTCACGCAGATGATGAGCGGGGCGGGCCTCTCCTCCCAGTCGACCCACAGACCCGTCCAGATCGCCGACGCGTGCGACGTGATGGTCCGCGACGTCTCCGCCCGCGTGGCGCTGCTGGAGAAGAAGGTCAGCCAGAACGCGACGGCGCCCTCCACCGAGCCGAAGGCCGGGGACACGAAGCCCGAGGCGGGTTCTCAGAACGGCGCGAAGCCGGAGACGGACTCCCAGAACGGCGCGAAGCCGGAGAGCGGTTCTCAGAACGGCGCGAAACCCGAGACACCGAAGGCGGACGACAAGCCCCGCGTCGGTGATCAGTCGGCGGAGGCCACCCGGCGCGACGATCCCAAAGACTCCTCCAAGCCCGACGGCAAGCCTGACCACAAGTCCGACGGCAAGCCCGACTCCCCGAAGGCCGACACTCAAAAGAGCGACGAGGCCAAGCCGGAGGCGGGTTCGAAGAGCGACGAGACCTCCCCGCGGGATGATCAGAAGGAGACGCGGAAACCCGAGGCGTCCGGAGGCGAGGACCGGAAGCCGGAAACGGGTTCGAAGGCCGACGAGACCTCTCCGCGCGAGGGGGAGAAGGCCAAGGAGGAGGGGGAGAAGGCCAAGGAGACCGCGAAACCGACTGAGACCGCACCGCGTGAGACCCCCAGGCCCGATCCCACGACCGAACCTCCGAAGTCGGTGGAGTCGCGCCCTGAGCCTCCCAAGGCCGACCCCGCGCCTGAGCCTCCCAAGGCCCAGGAGCCTCGTCCTGAGCCTCCCAAGGTGGAGGAGCCTCGTCCTGAGCCTCCCAAGGTGGAGGAGCCTCGTCCTGAGCCTCCCCGGGCCGAAGAGTCACGACCGGAATCTCCCCGTCCGGACCCCGTGCCGGAGGCTCCGAGGGGCGACTCCCCACCTCCGTCGGAGGTGCACACCCCGGACTCCCCGTCCGTACCGGATGTGCCGGGTGTGCCGGGGGCCGAGGACACGCGGCCGGAGGCACCCGCGCCGGGTCGCGTCCACGAGATACCGAACGCCGAGGGTGCGCCCATGCCGGAGACGCCCCGGCAGGATTCCGCGCCCGCGCCGGACGTCCCCAGGGCCGAGGGAACGCCTCCTGGGACGCCGAGGGTCGAGGATCTGAAGCCCGCGGTTCCCGGACCGGGGGAGAACCCGCAGGGGGGAGGGCAGCCCGTCGACACCGTGCCGCGCGAGACGCCCGATCTCCCGCGTACTCCCGAGGCTCCCAACCCGGACACCACCCCCGCGCCGGAGCGGCCCAGGGCCGACGACACGCGGCCGGAGGTCATCAACCCGGGTGACACGACGCCGCGCGGGCAGGATTCGACCGGCACCGTGCCCGTGAACGACTCCGATGCCAAGGGCGACATTGGTTCCAAGGGCGATGAGACGACGCCGCGAGGGGACTCCACGGGGAATGTGCCCGACGCCAAGGGCGACACCGGTTCCAAGGGGGACGAGACGACGCCGCGAGGCGATTCCACGGGGAATGTGCCCGACGCCAAGGGCGACACCGGTTCCAAGGGGGAAGAGCGCTCGCCCAGGGACGGGGGAGGCTCGTCCGGGGACACCATTCTCGACACCCCGAGGAAGGACCACCCCGACGACATCGACCAGAGCGGCGATTCCAGGGCGAAGATCGTGGAGGTCGACGGGGTGAAGGTGCTCCAGATTCCGCTCGACGCGCCCACGGCGGCCGAGGTCGACGAGCTGCTGAAGAACATCGAGGACATTCCCCCGCTGGGGATGCCGGGTGTCGACAACGTCTCCGTCACCGCGGGCCAGCCCGGCTGGGTCGAGCCGCACGACGCGCTCGATTCCGCCAGGCCCGCGTACCCGCTCCTCGACACGGCGGGCCCGGCCACGGACCAGACCGTCCAGCCGCCGGGCACCGGTGGCGACGCCGCTCCCCAGCCCACAGGTACGACCTCGGGCGAGCCTGCCGCGCCCCGGCCCGCCGAGGTGACGCAGGCCGACCACCCTTCGCGGTCCACCGATGAGACCGCGCTCCGGCCCGTCGGGACGGCCTCGGGCGAACCGGCGATCCAGACGTCGGGTACGACCTCGGGTGAGGCCGCCTCGAGGCCGGACGGGGTGCCGGTTCCGTCCGTCGGCGACGCGGTTTCGGCGGTGGCACAGGATGCGGCAGGGGTTTCCGGACAGGCCGCTGGAGCGGCTCCCGAGGGGGTGTCCGCCCAGCCGGCCGTACAGCCGGAGGCGCAGCCGCCCGTGCGGCCGGACGCGCAGCCGGATGTGCGGCCGGTCGCCCAGCAGGACGGAGGTTCGGTCGCCCGGTGGGCGAACGACGGCAGCGACGTCGTCACCGCCGAGGCGGGCCCGCTCGACCTCGACGCGATCAAGACGCTCGCCGACAACGCCCGCGAGATCGAACCGCTGGAGATGCCCGGCGTGAGCGTGCCCGACGGGGAGACCTGGGGCGAGGGCGCCTGGGTGCCCATGGACATCGGGCCCGACGGTCCCGCGGGCGACGTGGAAGCGGGAGATCCGCTGCGGCCGATCCCACCCCCGGGGGGCGGCCGGTGACCGTCGCGGAGGCGACGCGAGGCGGTGAGCGGGTGAGCGGGAGACGCCTGGGGAACGGGTGGCGGCGGGTCGGTGAGCAGGAGACAGGGAGCGTGTCAGCGAGGGTGAGGAGCCTGTGATGTTCGTGGATCCACCCGCACCGCAGCCGATGCAGCCGGGGGAGACCCCTCCGGCCTCGGCCAGCACCGGTCTGCCGTCCCCGGACGCGGCCACGTCGTGGGAGTTCAACCCCGACTACCAGCGGCTGGTCATGATGTGGAGGCAGGTGCTTCCCGTGCTCGACACGCTGACCTCCAGCCTGGACAAGGCATACCAGCTCGCCAGGAGCAGGGATGTCTGGGACGCGCCCGTCTCCGGCCGCTACGTCGAGGACATGGCGGAGTGGCGCACCCGTCTGGGCCTTTATCGGCAGGCGGTCCTGACGTCGATCAGCGACCAGGCGGCCGACACGCCGAGGTGGGTACCGGTCAGATCCGGAGCCCCGCACGCGTTCTCGTGAGGCGGTCTCGCCGCCGGTGCCGTCCCCGCGGGACCCATGTGGGACGGTCCTGCCGGGCACGCCCCTTCGTGACAGGTGTTCGTGAGGCGGTCCTCCCGGTGATGTCGCTCCTTCCGGCAGGTGTTCGCGGGACGGCTCTCCCGGTGGCGTCGCCTCTTAGCGACAGGTGTTCCCGGGAGGCGGTCCTCCCGGTGGGGGTGCTCCCTCGCGACACGCTTTCCGGGGCGGCGTGTCCCTGACGTGGGATAACCGCAGAGGACGGGCTTACAGTGGGGGTGAGTCGTCTCTTCGGGGTGTGAGCCATGGGAGCAGAACCGTACTATGGGCCGGATTTCGGTCTCCTGCAGCGCGAGGACCCGGAGATCGCGAGTGTTCTCCTCGACGAGCTCGACCGGCTCCGTGGAAACCTCCAGCTGATCGCGAGCGAGAACTTCACCTCACCCGCCGTGCTCGCCGCACTCGGCTCGACGCTCACCAACAAGTATGCCGAGGGCTACCCCGGCAGGCGTTACTACGCCGGGTGCGAGGTCGTCGACCGGGCCGAGCGGCTCGCGATCGACCGCGCCAAGCTGCTGTTCGGCGCCGAGCATGTCAATGTGCAACCTCACTCCGGCGCCTCGGCGAACCTGGCCGCCTACGCGGCCCTGCTCCAGCCTGGCGACACCATGCTCGCGATGGAGCTGTCGCACGGCGGCCACCTCACGCACGGCTCCAAGGTCAATTTCTCGGGACGCTGGTTCGACGTCGTGGCCTACGGCGTACGCAGGGACACCGAGCTGATCGACTACGACGAGGTCAGGGAGCTCGCGCTTCGGTACCAGCCCAAGATGATCATCTGTGGTGCCACCGCCTATCCCCGCGAGATCGACTTCGCCGCCTTCCGCGGGATCGCGGACGAGGTGGGCGCCTGGCTGCTCGCCGACGTCGCGCACACCGTCGGCCTGATGGCGGGGCGGGCCCTGCCGTCCGCCGTGCCGTACGCGGACGTGGTGACCTTCACCACGCACAAGGCGTTGCGCGGTCCGAGGGGCGGCGGGATCATGTGCACGGAGGAGCTGGGTCCCAAAATCGACCGGGCGGTCTTCCCGTTCGTGCAGGGGGGCCCGCTCATGCACGCGGTGGCGGCCAAGGCGGTCGCGTTCGGCGAGGCGCTGCGGCCGGAGTTCGCGGAGTACGCGCGACGGGTGGTGGCGAACGCCCAGGTGCTGGCCGAGGCGCTCGCCGCCGAGGGCATGCGGCCGGTCTCCGGGGGCACCGACAGCCATCTGGCGCTGATCGACCTGCGCGATGTCGGGATCTCCGGGGCGGTGGCCGAGCAGCGGTGCCAGGCGGCGGGGATCACGTTGAACCGCAACGCGATCCCCTACGATCCCGAGCCGCCCACGGTGACCTCGGGGATCCGGGTCGGCACCTCCTGCGTCACGACCCAGGGGATGGGGCCCCAGGAGATGAAGGAAGTGGCCTCGATGATCGCGCAGGCCGTCCGTGACCCTGACGCGACGGGTGAGGTACGGGAGCGCGTCGAGGTGCTGACGAGGGCTCATCAGATATATCCCAGCGAACTATGAGCTGTTCTGTGTCATTTTCCGGTCACAGGTGGCCGGACTATCCGCGAAACTGGTTCCGTGCGCGAATACCTACTCATGGCGCTCGTCGCGGCCGCGGTGACGTACCTCCTGGTTCCGCTGATCCGTGTTTTCGCCGTCCGCATCGGTGCCATGCCCGAGGTTCGCAGCCGTGACGTGCACACCACGCCGACGCCCAGGCTCGGCGGCCTGGCGATGTACGGGGGCCTGGTCGCCGGCCTGCTGATCGCCGGGCAGCTGCCCTACGCCGGGGGCAAGCTGGCGGCCGAGGGTCAGGGCAAGACCGTGATCGCGCTGATCGCCGCGGGCGGCCTGATCACGCTGACCGGCTTTCTGGACGACTGGCTGGGGATGGACGCGCTGGTCAAGCTCGCCGGGCAGATCGGCGCCGCGGGGGTGCTCGTCACCTTCGGTGTCAGCCTGCCGTGGCTCCCGCTGCCCACCGCGCTGGGCGGGCAGACCATCCTGGACTCGACGCTGAGCCCGCTGATCACGATCCTGATCGTGGTTGTCATGATCAACGCGGTCAACTTCGTCGACGGGCTCGACGGGCTCGCCGCGGGGATCGTCGGCATCGCCGCCATGGCCACGTGGACGTACTCGGTGGCACTGTCGAAGGACTACGGCGACACCAGCATCAACGCGACGGCGGTCATCGCCTCGGTGCTCATCGGGATCTGCCTCGGCTTCCTGCCGCACAACTTCCACCCGGCGAAGATCTTCATGGGCGACACGGGGGCGATGCTGATCGGCCTGGTCCTCGCCTCCACGATGATCCTGGTCACACCGCTCGACTCCAGCAGCATCAACCGTTTCCCCGTCATCCTTCCCCTGCTCGTGCCGGTCGCGATCCTGGTGCTCCCGCTGCTGGACCTGATCATGGCGGTGATCCGGCGCACGTCCAACGGCCTGTCGCCGTTCTCGCCCGACCGAGGGCATCTGCACCATCGGCTGCTGGACATCGGCCACTCGCACCGCCGCAGCGTCATGATCATGTACGCGTGGACCTTCCTGTTCGCCTTCGCGGTCGTGGCGTTGTCCATCGAGGGCGTCCCGCTCATCCTGTTCCCGCTCACCGTGCTGCTCGCGATCGGTGTGCTGGTGATCATGGCGCTGCCCCGCTGGCGCGCCCGCCGCGACCTGGGCCCCGCCGATGACGGGACCGAGGGGCGCGGCGGGCTCGATCCCGCCCCTCCCACGGGTCCCACGGGCCCGGCGGAGGGGCCGGGACGGCACGCGCGCCCCGGTGGGCAGTCACCGGGCAGGCCCCATCCGTATCCTTCGGAGGCGCCCGGCCCCCGTTCCGCCGCCGCCGGCGACGACACGGCGGCGCTGTCGGCGTTGTCCGACCTGTCGCTCAGCGCACCCCGGCAGGGATTCTCGAACTCTGAGACGCCGCTTTGAGCCGTTTTCGCCAATACCTTGATCCTTTACTTGAAACAGCAGGTAAAGGCGGCCTTCCGAGAGCTTGTGATAGCTTTCACTAACGGGTCCAGGGGTCAGCCGGATCCACGGCGTAGCAATCGCTCGCTTGATAACAGCCACAGGGAGTGCCATGCAGGCCAACGACGTACGCGTCCTCAAAGGGGCCGTGATACCCACCGCCGCCGCGGGCGTGGTCGTCATCCTCGCGGCGGCGCTGCTCTCGGGTGGCAAGGGGGCGCTGGGGGCCGCGATCGGCCTCCTGGTGGTGGCGGTCTTCTTCACGGTGAGCCTGGTCGCGGTCTCTTATGCGAGCAGGATCTCCCCCGCCGTCATGATGGCCGCCGCGATCGTCACCTACGCGGTGAAGGTCCTGATCATCATGGCGCTCCTTAAAGTTTTCGAGAGTGCCACGGCCTTCGAGCCCCGCGCCTTCGGCTGGTCGGCGATCATCTGCACCGTCGTCTGGACGGCCGGTGAGATGCGGGGGTTCGTGAAGACGAAGATGCTCTACGTCGACCCGAGCGCCACCGTTCCCGGCCAGGGTGATCGCCGGTGAGGCGTATTATGGCCGGGCGGTGGGGACCCGATATGACTAGTCATCTCCCTGGCTGCTATTGTCATGCCCGCAATGAGCGAACAAGAACGCAGGCCCGAGAGCGATGGCCGCGACTTCGCCAATGCTGCCTGGTCGGTTCCCAGTTACATTCTCTCCGGGATCATTCTGTACGGCGGCGGTGGTTGGTTGCTGAGCCGTTGGACCGGCGTGGCTGTGTTCACACCGATCGGAGTCATCGTCGGTGTCGTCCTCGCCATCTACCTGGTCTACCGGAAATACGGTCGCTGACCTCGCGCGGCGGTCGCTTCGCTGAGGAAGCAATCTTGATCCACTACCACGTTGAAGGGAACGCCGCGTGAAGGCGCTGACGGTCCTCGCCGCCGACGAGTTCAAGGCCCCCGGGCTTGAACTGTTCGATCTCCCCCCGATCATTCCCGGCGTCACCTGGTTCACCAAGCCGGTCCTGCTCGCCCTGCTGAGCTCGCTCGTGGTCATAGCTTTCTGCTGGTCGGCCTTCGCCAACCCGAAGCTGGTCCCCAGGGGCATCCAGAACATCGGTGAGGTCGGCTACACGTTCGTCCGCGACCAGGTGGCCCGCCCCTTCCTCGGTAAGGACGCCGACCGCTGGATGGGCCTGCTGCTGAGCCTGTTCTTCCTGGTCTGGATCTGGAACCTGATGGGGGTCATCCCCTTCCTGCAGTTCCCGGTCGCCTCGCACATCGCCTTCCCGATCGTCCTGGCGGTGAGCATCTACGTGCTGAAGATCTACCTGGGCATGAAGCACCAGGGAGGGCTCGGTTACTTCAAGAACATGATGTTCCCGCCCGGCCTGCCCAAGCCGATCTACGTGCTGCTCGCGCCGATCGAGTTCCTCTCCAACATGATCGTGGCGCCGTTCACCCACGCCGTGCGACTCTTCGCCAACATGTTCGCGGGCCACATCATCCTTGCCTTCTTCAGCGCGGTCGGTTTCTGGTTCCTCTTCGAGCAGCTCACGCCGCTCGGGGCCCCGGTCGGTGTCGTCGGCGTCATCATGACGATCGCGATGACCGGGTTCGAGATGTTCATCCAGTTCCTGCAGGCCTTCCTGTTCGCGCTGCTCGCCGCGATGTACATCGGCGGCTCGCTGCACGCCGAGCACTAAGACCCTTCTCGTCCAGTTCAGACCGGTGAGACTCGTTCACCGGCCATCTTGTAAAGGAAACAGCAATGAGCATCCTCGCTGAGGTCTCCGGCAACATCGGTTCCATCGGTTACGGACTCGCCACGCTCGGCCCTGGCATCGGTGTCGGTCTCATCTTCGGCAACGGCCTGCAGGCCATCGCCCGCCAGCCCGAGACCTACGGTCTGATCCGCCAGAACATGCTGCTGGGCTTCGTGCTCGTCGAGGCGCTGGCCCTGATCGGTCTTGTCGCGCCGTTCATCTACGGCCTCTGATAGAAAACACCCTGACGGAAGGCTGCATCGATGACTACCGCAGCTAAGCTCCTGGCGGCCGAGGGCAACAGCCCGCTCATGCCGCACGTCTACGAGCTGGTCGTCGGCGGTTTCGCGTTCTTCGTCGTCCTCTTCGTCGTCGGTAAGATCCTCACCCCGCGCATCCAGAAGACCCTGGCCGAGCGGACCGACGCGATCGAGGGCGGCATCAAGCGAGCCGAGGACGCCCAGACCGAGGCCCAGGCGCTGCTCAAGCAGTACAAGGAACAGCTTGCCGAAGCCCGTCACGAAGCCTCACGGCTGCGTGAGGAGGCCCGCGAGCAGGGCGCGCAGATCAAGGCCGAGCTCCGCGAGGAGGCACAGGCCGAGGCCCGCCGCCTGGTCGAGGCCGCGCACCTGCAGATCGAGGCCGACCGCCAGCAGGCGTTCGCCCAGCTCCGCACCGAGCTCGGCCGCCTGTCGATCGAGCTCGCCGGCCGCATCGTCGGGGAGTCCCTGGAGGACGAGGCGCGTCAGCGCCGTACCGTCGACAGGTTCCTTGAGGAGCTCGAGTCGAGCAGCGCGGCGGTCCGCTGATGACGCGGCGAACCAGGCGTGACGCGCGAGTGTCGGTGAGCAGCCGATGAGGGGCCTGAGCAGGGCCTCGCTGGCCGAGGTCGAAGAGCGCTTCAACGCCGTCGCGGGAAGCGCCGACCTCGGCACGCTGGCCGACGAGCTTTTCTCGGTCGCCGACCTGCTGGACCGTGAGCACGGGCTCCGCCGCAACCTCTCCGACCCCGCACGTCCGGCGGCCCAGAAGGCGCAGGTCGTACGGGTGCTGCTGGAGGGCAAGATCAGCGGTGCCGCGCTGGAGACGGTCGTCGCGGCCGTGTCCGCGAAGTGGGCGCGCCTGGGCGACCTGGCCGACGCGCTGGAGCGCCTCGGCGTCATCGCCGCCGCGGCCGAGGCGGAGGCACAGGGCAGGCTCGACGACGTCGAGGACGAGCTGTTCAGGTTCGGGCGCATCGTCGCCTCGAACCTGGAGCTTTACCGCACCTTGACGGCGCCGGCGGCCCCGGAGCCGGCCAAGCGGGAGCTTCTGAACTCCCTCCTGGCCGGAAAGGTGGCCCCCACCACCCTGCGCTTGGTCCTCCAGCTCGTGCTGCATCCGAGAGGACGTAGCCTGGACAGTGGGCTTACCGAGTTCGGCAGGCTGGTCGCCGCCCAGCGGCAGCGCCTCGTCGCGGTGGTGCGCAGCGCCGTCGTGCTCTCGGAGGTGCAGAAGCAGCGTCTCGCCACGTGGCTGCGCACCTCGTACGGCCGCGACGTTCATCTGAACGTCGAGGTGGATCCGCGGGTGCTGGGAGGGTTCTCGGTTCACATCGGGGACGACCTCATCGACACCACCATCGCGGGACGAATCGAAGAAGTCCGCCGCCGGTTGGCCGGCTAGGCGAATAGGGAGACTGAAGAGAGATGGCGGAGCTTACGATCCGGCCGGACGAGATCCGGGACGCACTTGAGCGCTTCGTCCAGGCGTACGAGCCGGAAGGTGCCGCGCGCGAGGAGATCGGGACCGTCGTCGACTGCGGCGACGGTATCGCCCATGTCTCCGGCCTTCCCTCGGCGATGGCGAACGAACTGCTTGAGTTCGAGGACGGCACGCGTGGCCTGGCACTGAACCTGGACGTCCGAGAGATCGGTGTCGTCGTTCTGGGCGACTTCAGCAAGATCGAGGAGGGCCAGTCGGTCCGCCGGACGGGCGAGGTCCTGTCCGTGCCGGTCGGCGACGGCTTCCTCGGCCGGGTGGTCGACCCGCTGGGCGTCCCCCTGGACGGCAAGGGCGCGATCGAGTCCGAGGGCCTGCGCGCCCTCGAACTCCAGGCACCCTCGGTGGTTCAGCGCCAGCCGGTGAAGGAGCCGCTGCAGACCGGTCTCAAGGCGGTCGACGCCATGACGCCGATCGGCCGCGGCCAGCGCCAGCTGATCATCGGTGACCGTGGCACGGGCAAGACCGCCGTCGCCGTGGACACCATCCTCAACCAGCGGGAGAACTGGCTCTCCGGCGACCCCGACAAGCAGGTTCTCTGCGTCTACGTCGCGGTCGGCCAGAAGGGCTCCACGATCGCCCAGGTCAAGGGCCGCCTTGAGGAGGCGGGCGCGATGGAGTACACCACCATCGTCGCCGCTCCCGCGTCCGACCCGGCCGGCTACAAGTACCTCGCGCCCTACACCGGCTCGGCCATCGGCCAGCACTGGATGTACCAGGGCAAGCACGTCCTCATCGTCTTCGACGACCTGACCAAGCAGGCCGACGCCTACCGCGCGGTCTCCCTCCTGCTGCGTCGCCCGCCGGGCCGCGAGGCGTTCCCCGGCGACGTCTTCTACTTGCACTCCCGCCTCCTTGAGCGTTGCGCGAAGCTCTCCAAGGACATGGGGTCCGGCTCGATGACCGGTCTGCCGATCATCGAGACGAAGGGTAACGACGTCTCGGCGTTCATCCCCACCAACGTCATCTCCATCACCGACGGCCAGTGCTTCCTTGAGACCGACCTGTTCAACGCGGGTGTGCGTCCGGCCATCAACGTCGGTGTCTCCGTCTCCCGAGTCGGCGGCTCGGCGCAGATCAAGGCGATGAAGAAGGTCGCCGGCACCCTGCGCCTCTCGCTGTCGCAGTTCCGTGACCTGGAGGCATTCGCCTCCTTCGCCTCCGACCTGGACGCGGCCTCCCGCGCCCAGCTGGAGCGCGGCCAGCGCCTGGTCGAGCTGCTCAAGCAGGCCCAGTACAGCCCGTTCCCCGTCGAGAAGCAGGTCGTGTCGGTCTGGGCCGGCACCACCGGTGAGCTCGACGACGTCCCGGTCGAGGACATCCGCCGTTTCGAGACGGAGTTCCTCGACTACCTGGGCCGCGAGAACAAGGGCATCTTCGACAGCATCCGCGAGACCCGTGACCTGTCCGACGACACGGTGACGGTCCTCAAGGACGCCATCACCGAGTTCAAGAAGAGCTTCGAGACCTCCTCCGGCGAGTACCTGGTCAACGACGAGCCGGTCGCCGCGCTCGGCGAGGCCGAGGTCGGCCAGGAGAAGATCACGAAGCGAGTCCGCCCGGTAGAGAAGAAGTAGCCGATGGGTGCCCAGCTAAGACTGCTGCGGCGGCGGATCAAGTCGGTCAAGTCCACGGCGAAGATCACCCGCGCCCAAGAGCTCATCGCCTCGTCCCGCATCGTCAAGGCCCAGCAGCGGATGCAGGCCGCGGTGCCGTACGAGCGCGAGATCACCCGCGCCGTCACGAGCGTGGTCAGCAACACCACCGTCACCGACCATCCGCTGACGGTGGCCAAGGAGCAGGCAGCCAGGGCAGCCGTCCTGATCGTCACCAGCGACAGCGGCTTCTGCGGCGGCTTCAACGCCAACATCCTTCGCGAGGCGGAGGCGCTCGGCAACCTGCTCAGGGACAGGGGCGTCGAGCCCGTGCCCTACGTGACGGGCCGCAAGGGCGTCGCCTGGCACACCTTCCGCAACCGTGAGATGGGCGGGCAGTGGACGGGATTCTCCCGTAAGCCCGCCTACTCCGACGCCAAGGAGATCGCCGGCGCGCTGATCGACGCCTTCTCGGACGAGGACGGGGTGGACGAGATCCACATCGTCTCCACCGAGTTCGTCTCGATGCTGACGCAGGAGGTCGTGGTCAAGCGAATCCTCCCGCTGGAGGTCGAGGAGAGCGTGGAGGAGGCGTCCGACACGCCGCTTCCGTACTTCGAGTTCGAGCCCCACGCGGGCGAGGTCCTCGACACGCTGCTGCCGCGTTACGTGGAGTCGCGCATCTTCAGCGCGCTGCTCCAGTCGGCGGCCTCGGAGGAGGCCTCGCGCCGCCGGGCCATGAAGTCGGCCACCGACAACGCCAACGAGCTCATCCGCGTGTTCACCCAGCAGATGAACCAGGTCCGCCAGGCCGAGATCACCCAGGAAATCAGCGAGATCGTCGGTGGCGCGAACGCGCTGGCCGACTCCGCAGCGGGGAAAGAGTGAAATGACTGCACAGACTGTTGAGACCGGCGTGGGCCGCGTCGCGCGGGTCACCGGTCCCGTTGTCGACGTGGAGTTCCCCGTCGAGGCGATGCCCGAGATCTACAATGCCCTCAAGGTCGACGTCGAGCTCCAGGGTGAGGCGAAGGTCCTCACCCTGGAGGTCGCCCAGCACCTGGGTGACAACCTCGTCCGCGCGATCTCCATGCAGCCCACCGACGGCCTCACCCGTGGCGCCCCGGTGACCGACACCGGCGCGGCCATCTCGGTCCCCGTCGGCGACGTCGTCAAGGGCCACGTGTGGAGCACCCTGGGTGAGTCGCTGGACGTCGAGACCTCGTCGCTCCAGATCACCGAGCGCTGGGGCATCCACCGCCCGTCGCCCTCCTTCGACACCCTTGAGTCGCGCACCGAGATGCTGACCACCGGCATCAAGGTCATCGACCTGCTCACCCCGTACGTGCAGGGCGGCAAGATCGGCCTGTTCGGCGGCGCGGGCGTGGGCAAGACCGTTCTGATCCAGGAGATGATCCGCCGGGTCGCCCGCAACTTCGGCGGCACCTCGGTGTTCGCCGGTGTCGGCGAGCGCACCCGTGAGGGCAACGACCTCTGGCTGGAGATGGAGGAGGCGAACGTCCTCAAGGACACCGCCCTCGTCTTCGGCCAGATGGACGAGCCCCCGGGCACCCGTCTGCGCGTCGCGCTCTCCGCCCTGACCATGGCGGAGTACTTCCGTGACGTCCAGAAGCAGGACGTGCTGCTGTTCATCGACAACATCTTCCGGTTCACCCAGGCCGGCTCCGAGGTGTCCACCCTGCTCGGCCGTATGCCGTCCGCGGTGGGTTACCAGCCGACCCTCGCCGACGAGATGGGTGTCCTTCAGGAGCGCATCACCTCGACCCGCGGTCACTCGATCACCTCCATGCAGGCGATCTACGTCCCCGCGGACGACATCACCGACCCGGCCCCGCACAACGCGTTCGCGCACCTCGACGCGCAGACCGTTCTCTCGCGGCCGATCTCGGAGAAGGGCATCTACCCCGCGGTGGACCCGCTCGACTCCACCTCGCGGATCCTCGACCCGCTGATCGTCGGCGAGGAGCACTACCGCGTGGCTCAGGAGACCAAGCGGATCCTGCAGAAGTACAAGGAACTGCAGGACATCATCGCGATCCTCGGTATCGACGAGCTCTCGGAAGAGGACAAGGTCACCGTCAACCGGGCCCGTCGTATCGAGCGCTTCCTGTCCCACCCGATGTACGCCGCCGAGGCGTTCACCGGTCAGCCCGGCGAGAACGTCCCTCTGGACGAGACCATCGCCTCGTTCAAGGGCCTGTGCGCCGGCGACTACGACCACCTGCCCGAGCAGGCGTTCTTCATGGTCGGCGGCATCGACCAGGCCGTGGCCAAGGCCAAGGAACTCGCCCGCTAGTCGCCTTCGGCACCGGTACGGTCACGCGGCCGTACCGGCGCCTGGTTCGATAAGGAACTGGAGAGAAAGTGGCGAAGCTGCGAGTAGGCGTCGTCTCCCCGGAGCGTGAGATCTGGTCCGGGGAGGCCGACATGGTCATTGCCAAGACCGTTGACGGCGAGATCGGTATCATGCCTAAGCACGCGCCCGTGCTCGGCGTTCTCGTCGAGGGCGGGCTGCTGAAGATCAAGAGGGGCAACGGCGAGGCCGACCTCGTCGCCGCCGTCCACGGAGGATTCCTCTCGGTGGCCGACGACGAGGTGTCGGTTCTGGCCGAGGTGGCCGAGCTGGGTTCCGAGGTCGATATCGCCCGTGCGAAGAGCGCGCTGGAGCGGGCTCAGGCCTCGGTCGAGTCCGACCAGGAAGACGCGGACGCGGCTGCCGGGGCCAGGCGCGCCAGGGCCAGGTTGCGCGCGGCCGGGGAAGAAGTCGGATAAATTCTGCTTCTTAGGCTGTACGCGGTTTTGGGGGGCGAGCAGACATGGTGGTGGATGTTCTCATCGTGCTGGGGCTGCTCGTCGCCCTCCTGGGCCTCCGGGTTCTGATACTGACCCGCTTCCGGGGATCGGTGCTCTGTTGCCTGCGTTCCCTGTCGAAGAAGCGAGGCTGGCGGGTCGGGGTGGCCCGCTACGCCGACGGCCATCTCAACTGGATTCCGCTCATTGGGGTGCTCCCAAGGCCGCGCCACGTCATCGTGAGGCGCGGCCTTGTGGTTTCCGGACGTCGCAAGGTCGGGTCCGGTGAGTTCTTCGGGTTCATCGAGGGCGTGACGGCGATCGAGTGCCGCAACGGGCAGGACGCCTTCGAGCTCGCCATGGGATACCGGGCACTGACGGGCTTCGTCGCCTGGCTGGAGTCCGCCCCGCCCAGCGCCTATCTCGACGTCGCCTGACTCTCTTCGCCCGCGCCCTCACCTGTCCGGTGGGGCCGCCTGGGACCTCGTTCTCCGCGTGCGCCGAAGGGGTTCCTCCGTGGGCGCGGTGGCGTTTTTCCGAGAGTCTCGTCCTCAGCGGGTGCCGCCGGGCTTCCAGAGGATCTCGTCGCCGCCCGCGGCCACCCGGCAGAGGATGAACATCAGGTCACTGAGCCGGTTGAGATACTTCGCGGTGAGCGGGTTGACGTCGTCGTGGGCCTCCATGGCCGACCAGGCGGTCCGCTCGGCCCGCCGGACCATGGTCCTGGCGACGTGGAGCGCGGCGACGGCAGGGGTGCCGCCGGGCAGGATGAAGCTGCGCAGCGGCGTGAGGCGTTCGTTGAACTCGTCGCACCGCGCCTCCAGCCAGTCGACGTAGGAGGGCTCGACCCGCAGCGGAGGGAACTCGGGGTTCTCCACGACCGGGGTGCACAGGTCGGCCCCGACGTCGAACAGCTCGTTCTGGATCCGGCTGAGGACGGCGGTGATGTCCGCCTCCAGGGGCGGCCCCGCGGCGAGGGCGACGCCGATCGCGGCGTTCGCCTCCTCGACGTCCGCGTAGGCGGCCAGACGCGGATCGGTCTTGCGAGTGCGGCTCATGTCGCCGAGTGCGGTCGTGCCGTCGTCCCCGGTACGGGTGTAGATCTTCGAGAGCACCACCGGGTTGTCTCTGTCAGCTCGCGTCATGAGGCTCAGCGTATCGGCAGGAAAACCATCCTGTTTAACCTGATAGCGGACCATATGATTTGTCGATGGTTTCTGGTTTCTACCTGCGATTCCCCCACATCTCCCACGAGACGCTCACCTTCGTCGCCGACGACGACGTGTGGGCGGTCTCGGCGGACGGCGGCCGTGCGTGGCGTCTCTCCCTGGACCGAGCCCCCGCGAGCCACCCCCGCCTCTCGCCAGGCGGCACCAGGGTCGCCTGGACCAGTGTCCGCGACGGCGCCCCCGAGGTCTACCTGGCGGATCTGGAGTCCGGTTCCGCGGAGCGGCTGACCTACTGGGGAGACGCGCGGACGCGGACGCGCGGTTGGACGCCGGACGGCGAGGTCCTCGCGATCAGTGCGACCGGTCAGCCGTCTCTCTCGCAGACCTGGGCCTACGCGCTCGGTGAGGGACGCGTCGAGCGGCTGCCGTACGGCCCGGTCAACGACCTGTCGGTGACAGGGGACACGGTGGCGCTGCTCGCCGGAGGGCTTTCCCGCGATCCGGCGGTCTGGAAGCGCTACCGGGGCGGCACGGCGGGCCGCCTGTGGGTGCGGCGCGGCGACGATGACTTCACCCGGATCCTGGCCGGCCTGAACGGCCATCTCGCGAGCCCGATGCTCGTCGGGGGGCGACTCGTCTTCCTCTCCGACCACGAGGGTGTCGGCAACCTCTACTCCTGCGACCTGGACGGCGGCGGCCTGCGCCGCCACACCGACCACGAGGTCTTCTACGCCCGGCACGCCACCACCGACGGGACCCGGATCGTCTACCAGAACGCCGGGGACCTCTACCTCCTGGACGATCTCGACGCCGAGGCCCGCAAACTCGACGTCACCCTCGGTTCCCCGCTGCGCGGGCGGCGGCCGTACCAGGTCAACGCGAGCCGGCGGTTGCACGACCTGGCCGTGGACGCGACCGGGCGTGCCAGCGCGGTGGAGGTCCAGGGAACGGTGCACTGGGTGACCCACAGGGACGGCCCGGCGCGGCAGCTCAGCGACGGCCTGTCGGCGGGGCGTCCTCGCATCCTCGGCGACGACCGCGTGGTGTGGGTCTTCGACGACGGGAAGACGCAAGGGCTGGAGATCGTCCCGACGGGGGGCGGGGAGAGCCGCAGGATCGCCGTGGGGACGCTGGGAGAGGTCGGTGACCTCGCCGTCGCGCCCGACGGGAACACGATCGCGGTGACCGCGAGGAACGGCCGGCTGCTCCTCGTCGACGTGGCCTCGGGCGAGGCCGTGGAGCTGGCCGGGGCCGACGGGGAGATCCACGGCCTGACCTGGTCGCCCGACTCGGCCTGGCTGGCCTGGTCGCATCCGGACGGTCCCCAGTTGCGCAGGATCAGGCTCGCGAGGGTGGCGGACCGGGTCGTCACCGACGTCACCGACGGCCGGTTCGTGGACATCTCACCCGCTTTCGCGGGGGACTATCTGGCGTTCCTGTCGCGGCGCGGCTTCGACCCGGTCTACGACGCGCACTCCTTCGACATGTCCTTCCCCTTCGGTTACCGGCCCTACCTGGTGCCGCTGTCCGCGTCCACGCCGTCCCCGTTCGCGCCCAGCGCCGGGGGAAGGGCGGCCGACCCCGACTCGAACTCGGATTCCGGCTCCGGCGACGACGGCAAGAGCGACGGCGCGCTCAGCGTGGACCTGGAGGGCATCGCCGACAGGGTCGTGCGGGTTCCGGTGCCCGAGGGCCGCTACTCGGACCTGCACGCGGTCAAGGGCGGGTTCGTCTGGCTGCGGGAGCCGCTGGCGGGGGAACTCGGCGAGGACAGGGACGAGGTGGGCGGCGAGGCGCCCCGCCCGGCGCTGGACCGCTACGACCTGGTCAAGCGCGAGTGGAAGGAAGTGGTCGACAAGCTCGACTGGTACCGGGTGAGCGGTGACGGCACGCAGCTCGTCGTGAGCGACAAGGGCACGCTCACGGTCCGTCCCGCCGGGGGCAAGCAGGGCGGCAAGAACGGTGACGACGCGAGCGTCGACCTGTCCAGGATCCGGATCACCGCCGATCCGCGGGCGCTGTGGCGGCACGCCTACGCCCAGGCGGGCCGCAGGGTGCGCGCCGACTTCTGGGTCGAGGACATGGCCGACGTCGACTGGGAGAACGTGCTGGAGGAGTACCGGCCGCTGGTGGAGCGGGTCGCCACCGCCGACGACTTCGCCGACCTGCTCTGGGAGGTCCTGGGGGAGCTGGGCAGCTCGCACGCCTACGTCGACGCCGCCCCCTGGGGCTATCCGGCCTCCGAACCGGTCGGGCTGCTCGGCGCCGACCTCTCCAGGGGCGACGACGGCCGCTGGCAGGTGGACCGGGTGCTGCCCGCCGAGTCCTCCGATGTGCACGCCCGCTCGCCGCTCGCCGGTCCAGGGGCGGGTGTCCAGCCGGGAGAGGCGCTGCTCGCGGTCGACGGGCGTCCGGTGCCGCCGGAGGGACCCGCGCGGCTGCTGGTCGGCGCCGCGGACAAGCCGGTCGAACTGACCCTGGGCGGCGGACGGCGGGTGGTCGTCACGCCGCTCCGCGACGACCGGCGCCTGCGCTACCAGCACTGGGTGGCCGGATGCCGGGCACGGGTCAGGGAGCTCAGCGGCGGACGCCTCGGTTACCTGCACATCCCGGACATGGTGGCCGAGGGCTGGGCGCAGTTCCACCGTGACCTGCGCCGGGAGATGACCTTCGAGGGGCTCGTGGTGGACGTACGGGGGAATCGAGGCGGCCACACCTCCGAGCTGGTCATCGAGAAGCTGAGCCGCCGGGTCATCGCCTGGGACCTGCCCAGGGGCATGACGCCGATCACCTACCCCGAGGACGCGCCGCGCGGCCCGCTCGTCGCGATCACCAACCAGAACGCCGGATCCGACGGCGACATCGTCACCGCGGCCTTCAAGATCCACAAGCTCGGGCCCGTGGTGGGCACCCGCACCTGGGGAGGCGTCATCGGCATCGAGGGTGACCACCGTCTGGTCGACGGCTCGCGCATCACCGTGCCCAAGTACTCCTTCTGGTTCGAGGAGCTGGGGTGGGGCGTGGAGAACTACGGTGTCGATCCCGACATCGAGATCGACATCACCCCCGATGACTGGGCGCAGGACAGGGACCCGCAGATCGAGGAGGCGGTACGGCTCGCGCTGGCCGCGCTGGAGGAGCGTCCTGCGGCGACCCCGCCCGATCGCTCCACCCGGCCCTCCTGCCGGCGTCCCGCGCTGCCCCCTCGCCCGTAGCCGACATTCGTCATCCGGAGCATGGCAAAGATCACTGTTTTCCAGTGATGTCCGCGACTGCCCGGTCAAATACGGGACGACGACCGTCGTCGTGAGAACACCACGGGCGACGGACACACCCGGCCTCGACGGCGTGATCGAGGCCGGCGGGCTCCGGCAGGCGTACGGCGGCTTCGAGACGGCGCGCGGGGACCTTCGCTGCCCGGACGGTCAGGGGGCGCCACCGGCGTGTCGCGGGGCGGCTCGCCACCAGGCGATCACCCTCCACGAGGGGAACGCCACACCGGAGATGAGCGACCGGATCACCAGGACCCGGGCCGCTCAACAAAAAGGTTGGTTTTAAACGCGTTTTCTCCTTCGAATCGGGCAAGGGACTTCTGTGTTCGCCGGAAGATCGATGTCAGGGGCGAGGGAGGCCCGCACCTTCTTGTAGGCGGTGACAACCTTCTTCCACGCGGTGACATCGGATGAACGCGATACGTGACCGTCGGCGTGGTGACGCGTCGCCGTGGTGCCGGGCCGGCTTCTCCGTGGCGGCCGGGCGTGAGGAGGAGGCATGCGCGTCTCTGGTAACCCCCGAGCCCAGGTGGTCAGTGTCGGGAATCGTCTCGACGTGGGAACCGTGGCCCAGGTGCGTCCGCGACTGCACGAGGCGGTCGACTCAGGGCAGGGCGACCTGATCGTAGATCTTTCCGGACTGGAAATGATCGACGCCACCGGTCTCGGGGTGCTGGTGGGCACACACCGCCGCGCCATGGGCGCGGAACGCCGCCTCGTCCTGCGGAGGGTACCGCCCAGGATCATGCGGGTGCTGGCGGTGACCCGGCTCAACCGGGTCCTCACCGTCGAGCTTTCCGTGGCCGCGGTGGCCTGATCCGGAAGGCCGCCGGAGTCCGGGGGCCGGCGGCGCCGGAGCACGATGTCGGAGGACGGGCAGGCGGGCCCGCCCTCGTCCTACGCCGCGGTCAGGTCACGAAGGACCTGTGGAAGATGTGCGTGGCGGTGTCGATCAGCTTGGTGACCGGAGGCGGTTCCTCGGCCAGGACCCATTCGATGAGCAACTCCTGGATCGCTCCGATCATCCCCAGCGCGAGGAGGTGCTGGTTGGCCTTCGTCGCCTCCGGCAGGTCGGAGATGTTCGACTCGATCGTTCTGGTGAGGGCCGTGACGGCCGACTGTCTGGAGGTGACGAGGCAGTCGCCCGCTCGGCGCACCTCCAGATGCATGATCTGCGCGCGGCGCCTGTCTTCGGTGACGAAGCCGATGTAGCTGGTGATCCCCGTCCTGACCCGGTCGGCCAGGGTGTTGGGGGCCTGCTCGATCGCTTTGGTCATCGTTCCCAGTGTCTCGAGCACGCATCGGTCGTACACGGTCTGCATCAGCTCCTCGCGTCCCGAGAAGCACTCGTAGAAGGCGCGGTTGGAGATACGTGCCTCGGCACACAACCTCTCGATCGTCGTTTCGGGGAATCCGGGATCGGAGAAGAGGGTGTACGCCGCGGAGATCAAACGCTCCCGGCGTTCCTCAAGTCGCTCCTCCGCCGTCATTCCCCGGTAGGACCGTCCATTCATGTCAAGCTCCCACAGATCAGTGCGAGGTTGACAGATACTCGCTTTATCACTTCCACCTCATGGTTCTGGCCCCCAGAATCAACCATTATGGGTGCAAGATCCTTTTTGTGGAAGAGTCGCTGTGTTATTTCTTGCATTATCCGTGTAAGAAGGTGACATATCTGAGTGGTCAGTCAAGGGCTTTTCGGCCGCGGCGGAATGGGCGGGGTTCGTCGCGGGCGGCGCGTGAACCCCCGGGTCCGGCCCGTGAACCTCGGGGCACCGCTCTGGCCGGCGACCGCCCGGACTCACCGGTGAAGCCCGCCGCACGGGAGCGGATCGCGGCGAGCAGGCCGGTCCTTGACCGGTCGGCGGCATGCCGCGATGGGCGGCCTGTTTCATGTGCCCGGTCTCGGGCCGGATGATCCGGATGTGGTTGACGCCGTGTGCGCCACCGGAACCCGGTATTTGAAGAGGGATTCAAAAGCCACGGGATATCCGCTGATGTTCGGCCATTTGTGGGCGACCACACTGCTTGTGGCGGCTTCAATAACGCCTGTCACGAAAAGCGCGGCCGAGCTTGAGCGGTGAGCGCAGGGAAGAGCGGATTGCCGGACGGGGAGTTCGGCAATCCGTGACGGCCGTCAGAACAGGGTGTCCTCGCGTTCGATGCCGCGCAGCTCGTCGTAGTCGAGGGTGACGCAGCGGATGCCGCGGTCCTCGGCCAGGGTCTTGGCCTGGGGCGCGATGCTCTGGGCGGCGAGGATTCCGGAGACCGGGGCGAGCAGGGGGTCGCGGTTCATCAGCTCCAGGTAGCGGGTGAGCTGTTCCACGGCGTCGATGCCCGCGCGGCGCTTGAGCTCCACGGCGACGGACCCGCCCGTGTGGTCGCGGCAGAGGATGTCGACGGGGCCGATGGCCGTCATGTACTCGCGGCGGACGAGTGTCCAGCCCGCGCCCAGAGTGGTGATGTGCTCGGCGAGCAGCTCCTGCAGGTGGGCCTCGACCCCGTCCTTGATCAGGCCCGGGTCCACGCCCAGCTCGTGGCTGCTGTCGTGGATGATCTCCTCCATGGTGAGGACGAGCTTCTCGCCGGTCTTGCCGTGGGTCACCGTCCAGGTGCCCTCCTCCTCACGGAGCTTGCAGGGCGGGTTCATCCAGTTCAGCGGCTTGAAGGCCCGGTCGTCGGCATGGATCGAGACGCTGCTGTCGGCCTTGATGAGAATGAGCCGGGGTGCCATCGGAAGGTGAGCGGTGAGCTTCCCGACGTAATCCACGCTGCACCGAGCTATGACCAGACGCATGACCGAACCCTATCGGCCCGGCGGGACCCCGATCCCCGCGATCCGTACGGACGGCCCGGCGGCGGCAGGGAAACCCCGACGCCGCTCGCGGCCAGGGTGTGACCCCCCGGTCGTACGGTTCGGGGAGTCACACCGACAGGTCAGCGCACCGCCTCGGAGAGCTTGACGCGGGCGCCCGTGCGCAGGACCGCGCGGCTGTAGACGCGGGCGCCGAGCATGAGGATGCCGACCGTCGCGAGGAGCATCAGGACCGCCGCCAGGGCGATCTCCCAGGCGAGGACCTCGCCCCCGGCCATCCGGACCGGCATCACCATCGAGGAGAACGGCGGAACCAGCGAGAGGATCCTGGCTATCGAGCTGCTCGGTTGGATCGCCGCGAAGTAGGCCACCAGGTAGGTGACCGTCATGAGCATCGTCATCGGGGTCAGGACACTGTTCGCGTCCTCATGCCTGGACACCAGCGACCCGAGCGCCGCCGCCATCGCGGAGAAGAAGGCGTATCCGAGGACGAACCAGAACAGCGCGCTGAGCACGATGCCCGTCATCCCCGGGGGCAGGTCGGCCGCGAGACCGGTCACCACCGTCGAGCCGAGACCGGCCACGATGATCACGACCAGGTTGACGAGCGCGAGCGCGCCCAGCCCCACGATCTTGCCACCGAGCAGCTGCCATGGACGCACCGAGGTGAGCAGGATCTCCACGATCCGGCTGCCCTTCTCCTCGACCACGCCCATCGCGACGTACATGGAGGAGAAGATGAGCAGGAAGAACAGCACCATGACCAGCAGGGACGCGATGCCCGTCCGCAAGCTCGAGTAACGGGTGTCGGCGCCGATGGAGAAGTGCTCCAGAGGCGCGACCCGCATCGCCTCCGTCACCTTGGCCGGGTCAAGGCCCGCCTCGCTCAGCTGCCTCTGGGTCTGGGTGGCCTGGTTCGCGCTCTCCAGCAGCAGCCCGAGCTCGCGGCCCACCTCGCCGTCGGCGAGCACCCTGCGGCCGTCCACCACGGCGGCGTCGATGTCGCCCGCGGTGATCGCGGCGCTCGCGCCGGCCTCGTCGGGGAACTCCCTGACGGTGAGCTCCACGTCGCCGGCCGCGCCGGTCAGGGCCGGCCGCAGCGCCTGCGACTGCGCTCCGGCGAGCCCCACGGTGTAGGAGTCGGGCCCGGAGAAGAGCTTGGGCAGGAACGCCAGTGCCGCGACCAGCACGGCGCTGACCACGAGCCCGATGATGAACGCCTTCGTACGGCCGCGCGTGACGATCTCCCGCCGCGCGACCAGCCACAACCCGTTCATGCGACGGCCTCCCTGAAGATCTCGGTGAGTGTGGGGCGCTGCCACCCGAAGTGCTCGACCTTTCCCGCGTTGACCGCGAGGCGCAGGATCTCCTGGCCGTCGCCGTCGACGCCCGCGACGAGGACCTCGTCGTCCTTCTCGACGACCTCTCCCGGCAGGGACGCGGCCCAGCCGGGGGAGGCGCCCCTGACGACCACCCTGAGCAGGCCGCGTCCCTCACGGTCGCGCAGTTCCTCGACCGTGCCGCTCGCCACCATGCGGCCTGAGGAGATGATGCCGACCGAGTCGCAGAGCCGCTCGACGAGGTCCAGCTGGTGACTGGAGAAGATCACGGGAACGCCCGCGGCGCGTCGCTCGGCGAGCACCTCGGCGAGCGAGTCGACGGCGAGCGGGTCGAGCCCGGAGAAGGGCTCGTCGAGGACAAGCGCCTCGGGATCGTGCACCAGCGCGACCGCGAGCTGCACGCGCTGCTGGTTGCCCAGGGAGAGCGCGTCCACCGTGTCGTTCGCGCGTTCGGTGAGCGAGAGGCGTTCGAGCAGGTCACCGGTGGCCTTCTTCGCCCCGCTCGCGGTCAGGCCGCTGAGCCTGCCGAAGTATTCGACCTGCTCGGCGACCTTCATCTTCTGGTAGAGGCCGCGCTCCTCCGGCATGTAGCCGAACCGGCGCCGGTCGTCGAACGTCAGGGCCTTGCCGTCGCGGCGCACCGAGCCCGAGTCGGCGGTCAGCACGCCCATCAGGATGCGCATCGTGGTGGTCTTGCCCGCCCCGTTGGCTCCGACGAAGCCGAACATCTCACCCGGTCTCACGGAGAACGTCACGCCGTCCAGGGCGGCCTTGTCGCCGTACCGTTTGTGCAGGTCGTCTATCTCGATCATTGGGGGAATCCCTCGGTGAGACGTCTCAACACGGAGACGTAGTCATGGAAAGCCTGGCGGCCCTTGTCGGTGATGGCGAGCCAGGTGCGTGGACGCTTGCCCACGAAGGCCTTCTCCACGTTCACGTAGCCGGCCTCCTCCAGGGTGATGACGTGTTTGGAGAGCAGTGAGTCGCTGATCTCGATCGTGTCGCGCAGGAAGCGGAACTCGGCCTTGTCGGTGACCGCGAGGGCGGCCATGATCGACAACCGGACGGGTGTGTGGATGACGTCGTCGAGGTCGTGCCGGGGGTGTGAGCCCTTGCCCCCCGACCCCCTGTCCGCACCGCCGCCCGCCGGGCTCGGGGGCGCGGTCTTTCGCGCGCCGTCCTGGCCGTGGGGCTTGCTCACCGCTCCACCCGCAGCACGCGCCATGCCGCGTAGAGGGGCGGGACGCTCGCGCAGACCGCGAGCGCGATCAGCGCCGCCCTCCAGACGCCGCCGGGGTCGTCTGGGCGCAGGAACGCGCCGAACACGAACACGGACACGCTCAGGGCGCAGTAAGAGATCGTCACGGGACCCGTCGCCTTGTTCGCCCAGGTGACCTCCGGGTCCTGGATCCTCATGCCGCCGAGATATCCGACGAACAGGACGGTGAGGACGAGCCACGCCGCCGCGGCCAGATTTCTGGACCAGATGGGACCCAGAAACATGACGGGTCAGTAAACGATCGTGCCCAGGCCGACGATCACGTAGAGCAGGCCGGCGAGGCGCGCCGGTCGCCGGGTGCGCCGGCCGACCTCGTCGATCCGTCGCAGGGCGTCTTCAGGTGTCATCTCGTCCTTCATGCCTCCTCCTCCGCTCATGTTTTCAAACAATACTTTTCACTCAACCATCGTTCAAGTACTTTCCGTTTGCCCTTCGGCTATCTGTCCGGTTTTTTGGGTAACCGGTACCCCTCTGGGAGACTGTTGTGACGCCGAAGTGACGGTTAGCCGTACGGGCGACCAGGTGGGCGGGGTGGGAGAGCGATGACGAGCACTTGTCGGGCGGCACGGGCGGTCGAGAGGACCGTGACGACCGGACTCGGCGCGATGGGCTCGTGAGCCCTCGCAGGGCCCGCCGCGCCGATCCTTTCGACCGGGGCGGCGGACGGGGCCTCGCCCGTCCCGTCGGCGGCTCCGTGCCAGGTGTCGACCGTACCGAGGAGTGGCCCGACGGTGACTGGCAGGTGCGCCGGGTCACCGGTGGCGCGGCGGACAAGGTCTACCGCTGCCCTGGATGTGACCAGGAGATCAGGCCGGGCCTGCCGCACCTGGTCAGCTGGCCCGCCTGGCAGGGCGGTGAGGACGAGCGCAGGCACTGGCACACCGCGTGCTGGCGCAACCGGGTGAGGCGCGGACCCGGCAGAAGCAGATACTGACGGGCGATGACCGGCGCCGACACCGACCGGCCACGACTGATCACTACCGGCCACGGTCGACGCCGGCCTGGACCGGCGGAAGCGGATTCGAGGAGAGACATGGAGATTCGGGCCTCTACGGTGCTGCCCGCGCGCAGGGAGCCGATCGAGTTGCACACCGGCGACGGTCTGACACTCGTCGGTGAGCTGGCCCTTCCCGCCGACCGGCCCCCGGTGGCCACGCTGGTCTGCCTGCACCCGCTGCCCACCCATGGCGGCATGATGGACAGCCACGTCTACAAGAAGGCGGCCAACCGGCTGCCCGCCCTCGCCGACCTGGCCGTGCTGCGCTTCAACACGCGCGGCACCACCTCGGAGCGGGGCACCTCCCAGGGAGCCTTCGGCGCGGGTGAGGACGAGCACCTGGACGTCGCCGCGGCCCTGGAGTACGCCGACTTCCACGACCTGCCCCGGGTCTGGCTTCTCGGCTGGTCCTTCGGCACCGAACTGGCGCTCAAGTGGGGTCACGACCCGCTGGTGGAGGGGGCGATCCTGCTCTCCCCGCCCCTGCACAGGGCCACCGACGCCGACCTCGACGCGTGGGCGGAGTTCGGGCGCCCGCTGATCGCGCTGGTCCCGGAGTTCGACGACTACCTGCGTCCCGAGCAGGCTCGTGAACGCTTCGCCAGGGTGCCCCAGGCCGAGGTCGTCGGGGTGGACGACGCCAAGCACCTGTGGGTCGGCGAGCCGTACGTGCGCATCGTCCTCGACCAGATCGTCCTGCGGGTGAATCCGGCGGCCCACCCCCTGCCCACCGAGGTTCCCGGACCCTAGGAGCCCGTGTCCTCGCCCCGCAAGGGTCATCACCCCCGGCTTCGGCGGGCTCCGCGCCGGGTGAGGACGGTCCCTCTCTCCCGGTGTGACGGCCGAAGCGTCGCGCACCGGCTGGAGCGCGGGGGAGGGACAGGCGAGACAGAAAGAGAGCCCGGCGACCGTGAAGGTCGCCAGGCTCTCCCCGTAGCCGTCGCTGGCGCCCCGGAGTCAGTGGTCGCCTATTCCTGCCACCACTCCGCGTCGTCGTCCTTCGTCTCGGTCCTCGCGGGCGCGGGAACCGGCTTCTCGATGCCGTTGGCGGCGGGGATGGCCGGCTTCGGCGGTGCCGCGGCGATCGCGGGCTCCGGGTCGGCGGCCGGGAGCGGTGCGCCACCGAGCAGCTGGCGCAGCTGCGCGAGGTGACTGGTGATGCTGTCGCGCTGGCGGGTCAGCTCGTCGACCTGGCGCTGGGCGACCGAGCGGCTGCGCTCGGCCTCCGCCTTGGCCTCGGAGACGATGGACTCGGCGCTCGACTTGGCCTCGGAGACGACCTGGTCGGCGTTCTTGCGCGCGTTGGCCAGCAGCTGCTTGGCGTGCGTGTCGGCCTCGCGGCGAGTCTGCTCGGCCTGCTGCGTGGCCTTGGTGGCGCGCTGCTCGGCGGTGGCCGCGCGCTGCTCGGCGGTGGCGGTCAGCTGCTGGGCCGCGGCCTGCGCGTTGGCGTGGCGCTCGGCCTCCTGGCGCTCGGCCTCCTCGCGACGGGCGGCGAGCTGGATCTCGAACTCCGCCTCGTCCTGTGCCCGCTTGGCCTCGGACTCCTCAAGCACCCTCTGGGCCTGGGCGCGCATCTCGTCGGCCTGGCGCTTGGCGGTGGTGAGGACCTCGTCGCGCTCGCGCTTGGTCGAGGCGCGCAGCTGGGCCACCTCGCGCTCGGTGGTGGTGCGCAGCTTGGCGATCTCGCGCTCGGAGTCGGCGCGCTTCTCCGCCACCTCGTGGTCGGCGGTGGCGCGCAGCTTGGAGACCTCGCGCTCGGTGGTGGCGGTCAGCTCGTCGGCCTCGCGGCGAGCGGTCGAGCGGATCTCCTCGGCCTCGCGCTCCGCGCTGGTGCGCATCTCGTCGACCTCGCGGGTGGCGAGGGCACGCTTCTCGGCCGCCTCGTTCTCCGCGGCGGCGCGCAGGTCGGCGGCCTCGATCTTGGAGGCCGCCTTGATCTCGTTCGCCTCGGCCCTCGCGGCCTGGACCAGCTCGGTCGCCTGCTCCTCCGCGAGGCGAAGGAGCTGCTCGATCCGGGCGCCGAGTCCGGAGTAGGTCGGACGCTCCTGCTCCTGGAGCTGACGCTGTGAGTCGGACAGCTCCCGCTGCAGGCCCTGAACCTGCTCCCGGGCCTGCCGGAGCTCGCCGTCGACTTGCTTCAGATGGTCGTGGACCTGGTGCCGGTCATAGCCACGGAGCACCACGTCGAATTCCCGGGCGGGGGCGTCCTCAAAGAAATTGTTGAGCTGGGCATCGATGTCGGACTGCATGGAGGCTCGATCCTGGGTTGTCGAGACGGCTACACGGGCCGGACGGGGGTTTCAGGCATCCGAGACGGGAGCCGGGGCGGGATCCACGTCCGGTGGTACGCCAGCGTACTCCGCCGTTGCCGAGTTGGCGGTCTCGTCCGACTTTATGCGCGACTTGTTACGTATCAGCGTTTCTTGCATTCGGTGTGGCCTTGGCCTGCCTTTCCGAGGCCTGTACGAGTTCGGTGAGCATTCCCCCGACGTCTTTGGGGTGAAGAAAGGCGATGGAGGAGTCCAGGGACCCGTGGCGCGGTCGCTCGTCGAGCAGCCGGACCCCCTTGCCGCCGATCTTGTCCATCGCCTGCACGACGTCCGGGACGCCGAAGGCGACATGATGGACCCCCTCCCCGCGCTTCGCGAGAAATTTACCGACCGGGGTGTCGGGGCCGAGCGGTTCGAGAAGCTGGATATAAGACCCACCGCCTTCGCCGTCGGCGATGTGCAGCATGGCCTCCTTCACTCCCTGCTCGGTGTTCACCTCGCGGGCCACCACCGTGAGCTCGAAGATCCGCTCGAAAAGAGCGATCTTCTCCTCAAGATCGTGACAGGCGATTCCTACATGATCGATGCGCATGAACATGGTGACATCCTCCATGGGGTCGCTGATGTACTCATAGGTATGGTGGCAAAGTCGTCCCAAGCCCCGTTAGGGAGGCCCCACCTATGTCTGGTTCCGTCATCGTCGCCGGAGCTCGTACGCCCATCGGACGGCTGCTCGGCTCGCTGTCCGGTCTGTCGGCCGCAGAGCTCGGCGGCATCGCCATCAAGGCCGCGCTGGAGCGCTCCGGCGTCGCCCCCGACGCCGTGCAGTACGTGATCATGGGGCAGGTGCTCCAGGCGGGTGCCGGCCAGATCCCCTCCCGCCAGGCCGCCGTCAAGGCGGGCATCCCGATGACCGTGCCGTCCCTCACGATCAACAAGGTCTGTCTCTCGGGCCTGGACGCGATCGCCCTGGCCGACCAGCTCATCCGCGCCGGCGAGTTCGACATCGTGGTGGCGGGCGGGATGGAGTCCATGTCGAACGCCCCGCACCTGCTGCCCGGCCTGCGCGGGGGCGTCAAGTACGGCTCCGCGGACATCGTCGACTCGATGGCCTACGACGGCCTCACCGACGCCTACGATCAGGTGGCCATGGGCGAGTCCACCGAGCGGCACAACACGCGCTTCGGCCTGACCCGCGAGGAGCAGGACGAATACTCCGCGCGCTCCCACGGGCTCGCCGCGGCCGCGATCAAGAACGGGACGCTCGACGACGAGATCGTGCCGGTGTCCATCCCGCAGCGCAAGGGCGAGCCGGTGGTCTTCTCCGCCGACGAGGGGGTGCGCGGGGACACCACCGTCGAGGTCCTGTCCCGGCTGCGGCCCGCGTTCGCCAAGGACGGCACGATCACCGCCGGATCGGCCTCGCAGATCTCCGACGGCGCCTGCGCGGTGGTCGTGATGTCCAGGGCCAAGGCCGAGGAGCTCGGCCTCGACTGGCTGGCCGAGATCGGCGCCCACGGCAATGTCGCGGGACCCGACAACTCGCTCCAGTCCCAGCCGGCCAACGCGATCAGGCAGGCCCTCGCCAAGCAGGGACTCTCGGTTAACGACCTCGACCTGCTGGAGATCAACGAGGCCTTCGCGCAGGTCGTTCTCCAGTCGGCGAGGGAACTCGGCGTTCCCCTCGACAGGATCAACGTCAACGGCGGCGGCATCGCCGTCGGCCACCCGATCGGCGCCTCCGGCGCCCGCATCGTCCTCACCCTCGCCCACGAGCTCAGGCGCAGGGGCGGCGGTCTCGGGGCGGCGGGCCTCTGCGGTGGCGGCGGGCAGGGCGACGCCCTGATCATCCGCGTACCCTCGGCATGACCGCGGAGGTCTCCGACCTGGTCGCGATGGCGAGGGAGGGAAGGCCACGGGCCGTGGCCCGGCTGATCTCCATGGTCGAGAACGGCTCTCCGAGGTTGCGGGAGATCACCGGGCTGCTCTGCGCCGACAGGCCGCACCGGGCACGGATCATCGGGCTCACCGGCTCGCCCGGCGTCGGTAAGTCCACCTCGACCGGGATGCTGGTCCACGCGTTCCGCAAGCGGGGCATGCGGGTCGGCGTGCTCGCCGTCGACCCGTCCTCGCCGTTCACCGGCGGGGCGCTGCTGGGCGACCGGGTCAGGATGCAGGACCACGCCACCGACCCGGACGTGTTCATCAGGTCGATGGCGAGCCGGGGACACCTGGGAGGGCTGTCGTGGGCCACGCCGCAGGCGCTGCGCGTCCTGGAGGCGGCCGGCTGCGAGGTCATCCTCGTCGAGACCGTCGGGGTCGGCCAGGCGGAGGTCGACATCGCCTCGCTGGCCGACACCACCGTCGTGCTGCTCGCTCCGGGGATGGGCGACGGCATCCAGGCGGCGAAGGCGGGCATCCTGGAGATCGCCGACGTGTTCGTGGTGAACAAGGCCGACCGCGAGGGCACCCAGGCCACCGTCCGCGAGCTTCGCAACATGATCGCCCTGGTCGAGCGGCCCTGGAGGCCGCCGATCGTGCCGACCGTGGCTTCCAGAGGTGAAGGGGGCGAGGAGGTGGTCGGCGCCCTCGGCGACCACCTGGCCTATCTGGAGGCGTCGGGCGAGCTCGTCCGGCGCCGCCATGCCAGGGCGAGGGACGAGATCGAGGCGATCGCCCTCACCGCCCTGCGCTCCCGCTTCGCCCGTCTGCACGGCGACCGGCGCCTCGACGCCCTCGCCACCCGCGTCCTGGACACGGAGCTCGACCCCTACACCGCGGCGGACGAGCTCCTGGCCGCCACGGGCTGAGCGAGGCCCGTGCGCCCCGGGCACGAACCGGTCGCCGAGACGCGCGGGGCCACGCGGGGCCACGCGGGGCCACGGCCGGGTCTCAAGGATCCGGTGGCCTGGCCCGGGGCCCCGCGCCCCGGACTCCGCCGTGGCGGGAGAGGGAGGCGGGGGCCAGGATCACCGCGCCGGCACTCAGGTCTCGTCGGCGAACTTGACGGTGACCTTCTCGAAACCGAGGCCCTTCAGCAGGCCCTCAAGCATGATCTTGGTGTTCTGATCGGCCCGGGCGCGCAGATCGCTGGCCTGGGCGGCCTCGGCGATCTTCTTCTCGGCGAGCACGTAGAGCTCCCGCTGGTCGGCGGGGGAGGAGGACAGCAGGTCCTCGACCCGGTCGAGGAGGCCGCGCTGCCGGGCGTAGACGTACGAGCGCTTGTTGTCGATGTTCGGCTTCTCCAGCTGGGCGCGGGGCAGCCTCACCGTGACCTCGGTGCGGTCGGGGGAGACCGTGAGGGCGTCGCCGGCGATGCCGCCGAAGTCGACGTAGGCGTCGACACCGCCGGCGCCGACGAAGAGGGTCCTGCTGCCCCTGATCGCGTCGGGCAGGAAGGCCGCGTCCTTCTCCAGGTCCACCACGACCTGGAAGTTGCCGGTGGCGGCCTCGAAGCGGCTGAGGTTGTGGATGGACTCCAGCAGCACGGGCTGGCTGCGGTCGACCGTCTCCTCACCGAACGGGTTCAGCCACGACCAGGTGAGGCGGGCGCCAACGACGAGAAGGACCACGACGACGAGCAGCCCGGCGAGAAAACGCCAGAAACGCCCGCGCCGCGCCGCGGGGGGCGCCGTGGGCGAAGCTTCTTGGGAGGCTTTCACGGCGCTCTCCTTCCCCAAAGGGTGATCTTCTCACGCGGAGCCTATGCCGATCTTCCTATCCTGGGGGAGAGGGAAACGCGCCCCCTTCCGCGAAAGGGGCGTGCCAGGGGCCGAGCGGGGTGATCGTTCCGGGGGCGGAGGGCCCGCCGGGTGCCTGGTGGACGGTGTCCGGCCGAGGTTCCGGACCGGTCGAGGCGCCCCCCGCGCCCTGCCCGTTCTGCCCTGTCTGGGAGGTCTGGCGGGCCTGTCCCCCGAAGTGAGTGCTTTGTAGCCGGCAGTCGGTGAACTCGGCGTAGTGGAGGCGGAGCCAGTCGCGCCGCTGGACGTCCGTGAGGCCGGAGAACCAGGCCGCGGCGTACCGGTGCTCGGGGAGCGGCCCGCCGGGGAGCGGCTCGCCACGCAGCCACGCGGTCACGATGTCGCGGTAACCCGACGCGGGACCGGAGCCGCACCGGGCGGCCAGGCCGTCGACGAACTCGTCGGCGGCCTTCTCCGCGAAACCGGCCGCCAGGTCGTCGACGTGGATCGCGATCACGCCCGCGGAGGCGGGAGGGATGTCGCGCCTGGGATGCTGTTCCACCCGGGAGAACTCCCCGGGCGTCCCCGCCAGCCGAGACGCGATCTTGATGAACTCCGAGCCCAGCTCGGGGAGACCGGCACGCATGCCCGGATGCACGCACACCATGATCGGCCATTCCTGGCAGCTGTAGACGACCTGCTGGGCGGAGACCGGCTGCTGCTCGGTGAACAGCCTGGCCATGCCGGTCCCGGCGGCGAGCACCGCGATCAGCGCCGCGGCGAGCACCAGGGCCTGGCGCGTCACGACCGCCGCCCAGCCGAGCAGCAGCGCCGAGCTGATCCCCACCAGCCAGAGCGTCTGATCGGTGAAGGCCGCCGCGTTCAACCCCTGGAACGGGTCGTACGGCTCCCGCGTGGCGGGGGCGAGCCGGTCACCCCAGGCGGGCCCCTGGCACAGCCAGGTGAACAGGCTGTAGCAGCCGAGCCCGGCGAGGACCGGTGTGATCGTCCAGGGCATCAGCCAGCCGATCACCCAGCCGATGACGACGTACAGCGCCAGCCCGGCCGCCCCCATCACCAGGCCGCTGGGCAGCAGCCGCCCGGCCTGCTCTGTGATCATGGTTCTGACCGCGAGGACCATGACGGTGGCGACGAACGAGCCTCCCGCCACCACCAGGATCGCGAGTGGCGCCCGTACCGCCTGCCACGGGGTCATCGCCACCCCGCGCCTCCCGCGCCGCCTGCGCACCGCCACCCAGGCGGCGAACGCGGCCGCCACCGGGCCGGTGAGCCGGAGCGAGCCGATCACCGCGACGACGATGTTCTCCCACGCGCTGACACCGGGAACCAGGACGCTCCACGCCGCGACCACCCCGAGCACGAGCAGGATGGCGACGGCCATCAACCCGCTCTGCTGGAGTTCCTCGCGTGAAACGCCCCTGTGCTCACGCACCGGTGGGCGTGGTGAGAGCCCACGCCGTGTCGGTGTGGTCAAGGTCTGGCCGGCGTTCGAACACCGTTGAGTTGTCGTTCATGAAGCACCCCCCGTGCCGTGAATGTGCGGATGCCGGTCCCCTCGGCACCGGTCCGGCTCGCGTCCCCCGCAGGCCGGACTGAGTCATCGTGGCCACTTGGCCACGGCCTCACCATTCGATGTGGGAACCATAACGGAGCGTGACGTTTGGCGTCCGGGTTCTTGGTGAAGCCATCAGTCCGGTGACTCTACGTATACGGGCGAATCGGGATGAGGCCGCGCTACCGTAGCCCTGTGGTTACAGGTCAGCTGAATCTCCCGTTTGACCCCATCGAACGTGCCGCGGAGACGTGGCGCGTTCACTTCGGGCCCTCCTCGGCCATGGCCGCCGTCACATCGATCATGAGAGCGCACCAGATCCTGCTGTCGCAACTGGACACGCTGCTCAAACCGCATGACTTGACCTTCGCCCGGTACGAGGCGTTGGTGCTGCTCACTTTCAGCAGGACGGGGGCGCTGCCGCTCTCCAAGATCGGTGAGCGCCTGATGGTCCACCCCACGAGCGTGACCAACACCGTGAGCCGTCTGGAACGTGCCGGTTTGGTGCGTCGTATGCCCAATCCACGTGACGGCCGGGGCGTGCTCGCCGAGATCACCGTCCGGGGCCGCGAGACCGTCGGCCGGGCGACGGCCGACCTGATGGAGGCCGACTTCGCCATGCCCATGTACGACGAGGCGACGCTGGAGGAGATGTTCGACCTGTTCAGGACCCTCCGCGTGGCGGCCGGCGACTTCCGCTACTGACGGCGACGCGTCGCGGCCCGCCCGCGTCCGCCCGGCTCCTTTCGCGCGTCGGCCGGGGCGGCCCCGGACCGGCTCCCCCCTTTCCGCCTCCCGGCCTCCCGTCCGTTCCGGCCCCGTTCCTGGCCAAGAATTAGTAGGACGTCCTAGTATCTGCGTGAGGCCACAAGCCGGACAAGAAGCCACATGCCATACAAGGGAGTCGGCCATGGACGCTGAGCGAGTCGAGGCGGGGCGGGCGCGCTGGCAGGCGCGCTTCGACGGGGCGCGCAAGCGCGAGGCGGAGTTCCGCACCCTCTCCGGGATCGACGTGGACCCGGTTTACGGACCCGAGGGCGGCGATCCGCGCATGGAGCGCATCGGCTGGCCGGGGGAGTACCCGTTCACACGCGGCCTGCACCCCACCGGCTACCGGGGCAAGGCGTGGACCATCCGGCAGTTCGCCGGGTTCGGCAACGCCGAGCAGACCAACGAGCGCTACAAGATGATCCTCGGCGCGGGGGGTGGCGGGCTGAGCGTGGCCTTCGACATGCCGACGCTGATGGGACGGGACTCCGACGACCCGCGCTCGCTCGGCGAGGTCGGCCACTGCGGTGTGGCGATCGACTCCGCGCTGGACATGGACCTGCTCTTCGACGGCATCCCGCTCGGCGAGACCACCACCTCGATGACGATCAGCGGCCCCGCCGTCCCGATCTTCTGCATGTACGTCGTCGCGGCCGAGCGGCAGGGAGTGCCCGTCGAAAAGCTCAACGGGACCCTGCAGACCGACATCTTCAAGGAGTACATCGCGCAGAAGGAGTGGCTGTTCGCCCCCGAGCCGCACCTGCGGCTGATCGGCGACCTGATGGAGTTCTGCGCCACCGACATCCCCGCCTACAAACCGCTCAGCGTCTCCGGCTACCACATCCGCGAGGCCGGGTCCACGGCCGCCCAGGAGCTGGCCTTCACGCTGGCCGACGGGTTCGGTTACGTGGAGCTGGGCCTGTCGCGTGGCCTGGACGTCGACGTCTTCGCCCCCGGCCTGTCCTTCTTCTTCGACGCCCACATCGACTTCTTCGAGGAGATCGCCAAGTTCAGGGCCGCCCGGCGGATCTGGGCGCGCTGGCTGCGCGACGTCTACGGCGCGAAGACCGACAAGGCCCAGTGGCTGCGCTTCCACACCCAGACGGCCGGCGTGTCGCTGACCGCGCAGCAGCCGTACAACAACGTGGTGCGCACCGCGGTCGAGGCGCTCGCGGCGGTGCTCGGCGGCACCAACTCGCTGCACACCAACGCGCTCGACGAGGTCCTCGCGCTGCCCTCGGAGAAGGCGGCCGAGATCGCGCTGCGCACCCAGCAGGTGCTCATGGAGGAGACCGAGATCGTCAACGTCGCCGACCCGCTCGGCGGGTCCTGGTACGTGGAGGCGCTGACCGACCGGCTGGAGGCCGAGGCCGAGGCGATCTTCGCGAGGATCAGGGACATGGGGTCGGACGGCACGATGACCTCGGGCATCCTGCGCGGCATCGAGGACGGCTGGTTCATGTCCGAGATCGCCGAGGCCGCCTTCGACTACCAGCGCAAGCTGGAGAAGGGCGAGAAGAGGATCGTCGGGGTGAACTGTCACACGGCCTCCATCGACGAGCCGCTGGAAATCCTCCGGGTCAGCCACGAGGTCGAGCGCGAGCAGAACCGCGTCCTGGCCGAGCGCCGGGCCGCCCGTGACCAGGCGGCCGTGGACGCCGCCCTCGCCGCGATGACGCAGGTCGCGAGGGGTGAGGGCAACATGATTCCCGTCATGCTCGACGCGGTCAGGGCCGAGGCGACGCTGGGCGAGATCTGTGACGCGTTGCGCGACGAATGGGGTATATACACCGAACCGGCCCGTTTCTAGCGGTGGCGCGTCGGGGCACCGGTCGGGATACGGCAGGATTGGAGTCATGAGCCCAGCGGACTTCACTCGACCCGGATCGCTCTACGGCGCCATCGATCTCGGCGCCCGCAAGCAGGCACTTGAGGCACAGGCGCGGCGGGAGACCGCAACGCAGGAAACCGGCGGTGTTCCGGCGCCGGTCATCGACGTCGACGACGCCAACTTCGCGACCGAGGTCGTCGAACGCTCCATGAACGGCCTCGTGCTGCTGGAGCTCACCGTCACCCGTGCCGAGCAGGCCAAGCAATACAGCGGGCTGCTGGAGAAACTGACCGCGGAGAACACCGGCCGGTGGGTCCTGGCCAGGGTCGACGTCGAGCTCAGTCCTCAGATCGCGCAGGCGCTCCGGGTGCAGAACGTGCCCGCCCTGTACGCCATCTTCCAAGGTCAGCCGGTGGCCGTCGTCCCGGGCATCGCCACCGAGCCGCAGTTGCGCGACTGGCTGTCGCAGCTGATGGAGGCGCTTGCCCAGTATCTCCCGCCCCCCGGCGAGGAGGCCGCGGCCGGCGAGGAGGAGCCACAGTCGCAGGAGCCTCCGGTCGACCCGGACGTGCTCGCCGCCGAGCAGGCGATCGACGCCGGTGACCTCGACGGCGCGGTGGCCGCGTACGAGCGGCTGCTGGCCCGCTCACCGAACAACCAGGACGCCAAGCTGGGCCTGGCCGGGCTCGGCCTGATCCGCCGCACCCAGGACGTCGACCCCGCCGACGTGCAGCGCCGCCTGGCCGACCCCGCCGACGTCGAGGCCCAGCTCCTCGCCGCCGACTTCGAGATGCTCTCCGGCGAGGTGGACAAGGCCTTCGACCGGCTCGTCGACGTGGTGCGCCGCACCTCGGGCGCCGACCGCGACAGGGCCAGGGTGCATCTGCTCGGGCTGTTCGACACGCTCCCCGGTGACGACCCGTCCATCGGCAGGGCCCGCAGAAACCTGGCCAGCGCCCTGTTCTGAGGGACCGACGATCTCGGAGCCCGGCTCACGTCTCCCCGGCGGGGGCCGGGCGGCGTGGAGTATGTCGTGACCGCATCTATATGTGCAGGTCGGCCGACATGGGCGCACTCACTCGCGATGGGATGGCACGATGGAAGGCATCCCAACCCAAGTCAGTCGCAAAGGAGCGGATTGGCTGTGGCCACCGTGCCGAGTGTGTCGTACTCCATCACCGTGCGCCTGGAGGTGCCCGCAGGCGGCAAAGCCGTCAGCCAGCTCACCCACGCCGTAGAGTCCGCCGGAGGTGTGGTCACCGCGCTCGACGTGACCACGGCCGGACATGAAACGCTGCGCATCGACGTCACCTGTGCCGCGCGTGACACAGATCACGCGCAGGCGATCGTCGACAAGCTGGAAGGCGTCGAGGGCGTCGTCATCCACAAGGTCTCGGACCGGACCTTCCTCATGCATCTCGGAGGCAAGATCGAGATGCGGTCGAAGGTGCCGCTGCGTAACCGTGACGAGCTCTCCATGGCCTACACGCCCGGCGTCGCCAGGGTCTCCATGGCGATCGCCCGCAACCCCGAGGACGCCCGCCGCCTCACCATCAAGCGCAACACCGTCGCCGTCGTCACCGACGGCTCGGCGGTGCTCGGCCTGGGCAACATCGGCCCGGCCGCCGCGCTCCCCGTGATGGAGGGCAAGGCCGCGCTGTTCAAGCGGTTCGCCGACATCGACGCCTGGCCGATCTGCCTGGACACCCAGGACGTCGACGAGATCGTGCGCACGGTGCAGATCATCGCCCCCGGCTTCGGCGGCATCAACCTCGAAGACATCTCGGCCCCGCGCTGCTTCGAGGTGGAGCGGCGGCTGCGCGACCTGCTGGACATCCCGGTCTTCCACGACGACCAGCACGGCACCGCGATCTGCGTGCTGGCCGCGCTCACCAACGCGCTGCGCGTGGTCGGCAAGGACCTGGGCGAGGTCCGCATCGCCCTGGCGGGCGCCGGTGCGGCCGGCACCGCGGTGCTGCGCCTGCTGCTCGCGGCGGGTGCCCGCAACGTGATCGTCTGCGACTACCTGGGCGCCGTGCACCGCGACCGCCAGGACCTGGACGCCTCGCTCCAGTGGGTCGCCGACCACACCAACGTCGACAGCTACTGCGGCGACCTGCGCGGCGCGGTCAAGGGCGCCGACGTGTTCATCGGCGTGTCCGCGCCCGGCATCCTCAACGGTGACGACATCGCCTCGATGGCGAAGGACGCCGTGGTCTTCGCGCTCGCCAACCCCGAGCCCGAGGTCTCGCCCGACGACGCCCGCGAGTACGCGGCCGTGGTCGCCACCGGCCGCTCCGACTACCCGAACCAGATCAACAACGTGCTGGCCTTCCCCGGCGTCTTCCGCGGTCTGCTCGACGCCCAGGCCACCGTGGTCAGCCAGGAGATGCTGCTGGCCGCGGCCAAGGCGCTCGCAGCCGTGGTGACCCCCGAGGAACTCGGTCCCAACTACATCATCCCCAGCGTCTTCCACCCGGACGTGTCGGGCGCCGTCGCGGCGGCCGTGCGCGAGTCGGCGGGCGGCCGGGCCCGTACGGGCATGACGGAGGCGTGATCACGGGGCGTGGCGAGGGGGGCCGTGACCACGGGCACGGCGAGGGGGCCTGAGGGCCCTCCTTCCCCCTCGGCGGCTCTTCTCGTCTCACGCGGTGTCCTCACATGTGCGTCACGTGACATCGAGCGTGGTCCGAATCATCGGAACAGCGGGTGGAGCAGCGCGAAATGGGGTTCACCCCTCATTATGGAGGGATGGCGGAGGCGATCTACGTCGGTGGGCTTCTGGTGGCGACCCCGCAGCTGGAGGATCCCAACTTCCGGCGCAGCGTGGTCCTGGTGCTGGAACACGATCTCGACGGCGGCACCCTGGGCGTGGTGCTCAACAGACCGAGCGATATCTCGGTGACCCAGGTGCTCCCCACGTGGGACACCATGGTCACCGGTCCACCCGTGCTGTTCCAGGGCGGTCCCGTGCAGACGGACAGCGCCCTGGCGCTGGCCGCCGTCCCGAGCGGGCAGGAGCCGCTCGGCTGGCGGCGGCTGCACGCGGGCACCGCGGCCGTCTCCAGGCTCGGCACCGTCGACCTCGACGCGCCGCCGGAGATCCTCGCCGGGGAGATCGCCCAGATGCGCATCTTCGCCGGGTACGCCGGATGGTCGGCGGGGCAGCTGGAGAGCGAGATCGGCGAGGGCGCCTGGTACGTCGTGGACTCCGAGCCCGGTGACACCTTCCACCACGAGCCCGAGTCGCTGTGGCGGGCGGTACTGCGCCGTCAGCGGGGTGAGCTCGCCTACGTGGCCACCTGCCCCGACGACCCCTCGATGAACTAGCCTCGCTCTCCGCGCCTGCCGCCAGGTCCGGACGATCACCAGGATCACCGCCCCGGCACCCGGAGCCGGGGACCGGCCCCGACCTGTCGTTCCCGCGCCGATAGGTCGTGTTTTCTCGCTCCACCGGGCCGCCGGTGGGACGGGCGCGGTGGTACGGGCATAAAATCGCGAGGGTGAGTACGAAGATTCTCCCTGAGAGCGACGTCCGCCCGGACCTGTCGCACGGCGACGGCGACCACGAGCGCTTCGCCCACTACGTCGAGAAGAACAAGATCATGGAGAGTGCGCTGAGCGGGACCCCGGTCCGCGCGCTCTGCGGGAAGGTCTGGGTACCGAACCGCGACCCCCAGAAGTTCCCGGTCTGCCCGGAGTGCAAGGAGATCTACTCGGGTCTGCCGAAGGGCGAAGACAGCAACAACGAGTGAGTGTTGCTCATGGGTGATCGCCACAGATGAGGTTACGGTCGGGATGCCGCCGGGGAGCGGCGAACGTCCAGCGCCTGGGATCTGTCGGGGGAGTCCATGTTTCGGCGTGCGATCGCCGTTGTTTCCGCATGCCTGTTCACGGTGGGAGCCTCTCCTCCCGTTCCCGCCGTACCCGACAGGGGAACCGCGACCTCCGGGCCACCGGAGTGTGCCCCCGCTCCCTCCACACGGGCCGCCCGCTCCGTGGTGCCGCGACACGCGCCCGCGCCGTCCCCCACGCCCGCAGGCGGGCGGCGTGGGCCGAACCCGCCCAGGCCCGCGCTCCCCATCACCGTGCCCACCTGGGTGCACGTCCTCACCGACGGCAGGCTCGGCGCGCCCGACGCCGCCGTACGCGCCCAGATCGCCACGCTCAACACCGCCTACTCCGGAGGGCTCGGCGGCGCGGACACCGGGATCCGGTTCAGGCTGGACGGCGTCACCCGTACCGTCAGCGCGACCTGGTTCCGCGAACCCGTCACCCACGAGCGGGCGATCAAGCGGATGCGCAAGGGCGGTCCGGAGACCCTCAATCTCTATCTCGCCCAGCTCGGCGAGCTGGTACTCGGCTACTCCACCTACCCCCACGGGTACGTCAAGGAGCCCATCCTCGACGGCGTGGTCGTCGACTGGCGGAGCCTGCCCGGCGGGGCGATGCGCAGCTTCGACCGGGGATACACCGGGGTCCACGAGATCGGGCACTGGCTAGGGCTGCTGCACACCTTCGAGAAGGGCTGCGAGCCGCCGGGTGACGACGTGGCCGACACCGAGCCCGAGGGGCAGCCCACCGAAGGCTGCCCCTCGCTCAAGGACACCTGCAAGGGCGGCGGACCCGACCCGATCCACAACTTCATGGACTACTCCGACGACCGCTGCATGTCCGGGTTCACCGCGGGCCAAGCCGTCAGAATGCAGGAGATGTGGGCCGTCTACCGGGGGCGAGGGGCGAACACTACCCTTTGACGGGTGACAGCACCGAAGACAGCCGACGCTCCATACGAATCCCCCCGGATCTTCGGTCCCGAGTACCGGACCGCCTCCCTGGGCATTCTGCTCGTCGTCACGCTGATCGCCTTCGAGGGCATGTCCGTGAGCACGGTCATGCCGGCGGTCTCCGCCGACCTCGACGCCCTCGATCTGTACGGGGTGAGCTTCTCGGCCTTCCTCATCGCCGGCCTGCTCGCCAACGTCGTCGCCGGGCTCTGGTCCGACCGGCGGGGGCACGCCTGGCCGTTCCTGCTCGGGGTGGGGTTGTTCACCGTCGGCATGGTCATGGCCGGAGCCGCCGGGTCCAAGGAACTGTTCATCGTCGCGCGGGCCGTGCAGGGCCTCGGCGGCGGCGCCGTCGTCGTGGCGATCTACGTGATGATCGCGCGGGTCTACGTCCCGGCGACCAGGCCCCGGATATTCGCCGCCCTGTCGGCGGCCTGGGTGCTTCCCGCACTGATCGGGCCAGGTCTCACCGGGATCATCGCCGAGACCGTGGGATGGAGGTGGGTCTTCTACGGCATCGTGCCGCTGGTCGTACCCGCCCTCGTGATGCTCCTGCCCGCCCTGCGCGTCGGTGGCCCGATGCCCGCGCCCTCCTCAGGACCCCGCTCCCGGCCGCTGGCGATGACCCTGGCCGCCACCGCCACCGCGTGTGGCGGCGGGGTCCTGCTGTACGGGGTGGGCCGCCTCCACGAGGCTCCGATATCGGGCGGGATCGCCACCGCCGCGGGAGTCGCCCTCCTCGCGGCAGGTCTGCCGAGGCTGCTGCCTCCCCGGGCCCTCAGGTTCGGCCGCGGCCTGCCCACCACGGTCATGATGCGCGGGGTGCTCGCCTCGGCGTTCTTCGGGGTCAACGCCTTCATCCCGCTGCTCCTCACCGAAGTGCACGGCTTCTCCATCGCCGAGGCGGGGATCGCGCTCACCCTCGGCGCCATAGGCTGGACCACCGGCTCCTACCTGCAGACCCGCGGCTCGTACGACAGGCCGCTGCTGGTGCGGATCGGCGCCGTCGCGATCACCGTGGGCATCCTGACGACCCTGCTCACGCTCGTGCCCGGAGTCAGCGGCTGGATCACCGTGCCCGCCTGGGTCATCGCGGGATTCGGCATGGGTGTCGGCGTGACCAGCGTCAACGTCACCGCGATGCGTCAGTCGCCCGACGCGGAGCAGGGCGCCAACTCCGCCGCGCTCCAGGTCGTCGACACCCTGGGCAGCGCCGTCACCATCGGCTTCGGCGGAGTCCTGGTCAACCTGATCGGCCACGACGACATCGCCACCGGCTACACCATGATCGTCGTTCTCATGGCCTCGATCGGGCTCTTCGGGGTCATCGTCGCCCGGCGCATGAAGGACATCCCTTGACTCATTGGTCACTCTCGTAACAGCGATCACCCATAGCCGGGTCACGCCCCCGGATGCGTGGTAGGACGGTAGGACCGTCGCCGCCGGGGAGGAGATCCCGTGCACGAACGACCTCGCCGGTCGAACCCGCCCGACGAGTCCGGCCGTGGCGGGGGACGCCGGTCCAGACGGGCACGCAGAGCCGCGCGGGCGGCCGAGGACCAGATGTGGCCGCCCACCGACCCGGACCTCGACGACGAGCGCCGCCCCTGGCCGGCGCCCGAGGACGACGAATATCGCCCCTGGCCGCCGCCGGAGGACGAGCCGTCCGACGCCCGCTCCGGCCTGACCTGGCCTCCCCGCATCCCCGAGCCCGGCGACGACCTCCCGCCCTCCGCCCGCTGGTACGGCACGCCCATCGCCCCTCCCGAGCGTCGCCCCGGGCGTCTGCGCCACGTGCTGCTCGTACTGCTCACCCTGGCCGCCGGTGCCGGCGTCATCGCCGTGGTGGCCGTACTGTCCCTGCGGGCACTGCCCTCCCCGCCGCCGGAGCGGGTGGAGGACCAGGTCGCGGGGGTGAGCTACCCGCTGCCGGAGCGCTGGCTCACGGGTACGGTGCCCCCGGTCACGGAGTTCACCTCGGCCGCGGGCGACGGCGTCAACACGACCGTGATGGTCATGCCCGCCGAGCCCGCGACCGACGTGCGCGCCGCCACCACCGAGCTCAGCGACCTGTACGCGCGGCTGCTGCTCCACGGTGACGAGGTGAAGGTCGTGGACGACACGGAGATCACCGTGGGCGCGCGTACCGGGCACACCCGCGCCCTGCGCGCGGAGTATCGCGACGTGGTGAACCGGCCGGCGTACCTGCGTGTGGTCCTTCTCACGGGGGCGGGAAAGCGCCCGGTGGTCGTGGTCGCGATGACCCAGCCGGACGACCCCGTGTCGAGGGCCGAGATCGACACGGTGATCGCGGGCCTGCGCTGAGCGGGCGCCGTGCGAGTCCGGCCCCGCGATTCGACGACCTCCGCTCCGCGGGCCAATAGCACGAGGGGACGACCTTGGCGAGCATCTCGGCCGATCGGCACGTCTTGTCGGCGGCGCAGATTACCCTGGGGACACTGTGAGCACTTTCGCCGCATCCCACCTCTCGCCCTCATATCCGGACCGTGCCGCCTGGGGCACCGTGCCGAAGCTTCGCGCATGGCAGCAGGAGGCATTTGACCTGTACTCCAGCCGTGAGCCGCGCGACTTCCTCGCGGTCGCCACACCGGGGGCGGGCAAGACGACCTTCGCGCTCCGCATCGCGAGCGACCTCCTGTCACGAGGGATCATCCGAGCTGTGACGATCGTCACACCCACGGAGCACCTCAAGCAGCAGTGGGCGGACGCCGCGAGCAGGGTCGGCATCCCGATCGACCCCGAGTTCAAGAACAGCCAGGGCGCGACCTCCCGTGACTACATCGGGGTGGCCATCACCTACGCCCAGGTGTCCATGCACCCGGCGCTGCACCGCGCCCGCACCGAGGCGCGCAAGACGCTCGTGATCTTCGACGAGATCCACCACGCGGGCGACGCGAAATCCTGGGGCGACGGCGTGCGGGAGGCGTTCGACCCGGCCGCCAGGCGCCTCGCCCTGACTGGGACCCCCTTCAGGTCCGACGTCAACCCGATCCCCTTCGTCACCTACGCCGAGGACGGCGACGGGGTCCGGCGCAGCGTCTCCGACTACTCCTACGGGTACGGCCCGGCACTCGCCGACGGCGTCGTCCGGCCGGTCATCTTCCTCGCCTACGCCGGTGAGATGCGCTGGCGGACCCGCGCGGGTGACGAGATCGCCGCGACCCTGGGCACCCCGCTCACCAAGGACCAGCTCGGCCAGGCGTGGCGGGCCGCCCTCGACCCGAAGGGCGAGTGGATCCGCCAGGTCCTCCGGGCGGCCGACCGGCGCCTGACCGAGGTGCGCAGGGGAGTGCCCGACGCCGGCGCCCTGGTCATCGCGACCGACCACGAGACCGCCCGCGCCTACGCCCGCCACATCCGGACCATCACCGGAGAGGGCGCCACGGTCGTGCTCTCCGACGACCCCGCGGCGTCCAAGAAGATCAAGGAGTTCTCCGCCTCCCAGCAGCGCTGGCTGGTCGCGGTCCGGATGGTCTCGGAAGGAGTCGACATCCCGCGCCTCGCCGTCGGCGTCTACGCGACGAGCATCTCGACCCCGCTGTTCTTCGCCCAAGCCGTCGGACGCTTCGTCCGCGCCCGCAAGCGGGGCGAGACCGCATCCGTCTTCGTGCCCTCCGTGCCGACCCTGATGGGCCTGGCGGGGGAGATGGAGGCCGAGCGCGACCACGTGCTCGACCGCAAGCCCCCCGAGGAGGGACTGGACGACTTCCTTCTGGAGGACGCCCAGCGCAAGAAGGACAACCCCGACGTCGTGGGCGACGAGCTGCCGTTCGAGACCCTGGAGGCGGTCGCCACCTTCGACCGGGTCCTTTTCGACGGCGGCGAGTTCGGCAGCGCCGCGGAGACCGGCTCCCCCGAGGAGGAGGACTTCCTCGGACTGCCGGGCCTGCTGGAGCCCGACCAGGTCCGCACCCTGCTGAACAAGCGCCAGTCCGACCAGCTGAAGGCCCAGCGGAAAAAGCCCGAGCCCAAGGAGCCGCAGCTCGCCCCGCACGAGCTGATCGCCAACCTCCGCAGGGAGCTCAACGGCCTCGTCGGCGCCTGGAACCACCGCACCGGCCAGCCCCACGGAGTCATCCACGCCGAGCTCCGCAGGGCCTGCGGAGGGCCCGCCATCGCGCAGGCCTCCGCCGAGCAGATCCAGGAGCGGATCGACAAGATCCGCCACTGGGCCACCCAGCGCTCCCACTGACCCGGTCACCGGGTCGGGCGGCCTTCCGCCCGACCCGGCGACTCGACCTTGATCACCCGGCGGGACTTTCCCCGCCCGGTCATCCGGCCGGGGCTTCGAGCCGGGTCCGCCGGCCGCCGACCCGGAAGATCCGCGCCCGAACCGGTCGCCGGGCCGAGGGTGCGCCCGGTCCGGCGATCGGGGCCGTACCGGTCGCCTGAACGGCGGGCCGAGCGGTTCAGGCGAGCCGGAGCGCCGGATCACCGAACCGTGGACGGCTCCTCCGGTACGCGACCCGGCCTGGCGAGGACGATCGGCCTGCCGGTTCGCCCGTCGATCGCCCTGAACGCCCCCGTGTCGAGCATCGGCACCGTGAGTGGCACCTCCAGGGAGGCGACGCCGCCGGCGACGCTCACGGGCCACGTGGTGGCGTCTGAGGAGCGTCTCCGTGCTCTGTCCTCCCGCATCCAGACCTTGATCGTGCGTTTTCCGTGGTGCAGGACCACGGTCGCCGCGTCGCACTCGTCCGCCCTGGCCTTCCAGAAGAGCGTCACGCCCCGAGGCGCGCCCTGGCGGCGAGCCAGCCGCACCCGCTCCGGAGCGGGCATCCGCCCTCGGCAGGAGGATCCCCGCCTGCCAGGGGAGATGTCAGGCCCGTTTCCGGGCGCACGCTCCCCCCGCACCGCCTGTGCCCCCCGCGTGTCCCGCACGCCCCGCTGCGCCGCATCCGGAAGCGGTGTGAGCACCCGGGGCGGCGCGGGCGGGGACTGAGGCCGGATCCAGGGTTCGGTCCGGGGGTCGACCCGAGGTCTGGCCGGGGGCCCGGCCAGGGATCCGGTCAGGGCGGCCGGGTGCGGGAGGGCGATGATCGGGGTCCGGGCGGGAACCTGGACGACGGTGGTGGCCCAGACCGTGGCCGCTTCCAGTGCGACCAGCGACAGCACGCTTGTCAGCCGTACCAGGGTCCCTCCGCGAAACAGGTTCCACAGGCACAGGGGGGTCAGGATCAGCCAGGAGACGCCGAGCACGAACATGTGAGATCACCACCGGTAGTAAGAGGTATCAACTCTCCGTGATACTCCTGCCGCTACCGGCGATGGTTCTGTTTGCCCATCCATGCCGATCCGGTAATCGTTCGAATGCTCAGAGTAGGCGTCGTTGGTAATGTGTCGCTGTCACCACCCCGGGCCCGCCACCGGGTTCCCCCGCAACGCATTCGAAGAGGACGAGTGCTGGCCGAGATGATCCGTACCGAGATCGTGACTCCTCCGCTCCCTGAAGGGAGCGGCTTCTCGCTAAGCCGCTTGCGCAGCCTCACGAAGGGCAAGCCCTGCCCTGAGGATGTTGATCGCCGCGTTCACATCGGCGTGCGCGGTATGCCCGCACGCCGTACAGGCGAACTCGGCCTGGGTGGGGCGGTTCTCCTTCGCGACGTGCCCGCAGCGGGCACAGGTGCGGGAGGTGTGGGCGGGGTTCACCGCGATCAGCTCTCGACCGGCGCTTTCGGCCTTGTGCGACAGGATCGCCACGAACACCCCCCAACCCGCGTCGAGAATCGAACGGTTGAGGCCGGACTTCTGGGCCACGTTCCGGCCGGGCGCCTCGATCGTGCCGGACGCCGAGCGGGTCAGGTTCGCGATCCGCAGGTCCTCATGCACGATCACGTCGTAGTCGCCGACCAGGGCGCGGGCGGCCTTGTGCGCGCTGTCCAGGCGTTGACGGCGCACCGTGGCGTGCAGGGCCGCGAGGCGGGCCACCGCCTTGCGGCGCCGTGCGGAGCCCCGCTTCTTGCGGGCGAGGTCGCGCTGGGCGGCGGCGAGGCGGTCGGCGGACGCGGCCAGGTGGCGCGGGTTGGCCAGGTGCTCGCCGTCGCTGGTGGTGACCAGCGACGCCACCCCCAGGTCGATGCCGACGGCGCCGCCGGTGGAGGGCAGCGCCTCGGCGGACACGTCATCACACGACACGATCACATACCAGCGGGAGCCTTCGCGCTTGACGCCGATCGTTTTGACGGTGCCGCGCACCGGCCGGTGCCGGTGGACACGGACGTGGCCGACGCCCTGCAGGCGGACGTAGGTCGTGGTGGGGTGTTCGGGCTGGGAGTCCCATCGACAACCGTCACCGTCCTTCGGCCACTCGACGGTGTCGAACCGGCCCGCGCCTTTGAAGCGAGGGAAGCCCGGGGTGCGCCCGGCCTTGAGCCGGGCGAAGAACGCGGCGAACGCCTTGTCCAGGCGGCGCAGGGTGGCCTGCTGGGAGGAGAACGACCACCGGCCCTGACCATCGGCGTCGTCGGCGCGGATGTGTTTGAGGTCGGCGGACTGCTCACCGTAGCGGATGCTCACCTTCGCCTTGGCGTAGGCGGTGCGGCGGTGCTCCAGCGCGGCGTTGTACAAGGCGCGGTGATCATCCAGGCAAGCGGTCAGCGCGACCTGCTGGTGGGCGGTGGGGCGCAGCAGGAACGTGAACGACCTACGCACGAGCACCACCCCCTCACCCGAACTGTTGTTCGTACCGTATCGAATTTCAGAAAGAGGCGACGCCGAATGCGCAGACCTGACCGGCCAGAGCACGCTCGGGCCTTGACGGCCCTCCCGCTCCCGATTCCCCCGTCGCCTAAAGGCGACGGTCCCCTCGGGAGGTTCTGATGGAGTACGTGGCTCTGATGTTCGAGCAGATCATGGCGAGGATGGACACCCTCGCCACCAAGGACGACGTCGCCGGACTCCGGCAGGAGGTCACCGAGCTTCGGTTCGATGTGGCGAAGTGTGCCACGAAGAAAGAGCTCGCCGAGGTCAAGCAGGATGTCGCCGAGCTCAGGGCCGAGGTCAAGCGGGATGTCGCCGAGCTGAAGGTGGAGGTCGTCGGGATCAAGCAGGACATGAAGGCCATGGACGGGAAGCTCGACCGGATGATCCTCTTCCTGGGGATGCCGAAGAGCTGAGAGATCGTCAGGCCGGTCGGACCACGGGGGTTCCCGTGAGGCGGGCTCCGGCGGAGCCGAGTTCGGTGAGGGCGGCCTCGGTGGTCGAGGCGGACACCCCGGCGGTGAGGTCCAGCAGCACCTGAACGGACAGGCCGTGCGCGACGGCGTCCAGGGCGGTAGCCCGCACGCAGTGGTCGGTGGCGATGCCGACGATGTCCACCGCGTCCACGTGCCGCTCGCCGAGCCAGTCGGCCAGGCTCGTACCGTCGGAGGTGACGCCCTCGAAGCCGCTGTAGGCGCCGCTGTGGGCACCTTTGCTGAAGACCTCCTCGACGCGTGAGGTGTCGAAGGCGGGGTGGAAGTCGGAGCCGGGTGTCCCGGCGACGCAGTGGGCGGGCCAGGTGGTCACGTAGTCGGGTTCGGCGGCGAAGTGGGAGCCGGGGTCGATGTGATGGTCACGGGTGGCCACGACGTGGTCGTAGCCGTGCGAGGCGGCGTGTGCCGAGATGGCTCCGGCCACCTCCGCGCCGCCGCCGACCGGGAGGCTCCCGCCCTCGCAGAAGTCGTTCTGGACATCGACGATGATCAGTGCTGTTGGCATGCGGTCAGTCAAACACGGTTGGGATCGCGGCGTAGCCCCGGGACAACTGGTAGGCGTTGGAGGGCAGCTCGGCGACGGCCTCGCGGTGTCGCGTGCGGCCCGCGTCCAGCTTCTCGCGGCCGACGATCTCCCCCTCCCTGATCAGCGGGACCTGGAGCGGGCGGACGTTCGAGGGGCGCTCGCCGGAGACGGTGACCACCTCGGCGACCGCCGTTCCCTCGGCGTCGAGCTCACGGAAGGCCTCCTTGCGTCCGCCCCGGCTGGGCTTGCCCACCGACTTCTTGGCCACCGGCCGCATGATCCCTTCGGCGTCCTCGCGGGCGACGAGCTTGTAGACCAGGGCGGCGGTGGGGGAGCCGGATCCGGTGACCAGCGACGTGCCGACGCCGTAACCGTCCACGGGCGCGGAGGCCAGTGCGGCGATGGCGTACTCGTCGAGGTCGCTGGTGACGATGATCCGGGTCTTGTGGGCGCCGAGCGCGTCGAGTTGTTCGCGGACCTCGTGGGCGACCTGGCCGAGGTCGCCGGAGTCGAGGCGGACCGCCCCGAGGGAGGGGCCGGCGAGCTCCACCGCGGTCCGGACGGCCTCGGCCACGTCGTAGGTGTCCACGAGCAGCGTGGTATCGGTGCCGAGGGAGGCGATCTGGGCCCGGAATGCCTGCGCCTCGGAGTCGTGGAGCAGGGTGAACGCGTGGGCCGCCGTCCCGGCGGTCGGTATGCCGTACTCGTGGCCCGCCATGAGGTTGGAGGTGGAGGAGAACCCGCAGAGGTAGGCGGCCCGCGCCGCGGCCACCGCCGCCGCCTCATGGGTGCGCCGCGAGCCCATCTCGATGAGGGGTCTGGTCCCGGCGGCGTGGATCATGCGCGTGGCGGCGTTGGCGATCGCGCAGTCATGGTTGAGGATCGACAGGATCACGGTCTCCAGCAGCACGGCCTCGGCGAACGTGCCCTCCACCGTCATAATCGGGGAGCCGGGGAAGTAGCACTCGCCCTCGCCGTAGCCGTCCACCTTCCCGGAGAACCGGTATCCGGCGAGGAACTCCAGGGTGGGCTCGTCGACCACCTCGTTGTCTCGCAGGAACGCCAGCGACTCCTCCTCGAAGCGGAAGGACTCCAGCGCGTCCAGCACCCGGCCGGTTCCCGCCACGATCCCGTAGCGCCGCCCGCCGGGTAGTTGGCGCGCGAACACCTCGAAAACCGCTCGTCTGGAGGCGGCCCCGCTTCTCAGCGTCGCCTCAAGCATCGTCAGCTCATAGTGATCGGTAAGCAACGCGGTGCTCATGCTCTTTGTCACGAGTCGAAGACTAAGCCCGGGGTAGGGCAGACTGGTGAATGTGGGTAGCACCGCTCCAACGGAGGTCGAGCGTCCGTCAATCGACGTACGGCCCGATCTGCCATGGTTGACGATCGTCTGGAACGACCCGGTCAACCTGATGTCCTATGTGACGTACGTCTTCCAATCCGTTTTCGGATACTCCAAGGAGAAGGCGGAGAAGTTGATGCTCGACGTGCATCACAAGGGGAGGGCCGTGGTTTCCAGCGGCACCCGCGAGGAGATGGAGCGCGACGCGCAGATCATGCACTCGTACGGGCTGTGGGCCACCGTCCAGCGGGATTCGTGAGCACGCGGGAGACCCTGCGCCGGCCGTCGCCGCGCGGCGAACAGCCGGGCTCGGAGCGGCGAGGCTCGAAGTGGCAGGACTCGAAACAGCGGGCGGGTCTCGGGCGGAGCCCGCGAGGATTGGTGGGCGAGAGATGAGTTCGGGGTTCAAGCCGGGGCGCGAGGGCGGCGTGATCACGGTCTTCGACGCCGCCGAGGTGTCGATCCTGCGCTCGCTGGTCACACAGATCCTGGGTTTGATCGAGCCGGGGGAGACCGGTGACGACCCCCTGGAGAAGGCGCTCGGCATCGGCCCCTCCGAGCAGTCCGACGATCCGGTGCTGGCCCGGCTCTTCCCCTCGGCGTACGAGGACGGTGAGGCGGCCGCCGAGTTCCGCAGATACACCGAGGCGACGCTGCGCGAGGGTAAGCGGACCGACGCCAAGACGATGCTCGACAGCGCGGAGCCCGGCAGGGTCGAGCTGACCAGGGAGCAGGCGCAGGCGTGGATGCGTGCGCTGAACGACGTGCGTCTCGCGCTCGGCACCCGGCTGGAGGTGACCGAGGAGGTGCACGACGAGATCGCCGACATGCCGGAGAGTGACCCCCGCTATCCGGCGTACGTCATCTATGACTGGCTGACCTACCTCCAGGACACCCTGGTCCGGGCCCTTTGGTAACTTTCAGTCATGCTCACGATCTCTCGGGAACTGGTTGACAGGATTATCGCGCACGCTCGGGCGGACCACCCCGACGAGGCCTGCGGCGTGATCGCCGGGCCCGTCGGCTCCGACTCTCCCGAACGGTTCATCGCGATGGAGAACGCCGAGCGGTCGCCGACGTTCTACCGGTTCGACTCGCTGGAGCAGCTGCGTGTCTGGCGGGAGATGGACGACCGCGACGAGGAGCCGGTGGTCATCTACCACTCCCACACCGCCACCGAGGCATATCCCTCCCGCACCGACATCTCCTACGCCGCCGAGCCGAACGCCCACTACGTGCTGGTCTCCACCCGCGAGGAGCTGGGGGAGAAGGACGAGTTCCGCTCGTACCGGATCATCGACGGTGTCGTGACCGAGGAGGAGGTGAAGATCACCTCCGGGTGACCGTCGTCTCCGCCTCGGGTCCTGGCGCCGGTGTCGGGTAGGGCCGTGGGACGAATGAACCCTTTGGGTAAGCTGGTGGGCATGCTGACCGCCGCCCCGAGCCAGGAGGACGTGGTGCTCTCGCGTCCCGGCCCTCGGGCACGGCACGCGGGTGTCGCGCCCGTACAGAACTTCCTGTTCGCGCACACGCCCTTCGTCGTCGTCTACGACTGTCGCTGACCGGCTTTTCTGGAATCCTCCGGTGCTCACCGGTGTTCTGATCCGGTGGGCCTCTCACTTTCATGACGACACAAGGAGACTGACCCGCGATGGCCATCGAGGTTCGCATTCCGACCATCCTGCGCACCTACACCGACGGCGCCAAGGCCGTCGACGCCAAGGGCGCCACGCTTGAGGAGCTGATCGGCGATCTGGAGGTCCGGCACCCCGGGCTGAAGGAGCGCCTGGTCGACAAGGGCGCGCTGCGCCGTTTCGTGAACGTCTACCTGAACGACGAGGACGTCCGCTTTCTGGGTGGGTTGGAGACCCCGGTCACCGACGGCGACACGGTCACCGTCCTGCCCGCCGTGGCCGGCGGATCCCGCTAGCCGCGTTGGCGCCGTCCGCACCGCGGGAGTCGCATGTGGCGTCGCCCGGCCGGTGGGAGTTCCATGATCTTTCGCGAGATCCAGGAGCTCCCGTGGGCCGGGCGGCGCACGCCACGGTTCCAGAGGTGTCATCCCGAGGCGTCAGGTCTGTCATGACAAGGTCAACCCGAGGCGGAAGCCGTACACCATGCGTTTTGACTCACTGATCGAATCGGTCGGCCGGACCCCGCTGGTCGGCCTGCCCAGGCTCTCGCCTTCGCAGGACGTACGGATCTGGGCCAAACTCGAAGACCGCAACCCGACAGGTTCGATCAAGGACCGTCCGGCGCTGTGGATGATCGAGCAGGCGGAGAAGGACGGTCTTCTCCAGCCGGGCTGCACGATCCTCGAACCCACGAGCGGTAACACCGGCATCTCGCTCGCGATGTCCGCCAGGCTCAAGGGCTACAAGCTGATCTGCGTGATGCCGGAGAACACCTCCGAGGAGCGGCGCCAGCTGTTGCGCATGTGGGGGGCGCAGATCATCTCCTCGCCCGCGGCGGGTGGCTCCAACGAGGCGGTGAGGGTCGCCAAGGGCCTGGCGGAGGAGAATCCCGACTGGGTGATGCTCTATCAGTACGGCAACCCGGCCAACTGGCGCTCGCACTACGAGTCGACGGGGCCGGAGATCCTGGAGGATCTGCCGTCCGTCACCCACTTCGTGGCCGGTCTGGGCACCACGGGCACCCTGATGGGCGTCGGCAGGTTCCTGCGTGAGCACGTTCCAGGTGTGAAGATCGTCGCGGCCGAGCCGCGTTACGGTGAGCTGGTGTACGGGCTGCGCAACGTGGACGAGGGCTTCATCCCCGAGCTGTACGACGCCGACGTCCTGACCACGCGTTTCTCGGTCTCCTCCGCCGACGCGTTGCGGCGCACCCGGGAGTTGCTGTCCGGCGAGGGCATCTTCGCGGGGGTCTCCACCGGTGCCGCGCTGCACGCCGCGCTCGGTGTGGCGGCGAAGGCCGTCAAGGCGGGGGAGCGGGCCGACGTCGTGTTCGTGGTCGCGGACGGCGGCTGGAAATATCTGTCCACCGGCGCCTACGAGGGGACGCTCGAAGAGGCCGAGGAGCGGCTCGAAGGCCAGCTCTGGGCCTGACCGCCGCCCCGGGAAAGGCAAGGCCCCCCGGCGGGGCCGAAGCCCTGCCGGGGGGCCGGGAGACCCGATCCGAACGGGATCGGGGAGCCCACGTGGATCAGTTGAACAGGAGCCTCATCGAGAAGGACCCCTCGCTGCCGGACTGGGTACCGCTCATGCCCACGGCGCGGAGCACCTGGAGGTTGGCCTTCTCGTCGCCCTGGAGGCCGCCGAGGTAGAGGTTCTCCACCTTGTCCAGGTCGGCGTAGAGGGCGAAGGTCGCCTCTCCGGCGTCGGGGATCGCGAGCTGGAAGGTCTCGCTGTCGCCCAGTGCGCCGTCCTTGTTGAGTTCGGCGGCGTAGTCCTGCGCGCTGCCCAGGACGAAGACGCCGTCGCCGGGTACCTTGACGAGTTGCGGGACGGCCGTTCCGGAGTCCGCGAGGAACCTCTCGATCTTGCCGACGACCTCCTGCGCCTTGGCCGGATCGGTGACGATCTTCGCGCCGAACCTCGGCTGGTCGCCGTCGAGGCCGTTGGAGTCGATGGCGAGGGTGATGTTCTTGCCGAGCAGCGTCACCAGGTCTTCGGGGAGCGCGAGGCCGTAGTTCTGCTTGGCCTGGTCGGCGAGCTGCCGGACGCCGCCGTTCGCGGCCTGGTCGGCCGACTTCATGAGCTGTGCCCACTGCTCGCCGACCACCTCGCCGAGACCGGAGATCGAGATCGCTCCAGCGGTGGAGGCGGGAAGCGTGCTGATCTTGGAAGGCTCGGGAGCGCCCATGTCGAGGTTCTCGACGCCACGGCTGATGCCCGCGAGCTCGACGTACTCGTTGTCGAAGCGAAGGGCGCCCGCCACGCGGGCGTTCTTGATCTGGGCGAGGAGGGAGGGGTCCTGGGAGGCCAGTTCGGGGGCCATTCCCGCGAGCTTGCCCGCGTCGGCCCAGAAGGAGAGTACGCCGGTCTCGCCGAGGGCGCTCAGGTCGTCGGAGAAGTCGGCGTTGCCTGACAGCGGCTCGGCGGCGACGGCCTTGTCGACCTCGGCCTGGGTGGGGGCGATCAGCGCGTAGTCCTCGCGGAACGCGATGCCGTACTTCTCCTTGCCCATCAGCTTCGCGATGCCGGCCGTGGCCTTGTCCTCGTCGGTGACCTGGACGGCCATCACGACGCCGGGCTCGGCACCGGCCTTGGCCGGGGACAGTGCGGCCACGCCGACCCGGACGCCGAGCCAGGGCTCGATGTCGGTGGCGTAGTCGATCGTGCTGAGGTCCTTGGTGTCCTTCTTGATCAGCTCGAAGATCGCCTTACGCGGGTCCTCGCCGCTGAAGGAGTCCTTGGTGGTGGTGAACTTCCTGGCGATGTTGAACAGCGCCACCTTCTGGTTCGCGGCCGGGTCGAGGTCGAGGCGTATGTAGCCGACGGCGTTGCCGGGCAGTACGTCGTGCGGCTGCGCGCCGCCACCGCTGAGCAGGTTGATCGCGAAGAAACCGCCGCCGCCCACGAGGGCCACGACCAGCGCGGCGACCACCGCGAGCAGCCAGCCCTTGCCGCCCTTGCGCGCGGGAGGTCCCGGCGGAGGCCCGGCGTTCAGGAAGTCGGGTCCCTGCTGCCAGTTTCCCGCCTGCTGTCCGTACGCCTGTGACTGACCGTAGTTCTGCTGCTGGTAGCCAGGCTGCTGTCCGTGGGGATGACCGGCCTGCTGCCCGTAGTTCTGCTGTCCGTACGGCTGACCGGCCTGCTGGCCGTAGTTCTGCTGCCCGTACGGCTGCTGACCGTAGCCCTGTTGCTGGTAGCCGGGCTGCTGGTGGGGCTGGCCCTGCTGCGGGTAGGGCTGCCCCTGCTGGTAACCGCCGGAAGGCTGTGAATAGTCGGGCTGGCCGTTTTGCGGGTAGACCTGCGTGTGCGACGGGTCGTTCGGCTGTGTGCCCTCATTCCAGCGGTAGGCGATCGTCCTGTCGGGCTGCTGACCCGGATCGGGCGACTGGTCGGGGGGATTGTTGGCAGGCATGATCACTCACAAGGTGGACTTAGCGGACAGGGAGAAGTTAGTGCACATTGCTAGCAACCCGCTTGCATTGAACTAACTATGTGACTGTTGCCTCTAAGGAGGCCAAACCCCGCTCAGTGCGACTTCTCAGCTCCCTATGATCTTTGTCGCCTTGTTCCCACAGGTCACCGGCGTCTCTTCCTTACCGCGGATCCTGTTTCCCGAGAGGCTCCGGAGCCCTCCTGTGACTCCCCGGGAAGGGGCCACCGGGGACCCGGGAAGGCGACGGTCGCAAGGACTGGGTAAAGTGATCCCTCTAGAACAAGATTCGGGAGCGTGGATGGCGAAGTTCGACGAGGCGACAGCGGTGACCAGGGTGGATGAGACCACCTACGACGTGTGCCTCGACCCCGGATACTCCATCGGCGGCCCTCTGAACGGCGGCTACCTGATGGCCGTGCTGCTGCGCGCGGTCGTGGACGCCTCCCCCCACGAGCACCCGGTGAGCACGAGTGTCCAGTTCCTGCGCGCGGCCAGGCCCGGCCCCGCGCAGGTGCGCCTGGAACAGATCAAGACCGGCCGCACCGCCACGATGACCAGGGCGACCCTGCTCCAGGACGGGACCTCCTTCATCGAGGGACTCGTCACGACCGCGACGCTCAGCGGTGCCGCCCCCGACTGGACGGACGAGCCCTCGACGGTGATGCCGCCGATCGAGCGGTGCGTCTCGCTGCCCGTTCCCAAGTCCGAGTCGAACCTGACGTTCAGTGCCCAGGTGGAGCTCGCCTTCGACCCTCCCACCGTCGGCTGGCTCGACGGCCATCCCACCGGAAGGCCCGAGGCCCGCGCCTACTTCCGGCTGGCCGAGCCGCAGGACCCCGACCCGTACGTGCTGGCACTCGCCGTCGACGCCCTCCCGCCGGTGGTGTTCTCCGCGGGGGCGCGCGGCTGGGCCCCCACGGTCGAACTCACCTGGCACCTGCGTGCCCTGCCCGCCCCGGGATGGCTCACCCTCCTGGGCGGGGGCCGCCTGATCAGCGACGGCTGGTTCGACGAGGAGGTCGAGGTCTGGGACTCCGCGGGACGCCTGGTCGCCCAGTCCCGTCAGCTGGCCCGCGTCGGACGGGGCTGACGTCCGCACCGCGGGACGCGCTACAGAGACACCGTACGACTGAATGTTATGAAAAATACATGGCTGAGCTGGTATTCGGCGTTGTGAGGATTCTTACCGTGATCGGCCGCCCCGGGTCGCCTAGCCTGGGGAACTGTGTCGCAAGCGAGTATTGGAATCTTTGACAGCGGTGTCGGTGGTCTCACGGTGGCTCGGGCGATCATCGACCAGCTGCCCAATGAGTCGATCTTCTATGTGGCCGACACGGCGAGGCAGCCGTACGGCCCCAAGAGCATCGCGCAGGTCCGCGCCTACGCGCTGGAGGTGATGGACCACCTCGTCGAGCGCGACGTCAAGATGCTGGTGATCGCGTGCAACAGCGCGAGCGCGGCGGTGCTCCGCGACGCGCGGGAACGCTACGCCGTCCCGGTCGTCGAGGTGATCCAGCCGGCCACGCGCCGTGCCGTGCGGGCCACCCGCAACGGCAGGGTCGGGGTGATCGGGACCAAGGCCACGATCGAGTCGATGGCCTACCACGACGCGTTCACCGCCGCTCCCGACGTCCGGCTCACCGGGGTGGCGGCGCCGCGCCTGGTGGAGTTCGTCGAGCGGGGGGAGACGATGAGCGACGAGCTCATCGACGTCATCCGCGAATACCTGGAGCCGGTGCTCGCCGACGGGTGCGACACGCTGATCCTGGGGTGCACGCACTACCCGCTCCTGGCCGGGCCGATCTCCTACGTGGTGGGAGACGGCGTGACACTGGTGTCCAGCGCCGACGAGACGGCCAAGGACGTCTACCGCGTCCTGCACGACCGGAGCCTGGCAGCCGCGGGGGACGTCCCCCGGCACCGCTTCCGCGCCACGGGCGACGCGGGACTCTTCGCCGACCTCGGACGGCGATTCCTCGGACCGGAGATCCAGGCGGTCGAGGTCGCGGTAGTAGGGGATGTTCCGAACAACGGGCATCGCGTGTGACGGTGCCCGGGCGCTCCGTAGGGGGAGCGCCGGGGATCGGCGGACGAAGGGGGACGGATACCGGCCACCGGCGCCCGCGCCGTGACACGCGGCGCCGCACAGTAACCGTAGGAGGCCGCCGTGAAGTTGACGATCATTGGATGCTCGGGGAGTTTCCCCGGGCCCGACAGCCCTTCCTCCTGCTACCTGCTGGAGGCCGACGGGTTCCGTATGCTGCTCGACTTCGGGAACGGCGCGCTCGGCGCGCTCCAGAGGCACATCGGCCTGTACGACGTGGACGCGATCTGCCTGTCGCACCTGCACGCCGACCACTGCCTCGACATGTGCCCGTACCACGTGGTGCGCACCTACTCGCCCAGCGGCCCGCTGCCCAAGGTGCCGGTGTACGCGCCCGCCGACGCCCGCGAGCGCCTGAACTCCGCCTACGCGATGCCGGACGAGCCGCCGCTCGACGAGGCCTTCGATTTCGTGAGCCTGATGCCAGGGACGTTCGAGGTCGGCCCCTTCGAGGTGAGGGCCGCCCCGGTGAACCACCCCGTGGAGACCTACGGGTTCAGGGTCTCCCACGGCGGGCGCTCGGTGGCCTACTCCGGAGACACCGGCGAGAGCGCCGAGCTGGTCAAGCTCGCCTCGGGGGTCGACCTGCTCCTGTGCGAGGCGTCGTACCTCGACGAGCCAGGACTCCCCTCCGGCCTGCACCTGAACGGCCGCCAGGCGGCCGAGCACGCGGCCAGGGCGGGCGTGGACACCCTCGTCCTCACCCACCTGGTGCCCTGGAACGACCGCGACCGCGTCATGGAGGACGCCTCCCGCGGGGGGTTCACCGGACGGATGGAACTGGCGCGGAGCGGGGCCCGGTATGACCTAGGGTGAACGTCATGGCTCGCGCAGATGGACGTACTCCCGATCAACTCCGCCCCGTCACCATCACCCGGGGCTGGCTCGCGCACGCCGAGGGCTCGGTGCTCGTCGAGTTCGGCGGCACCAAGGTGCTCTGTGCCGCCTCCGTGCAGGACAGCGTCCCGCGCTGGCGCCGGGGCAGCGGCCAGGGCTGGATCACCGCCGAGTACGCCATGCTGCCGCGCGCCACGAACACCCGCAACGACCGCGAGTCGGTACGTGGCAAGATCGGCGGCCGTACGCACGAGATCTCCCGCCTGATCGGCCGCTCCCTGCGTGCCTGCGTCGACTACAAGACGCTGGGCGAGAACTCGATCGTCATCGACTGCGACGTGCTCCAGGCCGACGGCGGCACCCGCACCGCCGCCATCACCGGCGCGTACGTGGCGCTGGCCGACGCGGTCGCGTGGATGCGCAAGCGCAAGATGTGCGGTGGAGACCCGCTGGTCGACTCGGTCGCGGCGGTCTCCGTCGGTGTCGTCGGCTCGACGGCGCTGCTCGACCTCTGCTACACCGAGGACGTCGCCGCCGAGACGGACATGAACGTGGTGATGACCGGCTCCGGCGAGTTCGTCGAGGTCCAGGGCACCGCCGAGGGCAAGCCGTTCGACCGCGCCGCCCTCGACGAGCTGCTCGACCTCGGCGCGGCCGGCTGCGCGGAGCTCACCCGCCTCCAGCGGGAGGCCCTGGCATGAGCCGGTTTCTCAGTGTGCATCGTCCGGGAACGAGGTGGCCGGCATGAGCGAATTCGGTACGACCGAGACAGGGACCGGCGCGGCCCGGTCCGGGGTGGCCCGGGTGGTTCTCGCCACCAGGAACGCGGGGAAGATCACCGAGCTGCGCCGGATCCTGGCCGACGCCCGGATCCCGGTCGAGATCGTCGGGCTTGAGGAGTTCCCCGAGATCGGCGACGTCGCCGAGACCGGCCTCACCTTCGCGGAGAACGCCCTGCTCAAGGCGCACGCGGTCGCCCAGCAGTCCGGCCTGCCCGCGATCGCCGACGACTCCGGCCTCTGCGTCGACGCCCTGAACGGCATGCCGGGCATCTTCTCCGCCCGCTGGTCGGGAAGGCACGGCGACGACCAGGCCAACCTCGACCTGCTGCTCGCCCAGGTCTCCGACGTGCCCGCCGAGCACCGGGGCGCGCACTTCGCCTGCGTCGCGGCGCTGGCACTTCCCTCGGGGGAGGAGCGGGTGGCGGAGGGGGCGCTGCGCGGCGTGATCATCGACGCTCCGCGCGGCACCGGCGGCTTCGGCTACGACCCGATCCTCGTCCCCGAGGGCGAGACCCGGACCACCGCCGAGATGTCCGCGCAGGAGAAGGACGCGATCAGTCACCGTGGTCGCGCCTTCCGCGCCCTCGCCCCCGTCATCGCCGAGACGATCGCCTGACGGCGAGATCCGGGCGGACGCCGGCGAGGGAGCCCGAGACGTCCAGGTCGAGCCTGTAATCAGCGCGTAAGAACCCACGGCCCCTTATGGGCGTAGCGTCGGGGACATGCAGAGCAACAAGCGTGTGCCCTCCTGGGCGTCGGCGCTGATCGGCCTGGTGTCCGGCGCGGTGGCTGTGACGGTGTCACTGCTCGTGGCGGGCCTGGTGAACCCGGTCGCCTTCCCGGTCGTCGCGGTCGGCAACTCCGTCGTCGACCTCACCCCGGCGCCGCTCAAGGAATGGGCGATCCGCACCTTCGGCGAGAACGACAAGATCGTGCTGCTCGCCGGGATCCTCCTGGTCATGGCCGCGATCGCCGTCGCGCTGGGAAGGGCCGCCGTCCGCGACCTCCGGTACGGGATGGCGGGCCTCGCCGCGTTCGGCCTCGTCGGTGTCGTCGCCGTGCTGACCCGGCCCGGCTCCGGGCCCGTGGACGTCATCCCGACGCTCGCCGGGGTGGGCATCGGGATGCTCATCCTGCGGTGGCTCGTCCGCCGTGCCCTCGTCCCCGACGACGCCTCGGCGGGATCGTACGCGAGGGCGTCCGGTGGCGTGGGTGTGGCGGGGGCCGCGCACGACAACGGGCCGGGCCGTCAGGAAGAGGTGTCGCCCGGCACCGGGCGTGAGCGTCCGCGACCGGTCTCGCCCGAGCCCTCGGCGGAGGCAGGGGAGCGGCCTGACCCGCAGATGCCGCCCGTCATGCGGGCGGGGAACGACCTGCGCGCCTTCGACCGCCGGGGCCTGCTCATCGGCGCGGCCGGCGGCGTGGCTCTCGCCGGGGTGGCGGGTCTGGCCGGGCGCGCGTTCTCCGGACGGGCCGAGGTGAACGCGGCGCGCAGCGGCGTCACGCTGCCCCTGCCCGCGAAACCCCTCCCCGCGCTGCCCGCGGAGGTCGACCTGAGGATCAGGGGCCTGTCGTCGTTCGTCACTCCCAACAACGACTTCTACCGGGTCGACACCACCCTGTCGGTCCCGCAGGTCGACCCGCGCGACTGGACCCTCACGATCCACGGCATGGTCGATCGGCCCGTGGAGCTCACCTTCGCCGACCTGATGAAACGCGCCGTGGTCGAGGCCGACGTCACGCTCTGCTGCGTCTCCAACGAGGTCGGCGGCCCCTACATCGGCAACGCCCGCTGGCTGGGCGTGAGCCTGGCCGCGGTGCTGCGCGACGCGGGGGTTCAGAAAGACGCGGACATGCTGCTCAGTACCTCCGCCGACGGCTGGACCGCCGGAACCCCGGTCGACGTCGTGATGGACGGCCGCGACGCCCTGCTCGCCTTCGGCATGAACGGCGAGGCGCTCCCCGTCGACCACGGCTTCCCGGTCCGCCAGGTCGTCCCCGGGCTCTACGGTTACGTCTCGGCCACCAAGTGGGTCACCGACATCAAGGTCACCCGCTTCGACGAGGACGAGGCCTACTGGACGCCCAGGGGCTGGTCCGCGAAGGGGCCGATCAAGACCCAGTCGCGCATCGACCTGCCCGGGGACGGCGCGAGCGTCCCGGCCGGCAAGACCGTCGTCGCGGGTGTCGCCTGGGCACAGCACAAGGGCGTGGACGCGGTCGAGGTCCGCGTCGACCAGGGCGAGTGGCGCCAGGCCCGCCTCGCCGAGGCCCCCACCGCCGACACCTGGCGCCAGTGGGTCCTCGACGACTGGGACGCCACCCCGGGCGAGCACACCATCGAGGTCCGCGCCACCGACACCACCGGCTACACCCAGACCGCCGAGCGCGCCTCGGTCGCCCCGGACGGCGCCACCGGCCGGCACACCATCCGAGTACGGGTCACCTGACCCGGGCCGTATCCCAACCGTCCCGATGATTCTCGATCGGTAGTCTTTCGGCCACCGACACAAGGGGGCATCAGCGAGTCCTGCACGTCGTTGGCAGGAGGTCAAGGCCGAGGCCCACCGGCTGTATCCAGAGATGGCCGAACCGGAGCGGCAGGCCGCCGCCGAAGCCGAGTTGGATGCCTATGCGGTCGGCCGCCACCTGGCGGAACGGGAATGTTTCCCTCGTTGACAGGAGCGGCTCGTTATCGTGGAGACGCCGCGCGGTCGCGAGGAGGGTCTGAGATGGCTGGGAACGACTGGAACCCTGATTTCGGTGACGATCTCGGAGAGCACACCGGACAGCGCATCGCCAGGGCGAGGAAGCGCCGAGGTCTTAGCCAAAGGGCGTTGGCGACCAAGGCGAAGATCTCGTACAGCCTCCTTTCCAAGGTTGAATCCGGGCACAAAGCGGCTTCTCCCACCCTTGTCGCTGCTGTGGCGCGGGCGCTTTCCGAGGACAAGGCCAAGCTCGACGGGCAGCCCTACCGAGGTAAAGATCAGCGCTCGGATGCGGTTCACATGGCGATTCCAGAGATCCGCCGAGCCATCGCGTGCCTCGAAATCACTCCTGATCTAGACGTTCCGCCGCGTTCGCTGGACGAGCTGACGATTGAACGAGATCGCGCGCACAGGCTCCTGGGGGACGCCGCCCACATACAGCTCGGGGCGCTGCTTCCCGCCTCCATCGAAGAGCTGACCGTTCACGCTGTGGAGACGGAGGATCCTCGTGCCTGGGGGTTGCTGAGCGGCATGCTCTCCCTGGGGTTCGCGCTGTCCAGGCGCCTCGGTTATCACGATCTGGCGCAGGTCGCGCTTGAACGAGCCTCCTACGCGGCGGATCGGAGCGATGACCCCAACCTGCCCCATGTCGTGAGCCTGTCGCGTGCCCTGCAGCTTTTCACCATCGGATCCTGGAGTACGGCATCCAAGCTGATGGCCCGTACGGCGAGCAAGATCGACCAGAGCCAGCCGGGTGCCCTGCACGTGCTCACCGCCGTACACCTGCGCGGTGCCGTCGCGGCTTCTCGTGTCGACCACGGTAACGGTGCCTGGGAGCACCACGGCCTGGCGGTCGAGGCGGTTTCTCGGATTCCGGGCGGTCGCCAAGGCGATCCCTATGGTCTTCAGGCTAATGCGTCCAATGTCCAGATACACGAATGCGCCATCGCCATAGAAATGGGCGATTACGGCAAGGCGATCAAAAAGGATGATGGCCTTGTTTTTTCCTCTTCTCTGAGCGGGGCGCGGCGAGCGCATCATGAGATCGACATGGCGCGAACCTTGGCATGGGTGGGTAAGGAGGAAAAGGCATTGAAACGGCTTGTAATGGCCGAAAAAGTCGCGCCCGAGGTGACGTACTTCCACCCCACTGCCAGAAGCACCGCCAGGCAGCTCTCCGCTCACTATCGAACCGTTCCCGAATCCCTTCGTCGACTCGAAAACAGAATGGCGCTCTAAGAGGTTTTTGTGAAATGATCTTTCACTGAAAAAGTGAAAGTCGGCCCTCTTTGAAATTCGTAAGGTCGGAAGCGGCGTGAATGGCAGAGCATTCACGGTCCGAATCTGGTGGTTCCGGCCTTGGAGGGTAAATGGCGAGGCGCGTAGTTTCGTCGGTTTTTTCTGAAACGGTCGATGAGGCCACGGCGGAAAGTCATGACAGGGCGCTGGCGGTCGTGCAGTTGCTGCTGATCGAGCGGGGGATCCGTGCTCATCGCCATCAGACGATCTGTCTGTCGCTTCACGGCAATCGCCTGGACGCTCTCATCTGTCCGGATCGGCCTCGTCCTCGGTCGCGGCTGGATCGGTATCCGCCCGAGTTGGCCGTGCTCGGCCCTGGGGGGGCGGCGGGTGGCCGTGGTGACCGTCGGGCCTCGTTCGGGCTGTTACCTGGTCTGTCTGCGGGGCGGATCCGACCCTAGGGTCGTGCGGGGTGAGTATCCCGAGCTGGTGGTGGAGTTGATCCTCGCGGCGCGGCCGGGGGTGCGGTCGTGATCGCCGGTATCGAGGACCTCGCCGCTCCTGCGGACGCCCCTGACCAAGGCGCTGTCGTGTGGCCCGCAGGCGACCTGCGCAACGGCCACGTCCTGCTGTTCGAGCGCGACCGGGACAGGCCCTTCGTGACCACTCCGGTGCGGGGCGAGAAGTGGCGAGGGCAGGGGCATCGGTTGCCGGGCCTGTTGTGGGCTCGCGTCACCGGCCTCGAACCGCTCGCCGGGGGGCAGCGCTGGTGGGATCCCCTCGTCTATCCCATAGCACTCTGCTGCGAGTTCCCAGCAGCCGACTCCATCACGATCACCGTGCTCAGCGACACCCTCCTGGTGATCCAACCCAGCCACCCTGGTCACTCGCCGCGTCGCCGCACCCCTTGAAAGCCGGTGCGGCGACGCGCCCTTCCCTGTGCCCGCGTCGCCGCACCTTTGGAGGAGAACTCCTGCGTGAGCGGGGTCGACCCCTGCGGAATCAACTTCCCCGGAGCCACAAGGGGCCACCCTCGCGTGTACGGGGCCGACCCCAAGGACGCCCCAGGCGGCACCTACAACCGCGGACCACCCCCGCGTGTGCGGGGCCGACCACCGTGTCCGGGTCCGCTGCGTCCGGGACGGCGGACCACCCCCGCGTGTGCGGGGCCGACACTTTGTGACCTGGGGTTTTGTGGGCGTGAGGCTCGGTTTTTTATCAAGTGCATGCGGCAGGGACCGCCGATCTTGATCGTAGTTGGCAGGGGAGTGCGGAGCCAGGTGATCTGCTGATTTTGGATGATTGCGTAGATCGTCGTGGCCTCTTTGGCCGTACGACAGGTATGTGCCTGAGTCGCCTCGCTCCCAACGAGGGGAAGCGGGGGCAAGGCCAAAGGACAGGTGACCGTGACGCCGGTGCGTTTCGGAAGGCGCTTCGCGATCACGGACTTCGATGTCGTTGTAAACGGCATGGGAACGCCAGGCGGGAGCTGAGCCTTTAAATGGTCAACTCCTCCGTGCCGGGTGGGTGGGCCGCCCTACTATCTGGCTCCCAGGGGTTGGGGACGGGGGAGCCGGTGAGCGAGTGGAGTTTGGCGTCGGGGGTTTACAACCCCGTGGTGACGGTGGACGGGCAGCGGTGGCGGGACTTCGAGCTGGAGGTCCAGGTGCCGGTGGTGGCGCCCGCGCCGCGCGAGAGCGAACGGGAGCGGATGCGCTGGGGGCCGGCGCGGTTGGACCAGTGCAGGCCGTACGGGCTGGCGGGCGGGCTGGCCAGGCCAGACCCGCAGACCGAGGAGGACATGCTGCGGGCCGTCCCCCTCACCGAGCAGGGCACGCCGCGCCGCTTCCCCGATCCGCGCGGCATGTGGATCAGGCTGATCAACGGGAGCGGCCCGGCCGACGATCCGTTCCGGGCGACCAACGCGATCGACTGCGCGCTGTCGGTGCTCTCCACCTGGTACGGCACTCCCGCGGTGGCCGCGCCGCGCAGGCCCGAGTACGACCGGGTGGGCAGGCCGCTGCTCACCGGGGAGGCCGGGGGGGTGGCCAGGGCGGAGCGGTGGCTGGGACAGCGCTTCCACTACGTGGGGCAGGGGCGCCACGCCTACCTGCCGATCGCGCAGGCGCTGCTGGCCGGGGGACACGGCTCCTCGGCGCTCATCATCAACCGCTGGCCGGCCGGGGGCAGCCACGCGTGGAACGCGGTGAACTTCGACGGCGAGGTGATCTGGATCGACGCGCAGCGGGGGCACATGGCGGTGGAGCCGCCGTACGAGTCGGTGACCGGTGTGTTCTGCGTGGTGATCGACAGGGAGGGACGGCGGCTGTGAACCCGGACCAGGCGAGGGCTGTGGCGGAGGAGTACTTCAACGGGGTCCGAGGCGCGGGCGCCGCTGCCGAGATCAGGATTTATGCCTTTCAGGAGGGCTATGTCGCCTGGGCGAACGAACCCGAGCCCGACGATCCCAGCGTGCTGCCCGACAGCGTCGGTTCCGGGTGCGTGGTGATCGACAGGGCCACCGGCGAGATCGTCATCCGGCCACTGCTCAACCCCGAGACGGTGGCCGAGCAGTGGCCGGGACGCCGCCCCCGATAACGAGGGCGTCCCGGCCACCACGCTCAGCCGCTCGCGAGTGAGCCCACGACCGAGGCGCGGGCCGCGCGCCGGGCGGGAAGGACGGCGGCGAGCAGCCCGGCGAGGCCGGACAGGGCGACGAACGACAGGATCTGCGGCACCGGCAGCTGGAAGACGACGTCCTCGACCATCGTCTGCGCGGCCGCCCAGCCGAACGCGATTCCCAGCGTCACGCCGACGAGCGCGCCGATGAGGCCCAGGACCAGCGCCTCGACCGAGAGCATCCGCCGCAGCTGGGGCCGGGTCAGGCCGAGGGCACGCAACAGCGCGGACTCGCGGGTGCGCTCGTGGACCGAGAGGGAGAGCGTGTTGGCGATGCCCAGCAGGGAGATGAGCACCGCGAGCCCGAGCAGCCCTGTGATGATCATCAGCATCATGTCGAGCGCCTCGTCGAACTGGCCCCGCACCTGTGTCGAGCTCGCGACCTTCGCCGTCGGGTACGCCGCCGTCGCCGCCTCGACCGCCGCGAGCGCCCGGTCCGGGTCGACGCCGTCCCGGTGCTTGATCATCACTCGGTTGTCGCCGACCTCGCCGAAGTAGCGGTCGAACTCCCGCTCGGGCACCGTCACGTCGGCGAGACCCGCGTCGACGTTGGAGACGCCCACGATCGAGAGGTCGACCGTGCCCGCCTTCGCCGTCCGTACGGTGATCCGGTCACCGACCCCGACTTTGAGCCCTTCGGCGACGTAGTCGGTGACGAGTGCGGTCCCCGGAACGAGCCGGTCGAGCGAGCCCGCGTCGAGCTGCGGCCTGAAGTCCGGGGTCGAGGTGAAGGTTCCCACGCCGTAGCGCGTACTCCCGGTCGCGAGCCTCGCGGTGGTCTCGCGGAAGGCGAGGACCGAGTCCAGCTCGGGCCGGCTCCGGAGGTCCTCGGCGATCGTGCGGGGCAGGCCCGAGTCGCGATCCTGGGTCTGCACCATGTAGTCGAAGGGGAACTCCTCGTCGAGCTGCTGGGTGTACGTCACCCGGACGGTGCCGGTGACGACGGAGATGACCGTCATCAGCGTCACGCCCACGGTGAGTGCCGCGGTGGTGGTCGCCGACCGCTTCGGGTTACGCCGGGAGTTGTCCACGGCGAGCCTGCCGGGTACGCCGAAGAGCTTGGCCGGCACCCACCCCGCGAGGGCGGAGAGCGGCCTGACGATCACCGGCCCGAGGATCAGCACCGCGAGGAAGACGCCCGAGCATCCGGCCATCACTACCATCAGGGCGCTCTCGCCGGGCTCCATGGAGATCCCCGCCACCACGGCACCCACGCCCGCGACCAGGAACAGTCCCGCGAAGATCATTCGTACCAGGCCGGCCCTGAAGGTCCGCTCCTCGGTCTGCGAGCGCAGCGCCGCGATCGGCGCCACCCGCGTCGCGGCCCGCGCGGGCAGCAGTGCCGCGCCGACCGTGACCGTCAGGCCGACGACGAGGCCCAGGCCGATGGTGCTCGGCGTGAGGGTGGCGGTGGCGGCCGAGGGCAGCGGCGCGTCGAACGCCGCCAGCACGGAGAGCGCCCCCGCGCCCAGGCCGTAGCCGAGCAGCAGGCCGAACACCGACGACAGCAGGCCGACCACCGCCGACTCCAGCACGATCGAGGCGAAGACCTGCCCTCGCGTCGCCCCGACGCATCGCAGCAGCGCCATCTCGCGGGTCCGCTGGGCCACCAGGATGTTGAAGGTGTTGTAGATGACCAGCGCGGCCACGAACATCGCCACCACGCCGAACAGCAGCAGGCCCAGCTTCAGGAAGTCGGTGCTGGCGCCGTTCGCCTTGGCGAGGTCCGCGGCGTAGCGCTCACCGGTCTTGACCTGGTGCCCCGCGCCCACGGCCGCGGCGACCGAGCCGCGCAGCGCCTCCTGGGTGACCCCTTCGGCCGCGGCGACGTCGATCTCCCGGTATCCCTTCTGCCCGGTCATCTTCCTGGCCGTGTCCGTGGTGTAGCCGACCGCGCCGAAGTATCCGAGCTCCTGGTCCAGGCCGACGTCGAAGAGGCCCACCAGCGTGAACTCGTGCCTGGCGTTCCCCGAGTCGAGCACCGCGATGGTGTCGCCGACCTTGAAGCCCCTGGTCCTGGCGGTGCCCTCGTCGAGTGCGGCCTGCGTCGCGGTCTTCGGGGCCGTACCGCTCACGATCGACGTCCGGTTCAGGTCGCCCTCGGGCAGCGAGATCCCCGCGGTGGGAAAGTCACCGGCGGCCTTGCCGTCCTTGCCGATCAGGGCGGACGTGCCCCGTACCAGCCCCTGGGCGTCGGCCACGCCGTCCACGGCGCGCACCTTCTCCAGGGTGACCTCGGAGACGGCCGGAGGCTCGTCGCCGTTCCCGCCGGACACCGGGAGTACGGCGACGTCGATTCTGTCGGCCGCCGCGGAGAACTTCTCGGTGAAGCCCGCGTCGATGGTGTCGGTCAGCACGAACGTCCCCGCGATGAAGCCGACCCCCAGCGCGATCGCGAGGGACGTCAGCATCAGGCGCAGCCGGTGCGCGAGCAACCCGGCCAGTGTCGTCCTCAGCACCTCACGCCTCCAGCTTCATCAGCGTGTCCAGCACCGACTGCGGCGTCGGCCCCGTCAGCTCGCTGACCAGCAGGCCGTCGCGGAGGAAGACCACGCGGTCGGCGTACGAGGCCGCCACCGGGTCGTGGGTGACCATCACGATCGTCTGGTCGAGCTCGCGCACCGACGTCCGCAGGAAGGAGAGCAGCTCGGCGCCGCTGCGCGAGTCGAGGTTGCCGGTGGGCTCGTCGGCGAAGATGACCTGCGGCCTGCTGATCAGGGCGCGAGCGACCGCGACGCGCTGCTGCTGGCCGCCCGACAGCTCCGAGGGCCTGTGACCGAGCCGGTCACGCAGGCCCACGGTCTCCACGACCTGGTCGAACAGCGCGGGGTCGGCCAGCCGCCCGGCGATCTCCAGCGGGAGCCGGATGTTCTGCTCGGCGGTGAGCGTCGGCAGCAGGTTGAACGCCTGGAAGACGAAGCCGATCCGTTCACGGCGGAGCATGGTGAGCTTTTTGTCGTTGAGCCCGGTCAGCTCCACGTCCCCGACGCGCACCTGCCCGCCGCTCACCGTGTCCAGCCCGGCCAGGCAGTGCATCAGCGTGGACTTCCCCGACCCGGAGGGTCCCATGATCGCGGTGAAGGCGCCCGTCGCGAAGGAGACGTCCACCCCTCGCAGCGCGTGCACGGCGGTGTCTCCCCGGCCGTACACCTTGGTGAGACCTCTGGCCGTCACGGCCGGCGCCGCGCTTTCCCGCGCGTCCCACGCGCCGACCTCTCCGGTGATGGTCACGACAGCTCTCCTCAACAACGTGTGATGTTATGACGCACCAAACGTATTGATGAGGAAAGAGGGATCCATCAGGCGTTAGGCTCGACTTGTTGCGATACGGAGGGGGTCCGGAGGAGGAGGGGCGCGACCTCCGCCGTAGTACGGCCTCGGCCATTCGGACGAGGCGAACGGGGTCTCGCCCGGTGTCACTTCCGTGGGTATTTGATCTTCAGGGTGCCCAGGCCGACCTTGCCGGTGACACGCAGCACCGGCGCGTCAGGGTGCCCAGGTTCGGTGGCCTTGTTTTTGATCGTGCCCATGTTCGTCGTCAGGGAGTCGATCCACACGGTCCACCCTCGCGGCACGGTCACCAGGATGTTGCCCATCCCGCAGGTCGCCTCCAGCAACACCTCGCGGTGCGAGCACACGGCCTCGGTGAAGTCGATCTTCACGGTGCCCGAGCTGCAACTCGCCACGATGCGCGGGGGCACCACCCAGTAATCCTTCTGCCGGACCTCCCCGTGCTTCGTCCGCAGCTCCAGGACCTCGCCACCTCCGACCCCCGGCATGGCGACCCCCGTGTCGTCTCGCGGCAGGTCGGCGGTGATGGCCCGCAGGTCCTCGTACGTCCGTGCGGCCTGCGTCCGTTCGATCCGCTCCTCCAACTCCTCCAGGGTGAGCCGTCCCTCTCCGGCGGCCACGCGTAACCGCTCGATGACCGCGTCACGATCGGAGTGCGACGCGCGGAGCCGACCGTCAAGGTTCGTCATACGAGGATGCTAATCGCCCGAATGCGGCGTCACGATTCCTGATTCATAGGCATATACGACGATCTGTGCCCGATCTCGCAGGCTCAGCTTGGCCAGGATTCGGCCCAGATGTGTCTTGACCGTCGCCTCCGCCAACTCCAGACGACCGGCGATCTCCGCGTTCGACAACCCCCTCGCCACCAGCACCAGCACCTCCCGCTCCCGTGCGGTCAACCCGGTCAGCACCGCCGGCTCGGCCACCGCGGAGGGAAGATGCACCGCGAAACGCTCCAGCAACCGCCGCGTCGTGCTCGGCGCCACCACCGCGTCCCCGCTGTGCACCGACTGGATCGCGCTCACCAGATCGGCGGGCGGCACATCCTTCAGCAGGAACCCCGACGCACCCGCCCTCAACGCCGCGAACGCGTACTCGTCCAGATCGAACGTGGTCAGGATCAGCACCCGAGGCCCACCGGCCGTCGAACGAATCAGCCGGGTCGCCTCCACCCCGTCCATCACCGGCATCCGCACGTCCATCAGCACCACGTCCACGGCGGCCGTCCGCACCGCCTCCACCGCCGCGGCCCCGTCACCCGCCTCCGCGACGACCTCGATACCGGGATGAGCGTTGAGAACCATGCGAAAACCGGTGCGCAGCAACTCCTGATCGTCGACCAGCATCACGCGAATCACCTGGTCATCCACCGCATACCCCGTCAAGCCGCCCTACCTGCCCCGGTATCGCCGATCGGCAGCCGCGCCACCACCTGAAACCCGCCACCGGGAACGGGGCTCGCCTTCACGCTCCCGCCGAACATCGCGACCCGCTCACGCATGCCGACCAGGCCGTGCCCGCCCTCACGCTCCGGTGTCGCCGCGCCACGACCGTCGTCGGTCACCCGCAAGAGCAGCTCCCGCACGCCGTACTCCATCTCGACCGTGGCCCTGCTGTCAGGGCCGCCGTGTTTGAGGGTATTGGTGAGCGCCTCCTGAACGATCCGGTAAACCGTGAGCTGCTCCCCCTCGGGAAGCTCTGAGGGAACACCGGACACCCGCAGCTCCACCGGCAACCCCGACTCCCGCACCTGCGCCACCAGCTCGTCCAGCTGCGACAGGCTCGGCTGCGGAGCGTACTCCTCCTTGACACCGTCGGCCCGCAGCACCCCCACCATCCGCCGCATCTCCGCCAGCGCCCTGCGGCCCGTGACCGAGACCGCCTCCATCGCCCTGCGCGCCTGCTCGGGATCGCGGTCGATCGCATACCCCGCCCCGTCGGCCTGAACGATGATCACACTCACGTTGTGCGCGACCACGTCGTGCAGCTCACGGGCGATCCTGGCCCGCTCCGCGGCCGCCGCCAGCCTGGCCTGCTGGTCACGCTCCCGCTCGGCCCGCTCGGCCCGCTCCTCCAGACCCTCCAGGTAACGGCGGTGGGTGTTCGCGTAGATCCCAGCCATCCAGGTCGCGGCCGCGAACGCCGAGACCGTGGCGAAGGAACGCAGGTCAAGCCCCTGAGACACCCGCCCGAACGCCAGGAACAACCCCAGCTCCACCACCAGACCCGCCCCGACCGCCCAGCGCGGCGAACGCCGCGACGCCACCTCGTACATGGCGACGAGCACGGAGGCGTTGAAGAACAGGGGCGGCACCCCGGCGAGCCACTGGAGGAAGGAGGCGAACGAGATGATCGCGAAGACCGTGACCGGACGCTCGCGCACCCAGAACAGGGGTACGAACAGCAGCAGCGTCAGCCCCGCGAACCCCCACAGCCCCAGCCTCTCCGCCCCCCAGGCCGCCGGGTCGATCACTCCGACAGACCAGACGTTGAGCAGCGAGACCAGCAGGAACGGAGTCAGCCACAGGGCGCCCATGATCCTGGGATGGCGCACGCTCCAGGCGCGCAGTCTGCCGAACACATCACTACCATATGTATGCGCAGATCAGACCCCTTCCCCCTCAAGGCGGAGCTCGGTGTACGACTCAGGTCGCACATCGGGGGGCACATTTGGCGTGGCTTACACAGCCTTTACTGTCTCTGGGGCACCATGGTTTATGGGAGCGCCCTCCGGGGTGAGTAAAGGGAGATAGTTTGTGGTGATCGATCACAAAGACGCCGGGTCGCGCGGCACGAGGACAGGCCGCGCGACCTAACGTTTTCTCTCCCGTTCCCCCCGCCGCGGCGGATGGCCGCCACACCGGATAGAGCTCCCTCGCCGCATACCGCTCGGCGCTCTCTTGGATGCTTCGGGGCTCTCACCGGGATCGTTGGCCTATTCGCTTGCCCGCGCGGATCCACAGGGGTTTTCCCGCTCGGCGATGAACATCGTGCCATTGTGACCGTCCCGGGCGACGCCGGTCCCGCGAGCGCTCGACCTGGGCTCACGCGGGCGACTCACCGAAGCCGGCCGAACGTGCCTCCCCGGCCTCAACCCGCCGGATTGGACGCGGCGGCGCGGTCCTCCGCGAGGACGGATTCGCGCAGTAATTGAATGGCTCGGCGTATGGCCGCAGATCTCGACGCGAAGCGTCTTTCGCTCCGGCAGTATTCTATGAAAAACAGATCCTGGGCCGATATTGTTACGCTGGTGTCTATCGACTTCATGGCGACCGATTGACTTTGAATTGTTTTGTGGGGTCGACGGGATTCGAACCCGCTCTGTACGACACCTAAAATCGCCGCCTCTACCGTTGGGCTACGACCCCGATTCTTTCCGCGAAATTCTCTGTCTGTGAATGGCAATTGGGGCAGAGAAAGCGCAGGTTTTCTTTTCTGTTGTCCAGCCAGTTGCCATTGATGTGGTCAACGTGCAGCGTCAATGCCTGACCCCGCCAGGCGCCCTCGATCCTACATCCCGCGCAGCGGTATGGCATCCCGATCTCGATCAGGCAGCGCCTGAGCTGCCCGGGGTCTGGGCGTGGGCTGCCCTCCGGCCGCACGGCGAGAACCTGTTCCGGGCGATGGCGTCGCGGTGAAGGTTTACCTCTGTTGGGGGAGCGCTTGCGAAAGTGCGACGTGTCGATTCCGAAGCGCTTCAGCTGGCGGCTGATGTGGGCGTGGTTGCCGCCCGCGATGGTGATGCCGAGGCGGCGGAGGACGTCGGCGATGCCGAGGGATGCGGCCGCGGCCTCCGCCAGCATTTGTGGGGTGTATTTGTACTTGGTGGGCACGCCCCAAGTTTAGGTAATGGGACCGACAATTCTTGGGGCGTGCTCATGTCATATTAAATGGCGAAAATCGGGTGTCAGCCGACGCCGAGTTCGCGGCGGAGGCGGGCCACGTGGCCGGTCGCCTTCACGTTGTAGAGGGCCTTCTCGATCTTGCCGTCCGCGTCGATGACGAAGGTGGAGCGGATCACCCCGAGGGTCGTCTTGCCGTACATCGTCTTCTCCCCGTACGCGTCGTAGGCCTTGTGGACCTCAAGGGAGGGGTCGGACAGGAGTGGAAAGGTGAGGGCGTCGTGCTCGACGAATTTGGCGAGCTTGGCCGGGTTGTCCTTCGAGACGCCGAGCACGACGAATCCGGCCGAGGTGAGCGAGGCGAGGCTGTCGCGGAAGTCGCAGGCCTGCTTGGTGCAGCCCGGGGTCATCGCGGCGGGATAGAAGTAGAGGATGACGCGCTTACCGCGATGACTCTCCAGCGACACGGTGGTGCCGTCGGCGGCGGGAAGGGTGAAGTCCGGGGCGGCGTCGCCCGGCTCAAGTTTCATGATGGTCCTCCGAGGAATGGTTCCCCGGTCAACTTACCGGCCTGCCCGAAGTGCCGTGGGTGGGTAAGACCTGACAGACTGATCAATGTCAAGGAGTAGGGGAGGATAGCCATGGCGGACACCGATCCCGCGGAGTTGGAACGACAGATCGAGCGCACGCGCGCGGAGTTGGCCCAGACGGTGGACGCCATCGCGGAGCGGGTGAGCCCCAAGCGGGTCGCGGCGCGTGGTGTGGCGAAGGTCCGGGCGAACGCGGAGCACCTCGCCGCCCAGGTCGGTGACCTGGTGGGTGGCGCGGCGGGGCCGAAGCCGGTCAGGCTCGCCGACGAGCCCGAGGATCTGTGGGCGGACGACCGGCCGGACCTGGCGCCGATCCTGATCGGGGTGGGGACGGCGCTGGCGATCGGTGCGATGATCATGTTGTGGCGGCGCCGTCGGCCGTGACCGCCGGTCGGCAGGCGCCGTCGGCCGTGACCGCCGGTCGGCAGGCGCTGTCCGCCCTGGCCGGTGGCCGGCCCCTCGCGCGGCGGTGAGCGTGCGGGGTCTCGGCGCCGCTCGCCCCGGACGAGCGGTGCCGGCCGTCAGGAGGTGCGGCGCGGCCGGCGGCTGATCGCGGTGAGGAACCGCCGGGGAAGTGCCAGCGTCAGTACGGCGAGGACGACGTGCACCGCGATGAAGGCGTATGCCTCGTTCCGGGTCGCCGGATGGCCGAGCCGGACCGTCATGTGATGGGCCCAGTCCCAGAGTTCCGGGATGCCGTCCAGCCTGCGGTTCATGGAGACGGCCATCAGATCTTCGAGGCCGGACATCTGCAGGATCGTCATGGCCGCTCCGGTCCGCAGTACGCCTTCGCGTGAGCCGCCGCCGATCCGGTAGGCCAGGACGAGTGCTATGAGAAGGAACGGTACGAACACCACCACGTGCAGGTAGAGATCTTCGAATACGGCGGATCCGTCGGCCATGTCCATCGCGGTGATGAAGGTCTTGGGCACGAAGTAGCAGAGGAAGGCCAGGAAGATCGCAGGCAGTGCGACCAGGTGTAGCCGCAGCCGCCGCGCCCACGCGACGTTCAGCCAGGCGATGGCGACACAGGCGGTGATCTGGGGTGTCAGCTTGACCAGCAGCATCCAGACCGAGGTGATCTCCCGCTCGTAGGGGATGACGAAGCGCACCATGGCGGCCAGCAGTATCGCGAGGGTCCCCAGCAGCAGCGTTGCCCGGTTCTCCCGCCAGAACGAACCGGTCGTGACGGAGGGCGGTGGGTCCGTCCGAGGGGATGATGAAGACGGCATTGAATCCCTGTCAGTGCGTTGAGACGATCGGTGTGCCGTGTTCGGGGCAGACGATCGTGATGAGTGATCCCGGATCGTTCGGGATCACGTTGACCAGTGTGGGCCGTGTCCGGCGCAGCGCCGTCACGGTCAGTGTCCGTCCGGCGAGGTGGCTGTGGAAGTGGCGCCACAGCAGATGGATCCGGCCGCAGGTGGTGGCCGACGCCGCGAAGTAGCCGAGATGCGGATCGTGGACGACTCTCGCTCCTTCCGAGCGTACGGCGCGAGCGGCGGTCATCCGCTCGACGATGTGCGCCTGGACGCCGTCGAGTTCCGGTAGCAGCGCGTCGAGGGCAGCCCGTTCTCCTATCAGGATCGCCCGCCCCGCCTCGGCCGCGATGTGGAGCGCGTCGGCGTTCAGCGCCCGGCGGCGGCTCTCGTTGAGAACCTTCGCCCCCGGGGGGAGCAGTACTCCGTAGCGAGGTCCGATCCAGGTGGGCACCGCCCAGCCGGGAAGAGCACCTCGGGGAAGGACGCGCCGGTCGAGTGTCGCGGCGCGTACTTCCAGCACGGGTGTCCGGCTCGGCACGTCCACCAGACCGAGCGCGTCCCGCAGCTCCCGGCCCTCGTCGATCCACAGGGACGGCTCCCGGGAGGCGTCGAAGGGCCGGGCGAACGGGCACAGGCGGTGGAGCTGGCCGGCCAGGGCCGCCGAGGGGGTGGGTTCGGGCTCGGCGAGGGCTCTGCCCGCGGACACCCACTGGTCGCGGTAGAAGGGCACCCGCAGGAAGGCCGTCTTGACGATCCCGCGGTATGCCCGTTCCCAGCGCGCCGCCGAGAAGTCAGCCGGCATCGACGCTGACCCGGAGCAGGTCGTCGACGGTGGCCAGCACCTCGGTGAGCTCGTCCGCCGAGGCGGCCGAGGCCAGCAGGTAGCCGAGTTTCGCCCGGCATTCGGTGTAGGGCGTGACCTGTTCGCCCGGTAGGGCGGTGACCAGCACGTCGTCCACCCCGGGCACCGCGAGCGCGTCCCTCAGCCCGTTCAGGGCCACCAGGGTGCCTTTGGTGTCCGAGCGCAGCATGCGTACGGCGGCGTGCCTGGTCCAGCGGGGGGTGAGTTCGGGGCGTTCGCCGATGGCGAGCAGGACGGCGGCCGCCACGGTGTCGACCCCGTGCATGAGGCCGAGCGCCTCGCCCATGCCGTTGCCGCCGATTCTCGTGCCCATCTCGATCAGTACGAGGCCGTCGCCGGTGACGAACAGGTCGATGTTGAGCGGGCCGTCGGTGTAGCCCACGTCGGCGCAGACGAGTTCGATCCGCCGGGTGACCTCCCGGGTCAGCGGTTCGTCGCGAGGGGCCATGTGGTGCCCGATCGCGACGACCTCGGGGGCGGCCACCACGCGGTCGCTCAATCCCAGCAGGGCCACCCGGCCGTCCTGGAGGAATGCCTCACCGCAGAGGTCCTGACCGGTGACCAGTTCCTCGACGATCACCCTCCCCGAGGGGGAGACGTCGCTCGCGGCCCGCACGGCGCCGTCCAGGTCCCGGGGGCCGGCGCAGATCGTGATGCCGCGGGAGCTTCCCGAGTCGACGGGTTTGACGATGACGGGGAAGGCCGGTCGTACGGCCTCGCGGAGGATCTCGTCGGCGGTGCCGCTGACGTAGGCGGGTCCGTCCATGCCGAGCCGCCCGCACACCTCGCGGAAGTAGGCCTTGTCCACCGAGGCCCGCAGGGCGGGAGCGGACAGTCCGCAGGGTAGTCCGAGCCGCGCTGTCACCTCGACGAGGGAGGGCAGGTTGATGTCGCTTCCCGGGGCGAGTACCCCGGCGATGTCGTCCCGGCCGCGCAGCGCCGCTGTCACCGCCTCCACGTCACGGGTGCTGAGGTGGAGGAACTCGTCGGCCTCTCGGACTCCGGGGGCGTCGGCGCGCATGTCGACGCAGATCGTGCCCAGCCCGAGCCGCCGGGCGGCCCGGAACGAGCTGATCGTGCCGTCCGAACCGCCCAGGACAACCAGGTGCTTCACGCGCGGGCCGTCTCTGGAGTGTTCCAGCTGACGCCGCGGGTTTCGATGAACCAGTCCACGGTCCGGGCCATTCCCTCCTGGAGGGAGACGAGGGAGCCCGGATCGATCCCGACCGACAGGAGGGTCTTGGTCTGCGCGGTGACCGCGGTATCGGGTGTCTCGCCCGGTCGCATGGGCAGGCCGACGATGGGCACCCGCTCGTAACCGCGGGCCACGCAGAGGTCGATGATGAGTTCCGCGACCTCGTAGATGGTGGACGAGGTGGTCGGGCCGACCTCCACGACATGGTCGAGGACCGTGCCCGCGGCGGCGGTCTCCAGGGAGGAGACGAGTGCCTGTGCCACGTCTCCGACCCAGACCATGTCGGAGACCTGGGTGCCTCCGCCGTACAGCTCGACGGGCATGCCGCTCAGCGCGCGGCAGACGACGGCAGGGGTGATCTTCCGGACCTTGCCGGGAGCGAACGGCGGAGCGGCCTGCTGCCGGGGGCCGTAGGCGTTGACGACCCGCACGCTGTTGACCTTGGTGCCGCGGTGGGCGTTGAACATGCGGACGAAGCGTTCCACGGCCGTCTTGGAGATGGAGTAGCTGTTGTCCATCCAGTGGTTGCCGACGCAGATGTAGACGCCGGGCAGGTCGTACTGGGCGACGGCCTCCAGGAAGTTGAGACCGCCCATGAGGTTGGTCTCGGCCGCGGGCCGCGGATTGGTGATGGTCTCCTGGGTGCCGAGGACGGCCGCCAGGTGCACTATCGCGTCACAGTGCGCCGCGAGTTCCGTCATCGCGGTGGCGTCTCGGATGTCGCCCCGCATGACCTCCCAGGGCATGTGCTGTTCGCTGCGCCCTCTGTGATCGAACACGAGCGGAACGTGGCCACGGGAGGCGAGTTCCTCGCACACGTAGCGACCAATGAAACCGTTTCCGCCGGTTACTCCAACTTTCATGTCATCCTCTGTACTGAGTTGGGCACCTCGTGTGCAGGCACGCCTCGTGTGTGTGCGGGCCTCATGAACGTGTCGTTTGTGACAAACACACCCATGATCGAGTCAACATATACTCAACAAGCCCGGCGAAATAATGATCTGTTTCCATGTTGTGATGGTCTTCATCACCGGGGGGCCGAGTGAGGTTGGAAGTAGTGGATCCATGCGGGGATCCAGAACCTGATGGCTGGGAGGCGTTTCGGCAGGCTGAAGGGCTGACCGCTCTGTGGGCGTACGACGTCATCGGCGCGTCGTCCGAGGGGTCGTGGGCCCGCCCCCTGCTGGCCGTGTTCCGCGAAGGCCGGCGCATCACCGCGGTGATCGGCGCGGTCTACCTCGGCCTGCGGGCACCGGGTTCCAGCCGGGCGCCCCGGCCTCGCCGGGAGCCGATCGTCCTCGATGTCCGCCTGCCCGGCCACTCCAACGGGCCGACCTGGCACTTCTCGGGGGAGGTGCCGTTCGAGGCGCGGCGCGCCATGCTGCGGCTGTTCGAGCGGGCCGCCGCACGCCGGCTCGGCTGGGGGCTCGCGGGGACGGTCTACCGGATGACGACCGAGCCGGAGTCACCTCTGGTCGTCCGCCGGGGGGCGGTCGTAAGGGACTCTCCGGGGAGCACGATCATGCCTTTGAGCTGGACCTCCGCCGAGGAGTGGATCGGTTCGCTGAGCAGGAGCCGCAGAAGTGACCTGCGCCGCCAGCTCCGCCGGATCGAGAAGACCGACGACCTGGTCGTGACCACCGGGACGGCCCGGTCCGATCTCGATCCGGTCGAGCTGGCCGAGATGAACCGCAGGCACACGGCTCGGCTGGCGGCCCGCTTCGACCCCCGCGCACCACTGCCCGCGGCGTACTTCGACAGGCTGCTCCGGCGTGAGGACGTGTCGGTGACCACCTATCACGCCGGAGGGCGGCTGCTGGCCTTCGCGATCCTGTTCGAGCACGAGACCACCCCTGTCTTCGCGACCTGGGCGGCGCTGGGAGTCGAGGACGGCGGGCGTAAGGGCCTCTACTTCGACGCTCACGCGCGTCTTGTCCGCAAGTCGATCGAGGAAGGGCGGAAGGAACTGCTGTGCGGCCGGGGCCAGGTGAAGGTCAAGACGTCGCTCGGCTACGAACACGTCCCCATGAAGCTCGTCGCCGTCCCCAGGTGGGTGATGGGATGAGCCTCACCCTGCAGACGCTGGACCCCCGGCACGATCCCGAGCCCTCCGACTGGGAGGAGCTCCGCACCGACGCGGGCCAGACCGCGACCTGGCGCTACGAGCTCCTGCGGGCCTACGCCTGGGCCGCTCAGGCGCCTGTCCTGCTCACCGTGCTCAGGGAGGGAGGCGTCGCGGTGGGCGCCGTGTCGGCGTCGTTGCGCGGGATACGGCCACGCCGAGGCGCCTACGTCACCGAGCGGGACCCCGCGGGCCTCCTGGACGTCCACGCGCCGGGAAACCGGTCGCAGAAGGGCTGGTGGTTCACCGGCGAGCCGGAAGCCGGGCGGCGGCGGGAACTGCTGCGCGGCTACGCGCGCGGCATCCGCGCGGAGCTGGGGGCCGGCTGGCGGAGCATGGTGTGGAGAGAGGTGTCGCCCGGCGAGCCCGAACTGCTGCCAGGCGCGGTCAAGGTCCGCCGTCCCACCGAGCCGCTGGCCAAACTGGCCACCCCCTGGAGTGATCTCGACCAGTGGTACTCCCTGCTCGATCGTGCCCGCAGGGACTCGCTCAGGCGGCGGGCCAGGGGTTTCTCCGCCGATCGCGGGCTGTCGATCGAGATCGGCCCGGCCCGTGAACTGGTGACCGGAACGGAGGCCGCCGTGCTGCGCGCCGAGAACGACCTCAAGCACCGCGGCGGGCTCTTCCCCGTCGCCCCGCTGCCGTCGCCCTACCTTGAGGCGCTGGTCGGCGGCGACGAGGTCATGGCGCTCGCCTACCGTGACGCCGCCGGCCGGCTCCTCGGGCTCTCCCTGATCCTGGACCATCCCAGCTGGCCGATCTGTTTCAGCTGGGGGGCCGTCCCGCCGGAGGACGGCGGCCGCAAGCACCTGTACTTCGATGGTTACGTCCGTATGGTGGAGTGGTCCATCGGCTCGGGCAAGGCCGGACTGGTCCTGGGCAAGGGCCAGGCCGAGGCCAAGAGAGACCTCGGCGCGGAACTCGTTCCCTCCTCGGCTCTCGCCGTGCCCTTCTGACCTCATGGACACTCCCATGACCTGTGTGCAGTGCGGACATCCGCACCCCGCTCTCATCAGAAGGCGCCTGCGCCCGGCCCGCCACTCCTGCCGGTCGTGCGGCGCGGTGTTCAGGCCCCGCGCGTTCGACCCGGAACCGGCCGGGTACGCGTCGACGGACGGTGATCCGCTCCTGGAGTTCATGCCCGCCCGCATGGTCCGCTGGGTGCGTGAGGGCCGGGAGCCGGTCCCCGACCTGCCGGACCGGACGGTGCTCACACGGTGGTACAAGGATTTCGACGCCCTCGTCGCCAGGGCGCGGTCCTCGGCCGAGGAGCGTGCCGTCGTCGAGCGGGTGAGCGAGGTCCCGCCGGACCTGCTGCCCGCCAGGCCCCCCGCGTTCTCCAAGGTGTGTGCCGCGCTGCACGCCACCTGCTACGACAGCGAACTCGCCGCGTCGAGACTGGCCGGGCAGGATCCGGACTTCGTGGCGGAGAGGGTCGGTCACCTGCGGCGCTGGCTCGCCACTGCGGGAAGATCCACGACCTGGCTGGAGGCGGCGGCCGCCGCCGATCCCGCTCCCGAGGCGGTCGAGGAACTGCTGTCGTCGTCCGGCTCGTTCACCGAAGAACAGGTCAGGACCTTCTTCTCCGCGCTGTTCGGCGTGGAGCGGGGACCCTCCCTCCCAGGGGTGCGTGACCGTTTCGGCGAGGAGCGGATCCGGCGGGCCCTGCTCGCCTACCTGGAGACCGGTGCCCGCCCGCTACGCGAGGCCGTGCTGGACGAGCTGGACGCCACGTGACCGCCACCGCCGAGGTCACCGCCGCACACCGCGTCGGCCCGCGTCGCCTGATGACACTGCTGGGCGGCCGCGCCACCTTCCGCCTCCTGCTGTACGGCTCGGCGGGCATCCTGGTCGCCGCGTGGAGCCGGGATGACTTCAACCGGTACGCGGCCGCGGTGGGGGCGACGGGCTGGTTGTGCATGGTGGTGCAGTCGGGGCCGGAGAAGGCCGCGCTCAGGCTCATCCCCCGCGCCCGCCGTACCCGCGAGCAGCTCGCGGGCATGCTCCGCGCGATCCTCGGCTATGTCCCGATCCCCTTCGTGGCGGCCGCCGCGGCCGGTTTCGTACTCGCGCCGGACTCCATGGCCACGATCTACCTGCTCAGCGCCGCCTACTACGTCTCACTCGGCTGTGGCATGCTCGGCGTGGCCGTTCACCGGGCCCTTGGCCGTTACACCCCCGACACCGTCCACTTCTCGCTTCTCGGCCTGGGAATGCTGGCCATGGCCGGGCTGGCCTTCGCCGTATCCGTCAGGCCCGCCGGTTACCTGGCCGGACTGCTCGTCCTGAGCACGATGCTCAATCTCGTCCTGCTGCGCGGCCTGCCCCGCACCCCCTGGCCGCCGCACCGCACGTTGCGCCGCGTCCTGGCCGGCACCGTGGTGCTGATGGGTACGGCCGAGGTGATGAGCAACGCCGCGGTGGGCCTGCTCTTCGTGGAGTTGGCGCTCACCTCCCACGCGAGCCAGAGCGGCGATCTCTACGTGCTGATCCTCGGGTGGGGGTTCACCGTGTCCGTGATCTACACGCTGCAGCGGATCTACCAGCCTCGGCTGTCGCTGCGAATGGCCTCGGACGGCGCCGCCGGGACCCGAGCGTTCGGCCGGCGTGTCGCCCGGCTCTCCGTCTGGACGAGCGCCACCTGGCTGGTCCTGGCGGGAGTGGCGCTCATCGGCGGCCTGGCGGGAACGCGCTCCCTGGTCGCGCTCGGCTGCCTTCTGCTGTCCCTGCTCCCGGCCTACCTGCTGACCGGCTTCGGCATCTTCGTGCTGGAGAACACCGATGAGGCCGGCCTGCGAAGCAGCGCGAAGGCGGCCGTCGTCGCACTGGTCGCGGCCATCGCGCTGGGCGCACTGGTGATACCGCTCGCGGGAGCCGCCGGGGCGGTGTACGTGCTGGGGGCGAACGGGTTCGTGCTCGCCCTGGCGTTGAGGAGGGTCATGTGACGACCGGACTGACCGTGCTGGTGCCGTGTTTCAACGAGGGGGCACAGGTCGAGGTCGCCCACCGCGAGCTGACCGAGGCCCTGATGGGAATCGACGAGCTGGAGATCCTCTTCGTCGACGACGGCAGCAGCGACGACTCCCTCGACCGGATCCGCCGCCTGGCGGAGTCGGATCCACGAGTGCGTTATCTGTCCTTCACCCGTAACTTCGGTATCGACGCCGTCATGGCGGCCGGGTTCCGCTACGCCGGCCAGCCGTGGACGGTCCAGTGCGACGCGGACCTCCAGGTGCCGCCCGAGGAGATCTGGGCACTGCTCGCCAAGGCCGGCGAGGGGTACGACGTCGTGTTCGGCGAGCGGCTGGGGCGCCGTGACCCCCTGGTTCGCAGGCTCGGGTCGGCGGGTCTGCACTGGATGGCCCGGCGGGTCTTCGGGATCGACATGCCGCGCGGAGCCTCCACCTTCAGGGTGGTACGCACCGGCGTGGCCCGCACGATCACCGACCTGCGGCTGCCCTGGTTCATCCCGGCGGTGCCCCTGGTCGGTGCCCGCCACGCCGTCACCCCGGTCACGCACAGAGCGCGCACGGCGGGCCGCTCCAGGCTCCGCCTGGCGAGACTGGTCGCACACTCCTTCGAGTTGTTCTTCGGCTTCTCCTGGCGTCCGCTCAACGCGGTGTACGCGGCGGCGGTGCTGGGCGGGGCCGCCTCGCTGGTGCTGGCGGTGCTCGGATACCTGGGGGCGGTGAGCGGGCCGGTCATAGGTGCGACCCAGCTCCTGCTCACCGGGCTGGCGCTCGCCACGGTGGCTCTGCTGGGCCGCTATCTCCACGGGCTGGCACACGGTTCGCGACGTCTGCGGGTCTACTACGTCAGGGAGTCCAACCTGGCGCTGCTTCCCGAGGACAGCCTGACCGGCGGCCTGCGCTGCCCGCCTCCTCCCGAGCGTTCCGATCGTCATGTGGAGGGGTGAGCGGGGCCGACGTCCCGTCCGGTACCGGCTGGTCCTTTCGGTGTCTCCCGGCCGCACGGAGCGGGTACCGGTCCGGCGCCGGCGGTTCACGGCCCCGGATTGAGTAGGGGTGTACTCATGTGCCCTTTTCCTCGCTCGCAGAGCATGGCGAGCAAGGAAAAGGGAGGGGTAAATCCGTGAAAAGCATCATTCGTACGGTGGTCGCGGTGGTGGCGGCCGCGGGCCTCACGCTGACGGTGGCTCCGGCGGCCTTCGCGGCGGCGCCGGTGTCGGCCGCGCGAGACTCCGACGACAGCTTCGAGCAGGAGTCCAGGAACGACCTGGCCACGCTGGAGGCCGCCTACTCGGTGAAGGGCGACGACGAGGAGGACAACACCTTCAGGCTGCGGGGCGAGCTGTACGACGGTGACAGGCGCACCTTCCGCCAGGGTGGCCGCTGCGCCTACGCCCAGGTGCAGATCATCCCGTCCGGTGAAGAGGACTGGGAGGTCGCCAAGCGCGTCAGGTTGTGCGGCTACGACGACATCAAGCGCTTCCGCGTCACGGCGCACGACGTGAGCGAGGTGCGGGTCAAGACCTGCCAGGTCAAGTACCGCAGCTGGTCGACCTACAGGTGCAGCAGGTGGAAAGAGCTCGACCTGGGCTTCTGAGGTCTCTCCGAGGTCAGGCACCTCCGGGCGCGGGAGCGCCGCGGACCGTCGGGTCCAAAGGACGGGGGCGGGATGTGAGGGGAACGGGCGCTCGCCGGTGAGACGGCGGGTGCCCGTTTCGCGTCAGAGGGCGTCAGAGGAAGGCGCGGCCCTCGCCGCGGTAGGTGGGGACCTCGTCCACGACCTCGTCCCCGTCGATCAGGTGCAGGGTCGCGAAGCGCTCGCAGAGCTCGCCCGCCTTGGCGTGCCGGAACCAGACCCGGTCACCGGCGCGCAGGTCCTCCGCGGCCTGCCCGATCAGGGGGGTCTGGACCTCCCCGGCCCCCTCGTTGGGGTCGTAGCGCAGGCCGCACGGCAGGTAGGGCTGGGGCAGCCGGTCGTCGCCGGGGGGGCCGGAGGCGGGGTAGCCGCCGCCGAGGACGGTGACGACGCCGGGGGCGGGGCGGCGCACGACGGGCAGGGCGAACAGGGCGGCGGGCCGGCCGGTGAATCCCCGGTAGAAGTCGAACAGGCGGGGATGGAAGAAACCGGATCCGGCCGCGATCTCGGTGACGGCCCTCTCCTCGGTGGTCTTCTCGATGCTGCCGGTGCCGCCGCCGTTGACGAACTCCAGGTCGGTGACCTGGCGTACGGCCTGGACGATCCGGCCCCTGCGGGTGATCAGCTCGCGGCGGGATCTGGCCTGCATCAGGCGGACGGTCCGGGTGCGGGCGGGGTTGCCCGGCGGGTCGTCGCCGACCCCGGCGATCTGTGCCTCGTACGCCATCAGGCCCACGAGCCGGAAGCCGGGTCTTTTCGCGATCTCGGTGGCGAGGTCGGCGGCTTGGCCGACCTCGCGGACGGGGGAGCGGAGGACGCCCGCCCTGAACCGGCCGCCGAGTGCGAGGTAGCCGGCGTCGACGTCCAGGCAGAGCCGGATCTCGTGGCGGTCGCGGACTCCGGCGACGGCGGACTCGACGAGGTCCAGGTGCTCGGCCCGGTCCACCATGATCGTGATCTCTCGCGCCGCGACCGGCCCGGCGGCGAGTTCGGCGAGCGCGGCACGGTCGACGGTGGGGTAGGCGACGAGCACGTTCCGCATCCCGGTGGAGACGAGCCAGAGGGCCTCGGGGAGGGTGAAGGCCATGATTCCGGTGAAGCCGTCCATGGCGAGGACGTGTTCGAGCACGGCCCGGGACCTGACGGACTTGCTGGCGACCCTGATCGGCTTGCCCCGGGCGCGGCGGGCCATGCCTTCGGCGTTGGCGCGCAGGGCCCGCAGGTCGAGGACGGCAAAGGGAGGGTCCAGATGCGCTGTGGCCCGGTCGTAGCGCTGGCGGTCGTCCATGTCCGCAGGATAACCCCGCCACGGCGAATATGAGCATCATTCATGTTGCCGTATCGGCGATCAATGCTCCCGCCAGGGAGGTCCCAAGATCGTGCAAGTGGGCGGTTGATCCCCGGCCCGGTCCTGCGGAAACGCGTACACATGGCCGAATGACGACTACTCTCCAGGACACCCTGGCGGGCTCGGGAGGCACCGGCACCGCGGGGACCACCGCGGGCTCGGGAGGCAAGGCGGCGGCCGAGCGGTTCCAGGACGTCCGGCGCAGGTCGGTGCGGATGCTCAGGCCGGGCAGGACCCTCGCGGGTGTCCCCACCGCGCTGGCGGTGTCCGCCGTGCTGGCGGCCTCGGCCTCGGTGACGGTGGGCCTGCTCATGGGCTCTCCGCTCGCGCGGGTGCCCTACCGGCGGCTCGTCAAGGGCGTCGGCGCGTGGAGCTGGTCTGATCCCGCCGTGTTCGCCGCGTCGACGCTCGCCGTCGTGGTGGGCCTGGTGATGCTCGCGCTCGCCGGGCTGCCGGGGCGGACCCGGCTGGTGCCGCTGGAGGTGGGAGACCCGCACATGGTGATCGGCATCACCAGGTCCGGACTCCGCCGCACGCTGCGGGAGGCCGCCGAGTCGGTGGAGGAGGTGAACGGGGCGCGGGTCCGGCTCACGTCACGGATCGTCGAGGTCACCGTGTTCACCGACACCGAGCGGACCGGGCCCGTGCTGCGCCGGGTGGGCGCGGCGGTGGGCGACCGGCTGGCGGGCCTGGGCGCGATGTGCGCGGGAGAGGTCGTCGTACGGCTGCGCAGCAAGGGGGCCTGATGAGGCCCTACCTGGGCAACCGGATCGGCCTGGCCGTCACGGGGACGGTGCTGGTGTGCGCGGGGCTCTACGCCTTCCTGCGGGGACGCGGTGACCTCCCAGGACAGGCGCCCGGCGCCAGGCTCGTGCCCCGGGGGTTCCACGGGTGGCCGGCCGCGCATCCGTTGCCGGGCTGGCTGGTCGCGGTGCTGCTGGTGGCGCTCACCCTCCTGTCGGTGCGATGGCTGCTACACGCCCTGGGATGGGGGCGGTGGGGCAGGCGGACCGGGACGGGGACCGCCATGCTTGGAGTCGCTCTTAAAGAAGTCGAAGGGCTCACTCGTGTCCGCGTCAGGTACGTACGGCACGAGCGGCTGCGCATCGGGGTGGGCTGCGCGCCCGCGACCGATGTCGGCAAGCTCGTGTCCCGGCTGAACAAGGACGCGGTGGGGAAGGTCCGACGGGCGCTCGGGGAGGTAGAACTCGGCGTGACGGTTCGCCTTCACGTTCGCCGCCGCTGACCCTCCGTACCCCGGCGGGTCCGTCGCGTCCGCGTACGCCGGCCGCTCACTCGCCCTTCCGTACGCGGGTCGTTCGCCCGTCCCCCCGTACCCCGGCGGGTCCGTCGCGTCCGCGTACGCCGGCCGCTCACTCGCCCCTCCGTACGCCGGCCGCTCACCCGTCCCTCCGTACACCATCCGATCCGCCGCGTTTCCGTACACGGGTGTTTCGCCCGTCGTGTCGTACACCGGCCGGTCCGCCGTCGCGCCGTACGAGACCCCCACGGACGAGGTCTCCCCGGAGGCCCGTCCGCCGTACGACCCGTGCGCCGTCTCACCGACGGGGCTCGCGTACACCGGTCGCTCGGCCGTCGCGCCGGGCGAGAAGTCCTCGTCGCCGGGTCCCTCGCCCGGTTCCTCGCCGGGTCTCCCCGCCGCGACCTCGGGCGTGTTCTCCTCGTGCTTCTCGTACCTGGCGCCGAAGGCCAGTCCGGCGGCCAGGCAGAGCAGCGGGAGGGCGGGGACGACGTAGCGGTGGTCGAAGGCCGCGATGAAGGGCGGCAGGATCAGCAGCATCGTCCCCGCCGCCCAGGGCAGCAGCACCGCGCCGCCGAACCTCCGCAGTCGCATCAGCACGCCGACCAGGCCGACCAGACCGATCACCGCGAGGTACGGGCCCCGCACAAAGCCGTACTCCTGGTAGTCGCGCAGCAGGCCCGCGTAGGGTTCGGCCGTCACCGGCGCCCCCGAGGAGCCCTGGTAGGCCACGGTCAGCTGCTCGGCGGTCTTGCCCTGCGAGGCGGCACTTGAGGTGAAGGGCCGCACGCTGTCGGGGAAGACGTAGGCGCTCTGCGGGCCGGGAGCCGGGTAGACACGCCGGGTCCAGTCGAAGATGTGGGCCGCGTCCTCCAGACCCGCCCGGAGGAAGTCGAGCGGCTGGGCCATGATCGCCTGGGTGGCGAAGGTGCCCGCGAGGGCGTCGCGCTCGGCCCAGCTGCCCTTGACCTTGTTCAGCGGCGATTCGCCGTCCCAGATGTAGACGGGCGGTGCCGCGCGCCGTTCCAGCGGCTCGACGGGGCACAGGGCCGCCTCGGGGCCGGCCGGCTGGATTCTGGCGCAGTCGGCGAAGGTCATCGTCCGAGCCCAGAGGAAGGTGTTTCCCCTGGTCAGGCCGAAACTTCCGTGCTCGGCCCCGAACCAGGCCGCGTACGAGCCCAGGCCGATCGCGGCGGCGAGCGTCGCGGAGACGACCGCCCGCCACCCGGCCCGGCGGATCACCATGCAGACCAGTGCCACGGCGATGAGCGGCAGCCCGATCGTGCGGGTGACGGTCGCCGCGGCGAGCAGCGCCCCGGCCAGCGCGGCGACCCACGCCGCGGGGCGCCGCCGCCACAGCAGCAGTGTGACCGCGAGCACCGCGAGGAACTGGAAGAGCAGGTCCGCCATGACGAGGTGTTCGAGCTGGATCTGGTAGGCGTCGAGCAGCACCGGCAGCGCGGCGAGCGTCGCGCCCCACCCCGGCAGCCCGCCCAGCCTGCGCAGCAGCAGGTAGACACAGACGGCCACGACGAGCCCGAGCAGGTGCTGCACCGCGACCACCGCGGGGATGCTGGACAGCGGCTTGAGGATCCACAGGAACAGCGAGTAACCCGCCGGACGGGACTCCAGAGGGCGGGGGGCGAGTCCGGCGTTCAGGTAGACGAAGGAGTCGGCCCAGAACCACAGGGCGGGCCGGTAGCCGAGCATGGCGAGGAGCCGCAGCCCGCCACCCGCGAGGAGGGCGGCGAGGAAGAGCCAGTGGGATCCGAGGAAGCGGAGTGTCCGCTGGGAGCGGGAGAGACGGGAGCGGCTCGCCGGGTGCGTTCCCGTTACCACCGCGACCTCCCGAATCCCGCGCATGGCCACCCAGCATAGGCGTGGGATCGGAGGAGGCTGTGTGTGATGCGAAATTTGGTAGCGATTGTCCGAGGTCAGCACTCGATGACGTTCACCGCGAGCCCTCCCCGGCTGGTCTCCTTGTACTTGTCGAGCATGTCGCGGCCGGTGTCGCGCATCGTCTTGATGGCCTTGTCCAGCGAGACGAAGTGGCGGCCGTCGCCGCGCATCGCGATCCTGGCGGCGGCGATGGCCTTGATCGAGGCGACCGCGTTGCGCTCGATGCACGGGATCTGCACCAGGCCGCCGATCGGGTCGCAGGTGAGTCCCAGGTTGTGCTCGATGCCGATCTCGGCGGCGTTCTCGACCTGCTCGGGGGTCCCGCCCATCACCTCGGTGAGCCCGGCGGCGGCCATCGAGCAGGCCGAGCCGACCTCCCCCTGGCAGCCGACCTCGGCGCCGGAGATGGAGGCGTTCTCCTTGAACAGCACGCCGATCGCCCCCGCGGTCAGCAGGAAGCGGATCACGCCCTCGTCGTCGGAGTCCTTCGTGAAGCGGTCGTAGTAGGTGAGCACCGCGGGGATGATGCCCGCGGCGCCGTTGGTGGGCGCGGTGACGATCCGGCCGCCGGCGGCGTTCTCCTCGTTGACCGCGAGGGCGAAGAGCGAGACCCAGTCCATCGTCTGCAGCGAATCCTTCTCCGAAGACTCGCTTCGCAGCTGCCTGTGGAGCTGGTGGGCGCGGCGGCGGACCTTCAGGCCGCCGGGCAGCACGCCCTCCTTGCCGATGCCGCGCCGCACGCACTCGCTCATGACCTGCCACAGGACGAGCAGGCCGTCGCGGACCTCGGCCTCGGTGCGGCCGAACGCCTGCTCGTTCCGCAGCATCAGCCCGGAGATGGACAGCCCGGTCTCCGCGCACTGGGCGAGTAACTCGGCGGCCGTGGTGAAGGGGTACGGCAGGACGGTGTCGTCGGCCTTGATCCGGTCGGCGCCGGTGGCGTTCTCGTCGACGACGAAGCCGCCGCCGACCGAGTAGTAGATCTTCTCCCGGACCGTCTCGCCGGACTCGGACAGGGCGGTGAAGCGCATACCGTTGGGGTGGCCGGGGAGCGAGATCTTGCGTTCGAAGACGAGGTCCTCGCCGATGACGAAGGGGATCTCGCGCGAGCCGTGCAGGGAGATGGTGCCTGACTCGCGCATGGCGGCGAGCCGCCCCTCGACCGTGTCGACGTCGACGAGCTCGGGCTTCTCACCGGACAGGCCGAGCAGCACGGCCTTGTCGCTGCCGTGGCCCTTGCCGGTCAGGCCCAGCGAGCCGTACAGGACGGCGCGCACCCGGGCCGTCTTCTCCAGGAGCCCGTCCTGGTGGAGGCCGCAGGCGAACTTGTGGGCGGCGGCCATCGGGCCGCCGGTGTGCGAGCTGGACGGGCCGATTCCAATCTTGAAGAGATCGAAGACACTGATCGTCATCTGAATCCTTCCGGCGTGGACGGTCACGCGCGCCCTCCGGACGCGCGTGACCGTGACGCGAGGGGGGAAAGGCTTAGGATTCACCCGAGGTGAGCGCGGTATACTCCTCAGGCGACAGCAGATCGTCGGCGGTGCCCTCAAGACGTACGCGGAACAACCAGCCCTCACCGTAGGAGTCGCTGTTGACCAGCGAGGGGTCGTCCACGACGGCCTGGTTGACCTCCACGATCTCGCCGTTGACCGGCGCGAAGATGTCGCTCACCGACTTGGTCGACTCGACCTCGCCGACGGCGTCACCGGAGGCGACCGTCGCGCCGACCTCGGGCACCTGCACATAGACCACGTCACCCAGCGCCTCGGCGGCGTAGGCGGTGATGCCCACGGTGAGGGTGAGGCCGTCATCGATGCCGGAGATCCACTCGTGTTCCTTGGTGTAGTGCAGGTCCTCGGGAATGCTGCTCATTTTTTCCTCCTGTAGAAAGGCAGTGCGACGACCTCGACCGGCTCGTGGCTGCCCCTGATGTCGACGGCCAGTCCTGACGACAGGCCGTTGTCCACGTAGGCCATGGCGATGGGCCTGCCCAGTGACTGGGAGGGCGCCCCGCTGGTGACCTCACCGACGACCGCGCCGTCACCGGCGACCACCACCGGATATCCGCGCCGGGGCACCCTGCGGCCGGTCGCGACAAGACCCACCAGGCGGCGGGGCGACGGGACGTCCTTGAGCGGTTCGAGGGCGGCCCGGCCGACGAAGTCGCCCGGTTTGTCAAACCTCACCACACGGCCCAGCCCGGCGTCGAACGGGGTCAGGTCGGCCGACAGCTCGTTGCCGTACAGCGGCATCCCCGCCTCAAGCCGGAGGGTGTCGCGGGCGGACAGGCCCGCGGGGATCAGGCCGTGCGGCGCGCCCGCCTCGGTGAGGGCGGTCCAGAGCGGCTCCGCGTCCTCGGCGGCGACGAACAGTTCGAAGCCGTCCTCGCCGGTGTACCCGGTACGGGCGACGAGGGCCTCGTGGCCCGCGACGACGGCGGGCAGACCGGCGTAGTACCTCAGCCCTTCGAGGTCGGCGTCGGTGAGCGAGCCCAGGATCTCCGCGGAGCGCGGACCCTGGACCGCGATCAGGCCGTACCGCTCGGAGCGGTCCTCCACCGCGGCGTCGAAGCCCTTGGCGCGGCCGGTCAGCTCGGCGGCCACCCGGGGGTAGTTGGAGGCGTTGGCGACGACCATGAACTCGGCGGGGGCGAGCCGGTAGACGATCAGGTCGTCCAGCACGCCGCCCTCGACGTCGACGATCATCGTGTAGCGGGCGCGGCCGGGCTCCAGCGCGGAGAGGTGGCCGACCAGCGCGTAGTCGAGGGCTTCGGCGGCCTGCGGGCCCGTCACGAAGATCTCCCCCATGTGGGAGAGGTCGAACAGGCCGGCCGCTTGGCGGACCGCGTTGTGCTCGGCCGACTCGCTGCCGTAGCGGAGCGGCATCAGCCAGCCCGCGAAGTCGGTCAGCGTCGCGCCGAGGGACTCGTGCACGCCGCGCAGCGGCGTAGGTCGGGACATGTGCGCACCTCAGACAAGGGACAGATGAGAGCATCCTCCCCCTCTGTCGTGGGTGCCTGAGAGTTTCATCCGGGTTTTACCGGACTTTCACCTTCGGCGAGGTCGTGGGACCTGCTTTCCAGAGGCACCTACCCGCACGGTCCTTTGCCTTGAGAGGTTCGCGGGGAGGGCTTGCTCCTTCAGGGGTCCTGGGCTGGGTGTCAGGACGCTCTCCCGCACGGGATTCATCGGTGTCACCGGCCAGCCTAACCGCCCGCACCGGCCGAGCGAAATCCCCTCGCCGACCCGATCCGTGCCGGTCAGGGGGCGGCGTGCCGTACCAGTGCCTCGAACAGAGCCGACTCGTCGTCGGTCTCGGGGTGCCACTGGACGGCGACGGCGAAGGGGTGGCCGCCCACCTCCACCCAGGCGCCCCACCAGCGCCGAGGGGTCGCCCGCGGGAGGCAGGATCACCGGCTGCCCGCCCGCGCGGGCCACGTGGTCGACGTAGTCGTACGGCAGGAGCGCGGTGGTCGTCTCCCAGACGGTGAAGCGCGCGGGCTCGACGTAGCAGGTGATGCCGATGACGGGACGGGACATGATCCCCCCTCTTGCTCTCGTTGCCCTCGGGGCGAGGTCTACAGGGGGGTGACGTACGCGCCGGAGATGCCGCCGTCCACCAGGAATTCGGAGCCGGTGATGAAGCCGGCGTCGTCCGAGGCGAGGAACGCCACCGCGGCGGCGATCTCGGACGCCTCGGCGAAGCGGCCCATCGGGATGTGGACGAGGCGGCGCTGCGCCCGCTCGGGGTCCTTGGCGAACAGTTCTCGCAGCAGCGGCGTGTTCACCGGCCCCGGGCACAGGGCGTTCACCCGGATCCCCTCGCGGGCGAACTGCACGCCCAGCTCGCGGGACATGGCGAGCACCCCGCCCTTGGAGGCGGTGTAGGAGATCTGGCTCGTCGCCGACCCCATCACGGCGACGAACGACGCGGTGTTGATGATCGATCCCTTGCCCTGCCGCCGCATGTAGGGGATGGCGTGCTTGCAGCACAGGTAGACCGAGGTGAGGTTCACCTCCTGGACCCGGCGCCAGGCGTCGATGCCGGTCTCCAGGATCGAGTCGTCCTCGGGCGGCGAGATGCCCGCGTTGTTGAACGCGATGTCCACGCTGCCGTAGGTGTCGAACGCGGTCTGGAACACGCGGGCGACGTCGTCCTCGCCGGTCACGTCGGCCCGCACGAAAAGCCCTCCGACCTCCTCGGCGGCCGCCGAACCGGTCGTCTCGTCCAGGTCCACGCACACGACGCGGGCGCCCTCCTCGGCGAACCGGCGCGCGGTGGCGAGGCCGATCCCGCTTCCGGCGCCGGTGATGACGGCGACCCGGTCCTGCAAACGCAGCATCGCTTCTACTCCTCGGAAATGAAGACGTTCTTGGTCTCGGTGAACGCCGACAGGGCGTCGGGGCCCAGTTCGCGGCCGAGGCCCGACTGCTTGAAACCGCCGAAGGGGGTCCAGTAGCGGACGCTCGAATGCGAGTTGACGCTGAGGTTGCCCGCCTCCACCGCCCTGGCCATCCGGAGCGCCCGTCCGACGTCGCGGGTCCAGATGGACCCGCTCAGGCCGTAGGGGGTGTCGTTGGCGATCCGCACGGCGTCCGCCTCGTCGTCGAACGGCACCACCGAGACCACGGGGCCGAAGATCTCCTCGGTGAACGCCCGGTCGTCGGTGGATCGGGGCGTCAGGACCGTCGGCGGGAACCAGAAGCCCGGCCCCGACGGGCACGCGCCCCGCAGGTGGGGCGGCTCGGTGACGAAGGAGGCCACCCGTTCCCTGTGCTCGGCGCTGATCAGCGGGCCCATCTCGGTGGCCTCGTCGCGGGGGTCGCCGACCTGGACGTTCAGCACCGCCTCCCCGAACCGCGCGAGGAACTCGTCGTGGACCGGGCGCTCGACCAGGATCCGGGAGCGCGCGCAGCAGTCCTGGCCCGCGTTGTCGAACACCGCGTACGGCGCGGTCGCCGCGGCCTTCTCCAGGTCGGCGTCGGCGAAGATCACGTTGGCGCTCTTGCCGCCCAGCTCCAGGGTGAGCCGCTTGACCTGTCCGGCGCAGGTGGCGGCGATCCGCTTGCCGACCTCGGTCGAGCCGGTGAACACGATCTTCGCCACATCCGGGTGCTCGACCAGCCGGGCACCCGCGACCTCCCCGGCCCCCGGCAGGACCTGCAGCACCCCTTCGGGCAGGCCGGCGGCCAGCGCCAGCTCGGCCACCCGCAGGGCGCTGAGCGGCGTCCACTCGGCGGGCTTGACGATCACGGTGTTGCCCGCGGCGAGCGCGGGGGCCGTCCCCCAGGTCATGACGACCATCGGGAAGTTCCACGGCACGATCACGCCGACGACGCCCAGCGGCTCCCTGAAGGTGACGTCCAGCCCGCCGGGCACCGGGATCTGCAGGCCGTGGTCGCGCTCCGGCGCCCCCGCGTAGAAGTCGAGGACGTCGGCGACGTTGCCCGCCTCCCAGCGGGCGTTGCCGATCGTGTGCCCGGCGTTGGCGACCTCCAGCAGGGCGAGCTCCTCGGCGTGCTCGCGCACCAGCGAGGCGAAACGGCGCAGCAGCCGGGCACGGTCTCCCGGCGCGACGTTCCGCCAGCCCGCGAAGGCGCGCCCGGCGCGCTCCACGGCCCTGTCGGTCTCGGCGAGGTCGGCCATCTCGATCTCGCCGAGGGCCTCTTCCGTCGCCGGATTGATGATCTCCACATTCACATCCGTTCGAATCCCCGGAAAAGCTCCCAGTCGGTCACCGCCGCGTCGAAGGCGGCGAGTTCGATGCGGGCGTTGTTCGCGTAGTGCGCCACGACGTCCTCACCGAAGGTGGCCGCCGCGAACTCGGAGGACTCCCAGAGCGCCAGCGCGTCGCGCAGCGTGCTCGGCACGGTTTCCGCGTCCGACGAGTAGGCGTTCCCCGTGAAGGCGTCCTCAAGCGGCAGCTCGTTCTCGATGCCGTGCAGACCGGCTGCGATCAGCGCCGAGACCGCGAGGTAGGGGTTGACGTCGCCGCCGGGCACCCGGTTCTCGATCCGCAGCGAGGGGCCGTGGCCGACCAGGCGCAGCGCGCACGTCCTGTTGTCCACGCCCCACTTGACCGCGGTGGGGGCGAAGCTGCCCCGCACGTACCGCTTGTAGGAGTTGATGTTCGGCGCGTACAGCAGGGTGAGCTCGCGCATCAGCGCGATCTGCCCGGCGATGAAGTGCCCTCCCACCGCCGACAGCCCGTGCGGCCCGGGGCCGGCCATCACCGGCTCGCCGCCCGCGTCCCTGAGCGAGATGTGGATGTGACAGGAGTTGCCCTCGCGCTGGTTCGGCTTGGCCATGAAGGTGATCGCCATGCCCTCCTGGGAGGCGATCTCCTTCGCGCCGTTCTTGTAGATCGAGTGGTTGTCGCAGCTGGACAGGGCCTCGCCGAAGCGGAAGGCGATCTCGTGCTGTCCGAGGTTGCACTCGCCCTTGGCCGACTCGACGTACATGCCCGCGCCCTCCATGCCGAGCCTGATCCTGCGCAGCAGCGGCTCGACCCTGGCGGTGCCGAGGAGGGAGTAGTCGACGTTGTAGAGGTTGGAAGGCGTCAGGTCGCGGTAGCCGCGGCGCCAGGCGTCCTCGTAGGTGTCGTTGAAGACGACGAACTCCAGCTCGGTCCCGACGAAGGCGCCCCAGCCCCGTTCGTCCAGCCGGGCGAGCTGCCCGCGCAGGATCTGGCGCGGTGAGGCGGTCACGTCGGAGCCGTCCTCCCACACCAGGTCGGCCATCACCAGGGCCGTCCCCTCCTGCCACGGCACGCGGCGCAGAGTGGACATATCCGGTTTCATGATGAAATCGCTGTATCCGTTCTCCCATGACGACATGGCGTAGCCGTCGACCGTGTTCATGTCGACGTCGACCGCGAGCAGGTAGTTGCAGCCCTCGGAGGCGTGTCGCGCCACCTCCTCCAGGAAGTAGCGTGCCGACAGGCGTTTGCCCTGGAGGCGGCCCTGCATGTCGACGACCGCCAGCAGTACGGTGTCGATCCGTCCCGCCCGCACCTCGTCGTGAAGCTCGGCTACGTCCACACGCCCTCCTCGGCGGAGTCTTATTGGGCTAGTGTTAGACCATTGACGTGCAGCGGGGGGAGCGTTGTCAAGGGCCGGAGGAGATGGTTGGACGAGCTGTCGCGGTTGACGGCCGTGCTGCGGCCGGTGCGGTCCGGCAACGCGTTCGAGGAGACGGTGGAGCGCCTGCTCCAGGTCGTCAAGCTGGGGCTGGTGTCGGAGAAGCTGCCGCCAGAGCGGGAGCTCGCCGCCCAGCTCGGCATCAGCAGGGTCACCCTGCGCGAGGCCATCCGCGAACTGCAGGAGGCGGGCTACCTGGAGGTGCGCCGCGGCCGGTACGGCGGGGCCTTCCTCACCCACAGCGCCCCGCCGCACCCACACCGGGACGACCTGCGCCGGGCCGTGGCCGAGATGGGCGCCGACGACCTGTCCGACGCCCTCACCTTCGGGATGGCGGTCGAGTGCGGCGCGGCCCAGGTGCTCGCCACCGCCTCCCTCACCTCGGAGCGGCGCGAGACCCTGCGGGAGAGGCTGCGCGAGGTCGACGCGGCGAGACCCGAGGACTACCGCCGGCTCGACACGGCCTTCCACCTCGCCGTCGCCGAGCTCACCGGCTCCGCCCTGCTCGCAGGGGCCTGCGCCGACGCCAGGCTCAGGGTCACCGACCTGCTCGACGCGATCCCGGTGCTCCAGCGCGACATCGAACACGCCGCGACCCAGCACCGGGCGATCGTGGGGGCCATCCTGGCGGGGGATCCCGAGGCCGCGCGCCGCGCGGTGGCCGAGCATCTTGAGGGGACCGTGGCGCTACTGCGGGGGTTCCTCGCATAACCTGGGCGCGGTGGGGGATTTGTTCCAAAATCGGATCATGGACGCGGGGCGGCTGCCGCTGTTCTGTTTCTTCGTCGCGCTGATCGTCGTCTTCCTGCTCACCAGGATCAACGTCCGGCTCATCCGCGCCAAGATCGGCTGGTTCGGCAACGTCAACATCGGTGAGATGCACATCCATCACGTGGTGTTCGGCGTGGTGCTCACCCTGCTCGGCGGAGTGTCCGGCCTCATCGTCTCGGGGGTCTCGGAAGGCTGGTACGCGGTGACGGCGGCCGTCTTCGGCGCCGGAGCCGCCCTGATCCTGGACGAGTTCGCGCTCATCCTGCACCTGCACGACGTCTACTGGGAGGAGGAGGGCCGAGCCTCGGTCGACGCCGTGTTCGTCGCCGTCGCGGTCACGGCCCTGCTTCTGATCGGTCTGCGTCCCCTCGGCTGGGAGGACTACGGCGGTGAGTCCCCCGGCATGTGGATCACGGCCGGTTTCATCGTGACCAACCTCGTGCTCGCTGTGATCACGTTGCTCAAGGGCAAGATCTGGACGGGGCTCGCCGGGTTGTTCGTCCCGATCCTCCTGGTGCCCGGCGCGATACGGCTCGCCCGCCCGGGATCGCCCTGGGCCCACTGGTTCTTCGCGCCCGGCTCCCGGCGTCCACAGCCTCGTAAGATGGCGAGGGCGGAGGGCCGCGAGGAGCGCTGGCGCCGCCCGGTGATCCGCGGAAAGATCGCCTTCCAGGAGTTCCTCTCGGGCCGCCACGACCTGCCCTCCACCCGCCTCCGTTCCCGCCACTGAGCCCCGCGCGCCCCGTGGACCTCGGGCGAACGGCGGGCATACTGGGAGACGTGAGCACGCTTCCTTCCCGGTGGGACGGTGTGGAGCGGCGCGTCCCGGAATCGCTGGCCGACCTGCGCGGCCCGGCGACGGGGACGGTCGCCCTGCCCGTCCATCTCGGCTGGTCGGGACTCACCGAGTTCGACCTGGTGAACCCGCTGTTACGGATGAGTCTCTACCGCACGGTCATCACCGGCGGTGGCCGCTCCGACGCCGAGTCGTATCTGAACGCCGAGCATCTCGTCGCCGACTGGCCGACCCTGCGCCGGGGCATCGGGCCGAGTTACCGGAGGGCCTGGGAAACCAAGATCGCGGCCCTGGGACCGAGTGCGGGGACGGGCCGTGGCGCTGAGGCGGGCGCCGCGGCGCCGGGGTGGGAACGGTGATCCTGCCTCCGTTCCAGCAGCGGATGCTGGAGGCCGCGCTCCCCGCCTGCACCCGGTTCGGGCTCGTCCTGGCGGGCGGTTACGCGATGAACGCCCACGGCTTCACCGAACGCCCGAGCGACGACCTCGACTTCGCCACCGCCGCCGAGACGCCGCTGCCCGAGGTCGCGGAGGGCATGGCCGAGGCGTTCAGACAGGCCGGGCTGGAGGTCACCGTGACGGAGGTGACGCCCCGGATGGGCCGCCTGGTGGTCAGCGACCCGGTGACCGAGCAGAGCTGCGAGTTCGACCTGCTCAGGGAGGCGTTCCAGCAGCAGCCCGTGATCGTCGGCGACATCTCCGTCGTCTCCCTGGACGACGCGGTCGGCCTGAAGATGCGGGCGCTGCACGAGCGCAGCCTGGCCCGCGACGTCATCGACATCGCCTCGGTCTCCCACCTGTACGGCTTCCGCGAGCTCGAACACCTCGCCCGCCTGCACAACGAGGAGTTCGAGCTCGCCGAGCTGGTGATGAGGCTGGAGTTCGTCGACCTGATCGCGGACGAGGACTTCGAGGCCTACGGCGTGGACGACGAGCGGATCACGGAGATCCGCCGGTTCGCCCGCGCCTGGGTGGAGGACATCGGTCTCCGCCGCGCCGAGGAGGGTGACATCGACTACGACGACGTTCCCGCCCCCGACTGAGAAGGACGCCCTCGTGGTCGCCGCCGCCACCGGGGGCGGGCCGGCGAAGGTGACGTCCGGCGACGCCTCACACGTGCCCGGACCGGACCGATCGCGGCCGCCCGGCTCGGGCGGGCTTCTCCACCGGGCCGGGTTCCCCTTTGGCGCCGCGGGTCCGGAAGGCGCCGGGATCGGGCCGATGGTGTGAGGCCTGAGGACCCGCGGGGGGGCCGGGGGACTCCTGTGACGCATACTCGGCCCCTCGCGGGGCAGGTGAGGGTCCTCTCTGCCGAAGGGTGCTGATCATGGGTTTTATGGAGAAGCTGAACCTGCGTGAAATGAAGGCCAAGGCCAAGTTGAGGCTGGCCGGTCGTGCGGGTGACCGCCGCAAGGTGGCCGAGGCGAGGACGGAGGAGGCCGAGGCGAAGCTTCTGAAGACCAAGGACGAGATCCTGGACACCGTCGCGGAGATGCGCAGGGAGTACGGCGTCCGCCGCCGCTGACCCTCGCACCACCCCCGGGTGTCCTGCCGCCAGGCATTCCCGGATCGGCTTCCCGATGGCCGCCCACCGCCCCCCACCGTGGCGGGGGCCGTCTTTCCCACCGGGTCCTGCGGGGATCGGCTCGGTTGCGTAAATTCATATCGTTCATAACGGAATAATTCGGACACCGCGTCGGAGGGCTGATTCGCCGTCCGGCGAACCGGGCATCCCCGCCTGTGCGGAGCCTCTCCTTCGCATCGGAGCGCCATCGGGCGCGCGCCGCATTCGATCACCCGGCCCCGTCCGTGCGGGACGAGGAGCCGGGACGTGGCGATCGTTACGGCTACCCAGGGGGTGTCACGGGTGTGCTGCCCGCGGCACCCCCTTCGCCGGGTTGACCTGTGGCCTCCGGGTGACCAAGTATGAATATGTTCATTCATTCTTGAGGGGGAGGTCGGGCATGTCCGGCAGCCGGATCGTGCGCGCGCCGCGCGGCACCACGCTCACCGCCAGGGGGTGGCCGCAGGAGGCGGCGCTCCGCATGATCCAGAACAATCTCGATCCCGAGGTCGCCGAGCATCCTGAGCAGCTCGTCGTCTACGGCGGCTCGGGCAAGGCCGCCCGCGACTGGCGCTCCTTCGACGCCATCACCCGCACCCTCACCACCCTGGAGGGCGACGAGACGCTGCTGGTGCAGTCGGGCCGGCCCGTCGGGGTGTTCCGTACCCACGAGTGGGCGCCCCGGGTGCTCATCGCCAACTCCAACCTGGTGCCCGACTGGGCGAACTGGGAGGAGTTCCGGCGCCTGGAGGCCGCCGGGCTCACCATGTACGGGCAGATGACGGCCGGCTCCTGGATCTACATCGGCACCCAGGGCATCCTGCAGGGCACCTACGAGACCTTCGGGGCCGTGGCCGCCAAGCGGTTCGGCGGGAGCCTCGCCGGGACGATCACGCTGACCGCCGGGCTCGGCGGCATGGGCGGCGCCCAGCCGCTCGCCGTGACGATGAACGGCGGCGTGGTGATCTGCGTCGACTGCGACCCCAGGTCGATCGACCGGCGGATCGAGCACCGCTACCTGGACGTCCGCGCCGCCGGCCTCGACGAGGCGCTGCGCCTGGCCTACGAGGCCCGCGACCGGCGAGAGCCGCTGAGCATCGGGGTCGAGGGCAACGCCGCCGAGGTCGTCCCGGAACTGCTGCGCGGGGGCGCCGAGATCGACGTCGTCACCGACCAGACGTCCGCCCACGACCCGCTGATGTACCTGCCGGTCGGCGTGGCCTTCGAGGACATGGCCGACGAGCGCGAGAAGGACCCGGCGGGCTTCACCCGCAGGGCCCGCGAGTCCATGGCCGCCCACGTGGAGGCGATGGTCGGTTTCCAGGACGCCGGAGCCGAGGTCTTCGACTACGGCAACTCGATCCGGGGCGAGGCACTGCTCGCGGGCTACACCCGCGCGTTCGACTTCCCCGGTTTCGTGCCCGCCTACATCCGGCCGTTGTTCTGCGAGGGCAAGGGCCCCTTCCGCTGGGCCGCCCTCTCCGGCGCCGCCTCCGACATCGCCAAGACCGACCGTGCGATCCTGGAGTTGTTCCCCGACAACGAGCCGCTCGCCAGGTGGATCCGGATGGCCGGGGAGAAGGTCCGCTTCCAGGGGCTGCCCGCCCGCATCTGCTGGCTCGGATACGGCGAGCGCCACCTGGCGGGGGAGCGGTTCAACGACATGGTGGCCTCGGGAGAGATCGAGGCCCCGCTGGTGATCGGCCGCGATCACCTCGACTGCGGTAGCGTCGCGAGCCCGTACCGGGAGACCGAGGGCATGGCGGACGGGTCCGACGCGATCGCCGACTGGCCGCTGCTGAACGCGATGCTCAACGTCGCCTCCGGCGCCGCGTGGGTCTCCATCCACCACGGCGGCGGTGTCGGCATCGGCCGTTCCATACACTCGGGGCAGGTCACCGTGGCCGACGGCACCAGGCTCGGTGCCGAGAAGCTCAACCGGGTCCTCACCAACGACCCGGGCACCGGCGTCATCCGCCACGTCGACGCCGGGTACGACGAGGCCGTCACCGTGGCCGAGGAGCGGGGTGTCCGCGTCCCGATGCGCGAGTCCTGACCGGGCGTGCCGTGACCGGGTCTCCGCAGGGACGTATGGGGCCGACTCACGTGCCGCGTCCCGATCGCGGCGTGCGAATTCTCCCGGTGCCGCTCGTCGTCGTCTTTCCGGGTGTATGAACGACAGCGGGGCGGGACGGGAGGGGGATGCTCGTGGGGGTTCGAGCGGTTGGAGGGGGAGTGGGTGACGGACTCGACCGGCTTCTGGAGGGGCGGAGGCTGTCCCCCGTCCAGCGGCGGATCGCGCGTTACCTGGGCGACCACCTGTCCGAGGCCGTCTTCCTGTCCAGCGTGGAGCTGGCCGACCGGGCCGGGGTGAGCCAGCCGTCGGTGACGAGGTTCGCGATGGTGCTCGGCTTCGGGGGGTATCCCGAGCTGCGGCAGGCGCTGCGGCCCCTGGTCGTGGGCGGCAGGAGGCCGTCGCGAGCCAACAACCTGCAGACCGCGATCGACGTGGAGATCGACAACCTGCGGAGCGTGCGCGACGCGCTGAGCGACCCCTCCGACCTCTCGGAGCTGGGCGCCAACCTGGCGGGATGCGAGCCCCTGCCGGTGCTCGGCCTGCGGGTGTCGAGCGGGCTGGCCACCACGTTCGCCTACTTCGCGCGGCGCATCCATCCCGACGTCCGCCTGCTCACCCACGGCGGCTCGGAGCTGGCCGACGGCCTGTACGCCGCGCGCAGGGCGGGAGCGGGCTGGCTGGTCGCCGTCGTCCTGCCCCGCTACCCGGTCGAGGCCGTGCGGGCCCTGCGGGGCGCCCGCGACCTCGGCCTGCGTACGGCGGTGATCACCGACCGGCGGGACGTGCCCTTCGAGGCGGACGTGGTTCTGGCCGCTCCCGTCGGTGAGCGGCTCGTCTTCGACTCGCACGCCGGCCCCCTCGCCCTCGCCATGGTGCTGGTGGAGGCGATGGCCGACGCGGCGCCCCTGCGCACCCAGGCCAGGCTCGAGGAGTACGAGCGGATGACCGACCGGGCCGGGGTCTTCACCGAGTGACCCGGCCGATGGCCCGTGGTGATCGTTTTTGCCATGGGTAAGGTGACTGACATGTCAGAACGACCTACCGCGCTGATCACCGGCGCCTCCAGAGGGGTCGGCGCCGCGATCGCCCGTGCCCTGGCTCCCACGCACCACCTGCTGCTCGGCGGCCGAGACACCGAGGCGCTGTCCGGGATGGTCTCCGAGCTCCCCGGCGCGCGGCCCTGGCCGGTGGAGCTCACCGACGTCACGGAGGCCGACGTCGCCGGCATCGACCGGCTCGACGTGCTGGTGCACAGCGCGGGCGTGGTGACCCTGGGACGCGTCGAGGAGACCCCCGCCGAGGTGTGGCGGCGCACGATGGAGATCAACGTGATCGCGGTGGCCGAGCTGACCCGGCTGCTGCTGCCCGCCCTCCGCGCGGCGCACGGCCATGTGGTGCTGATCAACTCCGGTTCCGGGCTGCGGGCGAACCCGAGCTGGGTCTCCTACGCGGCGAGCAAGTACGCGTTGCGCGCCTTCGCCGACGGGCTACGCCTGGAGGAGCCCGACCTCCAGGTCACCACGATCTACCCGGGGCGGGTCGCGACCGACATGCAGCGTGAGGTACGGGCACAGGAGGGCGGCCCCTACCGGAAGGAGGATCACCTCGACCCGGACTCGGTGGCCCGGGTGACGCTGACCGCCCTCACCGCGTCCCCCGACGCCAACATCACCGAGATCACCATCCGCCCCTCCGGCGGGCCCTCGAACTGAGAGCGGCGCGGAGACCGAGGTGCCCAGCCGAGGGCACAGGGCCGGGGCGCGGCGGACTCGCCAATGAATGGTCTCATTCACATAATGGGAGGGTGTTCGACGAGATGTGGGGTGCCATAGAGCACCTCGGACGTGACGGCCGGACCCGGGGCTACCTGCGAGACGCGTGGTCGCCCGCGGATCTGGAACTCCGGCGCTGGTTCGGGCAGGAGGCCGCCAGGCGCGGCCTTGACCTGAGGGAGGACCGCAACGGCAACCTGTGGGCCTGGTGGGGCGACCCCTCGGCCCGGCCAGGAGTGGTCACCGGCAGTCATCTCGACTCGGTGCGCCACGGCGGCGCCTTCGACGGCCCCCTCGGCGTCGTGTCGGCCTTCGCCGCCCTCGACCTGTTGCGGGCCAGGGACTTCCGGCCCGCGCGCCCGGTGGGAATCGCCTGCTTCACCGACGAGGAGGGCGCCAGGTTCGGCGTCCCGTGCGTCGGCTCCCGCCTGCTGACCGGGATCCTCGACCCGGACAGGGCCCGCGCCCTGAAGGACGACGACGGTGACTCGCTGGCCGAGGTGCTGCGCGGGAGAGGACGCGACCCCGGCGCCCTGGGCAGGGACGAGGAGACCCTGCTGCACATCGGCGTCTTCGTCGAACTCCACGTCGAGCAGGGACAGGACCTCCTCCACAGGGACGCCGCCGTCGGCGTCGCCTCGGCCATCTGGCCGCACGGCCGCTGGCGGTTCGACTTCCACGGCCAGGCCAACCACGCGGGCACCACCCGCCTCGCCGACCGCGACGACCCCATGCTGCCCTTCGCCCGTACCGTCCTGCACGCCCGCCAGGCCGCCGAGCGCGGCGGCGTGGTCGCCACCTTCGGCAAGACACGTGTGTCGCCCAACAACGCCAACGCCATCCCCGGCCTGGTCAGCGCCTGGCTGGACGCCAGGGGCGGCGACGAGGACGCGGTGAGGGCACTCGTCGCCGAGCTCACCGATCTTTCGGGAGCCGAGGTCACGGTCGAGTCGTGGACCCCGGTCGTCGACTTCGACGCGGCCCTGCGGGAACGGGTCGCGAGGGCCGTGGGAGGCGCGCCCGTCCTGCCCACCGGCGCCGGACACGACGCGGGCATCCTCGCCTCCGCGGGCGTGCCCAGCGCGATGGTGTTCGTCCGCAATCCAACGGGAATCTCTCATGCTCCGGAGGAACACGCGGACCGGGCCGACTGTCACGCCGGGGTCACCGCCCTCGCCGCCGTCGTGGAGGACCTGTGCGGGAGCTGAACTACTGGTGCGAGCTGGCCTGGCTGCCGCCCGGCGAGGTCGTCGCGGGAGCGCTCGTCACGGTCAGGGACACCCTGATCACCGAGATCGTCACCGGAGTGACGACCCCGCCCGGCGGAGCCGTCCGGCTCGCGGGCCTCACCCTTCCCGGCCTCGCCAACGCGCACTCCCACGCCTTCCACCGTGCCCTGCGCGGGGTGACGCAGCGCGAGAAGGGCAGCTTCTGGACCTGGCGTGAGCAGATGTACGGCGTGGCGGGAACACTCGACCCCGACTCCTACCTCAGGCTCGCCAGAGCCACGTTCGCCGAGATGTCGCTGGCCGGGATCACCTGCGTGGGGGAGTTCCACTACCTGCACCACGGGCCGGACGGCAGGCCGTACGACGACTCGAACGCGATGGGACACGCGCTCGTCCAGGCCGCGCGGGAGGCGGGACTGCGCATCGCGCTCCTGGACGCCTGCTACCTGACCGGCGGCGTCGGCGCCCCGCTGAGCGGGGCACAGCGGCGGTTCGGCGACGGGGACGCCGACAGGTGGGCCACGCGGGCCGAGGCGCTCGTGGCCGGCTACCGGGAGGATCCGGACGTGGAGATCGGCGTGGCCGTGCACTCGGTCCGCGCGGTCAGGGCCGAGCAGATCCCCGTGGTCGCCGAGTTCTCCCGGCACCACGCGGTTCCGCTGCACGCCCACGTCTCCGAGCAGCGCGCCGAGAACGTCGCCTGCGTGGACGCCTACGCCGCGACCCCGGTCCAGCTGCTGGACGCGCACGGCGCGCTCGGTCCCCGCTCGACGGCCGTACACGCCACGCACCTGTCGGACGTGGACGTCGCGTTGCTCGGCGCCTCCGGCACGCGCGTGTGCATGTGCCCGACCACCGAGCGCGACCTCGCCGACGGCATCGGACCGGCGAGGAGGCTGTTCGAGGCGGGAGCGCCCATCACGCTCGGCTCGGACAGCCACGCGGTGATCGACCTGTTCGAGGAGGCGCGCGCGGTCGAGCTGGACGAGCGGCTCGCGACCGAGCGGCGCGGTCACTGGTCGGCCGCCGAACTCCTGAACGCCGCCACGGCCGCGGGGCACGACTCGCTCGGCTTCGCCGACGCGGGCATGCTCGTCCCCGGCGCCTGGGCGGACCTGGTGTCGGTGCGCCTGGACTCGGTCCGTACGGCCGGAGCCTTCCCGGCGCACCTGGCGGAGACCGTGATCTTCGCCGCGACGGCCGCCGACGTGCACTCCGTGGTGTCGGGCGGGCGTCACGTGGTCGTCGACGGCGAACACGTACTCGGCGACGTGGGCGCCATGCTCGCGGAAGCGGTCGCCGAGGCACGAGAGGAGAGGCCGGTATGACGAGCGAGGACCGTCCGGTGACGAGCACCCTTTTCGATCGCGTCGGCCTGCTCTACACGGGCGACCCGGCGCGAGAGGAGATCGAGAACGCGGCACTGGTGGTCGAGGGCGGCGAGGTGGTGTGGGCGGGTCCCGCCGGCGCCGCTCCGCACGCCGACGAGCGGGTGGACGTGGAGGGGCGCTGCGTCATCCCCGGTTTCGTCGACAGCCACGCCCACCTCGTCTTCGCGGGCGACCGCACCGCCGAGTTCGCCGCCCGCATGGCGGGGCGCCCGTACACGGCGGGAGGCATCCGTACGACGGTGTCGGCCACCCGCGCGGCCTCCGACGCCGAACTCGCGGCGCGCACCGCCACCCTGGTCGCCGAGACGCTCGCCCAGGGGACGACCACGGTCGAGATCAAGAGCGGCTACGGTCTCACGGTCGAGGACGAGCGCCGGTCGCTGGAGATCGCGCGGAGGTTCACCGAGGAGACCACCTACCTGGGCGCGCACGTCGTACCTCCCGACGCCTCCTCGGCCGACGAGTACGTCCGCACCGTCACCGGGGAGATGCTGGAGGCGTGCGCGCCGCACGCCCGGTGGGTCGACGTGTTCTGCGAGCGCGGAGCCTTCGACGCCGACCAGAGCAGGGAGATCCTCCTCGCCGGGGTGAAGGCGGGACTGCTGCCGCGGATCCACGCCAACCAGCTGGGTGAGGGGCCGGGGGTGCGGATCGCCGCCGAGGTGGGCGCGGCCTCCGCCGACCACTGCACCCACCTGAGCGACGACGACGTCTTGGCGCTGTCGTCGTCGGGGGTGGTGGCGACCCTGCTGCCCGGCGCGGAGTTCTCCACCCGCTCGCCCTATCCGGACGCTCGCCGCCTGCTGGACGCCGGCGTGACCGTCGCGCTCGCCACCGACTGCAACCCCGGCTCCTCCTTCACCTCCTCCATGCCGTTCTGCGTGGCACTGGCGGTCCGCGAGATGCGGATGACGCCGCTGGAGGCGATCAGGGCCGCCACGTACGGCGGGGCGAGGGCGCTGCGCCGCGGGGACGTCGGCACGCTGCGGGTGGGCAGCAGAGGGGATCTGGTGATTCTCGACGCGCCCACGTACGTCCACCTCGCCTACCGGCCGGGGGTGCCGCTGGTGAGGCAGGTCTGGAAGGGTGGCCGCCGCCTGGTTTGATCCCCTTTGCTGGGGTTAGCTATAGGCCTCGTTGCGGCGCAGGGAAACATCCTCCTTGAGGAGGAATCCAAAACCATTCTCCAGGCGTACTTCTTGGGGGAATCTTTGCCCTGATCCGTCCGTTGAAAAGACAAGCGATGTGTCTGAGCGCACGGGGCGTTTAGCGAGTGGTTCGGCACGTCATAAGCACGCGGAGCGAGGTGCCATCGGATGGCAAGGCCGACGGGGAATCGGACGCAGGATCAGCACGTCTCTGATCGAGACCTGCTCGGGACCTACCTGGCAGAGATCGGACGGGTGCCCCTGCTCACCGCGGAGGAAGAGGTCGAACTCGCCAAGCGGATCGAGGCGGGTCTCTTCGCTGAGCAGTTGCTGGACGGTTGGCTGGGCGGATTGACGGAGCCGCGGATCGGGAACGCGGCCGATGAGGAGCTTGAACGACTGGCTGTTTCCGGGCGGAGGGCCAAGGACGAATTCATCCAGGCCAATCTACGTCTTGTGGTGGCCGTCGCGCGCAAATATTCCGGGCGGGGAATGCCGCTGATCGATCTGGTCCAGGAGGGAAACCTGGGGCTGGTCCGCGCGGTCGAGAAGTTCGACTACCGGCGCGGCTACAAGTTCTCGACATACGCCACGTGGTGGATCAGGCAGTCGGTGGGACGCGCCATCCACGAGCAGGCCAGGCCGGTGCGCCTGCCCACCCACGCGGGCGAGCAGATGACCAGGCTGATGCGGGTCCGCCGCGACATGCTGGCCGAGTTCGACATCGAGCCGACCGACGCCGATCTGGCCGCGGTGCTCGAACTCCCCATCGAGCGGGTCCGTGAGCTCCGCCGCTGGGCCTCCGACCCGGTCTCCCTGCAACTGGGCGTGGGCGACGAGGACGAGACCGAGCTCGGCGACATGATCGCCGATGACACGTGGGCCGACCCCGAGCAGCAGGCGATGGACATCCTGGAGCGCGAGCGCCTGGAGAAGTGGCTGACCGGGCTTGAGGGGCAGACCCGTGAGATGCTCCGCTGGCGCTACGGCCTGATGGACGGCCGCGAGCACACGCTGACCGAGGTCGGCGAGCGGTACGGCATCGGCCGCGACCGCGCCCGCCGGATCGAGCGTGACGCCCTGGCACGGCTGCGGAAGATGGCGACGGCGGCCTGAGCTTCGGCGATCCGGCACGGTCTCGTCTGGAGCGTGCCGGATCGCGGGGTTCGGCTTTTGCGGTGATGGTCGCTGCGGCGGTTCCGTGTTGTTCGCGCCTGGCTGGTTCCGCGTGGTTGACGCCTGCCCTGTTGCGTGGCTGTTCGGGCTGTGGTGCGTTCGCGGTGGGTTGTGTCGCCGTTCACGCTGCGGTGGGCGAGGGCTCCGGCCGGCCGTCTCCGTTGCGCTCCGGTGGTTCAGGCCTCCGGCCTGCCCGGGCGCGGTGGTCGCGGGCTTTTTTCAAGCCGGCCGGAGCCCCCGCCCACCTCCGCTGCACGTGTTCTGACCGTACGGGGTGCGGGCCGTAGTCGCTTTCTTTCCGGCCGCCCTGGGGTCCGTGGGTGGCTGAAGCGATCCGTACGGGGACCGGCTCGGAGCGGGCCGCCGTAGCTGAAGCGCCGCCTCGGAAAGGAGCGCAGGGCTGGGCGCCGTTCCGCGTGGCGGCGTGTTGGGCTATTGGTAATGGTGTGAACCGACATGGTTCGGTGGTTTCTGGTTGGTGTTTCTGGGATCTGTCGCATTGTGCGGTGAGAGGGAGGTCGGGGTTTCCGCGGTGCTCGCCGTGCGCTCCTTTCGAAAGTAACGCTTCAGTTACGGCGGCCGGTGCTGAGCGGTCTCCCGCGGATCGCTTCAGCCGCACGGGGGGACCGGGGCGGCCGGAGAGAGAGCGACTGCGGTCCGCACGCCGTGCGGCGGGGGCGTGCGCAGCGGAGGTGGGCGGGTGTTCCGGCCGGCTTGGAAAAAGTCCGCGACCACCGCGCCCGAGCAGGCCGGAGGCCTGAACCACCAGAGCGCGACGGAGACGGCCGGCCGGAGCCCTCGCCCACCGCAGCGTGAACGGTGGCGGGGGCGGGAGCCCGGCGGCAGGTCGCCGGGGTCTGTCCCGCAGGGGGAAAACTCGGGGTGACCAGGGGTTATGGGCCAACCTATTTACCCGGATCGAGGGGGTCCGATGGGCGTGGCGTGAGGGTGATGGAAGCCCTGGTGACCGTCAAGTGGAGTTCACCTGGGCTCTTTTAAGGCCATCTTTAAGTCATGACACGCCTTGTCCGAAACACATCTGAAACACCGTGCGATCGAGATTCACAGATGTGAAACACACAAGGTCACACCTTGAAACGGTAGAAGAACACGCTGTGGCGCAACGTCAGTGCGCGGCCGGTCGATGGAGCCCAGAAGCGATCACTGCATGTGAAAACCGGCAAAAGCCAATTGGAAGGAGGGTCGCTTCGCATGGAGATCGATAGCGGCTCCACAGCCTGGATGCTCGCGAGTACCGCACTCGTCCTACTCATGACACCGGGTCTCGCGTTCTTCTACGGGGGCATGACCAGGGCCAAGAGTGTTCTCAACATGATGATGATGTCGTGGGTCAGCATCATCGTCGTGACGATCGCCTGGGTTCTCTACGGTCACTCGCTCGCCTTCGACGCCGTCGGAGACGGTTCGGGATTCCTCAACAAGATCGTCGGTGGACTCGACAACATCGGTCTGAGCGGACTCGTCGACACGGCGACCGCTGACGACGGCAGTGGTATGCCGAGTCTGGTCTTCTCGACGTTCCAGATGACTTTCGCGATCATCACGGTCGCCCTGATCAGTGGAGCGCTCGCCGACCGCGTGAAGTTCGGCGCCTGGGTCGTCTTCGCCGTCATCTGGGCGACGGTCGTCTACTTCCCCGTGGCCCACTGGGTGTGGGGCGGCGGCTGGCTGAGCAGCCTCGGCATCGAGGACTTCGCCGGCGGCACGGTCGTCCACATCAACGCGGGAGCCGCGGCCTTGGCGATCGCCCTGGTGATCGGCAAGCGCGTCGGCTGGCGCAAGGACCCGATGCGACCGCACAACCTCACGCTGGTCCTCCTCGGTGCGGCCCTGCTGTGGTTCGGCTGGTTCGGCTTCAACTCGGGCTCCGAGCTCGCGGTTGACGGCACGACCGGCCTGGCGTTCATCAACACCCAGATCGCCGCCGCTGTCGCGGCGGGCGCCTGGATCCTCGTCGAGAAGATCCGCGACGGCCACTGCACCACCCTGGGCGTCGCCTCCGGTGCGGTCTCCGGTCTGGTCGCGATCACCCCGGCCTGTGGTTTCGTCGACCCCTGGGCGGCGTTCGTGATCGGCGCGCTCGCCGGTGTCGCCTGTGCCTACGCGGTCGGCCTGAAGTACAAGCTCGGCTACGACGACTCCCTCGACGTGGTCGGCGTCCACCTCGTCGGCGGTGTCGTGGGTGCGGTGGCGCTGGGCTTCGTCGCCGCCTACCCGTTCGCCGACGGCCAGGAGAAGGGCCTCTTCTACGGCGGACCGATCTCCCAGCTCGGTGTGCAGGTGCTCGGTCCCGTCGCGGTCGGCGCTTACTCCTTCGTTGTCTCCTGGATCATCGCTAAGATCATCGATAAGACAATGGGCTTCCGTATCTCGCAGGAAGACGAGATCGCCGGCGTCGACATCACCTCCCACGCCGAGACCGGTTACGACCTCGGCACCATCCACTCCTCGGGTGTGGCCGCCGTCAACGGTCCGGCCCCCACCCCGGCGTCTAAGAAGGTGGACGCATGAGACTCATCACAGCGATCATCAAGCCGTTCAAGCTCGATGACGTGAAGGCGGCCCTGGAGCAGTTCGGGGTCAAGGGAATGACGGTCAGCGAGGCGAGCGGTTACGGCCGCCAGCGTGGTCACACCGAGGTCTACCGGGGCGCCGAGTACCAGGTCGACCTGGTGCCCAAGGTCCGCCTTGAGGTGCTCGCCGAGGAGGAGGACGCCGAGGATGTCATCGACGTCATCGTCAAGGCCTCGCAGACCGGCAAGATCGGTGACGGCAAGGTGTGGTCCGTTCCTGTGGACACGGTCATCCGCGTCCGCACCGGGGAACGCGGACCTGAGGCGCTCTAACCGGTGAGAGGCGACACTCGCTCGTACGCCGCGGCCCGTAAGGAACGGGCCGCGGACATCGACCGCTGGTTGACGGACCTGGTCCGCACCGCCTGCGGTACGCCGTACGGGCCCAACGGGGGAACGACGAGAAACGACGAGCGCGGCGCCCTTACCGGTGTCGCGCTCGTCGCGGTTGGGAGCCTTGGACGCTCCGAGCTCGCGCCGGGCAGCGATCTCGACCTGGTCCTGCTCCACGACGGGCGGGAGGACGTCGCACGTGTCGCCGACCGCATCTGGTATCCGATCTGGGACTCGGGGGTCGGTCTCGACCACTCGGTGCGGACGGTGGACGAGGCGGCCAAGGTCGCCAGGGAGGACCTCAAGGCGGTCCTCGGCCTGATCCAGGCACGGCACGTGGCCGGAGATCCGGAGCTGACGCGCTCGGCGCGCGAGATCGTGCTCGCCGAGTGGCGTGCCGACTCCCGGCGCCGGCTGGGCGAGTTGCGCGACGCCGCGGACAAGCGGGCGGAGGCCAGCGGCGAGCTGGCGTTCCTGCTCGAACCCGACCTCAAGGACTCCCGCGGTGGCATCCGTGATGTGCAGGCGATGCAGGCGGTGGCGGCGGCCTGGGTCGCCTCGGCACCCGGCCCCCGGGTCCGTGAGGCCTACGAGTTGCTTCTCGACATCCGGCACGGCCTGCACCTGGTGACCGCCCGCGGTGCGGACAGGCTGGTGCTGCAGGAGCAGGACGCCGTCGCCGGGATGCTCGGACTGCTCGACGCCGAGGCGCTGATGCGCAGGCTCGCCGAGGCCGCCAGGACGATCGGGCACGCCTTCGACGCCACCTGGCGCACCGTCGACCGGCTGCTCACCGGCCCCACCCCCCGTGGTCGCCGCCCGCTCGCCGACGGCGTCGTCGAGCACGGCGGGGAGGTCGTGCTCGCTCGCGGGGTGAACCCGCGCAAGGACCCGGTTCTGGTGTTGCGCGCCGCCGCCGCGGCGGCCGAGGCGGGACTGCCGCTCGCGCCCGCCACGGTCACCACGCTGGCCGCCCAGTCGCCGCCGCTGCCCGTGCCCTGGCCGGACGAGGCGCGTGACGCGCTGGTGGCGCTGCTCGGGGCCGGCCGCGCGGCCGTGCCCGTCTGGGAGGAGCTCGACCAGGCGGGAGTGCTGGTCCGCCTGCTGCCCGACTGGGAGCGGGTGCGGCACCGCCCGCAGCGCAATCCGGTGCACCGTTACACCGTCGACCGGCATCTGATCGAGGCCGCCGCTGGGGCCGCCTCGTTCACCCGCGAGGTCTCGCGGCCCGACCTGCTGCTCATCTCCGCGCTTCTGCACGACATCGGCAAGGGGTATCCCGGCGACCACTCCACCACCGGCGCCGTTGTCGCCCGCGACATCGGGACCCGGATGGGCCTGTCTCCGGCCGACGTCGACATCCTGGAGACCGTGGTCCGCCACCACCTGCTGCTGCCCGAGACGGCCACCCGTCGCGACCTGGACGATCCGGTGACGATCTCCCGGGTGGCCGAGGCCGTCGGCTCGCGTGAGGTCCTCGAACTGCTGGCGGCCCTCGCGGTGGCCGACGGCCACGCCACCGGGCCCGCGGCCTGGAACTCGTGGAAGGCCTCGCTCGTCGCCGACCTGGTACGCCGGGTGCGTTCCGCGCTCTCGGGCACCCCGCTGCGTCCCGCGCCCTCGCTCTCGGTGGAGCAGGCATCCCTCGCCCGCCACGGCGGTGGCGCCGTGCGCATCAACGGGGGAGCGGTCACCGTGGTCGCGCCCGATCGTTCCGGCCTGCTCTGGCGCGCGGCCGGGGTGCTGGCCGCGCACCGGATGGTGGTCCGCTCCGCGTCGGCGGCCTCGGCGGGGGCGACCGCCGTCATCGAGTTCTCGGTGGTTCCCGAGTACGGTTCGCCACCCGACCCCGCGACACTGGAGGCCGACCTGCGCCTGGTCCTGGCCGGTCGCCTCGACATCGAGCAACGCCTCGCCAGGAGGACGAGGTCGTTGCGCCCGGCCCGGGTGCCGGTGGCGCCGCCGAGGGTGAACCTGGTGGACGACGCTTCCAACACCGCGACCGTGATCGAGGTGCGAGCCCATGACCGTCCGGGCCTTTTGTGGCGGATCGGTAGAGCGTTTGGTGAATGTGGCCTTGACGTACGGGCCGCCCGTGTGGAGACTCTCGGCGCGGAGGCGGTGGACGTCTTCTACGTGGTCGACCGAGCCGGTCGCCCGCTGACCGACGAGGTCCAGCGGGTACAGGTACGCGATCAAGTGCTCGCTGCTCTGCGGTAACCGTAAAAACGGTCTCTAGTCGCCTTCGTAACAATTAAAGTCGGTATGTCGGTTTTGCCGATTCTTACTCGTGACCTTGTGGTCTGATGTTGTCCACTTGTGTCGTGATTGAGGAGTATCGAGAGCGGTGACTACGGCGACATCCGAAAGCGGGGGTGCTTCGGCGCCCGACCGCACTAAGCGATCTGTTGCCCGCTTCGGCTTGAAGAACTGGCGCGTCCGTTCGCGTCTGGCGGCCCTGATCCTGGTACCGACGGCGGTGGGCGTCGTACTCGCCGGCACACGCGTGGTGGACTCTGTCGACGGTGTGGCGGTGTACCAGCGGACCGCCGCCGCGGCGGAGTACTCCGGTGGACTCCGCGACCTCGCCCAGGCGCTCGGCCTGGAACGTGACCGCGGTGCGTGGGCGTCGTTCCAGCCCACGAACAAGAGCCTGAAGGACAGCTCCGACACTCAGCAGAAGACCGTGGACGCACTGGTCAGGAAGGTGCGGCGGGAGGTCCAGGCGATCGACGACTCCTACGGCGCCCGAATCGTCGAGGCGGCCAAGAGCGTGACCTACCAGCTGGACGGTCTTCCCGAGCTGCGTGCCCTGCCTGATATCAACCGGATGGAACGATACAGTTTCATGATCGCTCCGCTGCTGAGACTCCACGAGGAGCTCGCGCTGGTGAGCGACGATCCGGAGATCGCCGGTAACACCCGCGCGCTCAGCGATCTGGCGTACGCCAAGGAGGAGGTCTCCAAGCAGCGCGCCCGGCTGCTGGCCGGTTACTACGCGCCCACGCTCATCACCCCGCAGGAGATCGAGAAGTTCATCGCCTCCCGCTCCCGCATGGACGAGTACCAGGCGGACTTCGGCGTCGAGTCGACCCCGGAGAACGCCCAGCTTCTCGCCGCGGCCCTGATCGACGAGAGGGTCCACCGGGCCGAGCTCACCAAGGCCAGGGTCATCGTGCTCGCCGGCAACCCCGCGCGCACCGGACGGCTGCTGTCGGACTTCGACGAGGTCAAGCAGTGGTTCTCGGACAACGCCGCGGTCATCGACCAGATGCGGAAGGTCGAGAACAAGGTCGCCGGCGACGTGGTCACCCGGGCGCGGAGCCTGGAGGACGCCGAACAGCGCAACGCGATCATCACCGCGGGGCTGATCCTGCTGCTGCTTCTGCTGGTGCTCGGACTCACCGTCGTCATCGCCCGCTCGATGGTGATGCCGCTGCGCCGCCTGCGCACCGAGGCACTGGAGGTCGCGGGCTTCAGGCTTCCCGAGACCGTGCGACGGCTCCGGGTCTCCGGTGCCACCCGTGAGCCCGACATCGATCCCATCTCGATCGACACCAGCGATGAGATCGGGGAGGTCGCCAAGGCCTTCGACGAGGTCCAGCGGCAGGCCGTGCGTCTCGCCTCCGAGGAGTCCGAGCTCAGGTCCAACATCAGCGCGATGTTCGTCAACCTGTCGCGGCGCACGCAGACCCTGGTCGAGCGGCAGATCTCGCTCATCGACGGTCTGGAGAAGGGCGAGGAGGACGGCCGCCGCCTGGCGGACCTGTTCAAGCTCGACCATCTGGCCACCCGCATGCGCCGTAACTCCGAGAACCTCCTGGTCCTCGCGGGCCACGAGCCGACCCGCAGACGGAGCCAGCCGGCCAAGCTCGTCGACGTCGTCCGGGCCTCCCTGTCGGAGGTCGAGGACTACGAGCGGGTCCAGGTCAAGGTGCACCGTACGGTCTCGGTCGCGGGCAGCGCCGCCAACGACATCGTGCACCTGGTCGCCGAGCTGCTGGAGAACGCCATCCAGTTCTCCCCCCGGACCAGCCAGGTCGTGGTCTCCAGCAGCGTGATCGAGGACGGTGGCGCGCTGCTCGCGGTGAGTGACTCGGGCATCGGCATGACCCACGAGGAACTGGTCGAGACGAACCGCCGGCTCGCCGACCCGCCTGTCGTCGACGTCTCGGTGTCGCGGCGCATGGGCCTGTTCGTGGTCGGCCGCCTGGCGCTGCGCCACGGCATCCGGGTCCAGCTGCGCCCGCAGGAGGGCGGCGGTCTCGTCGCCATGGTCCTGTTCCCGCCCGCGCTCGTCGTCCAGGCGGTCCAGCCGTCACAGACGCCCTCATGGGGAGGAGGACAGGCATCCTCGCAGGATTTCTTCGCCCAGCCGTCCGCTCCGCGGTTCTCGTACGGGCAGTCCCAGCCGGCGCTGGGGTACGACCACTTCTCGTTCGAGCAGGGGCGGTCTCCGTTCGGGCAGACGTCGTTCGGGCAGACGTCGTTCGACCAGACGTCGTTCGGGCAGGACGCGTTCGGGCAGACGTCGTTCGGGCAGGACGCGTTCGGTTCCGCTGACCGCCCCGTCCCGGACCGGTCGGTCTCCTCCGGTGCCTCCGAGGGGAGCGGCGGGCCCCTGCCCAGGCGCCAGGTCAACGGAGGCGGGGGTTTCCCCGCTTCCGAGTTCTCCGCCTGGAGCCAGTCCTCATACGAGGACACGGCGGCGCAGGGGATGCCCGCGGTGGGCGTCTCCTCGCTCGAAGCCGAGCAGGAGGAGTACCTGCCCATCTTCGCCTCGATCGAGTCCGCCTGGTTCCGGCGCGCCGGGTCGGAGGAGCCGACACCTCCGACCGGTATGCCGGCTCACGAGGCACCCCCGATGGGAGAGCCAACGGGGGTGACGGCCGCCGAGCAGTCCGTTCCGGCGGAAGAGCCCGGCAGCTGGGACACCCCGGCCGACGCCGGGTGGCGCGCCGCCCAGGCGGCGAGTGAACCCTCGCTCGGCGGGGTGACCGCGGCGGGGCTGCCCAAGCGCACCCCCAAGGCGAACCTCGTACCCGGTACGGCCGCCGTCGTGCCGATCAGCCCCATGCCGCCTCTGTCGCCGGACAGGGTACGCAACCGTCTGTCGAGCTTCCAGCAAGGTGTACGGCGGGGCCGCGCCGAAGTAGTCGAAACCACCACCAGAAGCCTGGTTGACGAGGAGGAGGGCTCGTGACGACCCTGAGTCATGAGGCACGCAGGTTCGACTGGCTGATCACCGAGTTCGTCCGCGGCACGCCCGGTGTCGCGCACGCGGTGTGCGTTTCCGCCGACGGGCTGAGGATCGCCAGCTCCGAGGGGTTTCCGCATGACAGGGCGGATCAGCTCGCCGCGGTCGCGGCGGGACTGCTCAGCCTGACGGTGGGGGCCTCCCGGGTGTTCGAGGGTGGCGCCGTCACCCAGACCGTGGTCGAGATGGAGCGTGGCCTGCTGCTGGTCATGTCGATCAGCGACGGCTCCGTGCTCGCCGTGCTGGCCTCCCCCGACTGCGACATGGGTCTGGTGGCGTACCAGATGACCCTGCTCGTCGAGAGGGCGGGACAGGTGCTCACCCCGGCGCTCCGCGCCGAGCTGCAGTCCTCCCGGGGCCGGTGATGACCGCGCTCGCATCCGGTCTCATCACGGGAGAGGCTCGTGCTCGGGATTGACGGGACCGAGGACGAGGAGCCTCTGTTCCGCCCGTACGCCGTGACCGGTGGCAGGTCGGAGCCTCGTTTCCACCTGGCGATGGAGTCGCTGGTCTCCTCCTCCTTCATCATGGAGGAGGATCTGGCGCTGCTCACTCCCGAACAGGATGCGATCATCAGGCTCTGTCGTTCGTATCGTTCTGTCGCCGAGATATCGGCTCTACTGAAGGTTCCGCTCGGGGTGGCCCGCGTGCTGGTGGCCGATATGGTCGACGAGGGCTTCGTTCGTATCCACCAGCCGCATCTGAACGAGGGACAACCGGACCTCGACATGCTCGAAAGGGTTCTCAGTGGACTTCGCAGGCTCTAGCCAGGGTGGGCTGACGTCAACGAAGATCGTTGTCGCGGGCGGGTTCGGTGTCGGCAAGACCACGTTCGTGGGTTCGGTGTCGGAGATTCTGCCGCTGACCACGGAGGCGGTGATGACCGACGCCAGCGTCGGGATCGACGACCTCGGGCTGACTCCCCACAAGACGACCACCACGGTCGCGATGGACTTCGGCCGGCTCTCGCTGGACCGTGACCTGATCCTGTACCTGTTCGGTACGCCGGGTCAGCACCGGTTCTGGTTCATGTGGGACGACCTGGTCCGCGGCGCGATCGGCGCGGTGGTTCTGATCGACACCCGCCGGCTCGCCGACGGCTTCCCGGCGATCGACTACTTCGAGGAGGCCAAGCTTCCGTTCGTGGTCGGCGTCAACGGCTGGAACGGGGAGTTCCCGCACCACGAGGAGGAGGTGCGGGAGGCGCTGACGCTGGCTCCGCACATTCCCGTCGTGCGGACCGACGCCCGCTCCCGCGACTCCGTCAAGCGCACGCTGATCACTCTGGTCGAGCATGTTCTGCGGATCCGCACGACCTATGGGACGTCGGCGTAGTCCGGCTTTCTCCGGGGACGGTCCCGTGCTCGGCGGGGTCGCCTCCGGGCGGGGCCGTGAGCGCCGGGGATCCTCAGCCCGTCATCCACCCCTTCCAGGTTATTTTGTTGGCGTCGATCCATTTCTGGGCCGCCTGGGCGGCGCCGAGGCCGTTGTTGGTCATGTCGTTCGCCACCGCGTTCTGCTGCTCGCTCGTCCAGCTGAAGTTCCTGACCAGTTCGTAGGCTCTGCCGCCGGTGTCGGCGAACCGCCTGCTCACGATCTTGTCGAGCAGGTACGGCGGGTAGTCACATCTGATCCTGGCGGGGTCGGCGTCGCAGCCGATCGCGTACGGCGGAAGGTTGATCTTCGCCAGTTTGATCTGGCTGAAAAGCCACTGTGGCTCGTAGAAGTACATCAGCAGCGGGGTCCGGTTGCGGGTCGCCCGCTTGGCCGCGTCGGTCAGCGCTTTCTCGCTGCCCGCGTAGACGACCTTGTAGTTGAGGCCGAGATTGCGGACCAGGGCCTCGTCGTGGGTGCCACGCGAGGGATCCCCGTCGAGCAGCTGACCTAAATCGCCGGACTTATCTGTTTTGAAGAGATGTGCATACTCGTTGAGCCGCCGCCAGTCGGTGATCCCGGGATACTCGTCCGCCATCCACTGGGGGACGTACCAGCCGATGACTCCCCTGGGGCCGCTCCTGCCCGCGGAGACCGCGACCTTCTTCTCCTCGATGTAGGTCCGCTTCAGGTCCTCCCGCCCCCAGTTCTCCAGGATCACGTCCACCGTGCCCTTTTCGAGGCCCTCCCAGGACCGGGGCGGGTCGAGCTTCACCGTCTCCACCAGGTAGCCGAACTCCTGGGTGAGCAGACGGCCGATGACCGCGGCGCCGGCCTCGGATCCCACCCATCCGTTGACGGCGATCCTCACGGTCTCGTCCTCGGACGCCTGGGGCGCCGGTGTGGCCGCCTCCCGGGTGCAGGCGGCGAGTGAGAGGAGCAGTGCGGTGAACGTCAGCAGGAGGCGGACGGTCGAGCGGGAGCCGCGCACCTGACGCGCGGCGTCACCGGGTGTGGCCACGGTCTCCTCCAGGGCTCGCCCCCTGTGCTCGGCGGGGCCGGGGGCACGTGAGGGCTACGGACGCAGGGGTCAAGATATGGCGTAGATCTCGTGGATCACAATGTCACACCCCTGGGACGCCCGGCGCGAGCCTCTTTTTGGAACGATACAAACGGCTATAGAGGTCCATAAGTACCTAATAAGGGCATCCGGTTGACCGAAACCAGGGTTCCAGTCACAGCTGGAGCTCCGGAGGTGGTCCCCGCCTCACCACGAATACGCGTCCATAGGGCTGTGTTCGCTTGGCCTCACCGGTTGATATGTGCTCGAATTGCCAGGAACCGCAGGAAATTCGGCCAGGGGGTTCATTCGAGAGGGCAGCGTTCGGTGAGTACACACGAGATCCAGGGAGCGGGCAGCCGCCTGCGCCTGCGGAACTGGCGGGTGCGCCGTCGCCTCGTCGCGCTCATCCTGGTGCCCTCCGTCGCCGCGGTGCTGCTCGGCGGTGTCCAGGTGTTCGACTCGCTGCACACCGCGGGCGACTACCAGCGAGTCAACGATCTCGCCCGGCTCTCCGCCCGCGTCAGCGCGCTCACCCACGAACTGGCCGAGGAACGCGATCACACCGCCTGGTTCATCGCCCTCGGCCGCCCTGAGGGCCGCGTGGAGAACATACGGGCCCAGATGGATCGGGTCGACGGCTCCGCGGAGCGCGTCCGCGAGAGCGGTTCCCTGCTCGGTGAGAGGGTGAGCGGCCGTACCAGGGACGAGGTCGAGACCGCGATCGCCCGTCTGGACGACCTTCACTCGCTGCGCGAGCAGGCACTGAAGTCGACGCTGCTGCCCGACGCGGCCATCGCCGCCTACTCCCTGGTCATCGCCGACCTGCTCTCCCTGCACGACGAGCTCGGCAAGGGCAGCGCCGACGACGTCCTTTTCGGCCAGGCGCTCACCCTGGACGCGCTCGCCCGCGCCAAGGAGGCATTCTCCCTCCAGCGGGCACTGCTCACGGTGGTGCTCGTGGCGGGACGGTTCGAGCAGGGACAGATGGAGCAGTTCCTCGGCGCGATCTCCACCGAGCGCAACGAGCGCGGGACCTTCGCCGCCGAGGCCGGAAGCGGGGAGCGCCGCTTCTTCGACGAGACCGTCAACGGACGCGCCGCCGAACGCGCCGAGCTCATCCGCGAACTGGTCCTGCTCCGCGCGGCCTCGGGCAACTCGCTGAGGGGCCTGGACCTGGAGCGCAAGGACGACGCCAAGGAGTGGTACGACGCGGCCACCGTCACCATCGGCCACATGCGTGAGGTCGAGGAGCGGCACGCCCGGGACATCGTCGCGCGCAGCCAGCAGCTCGGCGACGACGAGCAGAACCGTGCCCTGATGGTCGCCGCGGCCGTCGCCGCCCTGATGGCGCTCGTGCTGGTGATCACCATCTGGGTGGTGCGCTCGCTGGTCAGGCCGCTGCGGCGGTTGCGCAGGGAGGCCCTGGAGGTCGCGGGGGAGAGGCTGCCCGCGTACGTCCAGCGGGTCCGCGAATCGCACGGCGAGGAGGGCGAGGACATCGTCGCCGACGTGTCGCCGATCGGGGTACTGTCGCGTGACGAGATCGGTGAGGTCGCCAGGGCGTTCGACGAGGTCCATCGGGAGGCGGTTCGGCTGGCGGGGGAGGAGGCGAGGCTGCGCAACACCGTGAACGCGATGTTCGTCAATCTCTCCCGGCGGAGCCAGACCCTGGTGGAACGCCAGCTCACCCTGGTCGAGCGGCTGGAGCGCGGCGAGCGCGACGACCAGCGGCTGGCGGACCTGTTCAAGCTCGACCACCTCGCCACCCGTATGCGCCGCAACAGCGAGAACCTGCTCGTCCTCGCCGGGCAGGAGGTGGCGCGGCGCTGGAGGCAGCCGGTCGAGCTGATGGACGTGGTCAGGGCCTCGCTGTCGGAGGTGGAGAACTACGAGCGGGTGACGAACCGGGTCCAGGCGGAGGTCGCCGTCGCGGGCCCCGCGGTGAGCGACGTGGTCCACCTGCTCGCCGAGCTGATCGAGAACGCCGTCTCGTTCTCGCAGCCGACCACGAGGGTCACGGTGTCCGACAGCCGGATCGACGGCGGCGGTGTGATGGTGTCGGTGATCGACCAGGGCATCGGCATGACGCCCGGCGAGATCTCCGAGGCCAACTGGCGGCTGGCGAACCCGCGGGCCGCCGACGCCTCGGTCGCCCGCCACATGGGCCTGTTCGTCGTCAGCCGCCTCGCGCTCAAGCACGGTATCCGCGTCCAGATCCGCCCCCAGGACTCCGGCCTGGCCGCGATGGTCCTGCTGCCGGAGTCGCTCCTCGTCCTGCCGCCCATCGGGGAACAGGTGCCCGGTCCCGCGCGGCCCGCGGCCGCCTTCCCCGGTACGCCGCCGAGCGCGGTAAAGCTTCCCGTCGGTGTGGTCGGCTTCCCGCCGGGCGAGATCGGCCACCTGTTCCCCGGTGAGGCGCCCGATTCGCCCGACTCGCCGTTCCCGCCCGTCCCGGGTGACGCGCCGGCGTCGTTTCCGCACCGGGAGGTTCCCGTGTTCGCGGCGCCCACGGTCACGCAGGCACCCCTCACAGAAGAAGAGGGCGGGCCGGACGCGACCGAGCCGAACGTGTGGAACCCGCCCGCGGAGCGGTTCCGTCCTCCGGGGGAGCGAGAGGGGTTCCCTTCCCCGCCCTCCGGTCTGTTCGACCCTCTTCCGGGGCCGCTCGACTCCCCGTCCGACCCCCTCGCCGGCCAGATCCCGGCGGAGGGGGAGGACGACTTCCTGCCCATCTTCGCCGCGGTCGAGTCCGCCTGGTTCCGGATCGCCGATCTCCCCGAGGACCCCGATGCGCGGACGGCCCGCCCCGAGGCCGAGGACGCTCCCGGCGACCCCGAGCCGGGAAAGTCCCCGGCCGGGCCGGAACCGTGGACCTCGCCCGGTGACAGCGGCTGGCAGGCCGCGCAGGCGGCGAGCGCTCCGGCGCACGGCGGTACGACCGAGGCCGGCCTGCCCAGACGCACCCCCCGGGCCAACCTGGTCCCCGGTTCGGTCGCGCCGCTCGCGCGACCCGAGCCGTCCCCCGCGCCGGAGATGCCGCGTTTCTCGCCGGAACAGGTGCGCAGCCGCCTGTCGAGCTTCCAGGAGGGTGTGCGCAGGGCACGCAACGAGCTCCCGAACAGGGAGGAGGGGTAGCGTGCGGGCCGACAACCGGGACCAGGGGCGGGAGTTTCGTGACGGCCTCTCCTCACGGGAGGAGCGGTGGGACGACACGCCCCGGTACGGCCTTCCCTCCAGGCCGGTGGGCCACGGTTCGCCGGAGGAGGGGGCGAGGGTCGCGCCGTTCGTCGGCGCGGCCGGTGCGTGGACGCGGGGGTACGAGGCTCAGGAGGAGATGGCCGGAGTCCGGCGGGACGGGCGCTTCGGATACGGGCCCGACGACGAGGACGACGAGCCGGCCGAGGAGGAGAGCTCGCTGGTCCGGATGTACGCCGTGACCGGGGGGCGGGTCGTCCCGAGTTCCAAGCTCGCCATGGAGGCACTGGTCTCGACCACGACCACGGCTCCGCTCGGTCGCTCCTATATCCGGGAATATCGTGTCATCAGCGATCTATGCCGAAGCATCCGCTCAATCGCGGAGATATCCGCACTCTTGGGGGTCCCTCTCGGCGTCACCCGCGTCCTGGTCTCCGACATGGAGTCCGAGGGCCTGGTGCGGATCCACCATCCCCGGGTCACCGCGGCGGGCCCCGGACCCGACCTTCTTGAACGCGTCCTCAATCACCTGAGGGAATAGGGCCGCTTCGCGCGCGTCACGTCTCGCGGTGATCCGGTACGGCAGGTGATCACCTGAGGCCGGGGGCGGAACGCGGGGCCGTGGCCGTCCCGCGTCAGGCGGAGCGGGCGCCGGTCTCAGGCGAGCCACCAGCGGGCGGCGACGAGCTCGGCCACCAGGGTCTCGGTCAGGAGCGCCACGTCGGGGTCGTCGTCGTGGAGGTAGCGGACGGAGGCCTTGGCGCCGGGAAGATCGCCGCCGACCGTCAGGACGGTGGAGCCGCGCTGCCGGATCCAGTCCATGGCCTGCTCGTCATAGCGGGAGCCGGGGAAGAGGACGGCGCGGTAGTCGAGGGTCTTGGTGAGGTAGACGTCCACGTGGGCCCAGTCGCCGGTCTCGCACGCGTCGGCCGCCCTGCGGGGTCCCTCGCGGAACATCAGGGCCGACTGCTCGGCCGAGGACAGGTGCTCGGCGGGGGCGATCGTGTAGACGCCGTTCGGGCCGTCGAGCAGCGTCGCGGCCGGCTCCAGCCACTCGTCGCGGCGGTCGAGCAGGTCGGCGGTGGCCTCGGCCGTACGGCGGATCAACCCGGGCACGTCCCGGCCGGGTGCGGTGAGACGCTCGCCGAGTGCGAGGAGCAGCGCGAGGGTGTGCTGGAAGGTCCGGCAGGCGACACCGCCGCGCTCCTCGCCCGCCACCATCGGGACCACCAGATCGGCGCCCTCGGTGACGGCGGAGTCCGGGTGGTTGGTCAGCGCGAGGACGAAGGACCGGCCCCGGTGGCGGGCGACCGCGTCCAGGGTCTCCCGGCTGCCGCCGGTGGCGGAGATGGCGACCACCAGGGTGTCCGGGCCCGGCGGGTAGGACAGGGCGGCGGAGGCGTACTCGGCCACGGCGTCCACCCCCGCGGCCCGCAGGCGCAGCGCGACCACCTGGGCGGCGTACCGGGAGCTGCCCATGCCGAGGAGGAGCACCCGCCGGATTCCCGGGGGAATCCCCGCGAAGGGATCGCCCGTCTCCAGGGCGCCGGCGAGGGCGGCCAGTGCGGCGGGCTTGGCCTCCAGGTCGGCGAGGTACAGGTCGGGAATCACGGGATCTCCTTTGTGGAACAGCGGATTCGCCGAGATCAGCGGTATCGGGAGCGCAGCACGCCCATCGGGGCGTAGCGCCAGCGGGGAAGGTGCCTGGCCGCGTAGACGAGCTCGCGGCACTCCTGCTCGATCTCGAAGGGGCGCAGCAGGGAACGGTCCAGGAGCGCGGCGCGCCCCAGCTCGTCCAGCCGTGCGAGGTAGGCCGACTCCAGGGTGGCGCGGGCGGCCTCGGACCATCCGGCGATCATCTCGGGGTCCGCGCCGCGGCGCCTGATCGCGACCTGGCCGACGTGTTCGAGGCTCGTGGTGAGCTGGGCGAGGTCGCGGGCCGCGGGCTGGAAGGGGGCGGCGCCCGCGACGGTCGGGTTGCCGTCGAAGTCGATCACCGCGTAGCCGTCCCGCCAGCGCAGGATCTGGCCGACGTGCAGGTCCCCGTGGATGCGGATCAGCGGGGTGGCCCTCACGGAGGCGAGGGGCGCCAGTTCGGCGCGGAGCGCGTCGGCGCGCTCCGCGAGCCAGTCGCCGTCCTCGCCGTCGGTCAGCGCCAGTGCCTCCCCAAGCGCCTCGCCCGCCCGGAGGGACCACGGGCTCTCTCCCGCCCGCACGACGTCCGCCTGCCTGACGGGGTCGGGGAAGGCCGCGGAGGGGGTCGCCATCGCCGCGTGCAGGTCGGCGGCGAGGGCGCCCAGGTCGGTGGCGAAGGAGGTGCCACGGGAGACGGCCTCGTCCACGCACCACTCCCAGCCGTCACAGGCCCCGGGCAGGTACGCGGTGACGAGGGCGAGCAGCGACTCGGAGCCGTCCTCGGCGCGCCGGGAGACGGACGCGTACGGCGTCGCGGTCGCGGTGAAACCGACCGACGTGAGGTGCGCGAACACGTCAGGCGCGGGATGGGGAAGCGGCGCGGGCGGAGTGAGCCATTTCACAACGACCTTCTCGCCGACGATCACTGAATGGTTGGTCTGATCGACCTCGAACCCTCGCTCGGACTCGCCCCTCGATGACAATTGAGTGTCGATTGAGAAAAGAGAAGCGATCGTTACGGGGAGTGAGCGGAACCGCCGTACCGCGAATGGGGCAGGAACATCGCAGTTCAGGGCTTCGATGAGCTCACTGGTCCGCCCGTCGCCGACCCGGGGAACCGTATCGATCCGGTGCCAGATTGAAGAAGGATTTAACAAACGGACCAGACTCTCCAGTGGTGATGTTGATGGCAGTCTTGCTCAAGTTAATGTTGACTGCAACACTCCTGCTTTGGTCTGCCGTGTCCCTTACGGCCGGTCTACCCCACTTACACTGAATTCTGAAGGAGTAGCGGTCGTGTCCCGCACCCGGTACACCCGTCGTCTTCCGGCCGCCGTCCTGGCCGCCGGTCTCGCGCTCGCAGTCTCGGCATGTGGCGGGGAGGCCGCGGACTCCGCGGCTCCCGTCACCGCTGCCTCCGCGGCGCAGCTCGACCCCAACGCCGATCTTTCCAAGCAGAGCATCACCATCTCCGTATGGGAGGGCTACACCCCCGAGGACCTGCCCCAGAGGATCAAGGACAACCTCAAGACGACCCTCAAGGTGACGGAGCACGCCACCAACGAGGACATCATGGCGAAGCTCACCAGCGGCGCCGACACCGGTCTCGACGTGGCCTTCGTCTCCGGGCAGTACGCCCAGGCCCTCAACGAGGCCGGACTGCTGGAGCAGCTCAGCCCCGAGCTGATCCCCAACCTCGCGAACCTCTATCCCGAGGCCAAGGAACTGTCCTACGACAAGGGCAACGTCTTCTCGGTCCCCTACACCTGGGGTACCACGGGCATCTGCTACCGCACCGACCTGATGAAGACCGCTCCGACGAGTTGGAACGATCTTCTGGACCCGCCGGCCGAGGCGGTGAAGAAGGTCACCATGATGACCACCGAGCGCTGGCTCGCGCTTCCCGCCATCAAGGCACTCGGCTACTCGGTCAACACCAGGAGCGACGAGGAGCTCGCCAAGGTCAAGGCGAAGCTTGAGGAGGCCAAGTCCAAGCTGCTCAAGTACGAGGACGTCACCTTCGGCGACATGCTCAAGAGCGGCGAGGCCGTGATGGTCGAGGCGTGGGACGGCTGGTGCCCGACCACCGAGAAGAACATCGAGTTCGTGGTGCCGAAGGAAGGCAGCGACCTGTGGGTGGACACCATGGTCGTGCTGAAGTCCTCCAAGAACAAGGAGGCCGGACACGCCTTCATCAACTACATCCTGGACCCGAAGGTCCACAGCTGGGCCGCGGAGAACATCCTCTACAAGGTCCCGAACAAGGCCGCGATGGACGCGATGAACCCCAAGCTCAAGGCTGAGAACGCCCCGCTGCAGATGACCCCCTCCGACCTGCTCAAGGGCGAGTCGATCATCGACTTGGGCGAGGACTCGGCCAAGTTCACCCGCCTCGCGACCGAGGTCACGGCGAAGCAGTGACACGTTCCGCCGTTTCCGGCGCGTCCGCGAGATCGCGGGCGCGCCGGTCGCGCGCCCTGGGAAGGCTCGTCTTCCTGGGACCTGGCCTGATCTACCTGCTCGTCCTCCTGCTGATACCGCTCGCCCTGCTCATCAGCTTCACGGTGTTCCGCAGGGGCCGGTTCGGCGGGGTGATCTACGAGGTCACCGGGCAGAACTTCACCCGGTTGTTCGACCCGCTCTATCTGGAGATCCTGCTCGGCTCGCTGAAGCTGGCCACGATCGCCACGCTGATCGCCCTGCTGATCGGCTACCCGACGGCCTATCTCATCGCCCAGCTCCCCCGGAAGTGGAAGACGATCGCCCTGGTGGCGATCGTGCTGCCGTTCTGGACCAACTTCCTGATCCGCATCTACGCCTGGATCATCCTGCTGAGCGGCCCCGGCCTGGTCAACAGCACGCTGATGGACCTGGGGCTGATCGACAAGCCGCTGGAGCTGCTCTACAACCAGGGCACCATCGTCACCGGCCTGATCTACTCCTACCTGCCGCTGATGGTCCTGCCGCTGTACGCGGCGATCGAGAAGCTCGACCCGCAGCTGCGCGAGGCCTCGGCCAACCTCGGTGCCTCACCCGCGCGCACGTTCGTGTCGGTGACGCTGCCGCTCACCCTGCCGGGGGTGCTCACCGGTTGCCTGTTCGTCTTCGTGCCGAGTTTCGGCAACTTCATCATTCCCGAACTGCTCGGCGGCGGCCGTTCCGTCATGGTCGGCAACCTGATCAGGGACCAGTTCCTCAAGGCACGCGACTGGCCGTTCGGGTCCACCCTCGCGCTGGCGCTGATCGCCGTGCTGATCGTCCTGCTGCTCCTGCAGGCATGGAGTGCCCGACGTGCGTAGATCACGCCTGCTGTACGTCCCCTTCTGGGCGGCCTACGCCTTCCTCTACACGCCGATCGTCGTGCTCGTCGTGATGTCGTTCAACGCCGGTGAGTCCCCCTACGTCTACGAGGGCTTCAGCCTGGACTGGTACGGCGTTCTCGTCCAGAACGCCAAGATCCGCGAAGGGCTGGTCAACACCCTCGTCGTGGCCGTGGGCTCCACCGTGCTGGCCACGGTGCTCGGCACCCTGCTGGCCGTGGGCCTGGCCAGGCACACCAGGTCGCGGACGCTGGACGCGCTCAGCGTGCTGCCCGCGGTCCTGCCCGACCTGGTGCTCGCCATCGGGCTGCTGGTGTTCTACGCCACGATCAAGTCGACCCTCGGGCTGCACTCGGTGCTGCTCGCCCACACGGTGTTCGGCATGGCGTTCGTGACCGCCGTGGTCCGCACCCGGCTCACAGGCGCGGACACCTCCCTGGAGGAGGCGTCCAGGGATCTGGGGGCGACGCCGTTCACCACGTTCCTGCGGGTGACGCTGCCGCAGCTGGCACCGGGTATCACGGCGGGCGCGCTGCTGGCGTTCACCCTCTCGATCGACGAGTTCGTCATCGCGTACTTCACGGCGGCGCCCACCACGCCGACCCTGCCCATCGTCATCTACTCAATGGTCCGCTTCGGGGTCACCCCCGAGATCAACGCGCTGGCCACGTTGCTGCTGCTGGTGAGCTTCACCGCGGTCATCGTGACCCAGCGGATGACCCGACTGACGGAGTCGCTGTCCTAATGCTGAAGATCACAGGTGTCAGCCGCCGGTTCGGCGACGTCACGGCGCTGTCGGATGTCTCCCTGGAGATCCGGCAGGGCGAGTTCTTCGCGTTGCTCGGCCCCAGCGGCTGCGGCAAGACGACGCTCCTGCGGATCCTGGCCGGCTTCGAGACACCCGACGAGGGCTCCGTCACGCTCGACGGCGACGACCTGCTCGGCCAGGCGGCCCACCGCCGCCCGGTCAACCTGATGTTCCAGTCGTACGCGCTGTTCCCGCACATGACCGTGCTGAAGAACGTCGCCTACGGCCTGGAGCGGGAGAGGCTGGGCAGGGCGGAGATCCGCCGCAGGGTCGATGAGGTGCTGGAGAAGGTCGGGCTGGACACCATGGCCGGGCGCAGGCCGCATCAGCTCTCCGGCGGCCAGCGCCAGCGGGTCGCGCTCGCCCGCGCGATCGTCAAGCGGCCGCGTCTGCTGCTGCTCGACGAGCCGCTGTCCGCGCTGGACAAGAAGGTGCGCGCCGAGATGCAGCTGGAGCTCAAGCGGCTCCAGAACGAGGTCGGCATCACCTTCGTCGTGGTCACCCACGACCAGGAGGAGGCGATGTCGCTCGCCGACAGGATCGCGGTCTTCAACGCCGGCTCGATCGAGCAGGTGGACGCCCCGGTGGAGCTGTACGAGCGCCCGCGCACCCCGTTCGTCGCCGACTTCGTGGGGGCGAACAACATCTTCCCCGGCAGGGCCTGCTCGGCCGGCCTGGCAGGCGACGGGCTCGGCGTGCTTCCGGGAGTCTCGGACCTGCCCGACGGCACGCCCGCACTGCTCGCCGTACGGCCGGAGCGGCTCAGGCTCGGCAGCGAGGGGGTGCTGCGCGGCGAGGTCGTCGACGTGAGCTTCTTCGGCGGTGTCTCGCACGTGTCGGTTCAGGTGGACGGGCGCTCCACGCCTGTCCTGGTGGCCACTCCGGGGGCCACACAGGTTCGGGCGGGTTCCCCCGTCGCGCTCAGCTGGACGGACGGGGACGGAGTGCTGATCCCTCAATGAGAAGACTTGAGCGGGTTGTTCGTCGCGGTCCTGGCGTAGGCGAATATGAGTTCCGCCGCCTCCTGCGGGCCGATAACCGGGTGGCGGGCCGTTATGCGATAGCCGTACGCGTCTTCGAGCGCGACCAGGTTGCGGGCGATGGGCAGGGCGTCGCCAGACAGCCTGAAGGTTCCCAAAGCGGCCCCGGTGTCGAGAATGCTCTGGTAGAGCGAGACCTGGCGGTCGTAGAGGGTGGTCAGCAGGAGGGCGTACATCCTGTTGCGGGCCGCGGCGCCGCCGAGCTCGTTGAGCAGCCGGACGTCCGGATCGTCCGGGCCGTGCGGCAGCCCCGAGCGAATGGTCACGACGAGTTTCTCCGCGGGGTCGCGCATGCCGCTGATCCGTTTGAGCCTCTGCTCGTAGAAACGTTCCATCCCGGCGTGGTGGGCGTCGACGAGCAGCTCGCTCAGACGCGGGTAGTGGTAGAGGACCGCCCCGGAAGTGAGACCGGCCTCCTCGGCGACGTGGTTGAGATGCACCCCCTCGGTGCCGTGCCGGATGATCGCCCGGTGTGCGGCCGCGATGAGATCCAGGCGCCGGTCCGCCCGTCCCTTGCGCGTCATATTCCCCCGTTCGTCGAAAACCACGCTCTGTGCCGGGGTCCATAGTGGCCCTTTCCCAGCGTTTTTACCAGCCGAGAATTGAATCATTCCTAAAGAGCCCCAACCCCCTAGACGCAAGGAGGCGTGATGTCCCTCACGATCCTGTTCATGCCGGAGAGTGCCTACGGGCCCACGAACAACTGCATCGGCATCGGTGACATTCTTCGTAAGCGCGGTCATCGAGTCGTTTTCGCAGCTGAGGCCTCGTGGAAGGGGAAATTGGAGGCCCTCGGATTCGAGGAGGATCTTGTCGATCTCGCGCCGCCCTCCGAAGAGGAGCAGGACCCGGGGCAGTTCTGGAAGGACTTCATCAGGGACACCGCCCCTGAATACAGGAAGTCGACCCTGGAACAGCTGGAGACGGTCACCAAGCCGATCTGGGAGGCGCTTATCGACGGCGCCAAGTACTGCGAACCCCAACTGAAGGCGATTATCGAGCGCGTCCGGCCGGATGTCATCGTCGAGGACAACGTCGTCTCCTTCCCCGCGCTGGTGACGGCGGGCAAGCCGTTCGTCCGCATCGTGTCCTGCAACCCGCTGGAGGTGCGCGGGGAGGGCATCGCTCCGGTGCTCTCCGGGCTTCCCGCCGACGACCGCTCGGACTGGGAGGCTTTCAAGGCCGAGTACGAGCGCACCCACCGCGAGCTCTGGACGGCCTTCAACGAGTGGGTCGTCGAACAGGGCGCCCCGCCGCTGCCTGACCTGGATTTCATCCACGAGGGTGACCTCAACCTGTACGTCTTCCCGGAGATCGTCGACTACGTCGACGCCCGGCCGCTGGGTGAGTCCTGGCACCGCCTGGACTCCTCGGTGCGGGAGACGGACGAGAGCTTCGAGATCCCCGGCTCGCTGGCCGAGCAGGAGGGGCCGCTGGTCTACTTCTCGCTGGGCTCGCTCGGCTCCGCGGACGTCGGCCTCATGCAGCGGGTCATCGACGTGCTGGCCACCACCCCGTACCGCTTCATCGTCTCCAAGGGCCCGCTGCACGAGGAGATCAAGCTGGCCGACAACATGTGGGGTGCCGAGTTCGTCCCGCAGACGAAGATCATTCCACTGGTCGACCTGGTCATCACGCACGGCGGCAACAACACCACCACCGAGGCGCTGCACTTCGGCAAGCCGATGATCCTGCTGCCCCTGTTCTGGGACCAGTACGACAACGCGCAGCGCGTCCACGAGCTCGGCTACGGTGTGCGCCTGTCCACCTACGGCTTCTCCGACGAGGAGCTGACCGGTGCGCTGGAGCGGCTGCTGGGTGACACCGCGCTGCGCGAGCGCCTCGCCGCCGCGGGCGAGGAGATCCGCCACAGGGACGGCCTGCGCAAGGCGGCCGACCTGATCGAGCGGGCAGGAGCCTGATCGCTCCCCGCATCACCACGACAAGGGAAGTCCCATGGGCAAGTTGATCAACCCGGCGACCGGCGATCTCCTGCGGGAGGTGGCCGAGACCTCGATCGAGGAGGTGGCCGCCGCCGTGCGGCGGGCCCGCGTGGCGTTCGAGGAGTGGAGCGCGGCGACCCCGGCCGAACGGTCCAGGGTGCTGCTGCGCTTCGCCGACCTCGTCGAGGCCGACGCCGAGGAGCTCACCCGGCTGGAGGTCACCGAGACCGGCAAGTCCGCGGCGGTCTTCCGCGACGGCGAGCTGCCGTTCGCGGCCGACAACCTCCGCTTCTTCGCCGGCGCGGCTCGCTCCCTGGACGGCACCGGCGCGGGGGTGTTCAGCTCCGGCTACACCTCGGTGCTGGTACGCCGCCCGGTCGGGGTCGTCGGGTCGATCACCCCCTGGAACTTTCCCCTGGTCATGGCGGCATGGAAGATCGGTCCCGCTCTGGCCGCGGGGAACGCCGTGATCATCAAGCCCGCCCCGCAGACCCCCGGCACCACGCTCAGGATGGCGCGGCTGTTCGCCCGCGCCGGTGCGCCCGAGGGACTGCTCCAGGTCGTCCTGGGTGACGCGGAGGTGGGCGAGGCCCTCGTCGGCGACCCCGGCGTCGACATGGTGAGCGTCACGGGCTCCACCGCGACCGGCCGTGCCGTCATGCGCGGCGCCACCGGCTCCCTGAAGCGGGTCCACCTGGAACTCGGCGGCAAGGCCCCGGCGCTGGTCTTCGGCGACGCGGACCTGGCCGAGATGGCGAGGGGCGTCGCGATGGGCGCCACCTACAACACCGGCCAGGACTGCACCGCCGCGACCCGCGTCTACATCTCCCGTGAGGTGTACGAGGAGTCGGTCGAGGCGCTGCACGCGACGCTGGCTCAGATCACGGTGGGCGACCCCTGGGACCCGGCCACCGATATCGGTCCGCTGATCTCCGCCGCGCACCGCGACCGCGTCCACGGCTTCGTCGAGCGCGCCGTGGCGGCGGGCGCCTCGGTGCTTCACGGCGGTGTCCCGTTCGAAGGACCCGGATTCTATTACCCCCCCACACTGATTTCCGGCGCCGCGCAGGACAGTGAGATCGTTCAGGGCGAACTTTTCGGTCCGGTACTTGTGGCCCTGCCGTTCGACGGTGAGGACGAGGCGGTACGGCTCGCCAACGACACTCCCTACGGTCTGGCCTCCTCGGTCTGGTCCAGGGACGTGGCGAGGGCGCTGCGCGTCTCGCACCGGCTCGACGTGGGCGTGACCTGGGTAAACGACCATCTGCCCATCGCGTCCGAGGCACCGCACGGCGGTGTCAAGGGAAGTGGCTTCGGTAAGGACATGAGTCAGGAGGCGGTTCAGGAATACTCGGTGACCCGCCATCTGATGATCAAACATCAGGCTCCGGAGGTGAGGGATTCCTTCCGACCGGCTTGACGGCTTTGATGCCATACGTCCCTTTTGTGGGGATATATCAGCACTTACTCCATTCGAAGTGACATAAAGGATGTGCTCAAATTGCTTCCGCCGCTTCCAAATTCGGCGAGGGGTTACGTAGGCCAGTGATGACACAAGACCGCCGGAGCCACCGCGCGTCAGGGGTGGGCAGTCGACTCCTGCCGGCGAACTGGCGCGTGCGTCCCCGTCTGGTCGCGCTGATCCTGCTCCCGACCGCCGCGGCCGTACTTCTCACGGGCCTTCAGCTCACCACCGCCCTGTCCACGGCCGACGGATACCGTCGGATGAGCGAGGTCGCCGGGCTGGTCGATTCGCTCGGCACCCTCTCCCACGAGATGGCCGAGGAACGCGACCTCACCGCCTGGTACGTCGCCGCCACCAACCGCTCCAACCTCAACAAGGTGAGGGAACAGCGCGCCGTGGTCGACCGGAGCAGTGGTCAGGTGCTGGCCGCCATGGACGCCCTCGACTCCTCACAGGCCGCCCGCGTCCGTACCGAGGTCGCCCAGGTCCGCCGCTGGCTCAACGGGCTCCCCGGCCTGCGCAGGCTGATGACCGAGGGAAGCGTGCTCCCCCGAGCGGCCCTCGGCATGTACACGCGGATGATCACCGACTTCATCACCCTCCACGACGACCTGGGCCGAAGCGGCGGTGACGAGCGCCTCATCGGAGACGCGCTCGCACTGGGCGCGCTGACCCGGGCCAAGGAACAGGTCGCCAGGCAACGGGGAACGCTCCTGATCAGCTTCCTCGACCGTAAGTTCGACTTCGACGATCCCGCCGACCTCCTCGGCGCGTACCGGAGCCAGCAGAGCGAGGAGAACGCCTTCCAGGCCACCGCCTCGGCCGCCGACATCAAGAGCTTCCGCGACTCGGTGAACGGTCCCAGAGTCGACCAGGCCGACGCCACGCGCGCCCTCGTCATGTCCCTCATGCGCGAGAACAAGCCGCTGGAACGGATGACCGGCCGCACCTGGGCCGGGAGCGCGAACGCCTGGTACGGCGACGCCACCTCGACCGTGGAGGGCATGCGGACCGTCGAGCGCCGCCTGGCGTCCGCGGTCGTCTCCCGCAGCCAGGAGATGCGCAGCGCCGAGCAGCGCAGCGCGATGATCTCCGGCGCCTCGATCCTGGTCCTGCTGATCTTGATCCTGCTCATCACCGCCTGGGTGGCCGGTACGCTCGTGCGGCCGCTGCGCAGGCTGCGCAGTGAGGCACTTGAGGTCGCCGACACCCGGCTGCCCGAGACCGTCCGGGTGCTGCGGGAGTCCGGTGACCACGCCCCACAGGTCGAGGTGCCCTCCATCGGAGTGGTGTCCCGTGACGAGATCGGGGAAGTGGCGCGGGCCTTTGACGAGGTCCACCGCGAGGCGATCCGGCTGGCCGGCGACGAGGCCCGCCTGCGGAGCAACATCAACGCGATGTTCGTCAACCTCTCCCGCCGTACCCAGTCGCTGGTGGAACGGCAGATCGACCTCATCGACGACCTGGAGCAGGGCGAGCAGGACGAGGGGCGGCTGGGCAGTCTCTTCAAGCTGGACCACCTCGCCACCCGCATGCGCCGCAACTCCGAGAACCTCCTCGTCCTCGCGGGCCAGGAGCAGAGCCGCCGGTGGAGCGAGCCCGTCCCGCTCAGCGACGTCGTCCGCGCCTCGCTGTCGGAGGTCGAGAACTACGAGCGGGTCAACCTCCGGGTCGAGTCAGGCATCTCGATCATCGGCCAGGCCGTCAACGACATCGTCCACCTGGTCGCGGAGCTCGTCGAGAACGCGATCTTCTTCTCGCCGCAGGACACCAAGATCACGGTGTCCAGCAACGGCAACGAGACGGGCGCCGTCATCCTGGCGGTCACCGACTCCGGCATCGGCATGAGCGACGAGGAACTGGCCGAGGCCAACCGCCGCCTGGCCGAGCCTCCCGCGGTCGACCTGTCGGTCTCCCGCCGGATGGGCCTGTTCGTGGTCGGCCGCCTGGCCATGCGCCACGGCATCAGGGTCCAGCTCAGGCGCCCGGACACCGGTGGTCTCAGCGCCGTCGTGCTCCTGCCGGTGCAGGTGGTCGCCCAGTCCACGTTGATGCCCGAGATGGCCCTTTCCGGACAGGGCATGCAGTCCGGCTCCTTCGACGGCCAGTCGGGCTCGTTCGGCTCCATGTCCCACCAGGACCCGTTCGCCTCGGTGAACCCCGACCCGTTCGGCACCGCTCCCAACCCCGACCCGTTCGGCACCGCTCCGAACCCGGACCCGTTCGGGACCGGTGCGGCGCGCGGGATCCGGCAGCCGACCGGTCTCGGGACGCCACCTCCCCAGGCACCTTCCCAACCGCCTCCTCAGGTGCCGATGCCGACGTCCTCGGACATGTGGTCGGGGCCGGTGGTGTCCGCCTCGGCGGTGGAGGACATGTGGTCGTCCCCGCTCGCGTCGAGTGCGCCGCCGTCGTTCCCCTCGGCCTGGCCGGACCCGCCCGCGATCGATCCCTGGACGCCGCGTCGGCTGGAGCCGGTGGAGAACACCCAGGCCCTTCCCGTGGTCGAGGTGCCGCCGACGGAACCGGAGCCCGAGGAGTTCCTGCCGATCTTCGAGGCGGTGGGGTCCGACTGGTTCCGCCGCAGCGCGCCCATCACTCCCGAGCCGGAAGTGGAGCCCGAGCCGCAGCCCGAGCCCGAGCCCGAGGTCAGGCAACGGCCGATGGAACAGCGGGTGAGGCGGGGTCCGCAGGGTCTGGAGACCCAGAACATCCCGCAGATCACGCACTCCTCGCCGCCGCCCTCGCAGCAGGCCCCACCGCTGCCGCAGCGACAGCCGCAACCGCTGCCGCAGCGGTCGCAGCAGGGCCAGCAGGGCCAGCCGATGCGGCCGGCCGAGCCCGTGGCCGAGAGGCAGCCGTGGAGCACCCCCTCCGACCAGGGCTGGGCTGCCGCCGAGGTCGCGAAGAAGCCCGTCGAGGGCGGCGTGACCGGAGCGGGCCTTCCCAAGCGGGTACCCAAGGCGAACCTTGTTCCCGGAGCCGCCTCGGCGGCCCCGACGGCTCCGGCACCCCCGATGCCGCCGATATCGGCGGAACGGGTTCGCAGCCGTCTGTCCAGTTTCCAGCAAGGCGTACGGCAGGGGCGCGCTGAGATGAGCGAGCGAGCCAACACCGTCGAGGGAGAGAACCAGCAGTGAACAACCAACTCAGCCAGGCCGCTCGCGGCTTCAACTGGCTGATCACCGAGTTCGTGAAGGAGATGCCCGGAGTCGCGCACGCGGTGATCGTCTCCACGGACGGACTTCCGCTGGCCTACTCCCAGGGTTTCCCCAAGGACAGGGCGGATCAGCTCGCCGCGATCACGGCCGGTCTGATCAGCCTCACCCAGGGCGCCTCTCGGGTCTTCGAGGGTGGTCCTGTGGTGCAGACGGTGATCGAGATGCAGCGGGGCCTCCTGCTGACCATGTCGATCAGCGACGGTTCCGCGCTGGCCGTGCTGGCCGCGCCGGATTGCGACATGGGTCTCGTGGCCTACCAGATGACACTGCTCGCAGAACGTGCCGGCCAGGCGCTCACGCCTGCGCTCCGGGCCGAGCTGCAGTCGGTTCAGCGATAGGGGGGTGATATGGACACACCAGGTTGGCGTGGTCCGGGGGACGACCCCCCGGGCACGCCTCAGGCCAAGAGCGGACGAGATCGTTTGATTCGCCCGTACGCTGTGACCGGGGGCAGGACCGCTCCCCGGATGCAGCTCGCTCTCGAGGCGCTGGTTTCCTCGGCGACGTTCGTGAGCGTGGACCCCACCACGCTCTCCACGGAATATCAGGCGATCATCTCGTTGTCCCGGCAGGTGCGCTCGGTTGCCGAGCTCTCCGCTCTGTTGCGCATGCCTCTCGGCGTGACCCGGGTGTTGATCGCGGACATGGCGGCCGAGGGCCTGGTGCAGATCCACCAGCCTTCGCTGGATGCGGGTAAGCCGGATCTCAACTTGCTTGAAAGGGTGCTCAGTGGGCTTCGCAGGCTCTGACGCCGGAATGACGTCGACGAAGATCGTTGTTGCCGGCGGGTTCGGTGTCGGCAAGACGACCTTCGTCGGTGCGGTCTCCGAGATCATGCCGCTGACCACGGAAGCGGTGATGACAGAGGCCAGCGCGAATGTCGACGACCTCTCGCACATTCCCACGAAGCGGACCACCACGGTCGCGATGGACTTCGGCCGGGTCTCGCTGGACCGCGACCTGATCCTGTACCTGTTCGGTACGCCGGGTCAGCACCGGTTCTGGTTCATGTGGGACGACCTGGTAAAGGGCGCGATCGGTGCGATCGTGCTCGTCGACACCCGGCGGCTGGCCGACAGCTTTCCGGCGATCGACTACTTCGAGGAGGCCGGCCTGCCGTTCGTCGTGGCCCTCAACGGGTTCGGCGGATCGCACCTCCACGGCGAGGAGGAGGTGCGGGAGGCCTTGACGATCTCCCCGCACATCCCCATCGTCCGGACTGACGCCCGGTCTCGTGACGCCGTGAAGTCGACCTTGATCACCTTGGTCGAGCACGTCCTGACACTCAGGGTCTGACGTCACAGCCGTGGGCCCCGTCCCTTCAAGGGACGGGGCCCACGCCTGTCTTCGCCCCGCGGGCCGACGACAGGCGCTGTCAATCGCTCGTACGGCCACCGATCCAACGGTGGCCTTTTCCTTTTTGTGCGAAAAACGGCTCCGAGCGAAAGACGGACGGCGCGAAAGGAGGGGCCCTGTGAAAGTGAGGGCGGGTGAGAACGGCCTCGCGCGAAAACGGCCCGCGAAAGTGATCCCGGGGTGAAAGGCGGTGCCGGGCGAAAGAGGTCCCACCCGAAAGGCGGACAAAACAGCGGCGGCCGGTGGCGTGAACCTCACGCCACCGGCCACCGTTCGTATTCCTACATCGGCAGAGCCTCGACGATGGAGGAACCGGCTGCGAGTTCTATCTGCCGGTTGAGCCGGAAACCCGACTTGCCCAGGAGTTCCGCGTACTCGCTGGTGCTGCGTTCCAGCCCCTCGCCGAAAAGGGCGAGCATCCGCATGTCGATGTCCTTGCTGATATGCGGCCGGTCGTCGTCCGGGACCACGAACTCCACGATCAGCACCCGGCCGTCGTCGGGGATGACCTCCCTGATGTTGCGCAGGATCCGTACGGAGTCCTCGTCGGACCAGTTGTGGATCACGCTGCTCAGCAGGTAGGCGTCCGCGTCGGCGGGCACGGAGACGAAGAAGTCGCCCTCGACGAAACTACAGCGATCTTCAAGACCGGCCTCGGCGAAGAACCCACGAGCCCCGCTGACCACGCGTTCCCGGTCGAACAGCACCCCGTTGAGATCTGAATACTCCTTCAATACGGCGGCCAGGATGTGCCCCTTGCCGCCGGCCACGTCCACCAGGGTTCGCAGGCCGGAGAAGTCGTAGCGGGAGGCCACCGAGTCCGCGAACGGCTGTGCCCTGGCCACCATGTAGTCGTCGAACAGCGCGCCCGCCTCGGGGTGGGCCCCGAGGTATTCGTAGAGAGGACCGTGCCGCTCCACGAAGGCCGACTTTCCTGTGCGGACGCTCTGCGGGAGCTTGCCCATGCCGTACCAGAAGCCGTCCTCGGCTATCATCCGCACGGCGGAGCGCAGCGAGCCGGGTGTGTCGTCGCGGAGGACGGCACCCGCCTCGGTCAGCTCGTACGTGCCGGGCGTGGTCGTCGCGACCATGCCCATGGAGGCGAGCTGGCGCAGCACCCTGCCCAGCGCGGCCGCGTCGGCGCCGCAGCGCAGCGCGAGCTCGTCGACGGTGAGGGCGCCGTCTCGCAGATGGTCGGCGCAGCCCAGCTCGGCCATCGCGGCCAGGGCGGCGAAACGAGATACACCGCCGATCGCGTCCCAGACCGGTGCTTGTGGGTCACTCATGAAAATCCTCTCTTCTCCGGGGTGCGTGCCGGAGGGGAGCCGTGTTTTCCGAAGGTCGTGTCGTCTTCAGGAGGTCGAGGCCGATGGGCTGCGCATGCCGCGCACCAGACGGCCGACCTCGGCGCGCAGGTGCACGAAGTCGGGGTGCTCGCGGGTGGTGATCTGGTCGCGAGGCCCCGGCAGCTCCACCCGCAGGTCGCCCACGATCCCGGCGGGGGCCTTGGAGAGGACCACGACGCGGTCGCCGACGTAGACGCTCTCGTCGATGTCGTGGGTGATCAGCACGATGGTCATGTTGTGCAGGCCGCGAACCCGAAGGGTGAGGTCCTCCAGGTCCTCGCGGGTCTGGGCGTCGACGGAGCCGAAGGGCTCGTCCATCAGCAGCAGGGCGGGCCGGTAGGCGAGCGCGCGGGCGATGGACACCCGCTGCTGCATGCCGCCCGAGAGCTGCCACGGGTATTTGGCCGCGGCGCCCCGCAGGCCGACCTCCTCCAGCGCCTCCAGCGCCGCCTGCCTGCGGCGCTGCTTGTCCAGCCCTTTGCGGCGCAGCGGGAGCGAGACGTTGTCGGCCACCGACATCCAGGGGAACAGGGAGCGGCTGTAGTCCTGGAAGACCACGGCCAGGTTGTCGGGGGTCCGCTCCACGCGGGCGCCGTTGAGCGTGACCTGGCCGCCGCTGGGCCGCAGCAGCCCCGCGATGGAGCGCAGCAGGGTGGACTTGCCGCACCCGGACGGACCGACGATGCACACCAGCTCGCCCTGGGCGACCTTCAGGTTGATGCCGCCCAGCGCGTTGTGCGCGCTCGGGCCGCTGCCGTAGGTATGGGACAGGTTCGTGATTTCGAGCACAACAGGTCCTCAGGTCGTCTGCTTGGCTGATCGGTGCCAGGACAGGGCACGTCGCTCGGCCGCGAGGAACGCCGAGTTGAGCGCGTATCCCAGGACGCCGAGCACCGCGATGGTCGCCCACACGCCGGGGAAGTCGTACGATCTCTGGGCGTCCAGGAGCTGGAAGCCGATCCCGTCGACGCTGCCGATCAACTCGGAGAGCACCATGAGGATCAGCGCGAGCGACAGGCTGACCCGGAGACCGGCGAAGATCTTCGGCATCGCCGAGGGCAGGATGATCCGGAACAGTCGCTCACGGCCCGACAGCCCGAAGACGCTCGCGGTGTCCAGATGCTGGCGGTCGACGTGCCGGGCCCCGTCGCAGGCGTTGATCAGGATCGGCCAGACGATGCCGAACGCGATGAAACTGATCTGCATCCGGGGGCCGATGGACAACAGTGCCAAGAACAGCGCGAGCAGCATGGGCGGCGGGATGGCGCGGGCGAACTGTACGAGCGGGTCGATGAGGCGGAAGAGCAGCGGGGAGCGGCCCAGGGCGACCCCGAGGCCGATCCCGACGACCCCGGCGAGCGCCCAGCCGGCCAGCAGGCGGCCGATGCTCGCGGGGATGTTCTCCAGCGCCGCGTCGGTGAGCCAGAGTTGTTCCGCGGGGCCGGTCAGCCACATCGCGTACCCGCTGGCGGCGATCTGCGACGGTGGAGGGAAACTCAGCATCTCCAGGTAGCGGGTGACCAGCTCCCACAACATCACGATGGCCACAACCGGCCACAGCCGGCCGACGGCACGCGTCGCGCCGTTCATCACACCACCTCCGTGCGGGCGGTGTGCCAGCGGAAGAGCCGCCGCTCCGCGAGCACGAACAGGCCGTTGGTGACCAGGCCGATGACACCGGCCCAGATGGCGGCGGCGATGACGTACTCCTTCGCGTCCACGCCGCCCGCGCTCTCCAGGACGTAGCTGCCGATGCCGTGGGTACCGCCGCCGATCAGCTCCGTGCTGATCGCCACGATGAGCGCGATCGCCGACGCCAGCCGGACCCCGGTGGCGATGAAGGGCGCGGTGCTCGGCAGGGAGACCCGCCACAGCACGGCCGGCTTCCCGAACCCGAAAGCGCGGAGCGTCTCCTTGGCGAGCGGGTCGACGTCTTTGAGGCCGTACATCGTGTTGATCAGGACGGGCCAGGTCGCCGCGTAGACGACCAGGGTGACCTTCATGTCGAACCTGTCGGAGAACACGGCGAGGGCCAGGGGGATCAGCGCGATCGACGGGATCGGGCGCAGGAACTCCACGATCGGCCGCAGCGCGCTCTCCACGCGGGGCAGGCTGCCGAGCAGGAACCCGGCGGGCACCGCGATCGCGACCGTGAGCAGCAACCCGGTCGCCCACGCGCCGAGGGTCGAGACGACGTCGGAGAGGAACTCCCCGTCCGTCAGGAGAGAGATCGCCCGGCCGAGCACCGTGGAGGCGAGCGGGAACGCGAGCGGGTCGATCAGTTCGGCACGGCCCACCGCCTCCATGACGCAGAACAGCCCCGCGACACCGAGGGCGCCGCAGAGCAGTCTGTTGTCGAGCGGGTTGCGCCGTGTCACCCGAGGTTTCCGGGAAGGACGGACTTGGCCGGGATGGGGCTCGTGAGGTAGCCCTGCTCAAGCATGAGGTCGGCGACACGCTGCAGACGGGTCTCGTCAAGGCTGGTGGGGAAGGACCCGAGCGTGATGACGGCCGCGGTCGCCGCGTCGATCTGGGTGTAGGTGGGCAGGATCTCCTCGACGGCCTTGCGGTCGGTGGCGGCGATCTGCTGGGCCTTGGCGATCGCCCGCTGGAAGGCGGCGACCGTCTTGGGGTTCTCGCTGGAGAACTTCTCGGTGACGGCCACTCCCGCGATGGGGAAGTCGGCGGTGGAGTCGACCATCGTGTCGGCGAGCTTCTGGGCGCCGATCATCTTCTGCACCGCGGTGAGGGCCGGCTCCGTCATCCAGGCGGCGTCGACGACCCCGCTGGCCAGCTGGGCCCCCATTTCGGGGAAGGGGAACTCGACGAACTGCACGTCCTTCTCGGTGAGGCCGTGCGTCTTGAGCACCGTGGTCACCGCCAGGGTGCCGATGTTCTGCTTGCTGTTGACCGCGATCTTCTTGCCCTTGAGGTCCGCCGGCGTTTTGATCGTGGAGTCCTTCGGCACCATGAGGTTGAAGGCGTTCGGGGCGGCCTGGTAGAGGTCAGAGATGATCTTCATCTTCTGGCCCTTGGAGACGGCGAGGAAGGCGGAGACGTAGTTCGTCTGCGTGGCGTCCAGGGTGCCGCCGATGAGGCCCTGCTGAGCCTGGGCGCCGCCGGGCACCGGCTCGATCTCGACGGTGAGCCCCTCCTCCTTGAAGTAGCCCTTGTCCCTGGCGATGTAGAGCGCGGCCGAGTCGGGAATCGGCAGTGCCCCCATCTTCATGGTGGTCTTCTCCAGGCCGCCCGCGTTGGCGGCGGTGGTGTCAGCGGGAGTGTCAGAGCCTCCGCAGGCGGTCAGCACGAGGGCCGCGGCCACTCCTGCGACGACTGCTCGGCTCGCAAGTTTGAACCTCATGGGTCTCCTTAGCTGCGTTTGACCGCCTTGCCGGAACTCGCGATAACTCATCGGGCGACATGGAGATGGTCCCGGGAGGCATGTTGGTCAAAGGGGGGTATGCCGACCGCGGATCAGAGTAGCGGAGTAGATCAGTCAAATTACAAATATCACCTCTTTCGCCCCTATCGCCCCATAGCCGCAAAGCAGTCATAGATGACTCAGGTGTCACATCCGTATCAATCGCCGGATGAGTGGATGTAGCGGGCGGCGCGAAAGATGTCAATAAATCTGTTTGGCAACTTTGTGGAAGTTTGTGATTACAGGGCGAAGGGGAATCGCCCGGTTACGGGTGCTGTGTACCCGTTAAGTGAAGGATGTGACTTATGTGCTGTTGGCCGAAGTGATCCGGCTGTGCTCCAATAACCCCTACCCCATGGATGCGTCGGCGTCACTCGCTCATCATTGCGTGACGCGATCCCCTCCAAGCAGACGATCCGAGGAGAGGCAGCGGAGGCCAGTGAGGACAGCGTCAATCCCCAGCGAACGCGAATCCGGGCCGACACCTGCCCTGAGATTTGACAACCAGGGGGGGCGGCCGCGGAGCGGCCCGAGTCAGGACCTCGACGGTCGCGACTCCGAGGAGTCCGCGAGAAACGGTGGCAAGCTAGCGCTCAAGAACTGGCGGGTAAGGTCGCGGCTGATCGCGCTCATCGCCGTTCCCACAGTGGCCGCGATCGTGCTGGGAGGTCTGCGGGTCACCACCTCGATCAGCAGCGCCGCCGAGTACGAGCGCGTGCGCACCACCGCCGAACTCACGGCGAGTCTCAGTGGCCTGGTCCACGAGCTACAGCTTGAGCGGGACCTGTCGGGCAGGCACGTGGCACAGGGCCGTCCGTCCACCGGCAAGCCGAACCTGCGCAAGCAGTACGACGGGGTCGACGAGGCGATCGGAGAGGTGAGCCCTCGCGTCAACGCCGCGATGGCCGACAGCGCTCTGCTGCAGACCCTCGGCGCCCGGGGCGAGACCGAGCTCACCCAGATCCGCCGCCGCATCGACGAGATCAAGAGCGTGCGTGAACTGGCCACGGGGGCGAAGACCCAGCTGCCGGCCCAGCCCACGATCGCCATGTACTCCCGTACCGTCGCCGACCTGCTCGCCCTGCACGACGAGATCATCCAGGGCGTCTCCGACCAGGGTCTCACCGGCAGCGCGGTCGCGTTCGCCGCGCTGGCCAGGGCGAAGGAACAGGTGTCCAGGGAGCGGGCGAACCTCGCCGTCGCCCTCGCCACCAGAGGGTTCAGCGCCGAGGGCCTCGACGCCATGCTGGCCGCCCGCGCGCAGTTCGACGGAGAGCTCGCGACCTTCCGCTCCGAGGCGTCGGTCGAACAACGCCAGCTCTACGACGACACGGTCAGCAGCCAGAAGAAGGACCGCGCGGCGGCGATGCGCGCCCGCGCCGTCGTCATGGCGCTCGACGGCCTGCCGCTGAGGAACGTCGACGTCTCCAAAAGCGCGCTCGGCGACCAGTCGACCTGGTTCGACGCCTCCACCGACGTCGTCGACCGCATGCGCTCGGTGGAGGAACAGGTCGCCGGCGCCCTCATCATGCAGGGCGAGGTCCTGCAGGCGTCCGAGCAGCGCGGCGCGCTGATCGCCGCCGGGCTGAGCGGGCTGCTGCTCCTCCTCGTCCTGATCATCACCGCCGTCATGGCGCGGTCGCTGGTGAGGCCGCTGCGCAGGCTCCGCACCGAGGCGCTGTCCATCGCCGGCCAGCGCCTTCCCGAGACCGTCCAGAGCATGCGCGAGAGCGGCGAGGTCTCGACCACCGACATCACCCCGATCGGCGTCGCCTCCGACGACGAGATCGGTGAGGTGGCCCGCGCCTTCGACGAGGTCCACCGCGAGGCCGTGCGACTGGCGGGCCAGGAGGCCACGCTGCGAAGCAACGTCAACTCGATGTTCGTCAACCTCTCCCGGCGCAGCCAGACCCTGGTCGAGCGCCAGCTCTCCCTCATCGAGAGCCTGGAGCAGGGCGAACAGGACGAGGGCCGGCTCGGCAGCCTCTTCCGCCTCGACCACCTCGCCACCCGCATGCGCCGCAACTCCGAGAACCTCCTGGTCCTCGCGGGCCAGGAGCCCGCCCGCCGGTGGAGCCAGCCGGTCCCGCTCATCGACGTGGTCCGCGCCTCGCTGTCGGAGGTCGAGAACTACGAGCGGGTCGACCTGCAGCTGTCCGCGGGAATCTCCGTGGCGGGCACCTCCGTCAACGACGTCGTCCACCTGATCGCGGAGCTCGTGGAGAACGCGATCTCCTTCTCTCCGCGGGAGACCAAGGTCATCGTCTCCAGCAACCGCATCGACGGCGGCGGAGTGATGATCTCGGTGACCGACATCGGCATCGGCATGACCATCGAGGAGCTCTCCCAGGCCAACTGGCGACTGGCCAACCCGCCGGTGGTGGACGTCTCCGTCTCCCGCAGAATGGGCCTGTTCGTGGTCGGCCGCCTCGCGCTGAGGCACGGCATCCGCGTCCAGCTCAGGCAGCAGGACAGCGGCGGCCTGACCGCGATGGTCCTGCTCCCGGAGAACCTTCTCGCCGTCGCGAACCGTCCGGGCGGGCCTCCCGGCATGCAGAGCGGCGACTGGGCCGGGTCGATGGCCTCCATGGACCGCCCGCCCGTGCTGGCCAGCCCGGCAGCCCCCCCGATGCCGTCCTTCGCCTCGTTCGAGGCCGCCCACCAGAACTCGTTCGCCTCCTTCGACATGGGGCAGCAGTTCAACTCCTTCGACGCCTCGCAGCCTCCCCCCAGAGGTGGCCAGTTCGGGCAGGCGCCCGTCGACACCCCCTGGCCGGGACAGGTACCGCCGCCCGGCGCGGATCCCGGCGGCTGGCCGAACGCCTCCCAGCCCGACCCTCCGGGGGGGCAGGGATGGGGCGGACCCCGCGGCGAGGCGGGGATGTGGTCGGCGGGCCAGGGCGCGCCCGCGCGCGGCGACGCCCCCGTCTGGCCCGGCGGGCAGCAGAGCAGGGACAGCGGCTCCGATGTCTGGTCGGCCGCCTCGCGCGGCGACTCGGGGGGATGGCCGTCCACCGGCGACTCCGGGTCGTTCGGGCGGCGTGCCTTCGACCCGGCGGACAACACCGGCCCGCTGCCGGTGATCCCCGACTCCTCGCCCATGGAAGAGGCGAAGGAGGAGTTCCTGCCGATCTTCGCGGCCGTCGAGTCCGACTGGTTCAGGAAGGTCGAGCCGGCCTCCCGGGAACGGGCCGAGACGCCCCCTGAGACCCAGGTGGCCCATGAGACCGTCCAGCTCTCGCAGCCGGCCCCCGCCCAGGGGAACGGCGGCTGGTCGTCGCCCGCCGACGTGGGCTGGCAGGCGGCCAAGGCCGCCAGTGAGCCCTCACTCGGGGGGGTCACCGGTTCCGGGCTGCCCAAGCGGGTGCCCAAGGCGAACCTGGTGCCCGGTACGGCCGCGCCCGACCTGAGCGCGGCACCCCAAGCTCCCATGCACCGGCCGACGATCTCTCCGGAGGCGGTGCGCAACAGGCTGGCGAGCTTCCAGCAGGGAGTACGGCAGGGGCGCGCGGCCGCCAGGGGCACAGCCGGAGACGGGCGACCGTATCCCGACTTCGGCCGGGACGTTGAAGGAAACAAGGAGGACCGGTGAGCGAGCTCATCATGGTCGCCAAGGAGGATGACACGTGCGCGAAATGAGCCAGGCCGCCCGGGGGGTCAATTGGCTGATCACTGACTTTGTGAACAACGTCCCGGGTGTGGCGCACACGGTCGTCGTGTCAGCAGACGGTCTGCCGTTGGCGTATTCAGACGGATTTCCCAGGGACAGAGCCGATCAGCTGGCCGCGGTCGCGGCGGGTTTGATCAGCCTGACCCAGGGGGCCTCCCGGGTGTTCGAGGGCGGAGCCGTCACCCAGACCGTGGTGGAGATGCAGCGAGGGCTGCTCCTCATCATGTCGATCAGTGACGGTTCCTGTCTGGCGGTGCTGGCCGCCGCTGACTGTGACATGGGACTGGTGGCCTACCAGATGACGATGCTCGTCGAGCGGGCGGGCCAGGTGCTGACTCCTGCCGTCCGCGCGGAGCTGCAGTCTTCCCATTCACGGTGACGGCGATGACGCGAGGAGGCTGCCGTGGCAGGCCGTGGCTGGATCGGTGAGGGTGACCCGCACGGCGGGTATCCCTATCAGTCGATAGAGGACCCCCATCGGCAACAAGGTGGTCCCTATCAGTCGATGGAGGACCCCTACCGCAATCAAGGCGGTCCCTATCAGTCGATGGACGATCCCTACCGGCAACAGGGCGGTCCTTCGCATCTCATGCAACCGGCGCCGTCGGAGCAGAGCTCCCTCGTTCGTCCGTATGCCGTGACCGGGGGGCGCACCGCCCCTCGGACCCAACTCGCCCTGGAGGCCCTGGTCTCCTCGGCAACCTCCATACATCATGATTTATCCACCCGCACCCCGGAGTATCAGGCGATCAGTGCCCTGTGCCGGCAAGTGCGTTCGGTCGCTGAGATCTCCGCGATGCTTCGCATCCCGCTCGGCGTGACCCGGATCCTGGTGGCCGACATGGCCGCCGAGGGCCTGGTGCAGATCCACCAGCCGCAGCTGGACGCGGGTAAGCCGGATCTCAACCTGCTGGAAAGGGTGCTCAGTGGACTTCGCAGGCTCTAGCCGCGGCGGCGGCCTGACATCGACGAAAATCGTCGTCGCCGGGGGGTTTGGTGTTGGCAAGACCACCTTCGTGGGGGCGGTGTCGGAAATTCTGCCGCTGACCACGGAGGCGGTGATGACCGACGCCAGCGTCGGGATCGACGACCTCGGCCTCACACCGAACAAGACGACCACCACGGTCGCGATGGACTTCGGCCGGGTCTCGCTGGACCGCGACCTGATCCTGTACCTGTTCGGTACGCCGGGTCAGCACCGGTTCTGGTTCATGTGGGACGACCTGGTCCGCGGCGCGATCGGCGCGATCGTGCTCGTCGACACCCGCCGGCTCGCCGACAGCTTCCCGGCGATCGACTACTTCGAGGAGGCCAAGCTCCCCTTCGTCGTCGCGGTCAACGGCTGGGACGGCACCTATCTCCACGGTGAGGAGGAGGTGCGCGAGGCGCTGACACTGGCGCCTCACATCCCCATCTCCCGGACCGACGCCCGCTCGCGTGACGCGGTGAAGGCCACGCTCATCACGCTTGTCGAGCACGCGCTCACCGTGCGGATGGCCGTCCCCGGCTGGGGTCGCTGACCGCGGGAGGGCGTCAGTCGTACCTCCCAGCGGATAGGCTGGGAGGTCGAGTCGCAGACCTGTAGCGCAGAGGCTGGCCAATCACGTGTTCGAGACGCTTTCCGACCGGCTGACATCGGTCTTCTCCTCCCTTCGATCCAAGGGTCGGCTCTCCGAGGCCGACATCGACGCGACCTGCCGCGAGATCCGTATCGCGCTGCTTGAGGCCGACGTCGCGCTGCCCGTGGTCAAGGCGTTCGTCGCCCAGGTCAAGGAGCGCGCCCGCGGCGTCGAGGTCTCCCAGGCGCTGAACCCGGCGCAGCAGGTCGTGAAGATCGTCAATGACGAGCTGATCGAGATCCTCGGCGGTGAGACCCGGCGGCTTCGCTACGCGAAGAACCCGCCGACCGTCATCATGCTCGCGGGCCTGCAGGGCGCGGGCAAGACGACCCTGGCGGGCAAGCTCGCCCGCTGGCTGCGAGAGCAGAACCACACGCCGCTCCTCGTCGCCGCCGACCTCCAGCGGCCCAACGCCGTTCAGCAGCTCTCGGTCGTGGCCGAGCGCGCGGGCGTCGCGGTCTACGCGCCCGAGCCGGGCAACGGCGTCGGCGACCCGGTCGAGGTGGCTCGCCAGTCGATCGACCACGCCAAGCGGCAGCAGCACGACATCGTCATCATCGACACCGCGGGCCGCCTGGGCATCGACCAGGAGCTGATGAGGCAGGCGGCCGACATCCGTGACGCGGTCTCGCCCGACGAGGTCCTGTTCGTCGTCGACGCGATGATCGGCCAGGACGCCGTCTCCACGGCCCAGGCCTTCATGGAGGGCGTGGGCTTCGACGGCGTCGTGCTGACCAAGCTCGACGGCGACGCCCGCGGTGGCGCCGCCCTGTCGGTCCGCCACATCACCGGCAGGCCGATCATGTTCGCCTCCACCGGTGAGAAGCTCGAGGACTTCGACGCCTTCCACCCCGACCGGATGGCGTCGCGCATCCTCGACATGGGTGACATCCTCACCCTGATCGAGCAGGCCCAGAAGACCTTCGACGAGGCCGAAGCCACCAAGATGGCGAGCAAGCTCGCCTCGGGCGAAAACTTCACCCTGGAAGACTTCCTTGAGCAGATGATGATGGTCCAGAAGATGGGCCCCATCAAGAACCTGCTCGGGATGATGCCCGGTATGGGGCAGATGCGCGATCAGCTCAACCAGGTCGACGACCGCGACCTCGACCGCATCGCCGCCATCATCCGTTCGATGACCCCCGCCGAGCGTCACAACCCGAAGATGATCGACGGCTCTCGCCGCGCCCGTATCGCCAAGGGCTCCGGTGTGACGGTGACCGAGGTGAGCGGCCTGGTCACCCGCTTCTTCGACGCTCAGAAGATGATGAAGCGGATGGCCGGAGGCATGGGCATCCCCGGTATGCCGGGTGGCCGTAAGGGCGGCAAGGCCGCGCAGAAGAAGGCGGCCAAGGGGCGCAGGGTGAGCGGAGACCCGCGCAAGGCGGCTCTTGGCAAGGCCGCGGGCCCCGGCAAGGCCGACGAGCCCGAGCCCTCCCCGGGCAACGGCCTCCTCGGCAAGCTGGGTTCCCGGCAGCAGCTGCCGCCTGGCATGGAGCTGCCGCCGGGCTTCGACCCCTCGAAGTTCAAGCTCCCCGGCCAGAAATGAGCGATGACGGGTTCCACACGCGCGCCAGGTGGATCTGGGTGATCATCGTCGGAGGGTTCATCCTCGTCGCCGTGCTCGAACTCCTCGGAGTGCGCCCCAGATAGTGCTCCCAGCGCGACGCCCCCGCCTCCCGTCCGTACGACGAGTACGGCGGGAACGGCAGGGGCGCCAGGGGCGAGAGCGGGGGCGCCAGGGACGGCGGCGACGGCGGGGACAGTGAAGACAGCGGGGACAGCGGGGACGCGACCCGCGCGGGTGCCCCCGGTGGGACCGGGATTCCCCACGGGGGCACAAGCCCCAGCGGAGCCGAGTCCCCGAGCGGGACCGGGATCACCGGTGAGGCGGGTGTTCCCAGGCTTTCCAGGCTTCCTGAGGCTCCCGAGGTTCCTTCCGGAGGTCCTCCGAAGGTCCTGGCGGAGCTTTCGGCAGAGCTTCCCGCGGAGGACGAGATGGGCGCCGGGGATACGTCGGCCTGGCCCGCCGGGGTCGTCGCCCTGATGGCCAGCACCGTGCCCAGCACGGTGATGGATCCGGTCGCGGTCAGCAGCAGAGATCTGAGGGTGGTTGCCACGGCGGCCATTTAGCGCACCAGGCCGCCCCGCCCGGGGGCCCGGACACACGGGGATTACCGAGATTTGCCCTCCGGCCGCCGTACCGGATGGCCGCGAGTTGGCCGGGCACCCCCGCACGTCTGGCACAATGACATGTTGGAACATCGTGACACGTGGTTGCCCTCTCACTCCCGCGTGCCGCGCCTGTCCCTCGGACGGTCCTCTCCTCGTGCCCCACTCGATGAGACGCCCGCTCACCCACGCTCTAATGCAGGAGAGACCACACCAGTGGCAGTCAAGATCAAGCTCAAGCGGCTCGGCATGATCCGCAACCCGCAGTACCGCATCGTCATCGCCGACAGCCGCACCAAGCGTGACGGCCGGGCGATCGAGGAGATCGGCCTGTACCACCCGAAGGAGAACCCCTCGCGCATCGAGGTCGACTCCGACCGGGCGGCCTACTGGCTGAGTGTCGGCGCGCAGCCGACCGAGCCCGTGCTCAAGCTCCTCAAGCTCACCGGTGACTGGCAGAAGTACAAGGGCGAGCCGGCTCCGGCCCCGCTCCTGGTCGCCGAGCCCAAGGCCGACCGTCACGCCGTCTACGAGGCCGCGGCCAAGGAGTCGCTCTCCCTGGAGGCCGCCACCACGCCGAAGAAGTCGACCCGCAAGGCGGCTCCCAAGGCTGAAGAGGCCGCTCCCAAGGCCGAGGCCAAGGCTGAGGCCCCCAAGGCTGAGGCTCCCAAGGCTGAGGCACCCGAGGCTGAGGCTCCCAAGGCCGAAGAGGCCGCCGCCGAGACCCCGGCTGAGCCCACTGCGGCCGCCGAGGAGAAGCCGGAAGGCGAGGCCTGAGGTGCTCGAGGAGGCCCTCGAGCACCTGGTGAAGGGCATCGTCGAGCATCCTGACGATGTCCAGGTTCACGCTCGCCGCATCCGCAGCGGGCGTGTGCTTGAGGTCCGGGTCCATCCCGAGGACCTCGGTAAGGTCATCGGCCGAGGCGGCCGGACGGCGAAGGCGCTTCGCACGGTCGTGAACGCCCTTGGTGACGGCAAGTACGTCCGGGTCGATCTTCTCGACCTGAACGAGGCCCGCTAGCCGGCCAGACGCGTCCATCGAGCGAACGGGCCACCCGCCCAGTGTGGGTGGCCCGTCCGTTTTCGCAGACACCATTACGTGAGGAGGCGGGCGTGCAGCTCGTCGTAGGCCGGATCGGCCGCCCGCACGGGCTCCGTGGGGACGTGTCCGTGGAGGTGCGCACCGACGAGCCGGACAAGCGCTTCGCCCCGGGCACCGCACTGGCCACGGACCCCGCGCCGACCGGCCCGCTGGTCATCGAGTCCTGTCGCTGGCACTCCGGGATCCTGCTGGTCAGGTTCGAGGGCGTGACCGACCGCGACCAGGCCGAGGAACTCCGCGGCACCATGCTCGTCATCGACTCGGACGACATCCCGCCCCCCGAGGATCCCGACGAGTTCTACGACCACCAGCTCATCGGCCTGACCGTGGTCAAGCCGGACGGCGAGGCGGTGGGAGAGGTCTCCGACGTGCTCCACCACGGCCAGGACCTGCTCGTCGTGAGGCGAGGGAAGGCGGGGGCCGCCGGAGGTGCCGGGGTCGCCGAGGTCTACGTGCCGTTCGTCAAGGCGCTGGTCCCGGAGATCGACCTCGCCAAGGGCATCCTCGTCGTGGACGCCCCCGCCGGACTGCTCGACCCGGACGAGATCGTCTGACATGCGCGTCGACGTCATCTCCATCTTCCCCGAGTACTTCGCCCCCCTCGACGTCTCCCTCATCGGCAAGGCCCGTGAGCGCGGCATCCTCGACGTCCACCTCCACCAGCTCCGCGACCACGCCCACGACGTGCACCGCACCGTGGACGACACCCCTTACGGCGGCGGCCCCGGCATGGTCATGAAGGCGGGTCCGTGGGGGGAGGCCCTCGACGCGGTCCTCGCCTCAGGCCCGGCCGGACCCCCGAGGATGATCGTGCCGACCCCCAGCGGCGTGCCCTTCACCCAGAGGCTCGCGATGGAGTACGCCGCCGAGCCGTGGCTGCTGTTCACCCCGGCCCGCTACGAGGGCATCGACTCCCGGGTGATGGCCGAGTACGGCGCCCGCATGCGCGTGGACGAGGTCAGCGTCGGCGACTACGTGCTCGCCGGGGGTGAGGTGGCGGTGCTGGTGATGATCGAGGCCGTCGGGCGGCTGCTGCCGGGCGTGCTCGGCAACGTCAACTCGGCGGTGGACGACTCCTTCGCGCCCGGCGCGATGGAGAACCTCCTTGAGGGGCCCGTCTACACCAAGCCGCCCGAGTGGCGGGGGCACGAGGTGCCGGAGATCCTTCTCTCCGGGCACCACGGGAAGATCGCCAGATGGCGGCGTGACCAGGCGCTGCGCCGTACGGCGAGAAACCGGCCGGAGCTGCTGGCGGGGCTCGACCCCGAGAGCCTGGACAAGCACGACAGGCGGGTCCTGGCGGAGCTGGATCTTCCCGAGGCGGGTCCGGCGGGTTCCGCCGGACCGGCCGCTCTGACCGGCTGATTTCCGGTCGGTCGGGAAAATATGGCAGACTGAAGCGTTGCCGCCGACTGAACGCTGACCGGCGCGCGCCGCCGGGCAGACGGTTCCGGCTCCGAGACATAGTCCACTTCAGCACGCGTGTCCATCGCGACGCCGCTCCGTCGCGGCCGGATGGACCTCCGCGTGCGCTCGTAAATGAGGTACCACTGCCATGCACACGCTGATCAGCGAGCTTGAGAAGTCCTCGCTCCGCACCGACATCCCGGACTTCCGGCCCGGTGACACGCTTGAGGTCCATGTCAGGGTCATCGAGGGCAGCCGGTCCCGTGTCCAGGTCTTCAAGGGTTTCGTCCTGCGTCGTCAGGGCGGCGGCTCCCGTGAGACCTTCACCGTCCGCAAGGTCAGCTACAGCGTCGGCGTCGAGCGGACCTTCCCGGTGCACAGCCCGGTCATCGAGAAGATCGTCCTCGTGACCCGTGGCGATGTCCGCCGCGCCAAGCTCTACTACATGCGTGACCTGCGCGGCAAGGCCGCTCGCATCCGCGAGAAGCGCGAAGCCCGCTAGGCGCGTCAGCGTTCGCCGACCTGGCCCGTGCCCCCTTCACCGGGGGGGCGGGCCAGTCGCATGTAAGGAGGTTTGACCTCCTATGGCAATACGCATGGCTATGCGGTACCCCGTCACTCGACTACTTGGTACCGCCCATCATCTAGGCTCGTCAGCGATGACTAGCGAAGACCGGGAGTACGGCGCGGTTTCGCGTCGACCTGTCGAGGACGAGGTGGACGTGGTCGCCGAAGAAACCCAGAAGAGCGCCAAAGACGGCAAGGACAAGAAGAAGGGCTCCTTCTGGAAGGAGCTGCCCGTCCTGGTCGTCGTGGCGTTGGTGCTCGCCCTCATAATCAAGACCTTCGTGATCCAGGCGTTCTACATCCCCTCGGAGTCGATGGAGAACACCCTCCTCACGAACGACCGGGTCCTGGTCAACAAGCTCGTCTACCATGTCCGTGACATCGAGCGCGGTGACGTGGTGGTCTTCTCCGGGGTCGACTCCTGGGACCCCGAGATCAAGCTTGAGGAGCCGTCCAACCCGGTCGCGGGATTCTTCCGCTGGGTCGGCACCGCCTTCGGCGTGGTTCCCGGCGAGAAGGACTACATCAAGCGGGTCATCGGTGTTCCCGGTGACACGGTGAAGTGCTGTGACGACAAGGGAAGGGTGACGGTCAACGGGGTCCCCATCGACGAGGATTACCTCTACCCCGGCGACGTGCCGTCCCAGAACTTCTTCGAGGCCAAGGTCGGTGAGGGCCGCCTGTGGGTGATGGGCGACCACCGGATGGTCTCCCTCGACTCCCGCGCCCACCTCGGTGACCCCGGGGGCGGGACGATCCCGGTCGACAAGGTGATCGGACGGGCCTTCGTGATCGTGTGGCCGTTCTCCAGGGCCACGACCCTTCCCATACCCGACACCTTCGCCCAACCAGCCCTCAAGGTAGCCGCGGCCGCGGGAGGAGCGGCTCCGCTTCTCGCGGGTTTCGCGGGAGCCGTGCCGCTGGTGCTGTGGCGTCGTCGCCGGCTCTCAAGGCGGTAGCCGGATCTCATGGCTGTTGAACCCGAGGCTGAAAAAGAGAAGAGCGGCAAGGGGGGTGGCCTGCGCGAGTCACTGTTCCTGCTGGTGTGCGGGGTGGTGGTGGCGCTGCTGTTGCAGGTCTTCGTCTTCCAGTCGTTCCACATCCCGTCCGAGTCGATGGAGAACACCCTGCTGGTGGGTGACCGGGTGGTCGTCAACAAGTTGCACGGTGACTCCGAGCGCGGCGATCTCGTCGTTTTCAAGAGCTGGAACAACGAGGACACCATCAAGCGGGTCATCGCGGTCGGTGGTGACACGGTGAAGTGCTGTGACGCCAAGAAGCGGATCACGATCAACGGGGTGCCGCTCGAAGAGGGCTCCTATCTCCACCCTGACGACTTCCCTTCGGGGGAGTCGTTCGAGAAGGTCGTTCCCAAGGGGCGGCTGTGGGTCATGGGCGATCACCGCACCGCCTCCGCCGACTCGCGTGCCCAGGAGGAGAGGCTGGGGGATGGGACGGTTTCCGAGAGTGACGTCATCGGCCGTGCCGTCGCGATCTACTGGCCGTTCTCCAGGGCCACCGTTCTCACCAGACCGGAGAGCTTCCTGAAGGTGAGATAGCAGTACCGAATGCCCCGGAGGGGGCGTACTCTCTGGTCATGGTCACTCTGTCACCCGTGGTGCCATGACAGTTGCGTTTCGCCCCAGACCCAGCGTGGTCCGGCGGGATTCGGGACTGTACGGCTACGAGCGGGCTCTCGGCCGCCGCGGGCTCGGCCCTGTGGCAGGGGTCGACGAGGCCGGTCGAGGCGCCTGTGCCGGGCCGCTGGTGGTCGCCGCCGTGGTGCTGGGTGGCCGGATCGACGGCCTGGACGATTCCAAGCTGCTCACGGCCTCCCGGCGCGAGTCGCTGTACGAGCAGGTCACGGCGACCGCGCGGGCGGTGAGCGTGGTGGTGATCCCACCGGGTGAGATCGACACCCGGGGGCTCCACAGATCCAACATCGAAGGAATGCGCAGGGCGGTGGCACGGTTACCCTGTCACCCCGGCTACGTTCTGACCGATGGGTTTCCCGTTCCCGGCCTGCCCGCACCGTCGCTGGGCGTGTGGAAGGGAGATCAGGTCGCGGCCTGCATCGCCGCGGCCTCGATCGTGGCCAAGGTGACGCGGGACGAGATGATGGTGGCGCTGCACGAACGCCATCCCCGGTACGGATTCGCCGTTCACAAGGGGTACGGCACCGCCGACCATCGCAGGGCTCTCAGAACCTACGGCCCGTGTCCGGATCACCGCTTCTCGTTCTCGACGGTGGCGCGGTCAGGAGCGGGCGAGGTGATGGGTGAGAATGAAGTGGGGGCCGGTGCCGTCTGATCGGGCGGGCCGGGGTGGGCGTTTAACAGGAGGACCGGTATGAGCGCAGAGGATCTCGAAAAGTACGAAGCCGAGATGGAGCTGCAGCTTTACCGTGAGTACCGCGACGTTGTCGGTCTTTTCACCTACGTCGTGGAGACCGAGCGGCGCTTCTATCTCACCAACTCCGTCGATCTTGACGTGCGCACCGCCGAGAACGGCGACGTGTTCTTCGACGTGAAGATGCAGGATGCCTGGGTCTGGGACATGTACCGCCCGGCGAGGTTCGTCAAGAACGTCCGCGTGGTGACCTTCAAGGACGTGAACGTCGAGGAGCTCGCCAAGCCCGACCTGGAGATGCCAAAGGAGGGTTTCTCCTCCTGAGTGGCTTCGAGGGGGTTCGTCCACGGACGGGTCGGGGCCTCAGGGGTCCTGAGAACAGGCGAGAACAGGCGAGAACAGGGCCGAGCGGTTTGAGGCACCGTACGTGGCCGGGCGGCCACGAGAGGTTGTCCACAGGCGTGGGTCCTGGGCGGCCGGTTTTCCCCAGATCCGTGTTCGGTTCCTCGGCGGTGCGGTGAGCTGAGCGAAGGTCTGGAACCGGAGGTGGTTCCATGGCCGCGAAGGATGAGCTCGGCAAACACGGCGAGCAGCTCGCCGTCGACTATCTGCTCGCACACGACCTGCAGATTCTGGATCGCAACTGGCGGTGCCCCGACGGGGAGATCGACGTCGTCGCCCGAGAAGGGGGCACGCTCGTCGCGGTGGAGGTGAAGACCCGCTCGGGTCGCAGTCACGGCACCGCCTTCGAGGCGGTCACGGACGCGAAGATCTCCCGCCTGCGCAGGCTCGCGGCCAGATGGCTCGCCGAGTGTGAGGACCGGTGGCGGTTCGACGCGATCCGTGTCGATGTCGTCGCCCTGGAGCGGTTCGCCGGGGATTTCGTCGTCCGCCACGAGCGGGGGGTGTGCTGATGCCTCCTCTGCTGTCAGGGGCTCCCGGCCTGTCGTGGATCGTTCGCTCCCCTCGGGGGGTGGGGTGAGTGGCCGTGGCACGCACGCGCTGCGTGGCCCTGATCGGGGTGACCGGCCGTCTCGTCGAGGTCGAGGCCGATGTCGGCAGCGGGGTGGCGGGTCTCCACCTCATCGGCATGCTCGACACCGCGCTGAGCGAGGCCCGTGACCGGGTCCGTTCCGCGCTGGTCAACAGCCGATACGCCTGGCCTGACTCCCGGATCACGGTGAGCCTGTTCCCCGCCAGCCTGCCCAAACGCGGAAGCCTGTTCGATGTCGCGATCGCGATGGCCCTGCTCGCGGCGGCGGGGTTCGTGCCCGCAGCCAGGGTCGCCGAGCCGATCTTCCTGGGTGAGCTGGGACTGGACGGTTCGATCAGGCCGGTGCGGGGGGTGCTCCCCGCCGTGCTGGCGGCCGTCGCCGCCGGTGCCCGCACCGTCGTCGTCCCGGCTCGTAACGCCGCCGAGGCCGGTCTCGTGCCGGGGGTGAGCGTGGTTCCGGCGACCACGCTGGGCGCGCTGGTGAGCTGGTTGCGGACCGGAGGAGCGGTGGGAGGCCTCCCGCCCGGAGCCGGAGAGGCCGGTTCCGGTGGGGGCGGGGGAGCCGGGGCCGGTGCTGAAGATCGCGATTCGAGGGCCGCGTACCCTCTCCCGCCGGAATTTCCCGGCGAGGTGGGCCCCAAGGACGTCCGCGGTTTTGGGGAGGGCCCTGGTGAGGCTCCCGATCTGGGAGATGTCGCCGGGCAACCTCTCGCTCGTCGCGCGCTGGAGATCTGCGCCGCCGGCGGGCACAACCTCTGGATGCTCGGCCCTCCGGGGACGGGCAAGACCATGCTCGCCGAGCGGTTGCCGACCCTCCTCCCACCTCTGGAGCGGGACCAGGCCCTGGAGGTGACCGCGATCCACTCGGTCGCCGGTGTGCTGCCCAGGGACCGTCCCCTGCTGGTCCGTCCGCCTTTCGTGGCGCCCCACCACACCGCGACCGTCGCGTCCGTCATCGGCGGGGGCAGCGGGATGATCCGCCCGGGGGCCGTCTCGCTGGCCCATCGGGGAGTGCTCTTCCTGGACGAGGCCCCAGAGTTCTCGACGACCGTTCTCGACGCGCTCAGACAGCCGCTCGAATCGGGACAGGTGACGGTCTCCAGGGCGCTGGCGACGGTGACCTTCCCCGCCAGGTTCGTGCTGGTGCTGGCGGCCAACAGGTGCCCGTGCGCGCGGCCCTCCACTCCGAACGACCCGTGCGCGTGCGCCCCCGCGGCCCGCCGCCGCTATCTCGCCCGGCTCTCCGGCCCGCTCATCGACCGGGTGGACATCAAGGTCGGCCTGTTCCGTTCGACCAGGCGCGAGCTTCTCGCCGACCGCCGGTTCATCGAGTCGAGCCGGGTGGTGGCCGAGCGGGTGCTGCTCGCACGTGAGCGGGCCGCCAAGCGGTTCGCGAACACGCCGTGGCGCTGCAACGCGGAGGTGCCCGCCCGCGCCCTCCACGCCGAATACCGGCCACCGGCCGTGGCGATGTCCCCGCTGCTCGGGCATCTCGACAGCGGCCGGTTGAGCGCCCGGGGCCTCGACCGGATCCTCCGGGTGGCCTGGACTCTCGCCGATCTCGCGGGCAAGGATCGGCCGGAGCTCCCCGAGACCCAGTCCGCGCTCGGGCTCTGGCTGGGGGGAGAACAATGAGCGACAGGCTGGCACGACTCATCCTGATGCGCGTGGCCGAGCCGGGCGACGCCGTGATGGGCGCTCTCGTGGCCCTACGCGGTCCCGAGGCAGCCGTCGCACTGATCCGCGAGGGCGCCGCGGACGCGGGGCTCACCCGATGGTTCGCCGACACCCACGGCCGCCCGGCAGGAAACCTCGGTCCACCGGCTGGAGACTCCGGCTTGCCGGTTGGAGACCTCGGCGCGTCCGCTGGAAACCTCGGCCCGCCTTCCGGAGATCCCGGTTCGCCGGCTGGAGAGCCCGGTTGCGGAGACCCCGGCTCAGCGGCTGGAGACCTCGGCTCGCCGGATGCGGTCACCGGACTACCGGTGAGGGGTCTCGACCCATCCGGCGGTGCCCCATCCGGTGGCCGCTCCGAAGGCGACCACTCCGAAGCGGGTGGCGGCTCGGGGGTGGTGCGGGATGGGCGGCTCGCGGCCAGGATCGACAGGATGGTCGCCTCCTGGGCGGCCAGGCTGAGGACGGCCGACCCTGAGCGCGACCTGGCCGAGGGCGAGCGGATAGGGGCGAGGCTGGTGGTCCCTGGCGATTCCGAGTGGCCGACCCAGCTGGATGACCTGGGACACTCCCGGCCTCATGCTCTCTGGCTCCACGGTGACGCCGACCTGCGGTTCTCCTGCCTCAGATCCGTCGCGGTCGTCGGTTCCAGAGCCGCCACACCGTATGGCGCGCACGTGGCGGCGGAGCTCGGGGCAGGGCTGAGCGAGAGAAGGTGGGGGGTCGTCTCCGGCGGTGCCCATGGCGTCGACGGGGCCGCCCACCGGGGTGCCCTCGCCGGTGAGGGGCCGACCGTCGCCGTGCTCGCCTGCGGCGCCGACGTCGCCTATCCCAGCGCGCACCAGCAGTTGTTCGCCGCCATCCGGTCGCAGGGAGTGCTGGTCAGCGAGTGCCCCATGGGCGCGCACCCGACCAGGCCGAGGTTTCTCATCAGAAACCGTCTCATCGCGGCCCTGTCCAGGGGCACCGTGGTCGTCGAGGCGGCCGTACGCAGCGGGGCACTCAACACCGCCGGACACGCGATCGCGCTCAACCGTCATCTGGCCGCGATGCCGGGCCCGGTGACCTCGGAGTTCTCCGTGGGGTGTCATCGGCTGATCCGCCAGGGAAGGGCCACCTGCGTCACCGGCCCGGAAGAGGTGATCGAGCTCGTCGGAACGATGGGCGCAGACCTGGCCACGGAGCCGCGAGGCCCGGTGCTTCCCCGAGACCGGCTCGACCCGGAGAGCAGGAAGGTCGTCGAGGTCATGCCCACCCGGGTCGGTGTGGGCCCCGCGACGATAGCCGTCGCCGCGGGCGTCGACCTGGAGACCGTGCTCTCCTGTCTCGGAGGTCTGGCCGCCGCGGGCTACGTCGAACGCGTCTCCCGGGGCTGGCGCCTCCGCTCCGATCGCCCTCCCGGCGGATGAGGCCCCCTCTGGGGGGCATGCGGGCGGGATCATGGCGGCGGAGTCACGGTGGGCGGGGTGGGCCACAGGGGGAGCAGACGGACCTGGCCGTGGCCGAGGAGGAGCAGCGGGTCGAGATAGGCGCGGTCACGGAGCAGGCCCCAGTGCAGGCAGGTGGCGGGGCAGTGCCCGGGGGCGTCCTGAAGGGTGCCGATCACCTCGCCGACGGCCACCGCCTGCCCGCGCCGCACCGAGGGCTGGACGGGCAGGTAGGTGGTCCTCAGGCCACCGGGGTGGAGCACGGTCACCACGCCCCTGTCCGCGAGCGGTCCGGCGTAACCGACCGTCCCCGCTCCCGCGGCGCGCACCTCGGCTCCGGGAGGCGCGGAGAGGTCGGTGCCCCGATGACCGGCCAGCCACGGTTGGGCGGGTGGCGCGAAGCCTCTGAGCACCCGTGGCCGTCCGGAGAGCGGCCACTCCCAGAGGGAGGATTCCGAGGGAGGGGACTCTCCGGAAGGGGAGGTGGACCTTCCGGCCCGGGGGCCCCCGGGAGGCGCGGAGGGGGACTCTCCGGGAGGGGAGGTGGCGGGCGCCCCGGCGGGGCGTGTCGTCCCCGCCGGGGCGTGCGCGGCCGTGAGGGCGGTCGCGGGGGTGCTCGTGGGCGTCGCCGTGCCGTGTGCTCGGCCGGTTGCGTCAACGGCCTGCGGGAGGGGGGCGACGCGGTGGGCGCCCGCCGGTGTGGCCAGGACCAGTGAGCACAGCAGGGCTCGCAGCCCCACCGTGTGGACGGTCTTCATGTCGGTAAGCATGAAGACCCGTGATACGGCGGAGGTGGACCGAACGGGATTCTGTGGACAGTGGGCGCAGCCCGAGCAGCTCACCGGAGAGACCGCCCGCGAGACCGCCGAGGGTGAGGACACCCTGGATCGTGAAGGAGTGCGTGATGGCCATGGCGACGGCCGAGATCGTGTCGCAGGCGACCATGACCGGCCGGTGCCGCCTCAGGCGGTCGGCGAGGGCACCCGCCGGGAGGCCGATCAGCAGGTAGGGCAGGGAGGCCGCGGCGGTGAGCACGCCCATCTGGACCGGGGAGGCGCCGAGCAGGACGGCGGCGGTCGGCGGCACCGCGAGCCGGGAGATCTCGGTGCCGGTCTCGGTGACGGCACGGGCGGGAGAGCAGGAGCCGGTAGTCGCGTTGCTTCCTGAGGGGCTTCGGCTTGGCCGAGGAGGTCTCGCAGGGGGCGGGGGTGGTGGACGTCACGGCGCCCCGTCTCCTTCCTGCCTGTGAAGGTTTTGAAAGGAACGCTTCATAACTGTGAAGATAATCCTTCATAGTTATGAAGGCAATGCTTCACATATGGAGTGGGTACGGTCTGCGCATGACCGAGGCATCGACGCGCAAGCCCCTCACCGATCCCACGGCGATGCGCGCGCTGGCGCACCCCGCGCGGCTCGCGATCCTGAACCGGCTCCAGGCCGAGGGGCCGTGCACCGCGACCGAGGTCGCCGAGGTCGTCGGGGTCACCCCCAGCGCGGCCAGCTACCACCTGCGCATGCTCGCCAAGTACGGCTTCGTCGAGGACGCGCCCGGCCGCGGCGGCGGCCGCGGTGACGGCAGGGAGCGCCTGTGGCGCTCCAGCGCCACGGGCTTCAGCGTCAGCCCCGATCCGGGCGACGGTCCCGACGTGCGCGGCGCGAAGGAGTTCCTGATCAAGGCGTTTCGGGAGCAGGCGGCGGACGAGGCGAGCAGGGCGCTGGAGAATCTTGAGCGGGAGTCGCGCGAGTGGCGCGAGGCCGCGCTGTTCAGCCGGGCCCTCCTGCTCGTTGACGCCGAGGAGCTGAAGGCGCTGAACGAGCGGATCGAGGAGCTGCTCGCCCCCTACAAGACCACCGTCAGGGACCGGGGGGACGCCCCGCCCGGGGCCCGGGTCTCCGAGGCGCAGGTCAGCCTCTTTCCCCGCGCCCGGCGTCGACCACACGGCCTTCCACGCGACGTGTAAGGGGTGCTTGACGCCCCAAGGTCGGGAAGAGGCGCGGTTGCGGGTACAATTTTTGATGGCCTGTGAGTCATGGGCCGACTTCGCATGCCCCGTCAAGAACCGGGGTCCCTCGGTCCGGGCGAGAGCCCGGCTGGATCCGGTTCGGGGTATCAGGGCGACAGCCGAGGGCTGTCGCGTCCAACCGAGAACAGCGCCCAGAGATGGGCGCCCCGATCTGGAGGACGATCAATGTCCACCCCCGTCGTCACCATGCGACAGCTGCTGGAAAGCGGCGTTCACTTCGGCCACCAGACCCGTCGCTGGAACCCGAAGATGAAGCGTTTCATCTTCACCGAGCGCAACGGCATCTACATCATCGACCTTCAGAAGTCGCTGGCCTTCATCGACAGGGCCTACGACTTCGTCAAGGAGACCGTCGCGCACGGCGGCACGATCATGTTCATCGGCACGAAGAAGCAGGCCCAGGAGGCCATCGCCGAGCAGGCGGCCCGTGTCGGCATGCCGTATGTCAACCAGCGCTGGCTGGGCGGCATGCTCACCAACTTCTCCACCGTGCACAAGAGGCTCCAGCGTCTGAAGGAGCTGGAGGAGCTCGACTTCGACAACGTGGCCGCCTCGGGGCTCACGAAGAAGGAGCTCCTCATGCGCCGCCGCGAGAAGGAGAAGCTTGAGCGCACCCTCGGCGGCATCCGGGACATGTCCCGGATCCCGAGCGCCGTGTGGGTCGTCGACACCAAGAAGGAGCACATCGGGATCAGTGAGGCTCGCAAGCTTCACATCCCGGTCGTGGCCATTCTCGACACCAACTGCGACCCCGACGAGGTCGACTACCCGATCCCGGGTAACGACGACGCGATCCGCGCCGTCGGCCTGCTGACCCGCGTCGTCGCCGACGCCGTCGCCGCCGGTCTCATGGCCCGCGCCGGCGCCAACCGTGGTGGGGACGACAAGCCGGCCGTCGCCGGTGGCGCCGAGCCGCTGGCCGAGTGGGAGCAGGAGCTGCTCGCGGGCGGCGCCGACAGCGCTCCGGCCGCCGCCGCCGAGGCCCCGGCCGAGACCGCGGAGGCCCCCGCCGAGACCGCCGAGGCCCCGGCCGAGACCGCCGAGGCCCCCGCCGAGGTCGCGGAGGCCCCGGCCGAGACCCCGGAGGCCCCCGCCGCCGAGGTCGCGGAGGCTCCCGCCGCCGAGGCCGAGTCCGCCGAGAAGCAGGCCTAGGTCACCTCCGTACGGCTTCTTCGGCCGTACGACCCGCAAGCCCCTTCCGGGTGGGTGCCGCTCAGTTGGGTGGCACCCACCCGATCCACGACGATTCCCACGAGGAAAAGACAATGGCTTCCGTGAACATGGCCGACGTCAAGCGGCTTCGTGAGCTGACCGCCGCCGGCATGATGGACTGCAAGAAGGCTCTTGAGGCGTCCGAGGGCGACTTCGACCGCGCGGTCGAGATCCTCCGCCTCAAGGGCGCCAAGGATGTCGGCAAGCGTGAGGCCCGCACCGCCTCCAACGGCCTGGTCGCCCTGAAGCAGGAGGGTGACTCCGCCGCCGCGTTGCTTGAGCTCAACTGCGAGACCGACTTCGTCGCCAAGGGCGAGCGTTTCCAGGAGCTCGCGGCCCAGGTGGTCGACCACATCCTGGCCATCAAGCCGTCCGACGTTCCCTCGCTGCTCGACTCCGAGCTCGCCGGCAAGAGCGTCAAGACGCACCTCGACGAGGCCAACGCCGCGCTCGGCGAGAAGATCGAGATCCGCAGGTTCGCCGTGCTTGAGGGCGGTTTCATCGGCGCCTACATGCACAAGACCGACCCCCAGCTTCCCCCGGCGGTCGGCGTGCTCGTGCAGCTCGACTCCCCGAACGCCGACGTCGCCAAGGACATCGCGCAGCACGCCGCCGCGATGGCCCCGAAGTACCTCAGCCCCGCCGAGGTCCCGGCCGACGTCATCGAGAAGGAGCGCGCGCTCTTCGAGGAGATGACCCGCGAGGAGGGCAAGCCCGAGGCCGCCGTCGGCAAGATCGTTGATGGCCGGATCAACGGCTGGTACAAGGACTTCACCCTCCTTGAGCAGTCCTTCGTCAAGGACAACAAGAAGTCGGTCGCGAAGTTCGCGGACGAGAACGGCGTCAAGGTCCAGGCATTCGTCCGCTTCAAGGTCGGCCAGGCCTAATTCCTGACATCCGCTCTTCAGACAGAGCATCAAACGAGGAGGCCGCCGCCGTGCAGGAGAACACAGGACCCGCTACGTCGGCGGTTTCTTCGTACTCGGATCCGCTTCGCTGGAAGCGGGTGATGTTGAAGCTGTCCGGGGAGGCGTTCGCCGGCGGTGAGCCGCTGGGCATAGACCCGGGTGTCGTGAGTCACCTCGCGGACTCGATCGCCGAGGCCGTTCGCGGTGGTGTGCAGGTCTCGGTCGTGGTGGGCGGCGGCAACATGTTCCGGGGCGCCACCCTGTCCGAGCGCGGCATGGACCGCGCGAGGGCCGACTACATGGGCATGCTCGGCACGGTCATCAACTGCCTGGCCCTCCAGGACTTCCTGGAGAAGCGGGGCATCGACACCCGCGTCCAGACGGCGATCACCATGCAGCAGGTCGCGGAGCCGTTCCTGCCCCGCCGTGCCATCCGTCACCTGGAGAAGGGCCGCGTGGTCATCTTCGGGGCGGGGCTCGGCTCGCCGTTCTTCTCCACCGACACCTGCGCCGCGCAGCGCGCGCTGGAGATCGGCGCCGAGGCGCTGCTCAAGGGGACCCAGGTGGACGGTGTCTACGACGCCGACCCTCGCAAGAACCCTGACGCCGTCCGGTTCGACCATCTCGAATATGGTGAGGTGCTGACCCGTGGTCTCGGGGTCATGGACGCCACCGCCATCAGCCTGTGCATGGACAACAGTCTTCCCATCGTGGTCTTCGACCTCATGGGTGAGGGCAACATCATGAGGGCGGTACGCGGTGAGAAGATCGGCACGCTGGTGAGCCCGGCACGGTGAGGAGCCGGATGGCGCCAGGGCCGGCACGGTGACGAGCCGGTAGCGCAAGAAGCGGGCCCGACGGAGCTGGTGGAGTGGTACGCGAGATGAGGATGCGTCCCGTGAAGCGAGCGAGGAGTGGCGAGCGACCAGAGGACAGGAAGCGAGCCCGACGGAGCTGGTGGAGTGGTACGCGAGATGAGATGCGTCCCGTGAAGCGAGCGAGGAGTGGCACGTGACCGAGAAGACAAGGTGCGAACCTGACGTAGCGAGCTGAGCGGTACGCCGCCGTGGTGGTCCAGTGGACCTCCGGCGTGATGGCCTCCCGCGAAGTGCGTGAGGATGGGGAGTGACCGAGAAGACAGGGAGCCGCTGTGATCGACGAAACCCTCCTCGAAGCCGAGGAAAAGATGGACAAGGCCGTGTCGGTGGCGAAGGACGACTTCGCCGGCATCCGCACGGGTCGGGTCACCCCGTCGATGTTCAACAAGATCAGCGCTGAGTACTACGGGACACCCACCCCCATTCAGCAACTCGCCTCGTTCCACGTGCCCGAGGCACGCATGATCATCATCCAGCCTTTCGACAGGGGATCGATGACCGCGATCGAGAAGGCGATCCGCAACTCGGACCTCGGTGTGAACCCCGGTAACGACGGAGCGGTGATCCGTGTGGTCTTCCCCGAGTTGTCGGAGGAGCGCCGCAGGGAGTACATCAAGGTCGCCAGGAGCAAGGCTGAGAACTCCAAGGTCTCCATTCGCAACATCCGGCGCAATGCCAAGGAGACCCTGGACAAGATGACCAAGGACGGCGAGGCCGGTGAGGACGAGGTGCGCCGGGCGGAGAAGGAGCTCGACGACCTCACCCAGAAGCATGTTGCCAAGATCGACGAGCTGCTCAAGCACAAGGAAGCCGAGCTGCTTGAGGTTTGAGCCATGATCCTTGTCCCGCGCGGGCTGTCCGTGCGGGACAAGGATTTTGTGTAGGTATGAAAGTAGGACCCCCTGTGGAACCCGTGGCGGGCAGTAGCCGTACCGGCCGTAATCTTCCCGTCGCGGTGGCGGTGGGGCTCGCCTTGGCGGCGATCACCATCGCCTCCCTCTACTTCGTGAAGGTGCTCTTCCTCGCCGTGGTGGTCGCCGCGGTGGGCATCGGAGTGACGGAGCTGGTCCGCTCGTTCGAGGCCAGAGGCATCAATGTTCCCCTCATCCCGGTCCTGGCCGGCATGGCCGCGATGCTGGCCGCCGCCTACTGGGGTGGGGATCTGACCGGCTCGGTCTGGGGTGGGACGGCCTGGCTGGTCGGCGTCTTCGCGATGACCGTGCTCGGGCTGATGATCTGGCGGATGTTCCTGGGCACGGAGAACTATGTCCGAGACACCGCCGCGACCATCCTGGTCGTCGTCTATCCCTCCCTGCTCGTCGGGTTCGTGGCGCTGTTGCTCGCGAACCCCGACCAGGGCCCCGACCGGGTGGTCGTCTTCATCGCCACCACCGTCGCGAGCGACATCGGCGGGTATTTCGCCGGGATCACCTTCGGCAAGCACAAGATGGCCCCCGTGGTCAGCCCGAAGAAGACCTGGGAGGGCTTCGCGGGGTCGGCGCTGGCCTGCATGGCGGTGGGCGGCTGGCTGGTGGCGTGGTTGCTGGAGGCCGACATCTGGAAGGGTGTTCTGATCGGCGCGGTCGTGGTGGTCCTCGCCACGCTCGGCGACCTGGTCGAGTCGGTGATCAAGCGTGATCTCGGGGTCAAGGACATGGGCACCGTGCTGCCGGGCCACGGCGGCATGATGGACCGTCTCGACTCCCTCGTCGCCACGCTGATCCCGGTCTGGGTGCTGCTCACCCTGCTGGTCTGAGCCCGCCCGTGACATCCCGCCCGGCTACGGCGCGGTCCTGACCTCTACGAGTCCGGTAGGGCGTCCGATCGGCCCGCCCTGGTGAGCCGGGTCGCCGACAGGCGCGGGAGCACCGTCCGGTAGCCCTTGGCGGAGACCAGGTTCAGCTCGTCCGGGGTGATCGGGACGAGCCAGAGCCACTGGACGGAGTCGCCGCCGAAGGAGAAGCCCGACAGGTCGGGCAGTCCTGGCAGTCCGGTCAGCATCATGACGCCGCCGTAGGCGGAGCCGAGCGGGAAGGTCTCAGGCCGGTGATACCACCTGGCGGTGTGGCCGTGGCCCAGCCAGGTGACCGAGTGCCACGGATACTGCCCCAGCCACAGGAACAGCCGGGCCGCGTCGCGGGCGTCACCGGCGGAGGCGACGGCGAGTTCCACCCGGGCGTACGCGTCGGGACGGTCGATGTACTGCTCGACGGTGGGCATCCGCTGGCAGCTCATGCCGACCGTGGACAGGATCGTGTGCTCCCTGCCGCGTTCCGGCGGGCGTTCCGTGATGCCCACCGCGGGCATCCGCTCGCCCCCCGCGTCCCAGAATCTGCCCGCGGCGCCGACCCTGCGATCCAGGTGGCCCATCACGAACTGCTGGAACGAGGCCCAGGCGCCGTCTCCCGCACGCCATTCCCAGTAGGCGCGCGCCTTGGAGATCCGAGGGGCCAGGCCGTCGTGGGCATCCTCCAGGGACCAGGCGAACGGGGACTCGCCCAGAGCGTCGCGGGAGTAGCCGGGCATTCCCCGGCTCATGTCCGCCCATCCAGGAATGACCGCGAGCAGCTCGTCGTTCTCGTACAGGGCGACGCCGTCGCCCTCCTCGAACCACAGCGATCGCAGCGCGCCCAGGGGGCCTCTGCCGTCGGGATGGCGGGTGTTCGCCCTGGGGGCGACCGGCGGCAGCCCGGAGTCCAGACGATCGTGGTCGATCCCGTCCGGGGCCGGGCCGTGGTTGGCCAGCCAGACGGCTCCGTGCACCGTTCCTCCCGGCCCGCACAGGTAAGCTACCGAGGAAGTCTCGTCACGCTCGACCAGCAGGGTGCGGCTTTCATAGGGATTGATGTCGGTAAGTACGACCTCGACGCCGGCTCCCCGCCCTCCTGCGGGGCCCGTGGGACGGTTTGTCGCCATACCTCCGGACTCTAGATCACTGTCGGGCACCGCTTCGAGCATTCGCGCAACCGTTGAGAGAAGGCGTTGGACTTGTCGACCGTCAGCCCGTCCGGGACCCCCGCACCCGGCCAGCTCACCTTCGTGGCGCCGCGCCGGGCCAAGCCCGCCCGCCATCTGGCCGACCTGACCATGGCCGAGCGCCGCGCGGTCGTCGCCGAGCTGGGTGAGAAGCCGTTCCGTGCCGACCAGCTCTCCCGGCACTACTTCGAGAAGCTCAACGGCGACCCCGAGCTGATGACGGACCTCCCGGCCGCCGCGCGGGAGAAGTTCGCCGCCGCGCTGTTCCCCAAGCTGCTGACCTCGGTCAGGGAGATGACCACCGACGCGGGCACCACCCGCAAGACGCTGTGGCGGCTCTTCGACGGCGCGCTGGTCGAGTCCGTCCTCATGCGCTACAGCGACCGCACGACGATGTGTGTGTCGTCGCAGGCCGGATGCGGCATGAACTGCCCCTTCTGCGCCACCGGCCAGGCGGGCCTGACCCGCAACATGACCACCGCCGAGATCGTCGAGCAGGTGGTCGCCGGGGCTCGCGCGCTCGCGGCCGGTGACGTCCCGGGCGGTCCGGGACGGGTCAGCAACGTGGTCTTCATGGGCATGGGCGAGCCGCTGGCCAACTACAAGGCCGTGATCGGCGCCGTGCGTCGCATGGTCGAGCCCGCCCCCGACGGCCTGGGCATCTCCGCCAGGGGCGTCACCGTCTCCACGGTCGGCCTGGTCCCGGCGATCGGCAAGCTCGCGGCCGAGGGCCTGCCGGTGACGCTCGCGCTCTCGCTGCACGCCCCCGACGACGAGCTCCGTGACACCCTGGTGCCGATCAACACCCGCTGGAAGGTCGCCGAGGTCCTCGACGCGGCCTGGGACTACGCGGCCAGGACCAAGCGCCGGGTCTCCATCGAGTACGCGCTGATCAAGGACATCAACGACCAGGAGTGGCGCGCGGACCTGCTCGGCAAGATGATCAAGAACAAGCTGGTGCACGTCAACCTGATCCCGCTCAACCCGACCCCGGGTTCCAAGTGGACCGCCTCCCGCCCGGAGGACGAGCGGGCCTTCGTCCGGCGCCTGGAGTATCACGGCGTGCCGGTGACGGTCCGTGACACCCGAGGCCGCGAGATCGACGGTGCCTGCGGCCAGCTCGCCGCCGCCGAGTAGCCCTCACCGTACGGTCGCGCCCCCGAGACGCCGATCGCCGCCTCGGGGGCGCCACCCGGCCACCCCACGCTCCGCGCCCGGCCGCGCGACCTCGGCAGGACGCGGACGCTCCCGTCCGGTGACCGCATGCGCGCCATGCCGGCGGGTGCCCTCGGAGAGGCCGCCGTCCCGCAGGGGTGACCAAGGTGGAGGAGGAAAGCCCTCGGATCCTGGACATGTGGGCCAGGTAGGCGGCGACGGTGAACGGCTGGTTTCCGGGAAACACGTCGGGGGCGTAGCCGACGACCTTGGGCCGGTCGGCGATCGAGCCTCGGGACGGGGGACGAATCCCGCCATCAGCCGCGGCAGCGTCGATTTTCCGGCACCGTCGCGGCCGGTGACCTCGATGACGGAGCCGGGGCGGAGTGTGAGCTCGACGTCCCGCGGGATCCAGGGGCCGCGCCGCGAGCATCGAAAGGACACCGTGGAGAGCCGCATGAACCGCAATATGATCGGGGATCATTCCGGAGTTCGCGGCTGATCGCCGACCGTGATGCGATCTGCCCCCTGAAAGCGGCCTCGACCTGATAAATAAAGAAATAAGAGGATCTTCAGGAAGCCGTGCCCGGTGGGTCATCCGGTCCATCACGCTCGATTTCCCCTCGATCCCCTCCGGAAGGGATGCGCGGGCAGAAATCCACTCGGGGAAAGGCGAAAGGACGCGGCTTTGAACCGCTTTCCACGGGTTCTTGGGATTCGCAGGGGATATGACGTGGATCAGGTGGACCGGCTGGTCCGCCGGATCGAGGGCACCCTCGGCAGGGGCACCCCGGAGGGGGAGCCGATCACCGCGGACGAGATCCGCCGCGCCCGGCTCCGCACCAGGCGCGGCGGCTACCACGAGCTCGCCGTCGACTTCGCGCTTCAGGCCTTCATCGTGGCGATCGAGGCCCTGCCCGCGGGGGCCGGCGGGCACCCGGCCTTCCCCGCTCCTCGCACCGCGCGCACGGAGCCGGATCCCGAGGTTCGCCGTCGGGGTGCTCATCGGCCTCTTCGCGCCGCGCGCACGGAGCCAGAGCGGGGAGACCGGGAGGATCAGGGGGAGCGGGCGGACTACGCCGCCCAGGTCGAACGGGTCGCCTTCAGGTCAGGACGCCTCGGCATGGGCTACGACGAGGACGAGGTGGACGCCTTCCTCGACCGTGCCGTGGCCACCCTGCGCGGCACCGCGGACACGACCCTCACCTCCGATGGCGTGCGCGAGGCCAGGTTCACCACGGTGATGCTGCGGCCCGGGTACGCGATCGGCGAGGTCGACGAGTTTCTCGCCGACCTCGCGGAAGTCCTGGAGAGCCGCGTCGGTCGATGACGACATCTCTCCAGGCATCCTCTCCCGGCCTCCGGCTCTCTCCTGGTCCGTCGCCACCCGGCCGGAGAGTGCGTGGGGGATCGTCAGCGCGTGCCCCAGGAGTAGGTCTGCTTGTGGAGCTTGAGATAGACGAAGGTCTCGGTGGCCCTGACGGTCGGGATGGCCCGGATCTTGCCGAGTATCTCCAGCAGATGCTGGTCGCTCTCGCAGACGACCTCGACCATGATGTCGAGCGACCCCGCGGTCAGCACCACGTAGTCGATCTCCTTGATGGCGGACAGTTCGTCGGCCACCATCTCCAGATCGCCCTCGCACTTGATGCCGATCATGGCCTGACGGGGGAAGCCCAGGGTGAGCGGGTCGGTCACCGCGACGATCTGCATGACTCCGGCGTCGAGCAGGCGCTGCACCCGCTGGCGTACGGCGGCCTCGGAGAGCCCCACGGCCTTACCGATCGCGGCGTACGGCTTGCGCCCGTCCTTTTGCAGTTGCTCGATGATCTGCTTGGAGATCTCGTCGAGGACGACGGGGCCGGGCCTGGCGTCGTTTTCGCGGCGAACCTTGGGTGGCGTCGTCATGGGCGCTCCCTGGCGTCATGTTGCGGGGCTGTTGCCGTCATGTTGCGGCTCCGATGCGACATGCTGTCAGTTCCAGCGTCTCTGTCAAGCGATTTCGTAGCAATTTGGTATCTTAACAACGAAATCCCTTGTCGTAGGGCTCTTGCTCTGTAAGAGTCGCGACAACTCAGCCCCGATTCATAGGAGGCCGACGGTGACCACCCCGGTTGAGACCAGCGAACTCCCCCGCCTGCGGAACTACATCGACGGTGAGCTCGTGGAGGGCAGGAGCGGCCGGTTCTCCGACGTCATCGATCCGTGCACCGGAGAGACCTACCTTAAGGCCCCCGTCTCGGGCGCCGAGGACATCGACGCGGCGTACGCCGCGGCCGCCGCCGCGTTCGAGTCGTGGAGCCAGGCCACGCCTGGCGAGCGCGCCAACCTTCTTCTCAAGGTGGCCGACGCGATCGACGCGAGGGCCGAGGAGCTGAACGAGGCCGAGTGCCGCAACACCGGCAAGCCGCGCGCCCGCATGGCCGAGGACGAGACCCCGATCGCCTCCGACCACTTCCGCTTCTTCGCGGGGGCCGCGCGCACGCTGGAGGGCCCGACGTCCGGCGAGTTCCTCGCCGACCACACCTCCGTCATCAGGCATGAGCCGATCGGCGTGGTGGGCCAGGTCACTCCCTGGAACTACCCGATGATGATGGCGGTCTGGAAGATCGCCCCGGCGCTCGCCGCGGGCAACACCGTGGTGCTCAAGCCCTCCGACACCACCCCCGTCTCCACGGTCAAGCTGGCCGAGATCATCGGGGACGTCCTGCCCAAGGGCGTCTTCAACGTCGTCGTCGGCGACCGGGAGACCGGCGCGCTGGTCGTCGGTCACCCGACCGCGTCGATGGTCGCGATCACCGGTTCCGTCGGCGCGGGAATGGCCGTGGCGAGGAGCGCCGCCGAAGACCTCAAGCGGGTCCACCTGGAGCTGGGCGGCAAGGCGCCCGTCATCGTGTTCGACGACGTCAAGGACCTCAGGTCCGCCGCGGAGTCCATCGCCACCGCCGGGCTGTACAACGCGGGGCAGGACTGCACCGCGGCCTGCCGCGTGCTGGTCCACGAGGACGTCCACGACGAGTTCGTGGCCGCGCTCACCGAGGCGGCGGCGAACACCGTGACCGGAGACCTCTCCGAGGAGAGCGCCCTGTACGGCCCGCTCAACAACGCCGACCAGCTGGCCCGCGTCACCGGCTTCATCGACCGGGTCCCCGGCCACGCCAAGGTCGTGACCGGCGGAAACCGGGTCGGTGACCGCGGTTACTTCTTCGCCCCCACCGTCGTCGACGGACTCAGGCAGGACGACGAGATGGTGCAGAACGAGGTGTTCGGGCCGGTCATCACCGTCCAGACCTTCTCTGATGAGGCCGACGCGGTCGCCAAGGCCAACGGCGTCAAATACGGTCTGTCCGGCTCGGTGTGGACCTCCGACCACGGCCGGGCGATGAGGGTGTCGAACCGTCTCGACTTCGGCGTGGTATGGGTCAACACCCACATCCCGTTCGTCTCCGAGATGCCGCACGGAGGCTTCAAGCACTCCGGCTACGGCAAGGACCTGTCCGTTTTCGGCTTGCACGACTACCTGCGCGTCAAGCACGTCATGCACTACATCGGCGAATAGTCGCGAACAGAGGGATAAGCCTGGAATGACCGAAATTCAGGTGGGCGCGGAGACGGCCGACACCGTCTCCCACTCGTCCCACGTGCCCGCGATCGAACTCGACGGGGTCGTCAAGGAGTACGTCTCCCACGGCGAGGTCGTCCAGGCGGTCAAGGGTGTCACCCTGTCGATCGCCGAGGGGGAGTTCTTCTCCCTCCTCGGCCCCTCAGGCTGTGGCAAGACCACCACCATGCGCATGATCGCCGGGTTCGAGGATCCCTCGCGGGGCACCGTACGGCTGCACGGCCAGGACGTCACCGACGTCCCTCCCAACCGGCGCGACGTGAACATGGTCTTCCAGTCCTACGCCCTCTTCCCGCACATGAACGTCTGGGAGAACGTCGCGTTCGGCCTGCGGCGCAAGAAGGTCGCCGAGGCGGAGATCAAGCGCCGGGTCGGCGAGATCCTGGAGATCGTCGACCTCACCGGGCGCGAGAAACGCCGCCCCAGGGAGATGTCCGGAGGCCAGCAGCAGCGGGTCGCCCTCGCCCGCGCCCTGGTGAACAACCCGCGTGCCCTCCTGCTGGACGAGCCCCTCGGCGCCCTCGACCTCAAGCTCCGCCAGGCCATGCAGATCGAGCTCAAGCGCATCCAGCGCGAGGTCGGCATCACCTTCGTGTACGTCACTCACGACCAGAGCGAGGCACTCACGATGAGTGACCGCATCGCCGTCATGAACGACGGCATGGTCGAGCAACTCGGCAGTCCCAGAGAGATCTACGAGCGGCCCGCGACCGCCTTCGTAGCGGGGTTCATCGGCACGTCCAACCTGCTCAGCGGCACTGTCGACCGGCTCCAGTCAGGTTTCGCGGTGCTTAAGCTCGGTGACGACGACCATGTCCTCACCGAGGGCGGATCGTTCGGGGCCGGGGAACCGATCGCGATCACGGTACGCCCGGAGAAGATCAGGATAACCACGGAGGAACGACCCGCCGGAGACCTCAGCGTCGTGCGAGGCACCGTCTCAGAGGTGGTGTACCTGGGGCTTTACACCAGTTACACGGTCTGCCTGGCCCACGGCGCGGAGGTAACCGTCTTCCAGCAGAACGCACTGGACAGCGCGAGTACGGCGGAGCGTGGAGACGCCGTCTGGCTGTCGTGGCTGCCGCACCACTCGTACGCGATCGGAAGTTGAGCTCGATATGGACCCCCGCACGAACCCCGCCTTTCTGCGAGGCATGACGCAGAGCCGCTCTGTCACCCGCCGTGACGCCCTTCGCCTCGGCGGGATGTCGGCCGCCGCCCTCGCCCTCGCCGCGTGCGGCGTGCAGGGCAAGAAGGTGGAGGCCGCTCCCCAGAAGGACGCCGTCGCCGAGTACTGGGGCTCCAAGCAGAAGAACGGCACGCTGCGCTTCGCCAACTGGCCGCTCTACATCGACAAGGACGGCAAGCAGTACCCCTCGCTGGAACTGTTCACCGACGACACCGGCATCAAGGTGGAGTACCAGGAGGCGATCCAGGACAACAGCACGTTCTTCGGCAAGATCCAGCCGCTGCTCGCCGCCAACAACGACATCGGCTACGACCTGATGGTCCTCACCAACGGCCTTCAGCTGACCAAGGCCCTCGCGCTCGGCTATCTCGTCCCCCTCGACCACGCCAAGCTGCCGAACTTCGCGGCGAACGCGAACCCCGCGGTGAAGAACCCCACCTGGGACCCCAACAACGCCCACACGATCCCGTGGACGGTCGGTGTGACCGGCATCGCCTACAACCCCAAGTACGTCGACGAGGTCAAGAGCATCCACGACCTCTGGAACCCCAAGTACAAGGGCAAGGTCGGCATGATGCTCGACACCCAGGAGGTCGCCAACTTCAGCATGTTCGCCCTGGGCATCGACCCCGACACCTCGTCCGAGGCCGACTGGAAGAAGGCCGGGGCGAAGCTCAAGGAGCAGCGCGACGCGGGTCTCGTGCGCAAGTACTACGAGAACGACTACGTCGACGCTCTCGCGAGGGGCGACATCTGGATCACCATGGCCTGGTCGGGCGACATCTTCCAGCAGGTCGCCGAGGGCAAGGACCTGAAGTTCGTGGTGCCCGAGGAGGGCGGCACGATCTGGACCGACAACCTGTGCATCCCGAAGACCGCGGTGAACCCGGTCGACGCGCTCACCTACATGGACTACGTCTACCAGCCCAAGATCGCCACGATGCTGGTCGAGTACATCAACTTCATCACCCCGGTCCCCTCCACCAAGGAGCTCGTCCTCGCCAACGCGGCGAAGGCGAAGGGGGAGGACAAGAAGGCGCTGGAGCAGATCGCCGAGAGCCCGCTGATCTTCCCCTCCGAGGAGGACATGGCCAAGCTGCGGTCGTACAAGACGCTCACCTCCGCCGAGGAGAAGGTCTTCGAGGACATCTTCCAACCCATCACGCAAGGCTAGGCGGATGAGAGAGCGAATCGGACCGGAAGGGGTCGTCGGCCGGTGAAGCGCCTCACCCCCTATCTGCTCATCCTGCCCGGCGGCCTCTGGCTCGCGATCTTCCTGGTGGTGCCGATGGTCTTCATGGCCTCGGTGTCCACCCAGGAGGGCAACGTGGTCGACGGATTCATCCAGACGTTCAACTTCCCGGTGTACGGCGAGGTCCTGGCGCAGTACCGGACGCAGTTCCTGCGCTCGGCGGGGTACGGGCTGACCGCCACCCTCATCTCCATCGCGCTCGCCTACCCGATGGCCTACTGGATCGCCTTCAAGGGCGGCAGCCGCAAGTCCACCTACCTGCTGCTGGTGCTGCTGCCGTTCTTCGTCTCGTTCGTGCTGCGCACGGTGTCGTGGAGGTTCCTGCTCGCCGACGACGGCATGCTGCTCGGGCCGATGAAGTCGGCGGGGCTGCTGCCCGAGGACTTCCACGTGCTGCAGACGACGTACGCGGTGATCGGCGGGCTGGTCTACAACTACCTGCCGTTCATGATCCTGCCGATCTACGTCGCGCTGGAGCGGGTGGACCCCAAGGTGATCGAGGCCGCGCAGGACCTCTACGCGGCCAAGCGCGAGGCGTTCACCAAGATCGTGCTACCGCTCTCGCTGCCGGGGGTGTTCGCCGGGGTGCTGATGACGTTCGTCCCGATGACCGCCGACTACGTCAACGCGGGCATCCTCGGCGGCCCGGAGAACACGATGATCGGCAACATCATCCAGACCGAGTATCTGGTCAACAACGACTACCCGACCGCCGCCGCGCTGTCGTTCACGCTGATGGCGGCGATGCTCGTCGGCATCTTCGCCTACGCCAAGGCGCTCGGCACCGAGAACGTCCTGGAGGCGGCGGCCCGATGAGCGGCACCATCGACGTCACGAAGACCCCGGCGACGAGCGTGCCCGCCGGGCGGAGAACCCCGCGCGGCGGCAGGCGGCTGGGCGACCGGCTGCTCCTCGGCTACGTCTGGCTGATCATCGCCTGGCTGCTCCTGCCGATCGTCGTCATGATCCTGTTCGGCTTCAACGACACCCAGAGCAAGTCGAACGTGACCTGGCAGGGCTTCACCCTGCAGTGGTGGGGCCGCCTGGACGAGTACCCCCAGCTCCTTGAGGCGGTGCGCAACTCCATCTACATCGCCGTCCTCTCCACGGTGATCACGACGACGCTCGGCACGCTCCTGGGGCTCGCCCTGGGCCGCTACCGGTTCCGCGGGCAGGGCACGACCAACCTCGTGATGTTCGCCGCGATCGCCTCGCCCGAGCTCGTGATGGGCGCCTCGCTGCTCTCGCTGTTCATCAGCGTCGGCGTGCAGACCGGGTTCGCGACCGTGGTCGTCGCGCACGTGCTGTTCTCGCTCTCCTTCGTGGCGATCACCGTGCGGGCCCGGGTGATCGGGCTCGACCGGTCGATCGAGGAGGCGGCGCGCGACCTCGGCGCGTCCACCTGGATCACGTTCTGGCGGATCACCTTCCCGATGATCCTGCCCGGCGTCCTCGCGGGCGCGCTGCTCGCCTTCGCCCTGTCCATCGACGACTTCGTGATCACCCAGTTCACCAGCGGAGCCACCCAGACGTTCCCGCTGTGGATCTGGGGAGCCACCCGTATCGGGGTGCCGCCTCAGGTCAACATCCTCGGAACGCTTATATTCGCGGTAGGCGTCGCCATCGCCGTGGTCAACACGGTCACCGCGCGCCGCCGCACCTAGCCGCCGTCGACCCCCGTGCCCTCACCGGGCGGCACGGGGTTTCGGTGTACCCGGATCATCGGAGAGGACGGCTCCGGCGGACAATGTTCCGGCGGAGAGCGAAGACGGAATCCGGCAGAGTACAGATTCCCGGCAGAGAACAGGGAGGCGAGATCGGACTCAGGCGGGGGGAACCCGCGCGTGATCTCCACGACCACGCGATACACACAAAGACAACCTGACTCACGTAGGGAAGTGAGATTTGTGGATCCGCTGAAGGCTCTTGCTGACGCGGAGCGCAAGCCGTACTGGCTCGACAGTCCGGCGAAACCCGAGCCGCTGGCGCGGCTCTTCGGCGAGACCGGTGCCGATCTGGCGGTGGTCGGCGGAGGCTTCTCGGGGCTCTGGACCGCCCTGATGGCGAAGGAACGCGACCCGTCGCTTGACGTCGTCCTCCTTGAGGGGCGCAGGATCGGCTGGGCGGCGTCCGGCCGCAACGGTGGCTTCGCGATGGCCACGCTGACCCACGGCATCGCCAACGGGCTGGAGCGCTGGCCCGAGGAGATCGGCACGCTCGAACGGCTCGGCATCGACAACCTCGACGAGATCGGCGAGGCGGTCGCCGAATACGGCATCGACTGCGGCTACGAGCGCACCGGCGAGCTGCACGTGGCCACCGAGCCGTGGCAGCTGGAGGAGATGAACCGCAACCTCGACATCGCCCGCGACCTGGGCCTCCGCTTCGACGTCCTCGACACCGAACAGGTACGGGCGGAGGTGAACTCGCCCACGTACATCGGCGGCCACTGGGAGCGCGACGGCTGCGCCATGCTCGACCCCGCCCGGCTGGCCTGGGGGCTCCAGCAGGCCTGCCTCGCGCTGGGCGTGCGCATCTACGAGCGCACGCCGGTACGCACGATGAGGGACACCCCGACGAGCCTGGACCTGATCACCCCGCACGGCAGCGTGCGGGCGCGCAAGGTCGCGCTCGGCACCGGAGTGTTCCAGCCGCTGCTGAGGCGGCTGAAGCACTTCCTGGTGCCGGTCTACGACTACGCCCTGATGACCGAGCCTCTCTCGGCCGACCAGCTGGCCTCGGTGGGCTGGCACAACCGGCAGGGAGTCGGGGACGCGGCCAACCAGTTCCACTACTACCGGCTGACCGAGGACAACCGGATCCTCTGGGGCGGCTACGACGCGGTCTACTACAACGGCGGCATGATCAAGCCCGAGTACGAGCAGCGCGACGAGACCTTCGTCAAGCTGGCCGAACACTTCTCCACCACGTTCCCCCAGCTCTCCGAGCTGCGCTTCACCCACAGGTGGGGCGGTGTCATCGACACCTGCAGCCGCTTCAGCGCCTTCTACGGCCAGTCCCACGGCGGGCGTCTCGCCTACGCCGCCGGATACACCGGCATGGGCGTCGGCGCGACCCGGTTCGGGGCGAACGTCATGCTCGACCTGCTCGCGGGAGAGCGGACAGAGCGGACCGAGCTCAGGATGGTCAAGGAGAAGCCCGTCCCGTTCCCGCCCGAGCCGGTCCGCTCGGCCGGGATCCAGATGACCCGCTGGTCGATCGCCCAGGCCGACCTGCACCAGGGCCGCCGTAATCTCTGGCTGCGCACCCTGGACCGGATGGGGCTCGGATTCGACTCCTGAGCTCCGGAAGATCCTGGTGAGCCCGTCCCCGTTCCCGCCTTCGGCGCGGCCCCGGACAGCGGGGGCGGGGGCGGGCCCGCCCAGGGGATACCCGAGGGGACGGCGGAGGTCGGCCGGCTCCCGCGGTGGCAGAGGGGTCGCTGGCTTCGGCCGTGCCGACCGTACAGACTTGGAGCATGCTCGAAAAGGTGAAGTTCACCGCCGGAGGGGTCACCCTCTTCGGCGACCTGCGGCTCTCGGCGGGGCCGGGCCCGCACCCCGGCGTGGTCCTCACGGGCCCGTTCACCGGCACCCGCGACCAGGTCACCGGCCTGTACGCCGCCCGGTTGACCGACGCGGGATACGCGACGCTCGCCTTCGACCACCGCAACTGGGGGGAGTCGGGCGGGGAGCCGCGCAACCACGAGGACGCTCAGGGCAAGCTGGAGGACCTGCGGGCCGCGGTCTCGCTCCTGCGCTCGCGCCCGGAGGTGGACGGCGACAGGATCGGCGCGCTCGGGATCTGCCTCGGCGGGGGCTACGCGCTCAGGTTCGCGGCCTTCGACCCCCGGGTGAAGGCGTTCGCGGGCGTCGCGGGGGCCTACAACAACCCCTACGGTATGCGCGCCGGAATGTCCCCCTCGGAGTACCAGGAGGCGCTGGCCTCGTTCGCGGAGGTGCTGGAGCGCCAGGACGGGGGTGGTGAGGTGGAGTATCTCCCCGCGGTGGCCGAGGAGGGCGAGGCGGCGATGCCGGGCGATGAGCCGTTCGCCTACTACGGCACCTCCAGGGGGGCCTCGGAGCACTGGCGCAACGAGGTCACCCGGGCCTCCATCCGCGAGCTGATCACCGTGGACAACATGATGGGCGCCGACTTTCTCTCGCCCAAGCCCGGCCTGATCGTGCACGGCGTGGTCGACCGCCTCTGCTCGCCCGAAGGCGCGGAGGAGGCGTACCGGCGGATGGACGACCCCAAGAGGATCGTCTGGCTGGACGCGAGGTCGCACATCGACCTCTACGACACCGAGCCGCACGTCACCCGGGCGGTCGAGGCCGTCACCGCGTTCTTCGGCGAGCACCTCTGAGCGCGATGTACGTCCTCGGGCTGGACGTCGGCGGGACCTCCTCGCGGGCGTCGCTGCTCGACGCCTCGGGGCGGCGGGCCGGGTACGGCAGGGCGCCGGGCGGCAACCCCGCGGCCTACGGCAACGCCGTCGCGGTGGCGAACATCGGCCGGGCGCTGGGGCTCGCCCTGCGCGGTATCGACCCCGCTCTGGTGGGCGGGGCGGTCATCGGGCTGGCGGGCGGCGGGGCGCTGGACCGCCTGGTCTTCGACCCCATGTGGGCCGCCGCCGGCCTGCGCGTCTCACCCCGGCTCACCGGCGATCTGGGTATCGCCTTCGCCGCGGGTACGGCGGAGCCGTGCGGCACCGCCCTCATCGCCGGTACCGGGGCGATCGCCGCCAGGATCGAGGACGGCGAGCCGGTGATGATCGCCGACGGGCTCGGCTGGCTGCTGGGCGACCAGGGGTCGGGGTTCTGGGTGGGCAGGAAGGCCGCGTCCGCCGCCGTCCACGCCCTCAGCAGGGGTGACGCGGGCGGCAGGCTCACCGGCCTGGTCGCGGGCGCACTGCTGGAGGGCGAACCGCTCGCCTCGGGCACGCTCACCTCGGGCACGGTGGATTCGGGCACGCTCGCCTCGGGCACGGTGGAGGAACTGAGGGCGCTCGCGATCAGGCTGGTGGTCCGCGCGCAGTCGCGGCCCCCGCTGGAGCTGGCCAGGCTCGCCCCGCTCGTCAGCCGGGCGGCGACCGAGGGTGACCCGGCCGCCCTCACGATCGTGTCCGACACGGCCCGGCTGCTCTGCGAGACGGTGGCCGAGGTCCGCCGGGCGGGCGAGACGAGCCCGATCGTGCTGGCCGGGAGCGTACTGACCAGCGAGGGACCGATCGCCTCCGCCGTACGGGAGAGGCTGGGCCCCTCGGCGGTTCTGGCGGGCGACGGCGCGGGGGCGGCGGCGTGGCTGGCCGGCCGTGAGGTGTTCGGCTGGGACCCCGCGACGGCCGCCCGGCTCCACGCCCGCGTCGTCTTCGGCGACTGACCCGGCTCTCCGCGGATGCCGCGTCCTCGCGGCCGGAGGCGGCAGCCCGTGCGGAGTGTGATCACTTCCGGTCGATCGCGGGCACGCGCCGAGTACGGGGCCGGTCGCAGGGGCCGTGGGGACCGGGCGAAGAGCGTGAACATTACGGACCGCGGGAACCGGGCGGGGAGCACGAACCTTACGGACCGGAATCCAGGCACGGTACATACATCGATGTACGTCCCGAACGGGTCCGCGAGACGATGTCCGCGAGCCCTCGGGGCGAGATCGTAAAAGAGTGACAAGTCGTCGTATCGAAGTGCTCGACCTGCTCAGGGGCATCGCCATCGTCGGCACCCTGGGCACGAACATCTGGATCTTCACCGACCCCGGCGGTCCCGCCGACATCATCGGGGCGCTGGGGCAACCGGGAACGGTGGAGACCATCCTCCGCTTCCTCACCAACGGCAAGTTCCTCGCGCTGCTCACCCTGCTCTTCGGGGTCGGGCTCGAACTCCAGTACCGCTCGGCCGCGCGCCGTGGCGCGCCGTGGCCCGGCTGGTATCTGTGGCGGGCCGGGCTGCTGTTCGCCGAAGGACTGATCCACTACCTGCTGATCTTCGAGTTCGACGTGCTCATGGGCTACGCGCTGACCTCGATCATCGTGGCGTACCTGATCGGCAGGAGCGACCGCGTGATCAGGGTGTGGATGATCGCCGTCGGGTCGGTGTTCGCCGTGCTGATCGGGCTGCTCACCGTCGGCACCAGCTCGGAGAGCCTGGACACCGGCGCGGAGTCGTCCACGCTCTTCACCGACGGCACCTACCCGCAGCAGGTCGCCGCCCGGATCGAGATGATCGTCCTCTACCGGTTGGAGATCCTCCTCATCGTCCCGATGGGCATCGTGCTGTTCCTGCTCGGCTCCCAGCTGATGCGCGCCGGGGTGTTCGAGGACTCGGAGCGGGGCGCCACGCTGCGCCGGAGGCTCATGGTCGGCGGACTCGCCGTGGGCCTGCCGCTGAACCTGGCCACCGCGTTCGCCGGTTCCGGCTGGTTCCTGGTGGACCGGTACCTGCTGCCCCCGCTGGTGGCGCTGGGGCTGCTGGGTCTCGTCGCCACTCTCGCGCGGCGGGCGACCGGCGCCCCCGGCGTGCTGAGGCGAGGACTGACCAACGTCGGCCGTACGGCCCTGAGCTCCTACATCTTCCAGAACCTGGTCGCGTCGGCGCTCTGTTACGGCTGGGGACTCGGCCTGGCCGCGACGCTCGACGGTCTGCGGCCCTGGTGGGTCGTGGCGGCCTGGGCGGGAATCTGCGCGCTCTTCATGACGCTGTCCACGCTCTGGCTGCGGCGCTTCGAGCGGGGCCCCGTCGAGACCCTCTGGCAGTGGGCGTACCTGGCGCCACAGGGGCGCTCCAGGAAATCCGGCAAGGGTCAAAAAACCCCGACAAGACTGTAGGGGGTTTCCACGAATCCCCCTCCCTCCCGCCGCCGCGACGAGTAGCCCGCTCCGGTGAGCCACGCGTCTGGCGTGCGGGGACGTCCAGGTGGTCGGGGAGGATGAGCTCTTCGATCGCCTCCGCGCGGTGCGGCCTTCGCGATGGACCCGCCGGGACCTAGCCGTCCGCGGTGACGCGGCGTCCGATGACGGGGCGCAGCACGTCCAGCACCGTCGCGTCCTCGATGGTCGGGGGGACGGGCTCGTCGGAGCCCTCCGCGATACCGCGCATGGTCTTGCGCAGGATCTTTCCCGACCGGGTCTTCGGCAGGGCCGGGACCACGTCCACCTGCCTGAAGGCGGCCACGGCGCCCACCTGCTCGCGAACGGCGAGGACCAGCTCGGCCCGCAGGGTCTCGGGGTCGATCTCCGCCCCGCTCTTCAGCACCACGAAGCCGCGCGGCACCTGCCCCTTCAGCTCGTCGGCGACCCCGATGACCGCGCACTCGGCCACCGCCGGATGCGCGGCCAGCACCGCCTCCATGGACCCGGTCGACAACCGGTGCCCGGCCACGTTGATCACGTCGTCGGTGCGGCCCATCACGAACAGGTAGCCGTCCTCGTCGAAGTAGCCGCCGTCGCCGGTCAGGTAGTAGCCGGGGAAGGCCGTGAGGTAGGACCTCACGTAGCGCTCGTCGTCCTGCCAGAGCGTGGGGAGCGTGCCCGGCGGGAGCGGGAGCCGGATACAGATCGCGCCCTCCTCACCCGGGGCGCACTCCTCGCCCGAGGCGCGCAGCACGCGCACGTCGTAACCGGGGACGGGCACGGTGGGGGAGCCCGGCTTGACCGGCATCGGCTCCAGCCCGCGCAGGTTGGCGGCGATGGGCCAGCCGGTCTCGGTCTGCCACCAGTGGTCGACGACCGGCACGCCCAGCCTGTCCGCCGCCCAGTGGTAGGTGTCGGGGTCCAGGCGCTCCCCGGCGAGGAACAGCGTCCGCAGCGACGAGATGTCGTACGCGCCGAGCAGCGCCGCCTGTGGGTCGGCCTTCCTGATGGCACGGAACGCGGTCGGCGCGGTGAACAGCGCGTTCACCCGGTGTTCGGCGATCACCCGCCAGAACGCGCCCGCGTCGGGGGTGCCCACCGGTTTGCCCTCGTACAGCACGGTCGTGGCGCCGCGCAGCAGCGGCCCGTACACGATGTAGGAGTGCCCGACGACCCAGCCGACGTCGGAGGCCGCCCAGAACACCTCGCCCGGCGCGATGTCGTAGACGTTGGCCATGCTCCACAGCAGCGCCGCCGCGTGCCCGCCGTTGTCGCGCACGACACCCTTCGGCAGGCCGGTGGTGCCGCTGGTGTAGAGGATGTAGAGCGGGTCGGTCGCCCGCACCGGCACACATTCGGCCGGGTCGGCCTTCGCGCTCGCCCAGTCGACGTCCCGCCCCTCCACCAGCTCGGCGGGGGCCTGCTCGCGCTGGAGGATGACGCAGTGCGCGGGCCGGTGCGCGGCCAGGTCGAGCGCGGCGTCGAGCATCGGCTTGTACGGCACCACGCGCGAGGGTTCGATCCCGCAGGAGGCCGACACGACCACCTTGGGGCGCGCGTCGTCGATCCTGGCCGCCAGCTCCTTGGGCGCGAACCCGCCGAACACCACCGAGTGCACCGCCCCCAGCCGCGCGCACGCCAGCATCGCGATCACCGCCTCGGGCACCATCGGCATGTAGACCACCACCCGGTCGCCCTGCTCCACCCCGAGCGAGCGCAGCACCCCGGCGAACCTCGCGACCTCGTCGCGCAGCTCGGCGTAGGTGTGACGTCTGCCGGTGCCCGTCACCGGGCTGTCGTAGATCAGCGCGACCCGGTCACCGTGCCCGGCCTCGACGTGCCGGTCCAGCGCGTTATGGCAGGTGTTGAGCTCCCCGTCGGGGAACCACCGGTAGAAGGGCGGCGCCCCGGCGTCCAGGGTCTTGCGTGGCGGCCTGCTCCAGGTAACGGCTTCGGCGGCCTCGGCCCAGAAGTCCTCGGGATCGGCGATGCTGCGGGCGAAGGTGTCAGAGTACGACATCAGGCCATCATCCTCTTTCCAGGACGCCCGGGTCGAGGAACCCTGCCAGGGCGCGTGCCGCCGGTGGTCCGGCGTGTCAGGTGCGCTCGCTCCGTTCTCGCCGGACCGGCGGGAGAATCCGGAGGATCTAGGCGATCCCGCTCGGCTCCGCGGGGGCGGTGTAGCGGGCCTCGATGAGCTCGCGCACCCGTTTCCTGGCGTCGTCGGCGGAGTCGCCGGGATCCTGCTCGACCTCGGCCACCTCGGCCGACAGCTCCTCGTCCTTGACGCAGTCGGCGAGCCAGCGCGAGTAGTCTCCCTGGCGCAGGTGGTGGTTCCAGGTGTCCTCGTCGACGCCGTCGGCGATGCGGCAGAACGCGGTCAGGTTGCCCGCTCGCAGGTTCAGCGCCTTGTCGGGGCCGCGGAAGTAGAAGCTGTGCTCCTCGCCGAGCTCGCCGGCCGCGTACTTGCGGCGGTGCCTCTGGCGTTCCTCCTCGGGCGGGGCGAGCCGCACCTTGACCGGGTCGTCGCCGAGCCTCCAGAACAGCAGTTCCCCGGTCGGCAGGTCGGGAAGGTCGTCGCCGGGAGCGTCGTGGCCGGTGGCGGCGGCGAACGCGCCCAGGACGCCCTCGGGCTCGTCCCCGACCGTGATGACGGTGTTGAGGGTCTGGACGACCGCCTCGCTCACCGCTTCGGGGTGCACGGTGACGAGCACGAGCCCGCCCATCTCGCGCAGCAGCTCCACCGAACGCAGCTTGAACCCGTCGGGCATCAGGTGGTGGGCTTCGTCGACCACCAGCCAGTGCGGGTGACCGGAGCCGGCCGGCAGTGCCAGCAGGCGGGGCAGGAAGTCCTGGAAGAAGCCGGGCCGGTCGTCGAGGGGTATGCCCAGCAGGTTGATCACGACGCTCTGGCCGGGGTCGGTCAGGACCTGGAGGATCTCCTCCTGGGTGGGCGCGCGCTGGACGTCGCCGAGCACGGCCGCGCCCTCGATCCCCTCGGTGTAGTCGCCCTCGGGGTCGACCAGGCAGAACTGGTAGCCGGCCTTGGCGATCCGTTCCAGCAGCGCGGCGGTGACGGTGGACTTGCCGCTGTGCGAGGGGCCGGCGACCATCACGCGCATGCCGTACGGCGGGAACCGTACCTCTGCGGCGTCGCCGGTGCCCAGCAGCAGGTGGCGGCGTGTCACGTCCACGCCGGCCAGGTCGTCCTCCAGGATCCGGTCGATCAGCTCGACGACTCCGGCCCCGTGCTCCCGCTCGGTCACCAGGTCGCACCGCTCCTTGACGGAGGGGAGCGCGTTGGCCACCGCCACCGCGCACTCGCAGGCGGCGAGGAACGCGTGGTCGTTCTCCGCGTCGCCCACGCCGATCGTGCTGTGTGCCGACATCTCCAGCTCTGCCAGGGCGGCGGTCAGGCCGGTGGCCTTGTTGACCCCCGAGGGCAGGACCATCACCGCGCCCTTGTTGAAGATGACCTGCATCTCCAGGCCGAGTTCGCGGATGGCGGTGAGAACGGTCTCGGCGTGCGGTTCGGTGGTGGCCACGATCGCCGAGCCGACACTGAGCGGCTCCACGCCCAGCTCGCGCAGACGCTCGACGAGGGTCTCGGGCGGTGCCTCCGCGAGGATCGAGCTCTCCTGCTCCTCCGGATTGTGGAGCACGGCTCCGTTCTCGGCGACGACCAGGTCGAACAGGTCGAGTCGCGGGAAGTCCTGGTTGAGGGAGTCGACCTGCCGGCCGGTCACCATGACCAGTCGCCGTCCCGAGCGCGCGAGGCGTTCGAGGGCGTCCAGGGTGTCGTCGTCGACGCGGCCCTCGGTGGCCAGCGTCTCGTCGTAGTCACAGGCCAGAACGTGATAGCGCATGCCGGGCCACCTACCCCGCACCGGCGGGGGAAACGGGACGAGGGCCGGGACTTCCGGAGGCCGGGGACGTCATGGCGGCGGGACGGGGCCGGGGCCGGGTGATCCTCCGGCCCGCGGGCCGGTCCTCGGGGCCCGGCGCGTGGTGATGCCCTCGGCTCTCGGCGACTCTCGGGCCCCGCGGGTCAGCCCGAGACGTTCCTGCGGCGTACGAGAACGAACATGACCCCCAGGGCGGCCACCACGGCGACGGCGATGATGCCGATCCGCAGGGGCAGGTCGTCCGGCGAGCTCTCCTGGGCACGCTGGGCCAGCGCCGTGCTGGACGCCGGTGCGACATCCGGCGGGAGCACGATGTCCTGTGCCTTCACGTTCGCGGACTTGCGGACCTTGGCGGGCTCGGTGACGGTCACGGCGACCTTCCACTCGCCTACCGGGAGCGGTTCGGCCGCGTTGTAGAGGTTCTGTCCCTCGGGCGCCGACTTCAGCGGGATCGGGCCGAAGGTACGCCCGTCGGGCGCCGTCGCGAACAGGGTCGCCGCGACGATCTCGGTGACCGGGCGGCCGTCCTTCTTCCAGGTGACCAGCACGTTGACGTTGCGGCCGCCGTCCCCGACGACCTCCAGGGCGAGGGGCGACTTGGGCGCGGCGGAGGCGGCGGGAGCGCCGAGCAGCAGACCGAGCCCGGCCAGCAGGATGGCCGCGGCGTATCTCAGGGCCTTGTTCACGGGTCGTGGTTCCCTTCCGGGGGCGGCGGCGGGGCACGGCGGGTGCCCGCCACCGAAGCGCGAATGTCTCGTCGTGAACATCCGGGACGTACGCCAGGTTCGCACACGTCCCGGACACGCACAGCGGGCGGTGGCCTTCTGCCCCGCCGTCGGCTCAGGACTGGTTGAACAGTGAGAGCGTGAGGGTGGAGGTGTACTCGCCGGCGGTGACGTCGACGGGGGTGCGCAGGGCGAGGTCGGCGTTCACCTCCCAGGTGCCGATCTCGTCGGCGGAGTTG